>ERZ835051.2729-NODE-2729-length-15091-cov-3.096967_pt1 | contig 15091 bp, 14 predicted proteins | sample MGYA00519575_ERZ835051 | MGnify/ENA primary metagenome ERZ835051 (study PRJEB31850, sample SAMEA3708769) | human gut metagenome | biome: human gut; feature: human-associated habitat; material: faeces | place: China | collected 2014 ... | reverse complement strand
CCTATGACCAGTTATCATGAATATAATAAGGTGGACAAGGCCAGATACCTGGTGGGGCAGCTGCAGCAGGGGGTAAATATTGCTCTGGTAACAGACGCGGGAACACCCGGAATTTCTGATCCCGGCGAGGAACTGGTGCGCCAGTGTTATGAAGCGGGAATTCCGGTTACTTCTCTGCCCGGTCCGGCGGCCTGTATTACGGCCCTGACGCTTTCAGGACTTCCTACCAGGCGGTTTTGTTTTGAGGCATTTCTTCCGACGGATAAAAAGGAACGGCAGTGGATTCTGGAGGAACTGAAGCAGGAAACGAGAACCATGATTGTCTATGAGGCGCCCCATCATCTGGTGCGGACTCTGGAAGAACTGGGAACTGCCCTGGGAATGGATCGCAGACTGACTCTGTGCCGGGAGCTGACCAAGCGGTACGAGGAGGCATATCAGTCCACTTTTGCAGAGGCGCTTCAAAGATTTGAAACAGAGGAGCCGAAGGGCGAATGCGTGATCGTGATTGAGGGCAGAAGCATCGAGGATCTGAAACGGGAGCAGCAGAAGTCCTGGGAGGAAATGAGTCTGGAGGATCACATGGAGGTATACCTGGCTCAGGGAATTGATCGGAAGGAAGCTATGAAAAAAGTAGCGAAGGACCGTGGAATCTCCAAGAGAGATGTGTATCAGGGGCTGATGGAGAGGGAAGGATAAAAGTAAAAAATTTAGAAGGTTTTGTATTGCCAGGAAGTGAAGCTTCGGGCGGTACGAAACCTTTTTTATTAAAGAAATAGGCGTAGAATAAGAACCGTGGAAAATTGGTGTTTCTTCATGTATAATGAAAAGTAAGTATATTTTCAATAAAGGATTCTGAAATTATGAAAAAACAACCAGGTATTATGTCTTTTTTTCTTTCTTTTTGTATTGCGCTATTTTTAATGGCTGTGTCTGTAATAGGAACTATGATTTATGAAATAAATGTGCAGGATCGTTTACAGCTTCAATTTTTGAATCGTATGGCATTATGTGATTCTATTTTTGCCGATTTATATCATATGGAACAGGTATTTACAGAATTCGGACGTACACGTTCAGAAGAGGGGATTGAAATTTATCTGGATTCCTGCCGTGTATTAGAGCAAGATTTAGCAGAATTTCAGAGGGTATGCGAAGGTGAATCTGTAACAATGAATAATATCCGTCGATTAAATAATTTTAATATTTATCAGCAGGAACAGATTAAAGAAAGTCTTGATACCCATTCCCCCTGGTATACTGTTTATACATATGTTCTTGATGGCCTTAAAATGCATCAGCAGCAGGCATTGGAAATGTCCCAGACTGATATGGCATATGCAAGGAAAGCTTATGAAACATCATCAAAAACTTTGTCACGCAGAGTTTCTCTTGTAGCAGCATTATTTTCGGTAGCTGCAGCAGCAATGGGAATTGTTCTGGTGCATTTTTCGATTGTAACGCGCAGAATTCTTGGAAATATGACTACATATTTTAATCAGTTGGCTCATAGAAATTGGAATGTTCCGGACTTGGAAATTTCACGATACAGAGAATTTACTTTAATTGCTCAAACAGCAAATCATATGAAGCACGAGATTAGAGAGTATGTTCGAGATATTAAGAATAAGGCTCGTCTTGAGAAACAATTAAATGAGGAGCGATTGATCAATGAAAAGCAGCATGCAATGATGATTGCAGCACAGCTTTCTGCTTTACGTGCACAGGTAAATCCCCACTTTTTGTTTAACTCTTTAAATTTAATTGGAGTAACTGCATTGATTGGAGATTCTAAAATAGTAATGCAGATGGTAGAAGCGACAGGACGTATTTTACGTTATTCTTTGTACCATCAGGAGAGGATGACGGCTTTGGACGAAGAGTTAGAGATTGTTGAACAATATCTTTTTCTCCAGAAATGTCGGTTTAATGATGCAATAGAAGCAGAAATTCATAATGATTTAGAAGGAGAAGACATTCAAATTCCTACGATGTCTATTCAGCCAATTGTAGAAAATTGTTTTAAACATGGATTTGGAAATCGAAAGAGTCTTCATATTCATATTTCGGTAACATGGGAGGAAAATAAAGTCTCTATTTCTGTTACTGATAATGGTGTCGGATTTGAACCAGAAAAAGTATTAAAAAAGGAATGGGGAGGAATTGGACTGTCTAATATACAGAAAAGGTTGGAACTTCTTTATGGTCCAGAAGAGGCAAAAATGGAGATTGCCAGTATACCTGGTATCAGCAGCAGTGTGACTTTGTTAATTCCACAGGAGGTGTCCAGTGAAAATATTAATTGTTGAAGATGAACTTTTAGAGCGTCGGGCAATGGTACAAATGGTACAGGATGGCTTTCCTAAAGTGAGGGAGATTTTGACTGCTTCAAATGGAGAAATGGCTGTATCGATTGCCTTTCAGGAAAAGCCAGAATTAATTTTAATGGATATTAACCTCCCATTGTTAGATGGACTTTCTGCAGCTTCGCAAATCCGTGAGAGACTTCCGGATATAAAGATTATTATTGTATCTGCCTATTCAGATTATGAACATATGAGGAGTGCGATTTTGAATCAGGCATTAGATTATTTGGTTAAACCATATTCGATAGAATCTTTTCATGAAGCCGTGGAACGAGGACTTTTACCAGCACAGAATGAAGCGCTGCTTTACGGAAAAGCAGGAACTATCCAAAAAGTTCAAAAATATTTAGAAGTACATTATTCTGAAAATATTACACTTAAGGATATTGCAGATGAAGTGTGTTTAGAACGTTCCTATCTTGGACGTTTATTCCGTGAGGAGAGCGGTATGACTGTAATGGGATATTTGAAAAATGTTAGAATTGCTCATGCAAAAGATTTACTTCTTCATGGAATGACACCGGGAATAGTTGCACAAAAGACTGGTTTTGGAGATCCTGCATATTTTGCAAAATCATTTAAGCAGGTTACAGGAGTTTCTCCTGCTAAATATCGTGAAAGTGTTTATAAAAATTCCTGAAATATGAACTATATAATTAAAAAGTAGATTTTCACATAAAAATATTATATAGAATAACGACAAAAAACATACAAAACAGATATATATAAGTGGCTGTTTTGTGTGTTTTTTGTGCATTAAAACATTATTTTTATAAAAACAATTAAGAAAATGTGAAAAATATCGATTTTGTTATAGAATGAGTCGATTTTATCTGTGGAAAATTACAAGTTACATTGATAAAATGAATTTAACATAACAAGCGCGCACTTGTAGATAATGTGAAGAGATTTGTTTTATCATTTAGGAGGGTTTAACATGAAAAAACTTATGGCATTTTTCATTTCCTGTACGTTAGCAGCTTCCTTAACAGCCTGTGGAGGTGGAAATTCTGATACGGAGCAAACAATGGCTTCATCCGCAGCAGCCAGTACAGAAGCATCTTCTGAAGCAGCACCATCAGGTGATAATTATACTTTAAAATTTGCTCTTCAAAATGGAGAGAATCATCCTTTGTGTCAGGGAATTGCAAAATTTGGTGAAATTCTGGAAGAAAAAAGTGAAGGAAGATTTAAACTGGAACTGTTCTATAGTGGTTCATTAGGAGATAAGGCTACGACAGTACAGGGACTTCAGACAGGAACTATTGATGCTGCTATGCTTATGAGCGGAGTTATTGCAGATTATGGTTGTGATGGTCTTGGCGTATTTACACTTCCATATCTGTTTGATTCAGTGGAACATGCACGAGCTTTCGAAAAGTCACCTGAAGGTCAGGCATTACTTGATACAGTTCAGTCATCAGGAAGTTCTATGGTATGTGTAGGAGCATATCAGGAATCTGCCAGAAACTATTTCTTTACTGAAAAACGTGTAGAAAAGCCAGAAGATATGAAAAATATGCAGATTCGCTGTCAGGAAGGTTCTATTTACTATGATGCTGTAGAAGCTGTAGGAGCCTTTGCACAATCTGTTGCATTTTCTGAATTATACAGTGCACTTCAGTCAGGAGTTGTAGATGGCGCGGAGCAGCCATTATCTGGTTTTGTAAATAATGCATTTCAAGAAGTATCCAAGTATTATGTAATGGATCAACATGAAATCAGCCCGAATCTTATCCTGTTTTCTGAAGCAACATGGAATCAGTTAAATGAACAGGATCAGGAGTTGATAAAAACATGTTTTGAGGAATCTATTCCGTTTTTTGAAGAATTGTCTGATGCTAAGGATGCAGAGTATTTACAGACAATTAAAGAATCCGGAACAGAAGTGATTGAAGTTAATGTCAGTGAATGGCAGGAGGCCTGCAGCAGCGTATATGATAAATATGGCGATGAGTATGCAGAAATTATTTCTCAGATTAAAAACACTTCTTATTAATTTTTAAAATCTATGGAATGGAGGATCGGTGGAGTATACTATACCTCCGCCGATTTTCTTTTCTTGTCAGGAGGAATCGTATTATATGGAGCAAAATATAGAAGAAAAACGGGAGTCTATTTTAGATCGAATAGCAGATATGATTTCCCGGTTTATGATAGTAATCTGCATTTTGATATTTGCAGTTATGGTATTTTCTGTTTCTTATGGAGTTTTGGGACGATACCTTCCATTTATCAGAAATCCTCGTTGGACTCAGGAACTGGCAATTCTTTGTATGGTTTGGTTGTGTTTTCTGGGAGCCGGTTATGCAATTAAAGAAGGTCTTCATGTGCGCATGACAATTATTGAATTTTTGATTCCTAAAAAAGCCGCATCCTTTTTACACCGTCTTGCTTATATTCTCCTTATGTTGGTAAATATAATGTGGGTAGTTTATGGAATTCAAATTTTGCATTTAACACAAAGAGCAAAAATGTCAGCAACAGGGTGGCCAATGAGTACGATTTATCTTTCTGTTGTGATTGGAGGATTTTATGGAACGGCAATGGCTTTATATCGTATTTTGAAGGGAGGTTTTTAGAATATGAATACAACAGCTATTATTCTTTTGCTTACCTCCTTTTTCATTATGATTATTTTAGGCTTTCATATTTCCTATTCCATGATGGCATCTGCTGCTTTAACAATTCTTTATCTTGGGCTGTCACCGACTCAGATCATTAACACTATGGTAGATAGTGTTGATGGATTCACCTTTCTGGCTATTCCATTTTTTATTTTATCTGGAGATATTATGGCACAGGGAGGAATTTCTGACAGATTAATTTTACTTGCTGATGCCCTGGTAGGATGGATGCGCGGTGGACTTGCAATGGTAAACATCTTGGCATCTATTTTCTTTGGAGGTATTTCCGGTTCAGCGACAGCAGATACGGCATCTTTGGGAGCTATTTTGATTCCTATGATGCATAAACAGGGATACGATAAGGAATTTTCTACAGCAGTTACTATGACAAGCAGTGTTCAGGGAATGTTGATTCCGCCCAGTCATAATATGATTATTTATGCTATGGCAGCAGGCGGTATTTCTGTTAGTGCACTCTTTATGGCAGGTATTGTTCCAGGAGTTCTTTTGGGAATTGCGTTAATGATTTACAGTTATTATTTGTCTGTAAAACGAAATTATCCAAAAGGAACCCCATTTACAATGACCAATCTGTGGACTGCATTAAAAAAATCAATTTGGGGTTTAGGTACTGTTTTGATTGTTGTTATTGGAGTCGTGCAGGGTGTTTTTACGGCAACTGAGAGTGCCGCAATTGCATGTGTTTATGCATTGATTATATCGATGCTTGTTTACCGTGAGCTTTCTTGGAAGCAATTATTTCATGTTGTGAAAAGAAGTATCAAAACATTATCGACCGTACTGATTTTAATTGCAGCATCTGGTCCGTTTGGTTTTTGTATTACATATTTAAAAATTCCGGAAATGGTAGTAAATGGAATGCTGGGATTAACAGACAGTAAATTTTTGCTGTTGCTGTTGATTAATCTAATTATTCTGGTTTTGGGTACTATTCTTGGTATGGCATCTATTATTGTTATTGTTACTCCTATTTTGATGCCGGTTCTGTTAAGTATTGGATTAAGCCCGATTCAATTCGGTGCTATTCTGATTTTAAACTGTGGAATTGGTCTTATAACTCCGCCGGTAGGAGGTGTTCTGTTTATAGGAAGCGGTATTTCAGGCGTTCCAATTGAACGTTTGTTTAAGCATACCTTACCTTTGATTGCGGTAATGCTGATTGTGCTGCTTTTGATTACTTATATCCCGCCTATTACATTGGCACTTCCAAGTATGCTGGGATTAATTTAAGGAGGATTTATTATGAGTAATCAGAAAAATGTGTTAATGATTTGCACCGATCATTGGCCAGGCTCTTTTTTAGGGTGTGCAGGAAGAAATGATATTATGACTCCTACACTAGACTATCTGGCAAATAATGGAGTTCGCTTTGAAAATTGTTATAGTGAGTGCCCTGTATGTATTCCTGCACGACGTACTATGATGACTGGATTATCGCCTAAAACACATGGAGATAGAGTTTATTCTGATCGTATGGAAATGCCGGATGTTCCGACATTGGCGGAAACTTTTCGAAAGAATGGTTATCAGACAATGGCTGTTGGAAAACTTCATGTTTATCCGCAGAGAAATCGAATTGGATTTGAAGATGTTATTTTGGCAGAAGAGGGACGCTATGAACTAGGAACAGTGGATGATTATCAGATATGGCTGGGTGAACATGGTTATCTGGGAAAAGAATTTTTGCATGCAATGGGAAATAATACTTATTATACACGTCCGTGGCATTTAGATGAACAGGCACATCCTACCAATTGGGTAACTATGGAAATGATGCATCAGATAAAAAGAAAAGATCCCACGCGTCCGTTTTTCTTTTATTGTTCTTACCAGTTTCCGCATCCTCCTCTGGTTCCTCTTTCTACATTCCTGGATATGTATCAGGAGGACGAATTAGAGGAACCAATCGGTCAGGATTGGTTGGATAACAGCTATATTTTTAAGGCCATGTGTGAAGCGGCAGGAATTTATACAAAAAAGGAAATAAAAAGAGCTAGAAGAGCCTTTTTTGCACAGTGTACTCATATTGATTACCAGATACGCTTGTTGATTGGAACATTGAGAGAAAGTAACCTTTTAGATGATACAATTTTAGTTTTTACCAGTGATCATGGAGATATGCTTTTTGATCATAATATGGTGGCAAAACGCTGTTTTTATGAGAATGCATCATGTGTTCCTCTTATTTTATCAGGAAAGCCGATGGAAAAATATCGAGGAACAGTGGAAAAGAAACTTGCACAGCTGGGGGATATTATGCCTACGCTTTTAGATTTATGCGAGATTCCTATTCCTGAAACGGTAGAAGGAATTCCTTTACTTTCAGATCAGCATCACACATACCTTTACGGAGAGGTGAGTGAAGGTGATAAGGCCACACGAATGATTCGATGGAAAGATTATAAATTAATTTATTATCCGTGTGGGAATGTATTTCAATTATTTGATTTAGAAAAAGATCCGAAAGAAACTCATAATTGTATCGGAGAAGCTGCATATGCGGAGATTGAAATACAAATGAAGGAATATTTAATAAAAAGTATTCATGGAAATGATATGGAATGGATTCAAGATGGAGAATTAAAAGGTTTTTATCCAGGAGAGTATCATTCAAAATCAGATTATGGTCTTTATAATCAACGAGGTTATCATTGGCCAACACCAGCAGGATATAGTAATAAGGGAAAAAATGCATAATCATTTTATTGTTGTATTAAAAACGCCGATGACACTCTATCGGCGTTTTTTCTTGATTTTTGTCGATAAAATCTTCTTGACAAACGTTTCATGATCGAATAAGATAAAAAAGATGAAAATACTTTGAATTTCAAAACATTTGATAACAAAACTAATATCAGAATGAATCTCAATTGGGAACGGGGAAAGAAAATGACAGTGACAGGCAGGATCATTGGAACCGGCTCTTATGTGCCGGAACGGATCGTGACAAATGAAGATTTGGCAAAACTGGTGGAAACCAGCGATGAGTGGATTGTTACCCGCACCGGAATTCATGAGCGGAGAATTGCTGTGGAGGAGGGAACCAGCGCCATGGCGTCCAGGGCAGCAGAGCGGGCTCTGGAGAATGCAGGAATAAAGACTGAGGAGCTGGACATTATTTTAATGGCAACCTCATCCCCGGATCACTGTTTTCCGAATGGGGCATGTGAAGTACAGGCAGCCATTGGTGCAGTAAATGCAGTGGCCTATGATATCAGCGCAGCATGTTCAGGATTTGAGTTTGCGCTTAGTACGGTACAGGCTTTTATCCGGGCAGGAATTTATAAAACAGCTCTTATTATCGGCGCAGACTGTCTGAGCAAGCTGACAGACTGGTCAGACCGGGGCACCTGCGTTCTGTTTGGAGACGGTGCAGGAGCAGCAGTGATTCGTGCAGAGAAAACAGGCGTGATTCACAGTGTTATGGGATCAGACGGAGGAAAAGGACCTGTGCTTTCCTGTGTAGCCAGAAGCGAGGGGAATTTCCTGAACGAAAGGAAGCCGGAGCTGGGATACATATATATGGACGGCCAGGAGGTTTTCAAATTTGCAGTAAAGAAGGTTCCGGAATGTATCCGTCAGGTGCTGGAGGAGAGTAAAACAGATATTGAAGAGGTAAAATATTTCGTGCTGCATCAGGCCAATTACCGGATCTGCGAGGCAGTGGCAAAGCGGTTAAAGCAGCCTCTGGATAAGGTTCCCATGAATATCGGTTCCTATGGAAATACTTCCGGCGCAACAGTTCCGATTCTTCTGGACGAATTAAACCGTCAGGGAAGGCTGCAGAGGGGCGATAAGCTGGTTTTAGCAGGCTTCGGCGGAGGTCTTACCTGGGGAGCAGCCCTGGTAGAGTGGTAAAACAGGAAGATTACGGAAAAGAAGTACTTTCTGATAAAAAGGAAGTATGGTATGATGGGTAATATGGAGCAATGTGCCCGGAGCGCATTCTCTTTATAAAAATATAAAACATTTTAAACGAAAAAGGAGAAAGAACCATGTTAGAAAAAATGAAAGAGATTATTGCAGATCAGTTAAGCGTAGATGCAGATTCCATTACAGAGGCATCTTCCTTTAAGGATGACCTGGGCGCTGATTCCCTGGACCTGTTCGAGCTGGTTATGGCTCTGGAGGACGAGTACTCCGTTGAGATTCCCTCTGATGACCTGCAGAACATGATGACTGTTGGTGATGTTATGAATTATCTGAAGGAGAAAGGTGTAGAGGCTTAATGCCCTGCACCTTTTAAAAAAGGAATTCAGGCTGTTGGAGGAACGGAAATGAAAACAAGAATTACAGAACTGCTGGGAATCCAGTACCCGATTATCCAGGGCGGAATGGCCTGGGTGGCTGAGAATCATCTGGCAGCTGCAGTATCTGCAGCAGGCGGACTGGGTCTGATTGGCGGAGCCAATGCGCCGGCAGAGGTAATCCGCGACTACATAAAGAAGGTTAAAGAAGTTACCGATAAGCCCTTTGGCGTGAATGTTATGCTGATGAGTCCTCACGCTGACGAGGTTGCAAAGGTTGTTGTGGAAGAGGGCGTAAAGGTAGTTACTACAGGCGCCGGAAATCCTGAAAAATATATGGAGATGTGGAAGGCGGCAGGAATTAAGGTGATTCCGGTTGTGGCTTCCGTAGCTCTGGCAAGAAGAATGGAGCGTTATGGCGCTGATGCCATTATTGCCGAAGGCACTGAGTCCGGCGGACATATTGGTGAGGCTACAACCATGACTCTGGTTCCTCAGGTTGCAGACGCAGTTTCCATTCCGGTTATCGCAGCAGGCGGAATCGGTGACGGAAGAGGAATCGCAGCTGCATTTATGCTGGGAGCAGAGGCAGTTCAGATGGGAACCCGCTTCCTGGTAGCAAAGGAATGTGTGGTGCATCAGAATTACAAGGACAGAGTTCTGAAAGCAAAGGATATTGATTCCACAGTAACAGGAAGAACTCACGGACATCCGGTTCGCTGTCTGCGCAACCAGATGACCAGAGAATATATTAAGCTGGAGAACGAAGGAAAATCCTTTGAGGAGCTGGAGTATCTGACTCTGGGAACCCTTCGTAAAGCTGTTCAGGAAGGCGATGTAAACGGCGGTACTGTAATGGCAGGACAGATTGCAGGTATGGTTTCCAAGGAACAGACCTGTCAGGAAATGATTGAAGAAATGATGGAACAGGCAGAGAAGCTGCTTGGACGCAAGTAAGATGTAAAGGAGCAGGAGTGAATGAGTAAGATCGCATTTATTTACCCGGGCCAGGGAGCACAGGTCTGCGGTATGGGACAGGATTTCTATGAGCAGACGGAGACCGGAAAACAGGTATTTGACCTGGCAACGGAGATTCTGGGCTTTTCCGTTCCGGAGCTGTGTTTTACGAAAAATGACAGACTGGATATCACCGAGTATACACAGGCGGCTATGGTAACCACCAGCATTGCTATGACAAAGGTGCTGGAAGAGAAGGGTGTGAAGCCGGATGTGGCAGCAGGACTGAGCCTGGGTGAATATTGCGCACTCTATGCTGCCGGTGCAATGACAGAAAAGGATGCCATTGCTACTGTAAGACAGAGAGGAATTCTTATGCAGGAGGCAGTTCCTGTAGGGCAGGGCGCCATGGCTGCAATTCTGGCTATGGATGCCTCTGCTATTGAAGAGGTGATTTCCGGAATAGACGGAGTTCAGATTGCCAATTACAACTGTCCGGGACAGATTGTAATTTCCGGAAAGAAAGAAGCAGTAGAAACTGCTTGTGAGAAGTTAAAGGAAGCAGGCGCAAAGCGCGCGATTATGCTGAATGTAAGCGGCCCCTTCCATTCCAGAATGCTCACAGGAGCAGGCGAGAAGCTGGGAGAGGTTTTAGAGCAGGTGGAGATTCATCCGCTCAGCATTCCGTATGTGGCAAATGTAACGGCTGAGTATGTGACTGATGCAGCTGATGTAAAGCCTCTGCTGATGAAGCAGGTATCCTCCTCCGTAAGATGGGAGCAGAGTGTGAGAGCAATGCTGGCTGACGGAGTGGACACCTTTATTGAAATCGGACCGGGAAAAACTCTGGCCGGTTTTATGAAGAAGATAGACAGAACGGTAAAGGTTCTTAATATAGAGAAGCTGGAAGATGTAGACAAGGTTGTGGAGGAAGTAAGATGTTAACAGATAAAATTGCAGTAGTAACCGGTGCAAGCCGCGGAATCGGCCGTGAGATCGCAGTTACTCTGGCATCAAAGGGCGCTGTGGTAATTGTCAATTACAATGGTTCTGCAGCAAGAGCTGAAGAAGTGGTAAAGGAGATTGAAGAGGCCGGAGGAAAGGCCGAGGCTGTTCAGTGCAACGTATCTGAGTTTGCAAAATCAGCAGAGCTGATGGATTATGTAGTGAAAAAATACGGCCGCGTGGATATTCTTGTAAACAATGCAGGAATTACCAGAGACAATCTTCTTATGAAGATGAGTGAAGAGGATTTTGACGCAGTGATTGACACCAACTTAAAGGGCGCATTTAACTGCATTAAAAATATTTCCCGCCAGATGTTAAAGCAGAAGTCCGGAAGAATCATCAATATCTCTTCTGTATCCGGCGTAATGGGAAATGCCGGACAGGTAAACTACAGCGCATCAAAAGCCGGTGTTATCGGTATGACCAAGGCAGTTGCCAGAGAGATGGCAACCAGAGGAATTACCTGTAATGCAGTAGCTCCCGGATTTATTGTGACAGAGATGACAGACGTTCTCTCTGACACCATCAAAGAAAATATTACCAATCAGATTCCTATGAGAAGATTCGGCCAGACAAAGGATGTGGCAAATCTGGTTGCTTTTCTTGCTTCTGAGGAGGCTGGTTATATCACAGGACAGGTAGTGGGTGTAGACGGCGGAATGGCCATGTAAAGGAAAGAGAAGGAGAAAGAAACATATGAGCAGACGGGTTGTAGTGACAGGTCTTGGAGCAATTACTCCGATTGGCAATAATGTAGAAGAGTTCTGGAATGGCCTGAAGGAGAAAAAGGTCGGAATCGGCCCTATTACTTATTTTGATACAGCAGATTATAAAGCAAAACTGGCCGGTGAGGTTAAGGATTTTGATCCCAAGCAGCACATGGATCCCAAGGCTGCAAAGCGTATGGAGAAATTCTGTCAGTTTGCAGTATGCGCTGCAAAAGAGGCGATTGAGGACGCCGGTCTGAATATGGAGCAGGAGGATCCCTTCCGCGTAGGCGTAAGTGTAGGTTCCGGTATCGGAAGCCTTCAGGCAGTAGAAAAAGAATATGAAAAGATCCGGACCAAAGGACCGGGAAGAGTCAATCCATTGTTGGTTCCGATGATGATCTCGAACATGGCAGCAGGCAATATTTCCATCCAGCTTGGGCTGAAAGGAAAATGCACGAATGTTGTCACAGCATGTGCCAGTGGAACAAACTGCATCGGTGATGCATTCCGTGCGATCCAGTATGGTGACGCAGAAGTGATGCTGGCGGGTGGAGCAGAAGGATGTATCTGTGAGACCGGAGTCGCAGGATTCACAAGTCTGACAGCACTTTCGACTTCTACAGATCCGATGAAGGCATCCAGACCATTTGATAAAGACAGGGATGGATTTGTGATCGGAGAGGGAGCCGGAATTGTTGTATTGGAGGAACTGGAGCATGCCAAGGCGAGAGGTGCCAGAATCTATGCGGAGATGGCAGGATACGGATCAACCGGTGATGCCTATCATATTACTTCCCCTGCAGAAGACGGATCCGGAGCAGGCATGGCGATGAAGTTTGCCATGAAAGAAGCAGGAATACAGCCAGAGCAGGTTGACTATATTAATGCACACGGAACAAGTACGCATCATAATGATCTGTTTGAGTCAAGAGCGATCCGTTATGCACTGGGAAAGGCGGCAGAAACGGTAGTGATCAATTCTACCAAATCAATGGTCGGCCATATGCTGGGTGCAGCCGGTGCTGTTGAGGTGATTGTATGTGTAAAGAGTATTGAGGATCAGTTTATCCATCAGACCATAGGGACAGAGCATATAGATCCAGAATGTGGACTGAATTATGCAGTTGGTTCTCCGGTGGAAAAGAAAATTGATTATGCAATGTCAAATTCCCTGGGATTTGGCGGTCATAATGTGTCACTGATCGTAAAACGCTATGAGGAGTAGAGCATGAGTATGAAAATGGAAGAACTGCTGCAGTTGATCGATGCAGTATCAGAGTCGGACCTTACAGAGCTTGAATATAAAGATGAAAATGCAGAAATCTCTTTGAAAAAGAAACTACAGCCTATTCAGTCTGGACAGCAGATAGAAGAGGTGTCATGTACGGAAGAAATTGTGCAGCAGAAAGCCGCATTAAATAAAAATGAAGCAGACGGATCGGAGAAGAAAAAGGGAAAAATTGTGACAGCACCACTGGTAGGAACGTTCTATGCTGCTCCGGCAGAAGATGAAGAACCGTTTGTGAAAGTCGGGGAGCGAGTGGAAAAAGGTCAGATCGTAGCGATCATTGAGGCGATGAAACTGATGAATGAGATTGAATCAGATTTTGCAGGAACAGTGACAGAAGTTTTTGTAGAGAATGGTCAGTCCGTAGAATATGGACAGCCACTTTTTGCAGTTGGATAACAGGAAAGGTCAGGACAGAACGATGCACAGTTTAAATACAGAACAGATTCAGCAGATTATTCCGCACAGACATCCTTTTCTTCTGATCGATCAGATTGAGGATTACGTGCCTGGAGAATATGCCGTGGGATACAAGGGTGTTTCCTATCATGAAGATTTCTTCCGGGGGCATTTCCCACAGAAAGCAGTGATGCCGGGTGTGCTGATTTTAGAGGCACTGGCACAGACCGGTGCAGTTGCGATTCTAAGTCTGCCGGAAAATCGTGGAAAGATTGCATTTTTCGGAGGCATTCAGAAGTGCCGGTTTAAGGGAATGGTTTTGCCGGGAGACAGGCTGCGTCTGGAAACGAGGATCATCAAAAGAAAAGGTCCGGTCGGGGTCGGTGAAGCGACAGCATCAGTAGATGGAAAGACGGTAGTGACAGCAGAGCTTACCTTTATGGTAGGCGAATAGCTTTTAGCATTAGTAAGTTTCAGATGGGAGAGTAAGATATGATCGAAAAGATACTGATTGCCAACAGAGGTGAAATTGCGGTAAGGATCATCCGGGCGTGCAGAGAGATGGGAATCCGTACCGTTGCAGTATATTCAGAGGCAGACAGGGATGCTCTGCATACACAGCTTGCGGATGAAGCAGTATGTATAGGTCCGGCACCTTCCACAGACAGTTATCTGAATATGCAGAACATCATCAGTGCGACGCTGGTATCCGGTGCGGATGCAATCCATCCGGGATTTGGATTCCTTTCAGAGAACAGCCGGTTTGCCCGGTTGTGCGAGCAGTGTAATATTGTCTATATCGGACCACCATCGGACGTGATCAGCCGGCTCGGAAATAAATCCGAGGCAAGGAATACCATGATAAAAGCAGGAGTCCCGGTCATTCCTGGGAGTAAAGAGGCAGTTTATGATGTGAAGGAAGGGGCAAAGATCGCAAAAAAAATCGGTTATCCGGTTATTATCAAGGCAGCACTCGGTGGTGGCGGAAAGGGAATGCGTGTGGCACAGAACCCGGAAGAATTTGAGCAGAGTTTTCAGACAGCACGGAAAGAAGCCGGGATCGCTTTTGGAGATGAAACGATGTATATTGAACATTTTGTAAAGCATCCGAGGCACATCGAGTTTCAGATTCTTGCAGACAACTATGGGAATGTAATCCATTTAGGAGAACGTGACTGTTCTATCCAGAGAAACCATCAGAAAATGATCGAAGAATCTCCATCGGTTGCACTGAGTGCCGGTCTGCGTAAGAAAATGGGAGAGGCAGCTGTCCGGGCTGCAAAGGCAGCAGGCTACAGGAATGCCGGTACGATCGAATTTCTTCTTGAAAAGAGCGGAGCATTTTATTTTATGGAAATGAACACAAGGATACAGGTGGAACATCCGGTAACGGAGTGCGTAACCGGGATCGATCTGATCAAAGAGCAGATACGGATCGCAAACGGCGGGGAACTTACTTTCAGGCAGG
>ERZ835051.2717-NODE-2717-length-15148-cov-6.002650_pt1 | contig 15148 bp, 14 predicted proteins | sample MGYA00519575_ERZ835051 | MGnify/ENA primary metagenome ERZ835051 (study PRJEB31850, sample SAMEA3708769) | human gut metagenome | biome: human gut; feature: human-associated habitat; material: faeces | place: China | collected 2014 ... | reverse complement strand
GATGCCAGTTGTTCAGACAACAAAGTCAGCGGCAAAACGCCGATTGGGGTTGTGGTTGCGATTAAAGATAACTGCGGCTGGGCGATGACGGCAAGTCCAATTGGAAAGAACACATGGTCAACTATGAATAGCAGTACAGGAGCTTTTCAAACAACAAATTGGAAGGAGGCAGTTGAAGATTATGATGCTTGCGGTAATACCCAAAAGATACTTCAAGCCGGTAATTCTAAAATCTATCCAACTGCATGGGCCGTAGCAGAATACGTGCCTAATGGTGCTTCAGAAACAAAAGGTAAATGGTGTTTACCGTCGGCTGGTATATTTAATAGCTTATATACTAATCTTAACGTTATTAATAATGGTATATCCAAGCTCGGCGGCACGCAACTTAGCAATGATAAAGAAAACATCTGGTCATCAACAGAATACCGATACAGCAGTATGTGGCTTTTTAGTACAGGTAGAACAGCTTCTTACCAAGGTGGTATAATCATAAGCATGAACAATACCAATAGTGTTCGTCCGGTAATAGAGTTTTAGGAAAGGAGAAAAGCGATGAGAAGAATGTTTTTGATGAGTTCTGTTTTGCTGACGGTTCCTTTCTATGCGGGGACGGCCGGAGCGGAAGTGTGCATTGCCGAGGAAGACTGCAATAATTTGGGATATACGGAAGACAAATCCTGTACCGACGGTTTGAAATGCCCGTTCGGCGAAAAGTGGCATTGTCCGGACAAGAAGTGTCAGATCGGCTGGATACTGAACAGCGATATGAGCTGCACGGAAAATGTCGAAAGCGGAAAAACGCCGATTGCCGTCGTCGTTTATATGGATGATAACGGTAACGGACAGGCTATGACCGCCAGCCCGATTAACTCGTCATCCCTGACATGGTCTTCAACGGCAATGGCAAAGACGGATATCCCCTCTCTGCCGAACATTATGCAAAATCAGTTTGCGACAGACATTAACAGCTGCCAAAACAGTTTCTATATTGCGGCATATGGCGACAGCAGCAAGTTCCCGGCAGTATGGGCAGCTAAGAATTACACGCCAGCGGCAGCACCTAACACAAAATGGAAGTGGTGCCTGCCATCAGCCGGTATTTTGCGAAGTGTTATCGACAATAAGGAGGTTATCAATAAAGCTATTGATTTGTTGGGCGGCCGGAGGATTGAAGAAACGTCGTCAAAAAACGAGGGAATTCTATCATCATCTGAAGCAGACGGTACATGGATTTGGGAGATTTGTTATTCGCGAGATTTATGTACGTTATACAAAGATTATACCAACGGAAATTTCCTTTACAGCGTTCGCCCGGTGATTGAGTTTAATATTGATACCGGCGCGGCAGAATGTAAAAAACTTCCTGATGAAACAGGTTGTACAGGGATAACAATAACCGGTGACGACGGTTGCGGCGGGACGAGGAAAACCTGCTGTACTCCGACAGGTACCAGTGATGCATGGTGTCCCAGCCATACGGTACCGGTTGACTGGGGCGATGACGGCTGCGGAAATACCATAAAGAAATGCAGAAGCAGAACGGAATGCAGAAACAGCGTTTCCTGCGGCAGTAACGGCGTCGGAACATTAAGTACCATTTGCACATTTTATATGGACAATGGAAATTCCTATGGAAACCGGGAATATAAAATTAAAGATTACAGTTACGGAACTTATGTTAATTGTAAAAATCAAACCGGCAGCAATCCTCCAGCCAAAGGCGTTTACGAATGTACTAACGAATATGCCGATTATGTTGGAGATACGCAGAAGCCGCTCAATGGTTGGGGTGTTATCTATAAGACAACAGATTCTACCGGTACGTTACACCGTATTCGTATTGATGACTTCGGGTGGGGTTTGGCAACACGCAGCGAGTGTGAAGCAAGATTGCAAACATATTGGGGTGATTTGATGTAGCATAAGAAAAAGAGGCCTGATTCTTCAGGCCTCTTTCTTCTTTGCGGCGGGAAGCAGAAAACTGAAACTAGTCCCCTGCCCCGGCTGCGTTTTGACACGTATTCTTGTCTTGAACAAATCGGCAATTTTTTTGACAATCGCCAGTCCCAGGCCTGAACCGCTTTTTTTGTTTTCCGGGTTTTGCCCGCTTTGGTAAAATTCATCAAAAATATGCGGCAAATCAGCATCGCTTATGCCAATGCCGTCATCCATAACAATAATTTGAACAAAGTTTCCGCGGCGTTTGCAGCCAAAGACGATTTTGCGCTTGGCATATTTGACAGCATTGGTCAGCAGATTGCGCAGCATGCGTTCCAGCAGAATTTTGTCGCTGCGGATTTCTAAAGAACAGGGAATGTAATGGAGATGTTTGTGATGACAAATGCTAATCATGGAAAATTCTTCAGCCAGCTTATCGGTCAACTCATGCAGGCAGAAAATATGTTCTTCATATTTTGTACCGCCGTAGTCTAATTTGGATAAATCAAGATAGTTGTTCAACAAATCGTGCATATTGTCTGCCGCTGCTATAATTTTTTCAATCAGGTTTTTCTGTTGCGGTAAAAGTTTGGTGTCGGCAAGAAGCGCGGCAAAAATACGCAGAGCATGCAGCGGCTGGCGCAAATCATGCGACGCCTGCGCCAGAAAGTAAGATTTGGAATCGCTTTCTTTTTCGCTGGCTTTCAATAGCCGTTCGGTTTCCTGATATTTTTCAGACAATTCCAAACAGTCGTCATACTTGCCGCTCATCTTCGCAAATCCTTTCTATCCCGATATTTCAGCATTCCAGAGGCGGCTGCCGGCATAACTGCTCAGACGGAAATACCAGTAGTTTGACAATGCCTCATTATTTTTAATATAAGCATTGACAACCGAAGTTGGTAGGCTGGTGGCGGATAATTTTTGTTTCAGCCAGTATTCCTTGTCTTTTTTGAAGAGAATCAAATCAACAATCAGACCGTCAAAAGTCACAACGCGCAGTTCCCGGTGCTGCGTAAAGAGCTGCTCGTCAAAATTCTGAGCCGAACGGACATCCGTGAAAGTGACGGACTGGAGCTGATTGAGCAAATCTTCAGGGTCGGCGCGGCGCAACATCCGGTTGCCGTCCATTATCCAGAACGGATATCCCGGCACGTCCCGGCCGATAATCAAGTCTTTTTGCGAGCGTTTGACAATAATGTCCCTGACTTCCGCCGGATTGAGCGTCAGCAGCGGCTGTTGCAGCCAGGCATGAACGTATTCCGGCAGGAGCGCCGCATTGCTGACCATATAGATTTTCTCACTGTCGGGAAAACGAACATAGGCAAATTTATTGTTATATGTCCGGCGGCCAACAATAACGCTGCCAAGCGTTTTTCCGCCGGTGTCGGACAGAACGATTTCAGCAGCGTTGTTTACAAAATTGTCGGCGAACTCAGCGTCAGTCAGTTCGACTGCCCGGTGGATACGGGAATAACGGAAAAAGTCAAGCAGCTTTTCAACCATTTGATAATTGGCAAAATACATATCCGCCTCGCTGACCCGCCAGAGGTTTTCGTCTTTGACCAGCGTTATTTCTTCCTTGGGCGTATGTATTCTGATTTCGGCAATTTGCGACAGTTCCAAATCAGGAAAAAGCGGTTCGCCTTTCAGAGAGCCGAGATTTTCATAATAGACCGGAAACAGGCTGAACAAAGCGAAACATAATGCAAAGACAAACAATCCCAGTCCGCGGCGCAAATAAGCATTATTCATGGTTTTCCTCCAACGGGTTGCGATATCTCCGGCGGCTGCGGCTTAACCTGACGCCAAACAGGACGCCCAGAACGGTCAGCAGGCTCAAAGCTGACGCTGCAAAGATAAACCACAGGACGCGCCGAGATGTTTCCTGCTCGATTTTATAATTAAACTCGCGGATTTTATCTTCTCCGGCGGCGATATTTTTCCGGGCATTGTCAAGCTGCTGCATTTCATCCAGCGTCAGTCCCGAAATCTTTTCCTCGGCTTGCAGCCGTTCAACCGTCAGGGTATTTTGTTTCAGGCGGCAAATGGTGTTGTTATAAGCGTCGGCAAGAGGCTGTCCCGCTTCATTGCGGAACAACGTTCGCAACGAGATGTCCCACAGCAGCGGCCGATGTGCATTTTGCAAATAATCATGGCTTCCGCTCATATAATCAACGGCGCGGAGAAGCAAATCGCCATTGTCTGCCCAGGGGACTATGCCCCAGACCGGATTGCCGGCGGTATATTCGGCATCCGACCAGATGTCGTCATAAATAAAATCCGTATCGCCAATGATGAGAATTTTTCCGGGATTGAGCGATTCAGGCAGATATTCAAGCATTTGTTTGGCATAAGGCGTTCCCTCCATAACATTGCCGGTGAAGAAAGATTTGAAATTGCCTTCCAGCAGCCAAACCAGATTGGCTGGCATACCGTTTCCTTCCCGGTAGTTGCGCAGGACGGCGGCTTTATCCGGCAAAACGGCAAATTTGGCAGGGACATAACCGGCCGCGTCAGAGGTTCCGGCAAGCGGCGTTGCCCGCACACCATCCCGCTCGGCAATATTTACGGCCAGCGGAGAACGGAAAATAAGACTGTTCAGGCCGCGGGATATCAGATGCTGTTGTTCAATATTAGCCGCCGGCAGGTTAATCCACGGATAATACAACAGCGCCTGTCCGTCAAACAGAGCCTCCTCGGCATTGTTCTTATCGCCGGCGATTTGTTGCGGATTGATATAAATCCCCCAGTTTTCCAGCAGTTTTTTGAATGTCTTGTCATCGGTTATTTTATTGGTGTGCTCATTCAGCGAATCAACCAGCAAAATCAGATTGCCGCCGCGCAGCACAAACTGGTCAAGGGCGTAAAGTCCCAAAGGCGGCAGGCCGTACGAGGGCATAACGACAATCAGGGTGTTGATGTCGGCACCGATTTGGACGGCCTGAGGCGAAATCGGCACCAGCTGATAATCATTGGTCAGCTGGTTGAGAAAATTCCACCGTTCTCCCGGTTTGATGAACGGCAGGCGCGGATTGCCGATTTGTTGTTCCGGGGCGATAACGCCGATTTTGGGCGGGCGGCGGTCTTCGTTCAAATTGAGCAAAATCCGGTTCAAATCGCTTTCAAGGTAATTGCGGCGTAATTCAACAAAGCTCGGAATAACATAGCTGTCACCGCGGTCGGCCATTACCAAAGCACCAAAATACATGACATTTTTGCCGTCGGTACCGTAAAAGCTTTTCAGTCCCAGCATTTCCGCCTCGCGAGAAACTTCGTCAAAAGGCTCGGGATATTTGACATCATAGCTGACCGCGCCGTTTGAGGCATTCTGATACTGTTCGAGCAAGCAAATAATCGCGCGGGAAAACTGCCAGGTCTGCGGATAATCTTTTTCAACTCCAGCGGAAACATAAAGGCGGACGGTCAGCGGCGTTTTGATTTCAGAGAGCATTTTTTCGGTTTCTGGCCGCAGGCTCAGGCGCTTGTCGGCGGTAAAATCGGCAATATGCCCGGCAAAGAGGATTGAGCTGCCAAAGTTCAAAAGGACAAAGGAAGCGCTCAACAGTAGCGCCAGAATCAACAAAACGGAAGTTTTAGTCAGTTTCATACGCAGGCTCCTAATTCTTTTTGTTGGCGATAATAACGACATTCAGCCACAAAGAGAGGATGATTATCAGGCCGAAATAGATGAGATTATTGAGCGCGAGCTGACCGGCAATCATGTCCGCATATTCCGACCGAAAATCGAGCACGACCGACACCTGCCCCTTAAAGCGGCGGGCAACCCAGGAAAACAGCACGCTCGGGTTAAGTTCCAGCAGCATCCAGGCGCAGAAAAAAGAACAGACATAAGTCAGTACCGGATTGGAACTCAGGGCGGAGATAACGCTTCCCACGGCGGCAAACGCGCCGATAACCAACCAGACGGCGACATAAGCCAGAACAATATTCTGCCAGTCCAGCCTTATGTAAAAAGAACTGACAAAGGCCAGCGGCAGCGTGCACAACAGCATAACCGCGCCAAAACTCCAGGCGGCGGCAAATTTGGCCATAACCGCCGTTGCATATTTTACGGGCTGCGACAACAGGAAATCTATTGTGCCACGGCGGCTTTCATCCGTCCAGAGAGGCATGGACACCGCCGGAACGAGCAAGGCCAGAATTTCCGGCTGGAAACGAAAAAAAGAAAACAGCGCCTGATTGTTTATCCTGAAAAAATCTCCGGCAAAAAAGCACATACCAAGGGACAAAACCAGATAGACCAGCAGAATGAAAAAACCGAGCCAGCCTGAAAACAGGGCATAAAATTCTTTGCGCCAAATACTAATAAAGGGATTCGACATTGCGCCCTCCTCCGGTTGTCAGACTGCGAAAAGCTGCGGAAAGATCATTTTCCGGCAGCAGGCGCCTGAGCCGCTCCGGCGTCGTATCCTTAACCAGCCGCCCGTGGTCGAGCAGCAGAATGCGGGTGGCGGCGGCTTCGACATCTTCCATAATATGCGTTGACAGCAGAACGATACCGCGGCTGGCGTAAGCTTTGATAAAATTGACAAGCGCAAATTTCTGATTAGGATCCAGTCCCTCGGCCGGTTCGTCAAGAAGCAGGATTTCGGGATTGTGAATAATGCCGCCGGCAATGCCGACACGATGGCGAAAACCTTTGGACAGGCCGGAAATGCGGCGGTTGATGACGCCGGACAAGTCCAGTCCGCGGATAAGTTCTTCCGTCCGCTGAGAGAAAGTTTCAGCGCTGAGGCCGCGCATTCCGGCTGTAAACTGCAAAAATTCAAAGACGGTCATGTTGTCATACAAAGGGCTGTTTTCCGGAACATAGCCAATTTTGCGCAACGCGTCGACTCTGCTGCCGGCAATGTCTTCCTCATTAATAAAAACACAGCCGCCGGCTGGGGATAACAATCCGGCCAGAATGCGGAGCAAAGTGGTTTTTCCGGCACCGTTGGCGCCGAGCAAAGCGACTATTTCGCCTTTTTTGATGTCAAAACAGACATCGTCCAACGCCGTTATTTTGCCGAAATTCTTAGATAATCCGCGCACTGTAATCATTTTGCCGCCTTTTGACTCGTTTCAAATTGTTTCCAGTCTAGCTTATTTATTTTTAAATTTTAAGATTTTTTTAAGAGTTATAAAAAGTTTGATGATAATTTGTTTTTTTAATTTATTAATTGTGAAAAATGTGTTTTTATAGGGGCAGAAATTTTGTGTTTAGGAGTTTTTTATGCCTGAAAAATATACCAGTGAAGAAACAAAAACGCTGAAAACCGGCCTTTATGCCGGTTTGGCCGTCGTTTTGCTGTGCACTTTTTTTGTATTGCGGGGAACCGGTGCTGCCCAAACCGAGAACGGCCGCTCTTATGAAATAAACGCCCGCTTCGGCCGAACCGACGGCCTTTTGGTCGGCGATAAAGTCCGACTGGCGGGAATGGATATCGGTCGGGGTGTCAACGCGCAGCTGGATGACCATTTTCATGCCATTCTGACGCTTGATATTTCCGAACAGGTCAAAATTCCCGACGACAGCAGCGCTTCCATCGTCAGTTCGGGACTGATGGGCAACAAATATATTGAAATCGAACCGGGCGGGTCTCCCGATTATCTGGCGCCGGGCGGCGAGTTTGCCTATACGCAGGACGCCATGGTGCTGGAAGAACTGATTGACCGTATTATCGGCATCGGCAAAGCCAACCGCAAAAACTGCAAGTAAATTGCCGCAATAAATATAACAGATGTAAGGAGTTTTTTATGAATAAGAAGCCAATGGAAACAATTATGGGTATTGTGGTTTTGTTTGTTGCCGCATTTTTCCTTTATTTTGCATATAAAGTTTCTGACCTGCAGGTAGTAAAAGGCTATGAAGTTACCGCACGTTTTCTTAAGGTCGGCGGTTTGAATGTCGGTTCAGACGTCCGCATTAACGGCATTAAGGTCGGTACGGTCGTTTCCCAAAAGCTTGACAATGAAAATTATGACGCGGAAATTGTCATGAGTCTGTCTTCTGCCGTTCCTCTGCCCAAAGACAGTACGGCGGTTATTGTCGGCGATGGTCTTATCGGCGATAAGTTTATCAAAATTGAGCCTGGAAAATCTAAGGAAATGTTGCAAAACGGCGATGTTATTACCAATGTCAAAGACTTTAAGACCATTGAAGACATGGTCGGCGAAATAATTTTCATGGTGACGGACAATGGCGAAGAAAATAAATAAACTTCTGGTTCCGGCTGTTGTTCTGGCGGCGTTATCCGCTCCGGCAACCGCCAAGGAAATTGAAACAAACACGGCCAAGCTGCAGGCAATGGACAAGATTACCGGCCGGGTAAACGTTATTGAAGCGCCGGTAAATGCAGCAGTACGGTTCGGCAGCTTCTCAATTGTCGTCAGAGCCTGCAAAACCCGTCCGCCCGAGGAAACGCCCGATAACTACGCGTTTGTCGATGTGGTTGATATTGGGCAGGATAATCAACAGCAAAATATTTTCAAAGGCTGGATGATTTCTTCCAGTCCGGCGCTGAATGCCGTCGAGCATCCGATTTATGACGTTTGGCTGTTGCAATGCATTAACACCGAGGTGGACAAGTCAAAACTATTGAATACCGAGCAGCTGAAAGCGCGGGATGAAATTCCGCAGCAGCAGCTTAAGGAAGACGAGGCTGAAATTCCGGCGGAAGATTCTGAGCCAGAGAACCTGATTCCGGTCACGACGCCGGAAGATATTGTTTTAGAGGAAAAACAAGCGGAAGCTCCGGTAACCGAAGCAGCCCCTGTTCCCTCCGTTCCGACAGGTGAACAGGAAATTATTGATGACGGCGCGCCGGAATCGCTGATTAACATTTCCGAGGAAACTTTAGTTGAAACACCGGTACAGGCAGATATGGCTGAAAATACCCAGCCGAATGACGGTGTTATGGCCAATGAAGAGGAGGTTCCGGCCGATAGCGAAGATGTTTCCGCTGTAACAGAGGTTGAAACGCTTGAAGCCGAGGCCAAACCGGAGAATGTTGAAACTGACGTTATTCAGCCCGTAGAGGAAACTGTGCCGGCTGTTCCCTCAGAAAATGCTTCAACGGATAGTACCGTCGCTTCCGAAGCGGGAGAAACTGATGAGCTTTTTTCTGACGGCGGAAAAGTTACCGAAACGGAAGACGCCCGTTTTATTGAGTTCAATGTTGAGGAGGAAGACGCTTCAATTCCGGAATTGAAGCTCTAAACAAAAATTCAGTTTGAGGCGAAAATGAAAAAAAATATTGACGTCAGTTTTGTAATGACCGTTTATAATAAGGAATATTATCTTCCGTCGGTCTTGAAAGCCCTACTCGGACAAACCGGGTTGAAAAATCCCGAATATATATTTATTGACGATCTCTCAACGGACAAATCGGTTAACATTATTCGTGAATATACTCAGGGGCTCCCCAATGTAACAATTGTCGCCAACGAGGAGAACCGCGGCATCAGTCCGCGTATTAATCAGGGGATAGCCTTAGCTAAAGGGGAATATACCCGAATGTTGGATTCTGACGATATTTTTCCGATTGACTCAACGCAAAAAATGCTGGCTTTGGCCAAAGAACTGAATGCGGACATGGTTTACGGCCGTTTTTCCAAGACAGGAAAAGAACCGCAGCAGCTTGAGCATGAAACGATGTCTCACAACTTCAGTTACTCGTACAATGAAAATGCTCTGCTTGGTGTTTTGACCGGGCGTTTTACGCGCATGGGGCAGCTTATCAGGACAGAAGTTCTGCAAGAAGCCGGCGGTGCGGATGAACGGGTTTTTATTCAGGATGAATCCATTCCGTTACGGACAGCAATTTGTGCGCGGGGAATTGTTAAAATTGATGATAATGTGGTTTTGGTTCCAAAGGAAATCGGCAATTTTTCCGGCAATAAAATCCAGTTGGACAATGACCGTTTCATGGCTTACTGTTACGCTATCCTTGATAACCCCGGTCTGCCGGAAGATGCGTTGAAACTGATGTATCTAAGGGCTGTTTCCGCTTATTGGAAATATGTCAAAAAAACTAAATTCTGTCCGTATTTGCGCAAAGCCTTTTTCAAATATCTGGGCTGTAAGTTACGCCCGTCCCTGCCCGATTTGGCTTATCTTAAAGAAATGCAGACCGACTTTTTAAGCCTGCCGCATATCCGCCGCGTGGTTAATCCGCTTCATGCCTTAGAAAAGAAATAGGTACAAAAAAGCTCCGAGCCAAAACTCAGAGCTTTTACTGTTAAAGAGATACCTTTGATAAATCGAGTACCGGACGAACGCTATGAAGTTCATCCTTTGAACGACCACCAATACCATTATACCAATATCGGGCTTTAAAATGATTATCATTCCCATAATCGGTTGATGTCCAACATAAATGCACGCCCAATATTTCTCCACCTAAAGAAGAAAATATTGCATTTATATTGCTCTTTATCTGCTCGTTCAGATTGTTCCAGAATTTTGCTGTTCCGGCTTCACATCCTTCTCCTAAGAGTTTGACGCTTTTACAATATTCCTGAGCTTCCGTCCATGGCATATAGTCAGAAGAATCTTTCATAGAGATCAGATGATTTTCGAAGATTACTCCCAAAGGCATGCGTCCGGCTTTATCGCTTTTCAAAGTGCTGATTGTACCGTCGGCATACATGACAGGATACGCATATTCATCACTTAAATCAAGCATGGGGAAAGCATAATATTTATTACTTTGCCGATACCATTCTTTCCCGCTATACAACCCATAAAACAAACCAAATCCGACTGCGTCCTTGCCTGACTTTTCAGATGTCCAATATGTTTCTTCGGAAAGCGGTTTTGTACCTAGAGAATAAAATATTTTGTTTATCTCTTTTTTTCTGTCTCTAAATTTATACCAGAATTTTGCTGTTCCGGCTTCACACCCTTTTCCTAAGAGTTTGATGCTTTTACAATATTCCAGAGCTTCTTTCCACGGCATTTCATTCTGAGAAACTTTCAGCGACAGAAGGTGGTTTTCAAAAACAACACCTATAGGCGTTCGTCCAATCTTATCACATTCCATTGTGCTGACTGTACCGTCATCATACATGACCGGATAAGAAAAACGGCTTTTCTGTAAACGCAACAGATGAAATTGGATTTTTTCCCCAAAAGACAATTTCATTGTTGTTTTTGCCTCTTCCTGCCAGTCTTCTTTACAAAGACAAGGCGCATCTTTTACAAATTCATTCATAATTATAAGTATTTGTGGTTAATAATATATTTTCAACTCTCTTATACCATACTTTAGACAAAAGTCAACAAAAAAGCCCCAAGTATGAACTCAGGGCTTTGCATTCATAAAATCAATTTTTAAGCTGATTTTTTTGTTGACTTTTTAGCTGTTTTTTCTTCCGCTTTTTCTTCAGATTTTGCAGATTTTTTAGAAGAAGCTTTTTTGGCCGGTTTGGCGTTCTCTTCATCAAAATTATACAAATCTTCTACGGAAATGATTTTTTCCGCTACTTTAGCTTTTGAAATGATATGGTCGATAATCTTTTCTTCAAAAATCGGCGCTTTCAAAGCTTCAACAGCGTCTTTGTTTTTCAGGTAATAATCAAATACGGCTTTTTCCTGTCCCGGATATCTTCTCGCTTCATTCATGATAGCCTTGTTGACATCGTCAGCTTCAATAGAGATTTTGGCGTCTTTACCGATTTCAGAAAGCAACAGACCTAGTTTGACACGGCGGACGGCAATATTTTTGTAGTCAGCCAGCAAATCTTCCTCAGATTTGGCTTTTTCGCTTTCGTCAAGCTGGTTCATTTTCTTAGCCTGTTCATACTGAGCGACAATGCCTTTGTATTCGGCGTCAACCAAACCGGCAGGGACATCAAAGCTATATTCCTTGTCCAAAATGTCAAGCAACTGGCGTTTCAGCTTCATGCGGGAAGCTGCCTCGTAATCAACCTTGATACGGTCGGCAATTTTTGATTTCAGTTCATCCAGACTGTTTTCGCCGATGGATTTGGCAAACTCATCATCAACCTTAACCGGTTCCGTTTCGCGGATTTCTTTGATTTCCGTTACAAATACGGCATCTTTGCCGGCCAAATCTTTCGCATGATAATTTTCCGGGAAAGTGACTTTTACGTCAACTTTGTCACCGGATTTTTTGCCAATCAGCTGGTCTTCGAACCCCGGAATAAAAGAACCGGAACCAAGTTCCAGAGGATAAGCAGCGCCCTTGCCGCCCTTGAATTCAACACCGTCAACAGAACCGACGAAGTCGATAACAACTGTGTCACCTTTAACAGTGGCGCGGTCTTCTTCAACTTTCTTGGTATTGCGGCGGGACTGAGCCAGATAGTTGATGGCTTTGTCAACTTCTTCAGCCGGAACTTCAGCCATTAATTTTTCAAGAGAAATTTTGCTCAGGTCACCGAATTTGATTTCCGGCAGAAGCTCAACGCTCATTTCAAACTCAACGTCTTTGCCGTCAGCAAAAGATGTGATTTTAACATTCGGCATCATGGCCGGACGGAGTTCCTTGCTCTTGATGACTTCTTCGGTTGCGTCGCGAACCAGTTCATCCAGTACTTCGCCCATGACGGAGGCCTTATACTTCTGTTTCAGCATTTCTTTCGGCGCTTTGCCCGGACGGAAGCCCGGCAGTTTGACGTTTTTGGAAACCTGATTCAATTTGGCGTCAACCTTGCTTTCCATATCTTTAGCCGGAACAACAACTTTATATTCTTTTTTCAAACCTTCAGATTTTAACTCAGTAACATTCATGAATTTTCTCTTTTTATTATGATTTATACGACATTCCGCAAAACGCAGAATGGTGCAGGCGGAGAGACTCGAACTCTCACAGCTCACGCCACCAGATCCTAAGTCTGGCGTGTCTACCAATTTCACCACGCCTGCGGTTGTTGGATTTTCTTAATTATTGTCTGAAATACTACATAATTTTTTATTTAAATCAAGTAAAATTAACAGGGCAATTAAAATTATTGTAATATATCTTTATATTTACTATTATGGCGGTAATTAATTAATGTCTTTCGGGAAGTTAGAAGGAGAAACTCGTGTTTTCAGGCAAAAATACCCAAGCTGTCCTGTGCAGCGCAATGTTTTCGGTTTTGCTCAGCTCTTGCGCCTGGTTTGATGGCAAGACTGCCGAGACGGCGCCGAACCACAGTTGGTTTCAGGGCGAAAATTACGGCACAAAAGGTTCCAGCGACGCGGAACTGGCGACCGTTGCTTATTCTCAGGGAAAATTCGAAGACGCGGAAAATTATGTGATTCAGGCACTGACGCTTAATCCCCGCCAGCCGCAGGCCTTAATGGTCGGCGCGCTTGTTTATGAGAAGACCGGAAGGCTTAACCGCGCCCGCCAGTATTATGAAGACCTGACAATCGTCGGTACGGAAGAAATGACCATTCTCGGCACAAAAGACGGCGCGCCGGAAAGAATGTCCGACGTTGCCCGCCGCCGCTTGCGTTACCTTAATATGATGCAGAGCGATATCATGATTGAGGACAAGGACGGGGTGATGACTTTTAATATTTCTCAGGAAGCAGCGCAGCGGCAGGGAAAGTCAGCCATGGAAGCGGCATTATTCGTTCGCGAGCAGAAGCTTATTGCCGAAAATAAGGCTGCTTCAGCCGCAGATATTCAGGCTGTCGAAGTTTTATTCAACGATAATGAAAAAAACATTATTTCCCGTTTTCTGACCATGAAAGAACTGGCGGAAAAAGACCTGATTACCAAGCAGGAATTTCTTGACGGGCGGCAGGCCAATATCGGCGGTTTGCTGCCATTGACAAACATTCCGCCGGCAGAGGGAATTCAAGCGCCGGTTCCCTCACCCGATTTGATTATTGAGCGTATCGACTCTTTGAAGGAAGCCGTTGAAGCGCGCGCCATTACGCCGCAGGAATTTTCTTCGGAAAGAGATTTGATTGTCGAAGCCATTTTGCCCCCAAATCCGCGACAAAGGATGAAACCGCAGGCTCCGGCAAAAGATATTCTTACTGCAGCAAAAAATCTGCGCAAGCTTGATGTTATCCGCGACCTCGGGCTGATTACAAAAAGTGAGCAAATGAAGGAAAAGCAGGCGATTGAAAACTATCTCGGCATTAACCGTGCCGATGCTAAAAAAGCCCCCACACCGGCAAAGGCGGAAGCTAAGGCTAAAGACAACGCCCCTGTTCCGCAGAATCTGCTTAAAATCCAGCCGGAAGCAGTTGCCGCTCCAGCTGCCAATGCGGCGGCTCCGAAAGTAGAAACGGCTGTTATTCAGGAAGAAGTCATTATTCCGGAAGTTTCTTCACCTTTTTAAAATTATCTTTAGACAGAATATTGACAACAACAGAAAGATATGGTATTTTTCTGTTGTTTTTTTATTATTCTAAAACTAACTAAAACAATTATAATTATGAAAAAGGTATTTTTCTTTGCTGCAATGCTTCTCGTTGTGTTAAATTCTTTTGCCAGTGATAAAGGCGATACAGTCAGAATTAACGATATTCACACAAAGGTCGTTATTTCACGAAAAACAAAAGTTCAAAAACGTTATTTATGCTTCCACCTTGAAGACAACAGGATGATTGAAATCATTGACCGGAAAAAAGGCAAAAAGGAATGGGGTTTTGTTTACGAATATAATTCAGATAAAGGCGTTTATATTCAATGCGACCGTTTCAGAACAAATTTTGACGACTGGAAAAAAGCGCGCAAAAACAGCCTGATACACATCAGACGCGAAAACTTTCGTACCGTGTACAGCCTATTGTAAAGAAAAAAGCTCTGAGTTTTTACTCAGAGCTTTTTTCTTCTAATTAAGATGTATTTAAGTTAACCAAACAAATCTGGTAATAACTTCCGAAGGCAATTTGCTAAAATCAAGTATCGGACGAACGGCGTAGCGGTTAAACTTATTATCGTAGTACTCATCGCCAGGGGCCAGACAGAAAGACCACGCTCCGAGAGTGATATCCCCGTGTGCCGACCAATATTTCCGTTTTGTTTTAATCCTTTTTCCGATCAAATAAAACAGCGTTTTGTTGATATTACAGCCTCCTTTCTCAGAAATACACTTTTTCCAGAACACCATCTTTCCGGCTTCGCACGACTGCCCAAAGATTTTAACGCTTTTGCAATAATCCATTGCCTCGTACCATTTCATTCTTTTAGAAGAATCTCGCAGTGTTATCAGGTGATTTTCAAAGATA
>ERZ835051.2712-NODE-2712-length-15184-cov-2.578954_pt1 | contig 15184 bp, 10 predicted proteins | sample MGYA00519575_ERZ835051 | MGnify/ENA primary metagenome ERZ835051 (study PRJEB31850, sample SAMEA3708769) | human gut metagenome | biome: human gut; feature: human-associated habitat; material: faeces | place: China | collected 2014 ... | reverse complement strand
GGCAATCAGCGGAGGGAAGAATTTGCGGATCTTTTTAATAAAGATACCAACAAATATTGCTACAATACCACCGACAATCTGTGCGCCGAAAATGGCAGGAAGTCCGAAATCACCTGCGATTGCCTGCATACTGGGAAGATAGGCAAAGCTGACACCCATTATCACAGGAAGTCCGGAGCCCAGACAAAAAGCGCCTTTTTTCCCAATCGGGAAAAGCTGAAGAAAGGTGGAAAGACCTGCAACAACCAGAGCAGACTGAATCAGAATGACACTGTCAGAATCAGAAAGTCCGGAGACGCCGGCAATAATAATCGCCGGGGTTACACAGCCTACAATCATAGCTACTACATGCTGCAAAGAAAGCGGAAATGCCTTTCCAAATGACGGCACACCGTCCAGTTCAAAAAGTGATGCTTGTTTTTTCGTTGCCTTATCGCTCATTTATTATACCCTCCTTGGAGATTTTACTGATGGATTCGAGTTCCGGTCTTACCCAGGATACCATCTTTTGCCTTCTCAAGCAAGGTAATAAGAGCAGTACGACCCTGTTTAGACTCTGCAAATTCTACAGCTGCCTCTACTTTGGGAAGCATGGAACCGGGAGCAAAATGACCTTCGGAAATATACTGCTTTGCCTGAGCTGTATCCAGTTCGTCCAGCCATTTTTCTTCCGGCTTTCCGAAATTGATTGCTACTTTTTCCACTGCAGTCAGGATAATCAGAAAATCTGCATCCAGTTCTTTTGCTAAAAGACAGCTTGCGAAGTCCTTATCAATTACTGCACTTGCGCCTTTTAAATGATTGCCCTGTAAGGTTACAGGAATTCCGCCGCCGCCGCAGGCGATTACCAGCTGACCATCATTTACAAGAGAGCGGATAGCGCCAATCTCAATGATTTCTGCGGGCTTGGGAGATGCAACGACACGGCGGTAACCACGTCCGGCATCCTCCTTCATCACATAGCCATAGGCTTCTTCTGCATGAGCGGCCTGTTCTTTTGTCATGAAATGACCGATAGGCTTAGACGGATTCTGGAATGCGGGATCCGCCTCATCAACACGAATCTGAGTTACCATGGTTGCTACAGGAATATCTGTAATGCCGCGGTTCAACAGCTCCTCACGAAGAGCATTCTGCAGGTCATATCCGATATAAGCCTGGCTCATGGCCACACAAACGGAGAGAGGAGTATTGGGCTGGTTGGGATTTTCTCTGGAAAGAGCAGCCATTGCGTTATTAATCATACCAACCTGGGGACCATTTCCGTGGGCAACTACGACTTCGCATCCCTCTTCAATCAGATCAACAATGGCCTTTGCTGTGATTTTTACAGCGGTCATCTGCTCCGGAAGAGTATTGCCCAGCGCATTTCCGCCCAGCGCTATCACAATTCTTTTCTTCTTGTTCATTTTTATTCTCCTTAAAAAATTTCTCCATATTTTATTCCGGGCCGCCAGTCATAAAAACAGGCGGCCCGAAACGCAAGAGGATTTATCAAAATTGGTCAATTAGTCAAATTTACGGGAAATTCCACGCTCTTCCAGTTTTTTCAGAATAGCTGCCGGATCCTGGAATTTAGCCAGGAAAATCATAGCTGCGATAACATACGGCTTGTAGCTTGCCTCTTTGTACAGAGGAGTGCGGTACCGTTCAAATACAGAAGCCTCAACCTCACCATCCTTGCAGCTTACATCGTTGATGTCAGCCGGCAGGCAGTGCAGATACAGAGCCTTTCCGTCCTTGGTGGTCTTCATCAGTTCCTCGGTGCAGCACCAGTCTTTATGCTCTGCGTTCTGAGCCAGCAGCTCTTTCTCCAGAGCCTTGATTCCCTCAGAATCGCCCTCTGCATACAGGTTGGTTCTCTTTTCCATTGCTGCAAACGGAGCCCAGCTCTTCGGATATACGATATCAGCATCCTTGAATGCGTCAGCCATGTCGTGAGATACGCGGAAGGAACCGCCGGACTTCTCAGCGTTCTTTCTTGCAACTTCCTCAACCTCAGGCATTACCTCGTAGCCTTCCGGATGAGCCAGAACAACTTCCATTCCCATACGGGTCATCAGACCGATTACACCCTGCGGAACAGACAGCGGTTTGCCGTAAGAAGGAGAGTAAGCCCAGGTCATAGCCAGCTTTTTGCCCTTCAGATTCTCAACGCCGCCGAACTCATGGATGATGTGCAGCATATCAGCCATACACTGAGTCGGATGGTCAATATCACACTGTAAGTTTACCAGAGTCGGTTTCTGCTCCAGAACGCCGTCCTTGTGGCCCTGGGTTACAGAATCAACAACCTCATGCATGTATGCGTTGCCCTTGCCGATGTACATATCATCACGGATACCGATTACGTCAGCCATAAAGGAAATCATGTTTGCAGTTTCACGAACGGTCTCGCCGTGAGCAATCTGAGATTTTCCTTCATCCAGATCCTGAACTTCCAGGCCCAGCAGGTTGCAGGCAGAAGCGAAGGAGAAGCGGGTTCTGGTAGAGTTGTCACGGAATAAGGAAATGCCCAGTCCGCTTTCAAATACCTTTGTAGAGATGTTGTTTTCTCTCATGTAACGCAGAGCATCAGCAACAGTCCATACTGCTTCCAGCTCGTCATCGGTTTTCTCCCAGGTCAGGAAGAAATCGCCTTCGTACATTTCCTTGAAGTTTAATTTGTTCAGTTTGTCGATATAGCCCTGTAAAGTTTTGTCCATGATGGAACCTCCATATTATTTATCATTTTTATTTTTCAGGAATTTGTCTTGTATTGCTTAATTGTAAAAGCTGTGCCTGTATTATTTGCAGTATACGGTCGGAAGAGCAGCGTAAACAGCAGCACATGTAACCAGATCCTGTTTCCATGTCATTTCGTTAGGAGCGTGAGCCTGAGCTTCTGCACCTGGTCCAAAGCCGATGCACGGAATGCCGTTACGTCCCATAATGGAAACACCGTTGGTGGAGAAGGTCCACTTATCGGTCAGCGGACGTGCGGTTCTCATTTCCAGAGTCTCCTCAGCACCGATACGTGCCTCGCCGTACAGGTTGATGTAAGCTTCCTCAAGAGCTTTTGTTACATCATGATCTTTCGGAATTACCCAGGTGGGGAAGTAGCACTCGATCGGGTAAACCAGTCCGGTATAGGACGGACGCTCGTAGTTGTACATGGAAACAACAACGTCATCGCCGTATTTCTTTACGCTAGGCAGGTTGCGAATCTCTTCCAGACAGCTTTCCCAGGTCTCACCGGCAGTCATACGGCGGTCCAGAGAAACTGCACAGGAGTCAGCAACTGCACAGCGGCTGGGAGAGGTGTAGAAGATCTGGGAGGTGGTAACAGTACCGCGGCCCAGGAAGTTTGCCTCTTCCCACTCCGGATTGTATTTCTGATCCAGCATTTTTACAAGACCCTTGATCTCTGTATCATCAGCAGCGTCATTCTCATTCAGAGCACGAACGTCCTGAAGGATGTCAGCCATTTTGTAGATTGCGTTATCACCACGCTCCGGAGCAGAACCGTGACAGGAAACGCCCTTTACATCAACACGGATTTCCATACGTCCGCGCTGTCCTCTGTAGATACCGCCGTCTGTCGGCTCGGTGGAAACAACAAATTCCGGACGAACCTTGTCTTCGTTGATGATGTACTGCCAGCAAAGACCGTCACAGTCCTCCTCCTGAACAGTTCCAACAACTAAAACGGTGTATTTATCGCTTAACAGGCCCAGATCCTTCATGATCTTTGCACCGTATACAGCAGATACGATACCGCCGCACTGGTCGGATACGCCGCGGCCGCCGATTTCAGTATCTGTCTCATATCCCTCATAAGGATCAAATTTCCAGTTTTCAATGTTGCCGATACCAACTGTATCAATGTGAGCGTCAAAGCCAATCAGAGTCTTTCCGGTTCCCATGTAACCCAGAACGTTTCCCATAGGATCGATTTCAACCTTATCGAACTCCAGCTTTCTCATTTCCTCTGCAATGCGGTCAATATGTGCTTTCTCATCGCAGCTCTCGCCCGGGAATTTTACGATTTCCCGTAAAAACTTGGTCATATCTCTTTCATAATTCTGTGCAGCTTCTTTGATTTTGCCGTAATCAAGGCTCATTTTAGTTCCCTCCATTTTTGATAAGCATATTTTGTCTGGTATCTTATAAAAGGAGATTAGCGCTCCTTGCCTTCCCACACAATGTTTTTATAACGATCCGGATCGGTATCTCCCTCTGTAGAGAAGAGCAGTACCTTGGAATTCTCATCCAGTCCCAGATGTTCTCTCAATTCTTTATATTCATCCATAGTCATGATGCATGCCAGCACACCGAAGGGAGCTGCTCCGGATTCACCGGAAACCACCTGCGGATCGCCCTTAATCGGAGCGGACAGCATACGCATACCCTTTGCTGCAACCCAGTCCGGAGCAGATACGAAGGTATTTACGTGGTTTTTCAGAATATCCCAGGAAATGGTGTTCGGCTCGCCGCAGGCAAGACCTGCCATAATGGTCTGCATATCGCCGTCAACAATCTGAATGCTGCCGTCGCCGACTTTTGCACCCTTGTACAGACATGCTGCCAGGTCAGCCTCAACAACAACAACCTTCGGAGGATTCTCCTGCCGGGTGACCCGAAGCGGTGTGAGAAAATCGCAAAGTATTTTGAGGACCCTGTCCTGGTTGCCGACAGCAGGGAGTACATTACATACACCGGATATCTGGACGGTGAGATGGTGAGCGTGACCTCCACCGGAATCGGCGGCCCGTCTGCCTCCATTGCCATGGTTCCGTAGCCCTGCATAATCCATGCGGGAATCTCTTCGTAACCATCCCATGCAGTATCCTGAACAACAACGCCTCTTGGTGTTTCTGCTGCTTCCTTTGCTGCAAGGCGAACGCAGTCATCGTAGTTCATATCAGTAATATCTACCTGAGCGCCTTCCTTCTGAATATTCAGAAGACGAGTCTGGGTTGTTCCCTTCGGCATATGTACAACAGCTTTCTGACGAAGCTTGTTTGCTGCCCATGCAACTCCGCGTCCGTGGTTTCCGTCGGTTGCGGTAAAGAAGGTGGCCTGACCGAATTCTTCCCGAAGTGCATCGGAAGTCAGGACACTGTAAGGAAGCTCAGATACGTCTCTGCCGGTTTCTTTGGCAATATAACGAGCCATAGCAAAAGAGCCGCCCAGTACCTTAAATGCGTTTAATCCGAACCGGTAGGATTCGTCCTTTACATAGACCTGACCAAGTCCCAGATAGGAAGCCATCTGATCAAGCTTTGCCAGGGGAGTGGTAGTATACTGAGGGAAACTCTCGTGAAAGGCGCGGGCCTTTTTCACTTCCTCCAGCGCCATTACCGGCAGCTGTTTATCATCGGTTTTGGGCATTGTATTGTAAGCCCACTCAATTGCTTTCATGTTGAAAACCTCCTGCATTATATAAAAATCCATGTTACTGTTTGCTTAGGGTGCTTCTGAATTCTTTTTTGCGGCATCAATATAGCTGTAAAGCGTAAACTTGGAGATGCCGAAATAAGAAGAGACCTTATCGCCGGATTTTGTTACCAGAAATGCTCCTGAGTCGTTTAAAAACTGAATGGCGGAAATCTTTTCATCCTTTGTCATCAGAGCCACAGGCTTGCCGACAATAGCTACGGACTGCTCAATCAGTTCATCCAGAAGATCATTGACATTGTGGGTGATTTTTCTCGGCTCCTTGTTTTCCGTAGGACTGGTTTCAATCAGAGAGCGCAGTGCGTTGTCGATGCTGATAAGTCCTGTAATATCATAATTAATCGAAAAGATATACTGAATCTCATCATCTTCTCCACGAATGTACATGGTGCTGGATTTTAAAATCCTGCCGTCCTCGGTTCTGGTCAGATAAGCAAGTTTATCGGAAAGAGCTTTGGAATGCTTGTTTTTTGTTTCCAGCACAATGCCCGAAGGGCCGTCACCCTTGTGGCGGTTGCTGACATGACCGTTTTCTATATATACAATAGAAGACTCCATGTCCGCCCTTGTCAGGTCGTGAATCACAATCTCACAGGATGTTCCAAAATGTGTGGCAACTCCGTGAGCTATCTGGGTTAAAAAATCTAGGGTCTGTCTCATATGAAGTTCATCCTTTCGCGAAAGCATTTTCGGGCAGTGTTCCTTGGCCAAGACTGCCTGAAAATTTTTTTGATAAGTCCATCATACCATAAAAAAAACAAAATGCAATAGTTTTCTTAAAAAAATTTAGATGCTCTCAAATATTTTTTATTTTACTATTGCAATTATGGAAATTGAATGGTAGTATGTAGATATCAAAGCATGACTGTTTGTGAATTATAACAAAATAAAAGGAGGTTCTTTCATGATTATTGTAGGAAATGGAAGATTAATCACCAGAAATCCGGATGCTCCGTTTTATGAGTCCGGTGCAGTTGCCATAGAGGGTGACTCTATTGTAAAAGTCGGAGATCTAAAAACGATTCAGGCAGAGTTCCCCCATGCAGAATTTATTGATGCAAAGGGCGGAGTGATTATGCCAGCCTTCATTAATGTACATGAACACATCTACAGTGCCTTTGCCCGCGGCTTAAGCATTAACGGCTACAACCCGAAGGGATTCCTTGATATCCTGGACGGACAGTGGTGGACCATTGACCGCCATCTGACTCTGGAGCAGACTTATCTGAGCGCTATGGCTACTTATATTGACAGCATCAAAAACGGTGTAACTACTGTTTTCGATCATCATGCAAGCTTTGGCGCAATTACAGGTTCTCTGTTTGAGATTGAAAAAGCCGCCAGAGAAACCGGCGTCCGTTCCTGCCTCTGCTACGAGATTTCTGACCGGGACGGCATGGACAAGTCAAGAGAGGCCATTCAGGAAAACGTGGACTTCATCAAGCATGCTCTGGCTGATGACAGCGATATGATTGCCGGTATGATGGGTATGCACGCATCCTTTACCATTTCTGATGAAACCATGGAGCGCTGCGCAGCCATGAAGCCGGATGGTGTCGGCTACCATATTCACGTGGCAGAAGGTATTGAAGATCTTCATGCATGCTTGAAGGATCACAGCAAACGGATCATCGATCGCCTGATGGACTGGAATATTCTGGGTGAGAAGACCCTGACCGCTCACTGCATTTATGTAAATAAGCACGAGATGGAGCTTTTAAGAGACACCAATACCATGGTAGTTCACAATCCGGAATCCAACATGGGCAACGCCTGCGGATGTCCGCCTACTATGGAAATCTTCCATACCGGAGTATTGACCGGACTTGGAACAGACGGATATACCCATGATATGACAGAATCTTATAAGGTAGCAAATATTCTTCACAAGCATCATCTGTGTGATGCCAATGCTGCCTGGGGAGAGGTTCCCGTTATGCTGTTTGAAAACAATGCAAAGATTGCAAACCGGTATTTCAAAAAGCCTCTGGGCGTTTTAAAAGAAGGTGCTGCGGCTGATGTGATTGTAACAGATTACACCCCCCTGACTCCCATGCATGCAGGAAATGTAAACGGCCATATTCTTTTCGGTATGACCGGACGCAGCGTAGTGACAACCATTGCAAACGGCAAGGTTCTCATGAAGGATCGGGTTCTTACTACAATTGATGAAAAAAAAGTAATGGCTGACTGCCGTCAGGCAGCTGCCCAGCTGGCAAAATCCATTAATGGATAAATAGAATAGGAGGAATACGTCATGAGCGACAGAATGACCCCAATGCCATTTGGTCAGATGATCAGATGGATTTTAAAAGAAAAGAAGGAACAGGGAACCGTATTTGGTGTTTATCATCCCTACCGTGCTGCTGATCAGTACAGCCGTCAGATTTTCGGACGGAAGCTGGAGACTCCCGTGGGACCGGCTGCAGGCCCCCACACACAGTTAACCCAGAACATTGCAGCTTCCTATTACGGAGGCAGCCGTTTCTTCGAGCTGAAAACAGTACAGATTCTCGATGGAGAGGATCTTCCGGTCAACAAGCCTTGTATCAAGGCAGATGACGAATGCTACAACTGTGAGTGGTCTACGGAGCTTTATGTTCCCCAGGCCCAGGACGAGTACATCAAAGCCTGGTTTTTATTAAGCGTCATGGCAAAAGAATTTGATCTGGGCGCTATGGACGGTTTCCAGTTCAACATGAGTGTGGGCTACGATCTGGAAGGAATCAAATCCGAAAAGGTAAACCGTTTTATTGATTCCATGATGAATGCAGCTGATACAGCAGCTTTCAAGGAGTGCAGACAGTATCTGTTAGATAACCTGTCTCTGTTCCAGAAGCTTACAAAAGAGGATGTAGAGGCTATTTCTCCTCACATCTGCAATTCTGTAACCCTGTCTACCCTGCACGGCTGCCCGCCTCAGGAAATTGAGAGAATTGCAACTTACCTGATTACAGAAAAGGGACTGAATACCTTTATTAAATGTAATCCGACTCTTCTGGGCTATGAATTTGCCAGAGAGACCATGGATAAGATGGGCTATGATTATGTGGCCTTTGGTGATTTCCACTTCAAGGACGATCTGCAGTATGAGGATGCGGTTCCCATGCTGAAACGGCTGATTGCTCTGAGCGCAGAAAAGGGACTGGAATTTGGCGTTAAGATTACCAACACCTTCCCGGTAGATGTAAAGCAGAACGAGCTTCCCAGCGAAGAGATGTATATGTCCGGAAAATCCCTGTATCCGCTGTCTATTGCTCTTGCAGCAAAGCTCAGCAAAGAATTTGACGGAAAACTTCGTATTTCCTATTCCGGCGGTGCAGATGCCTTTAACATTGACAAGATCGTAAAAGCAGGAATCTGGCCGGTTACTGTGGCAACCACCCTTTTAAAGCCCGGCGGATATCAGAGACTGGAGCAGCTTGCTCTGGCTACTCAGGAGGCAGGCGTTTCCTTCGACGGCGTTTCCTATGAAGCTGTTCAGAAGCTTGCCGATGAGGCTGTTACCGACAAACATCATGTGAAAGCAGTAAAGCCCCTTCCGTCCAGAAAGCTGAACCGTCAGGTTCCGCTGACCGACTGCTTTGTTGCTCCCTGTAAAGAGGGATGTCCGATTCATCAGGATATTACGGCATACCTGCAGCTTGTAGGCGAAGGAAAAATGAAGGAAGCCATGGAGGTAATCACAGAAAAGAATCCGCTTCCGTTTATTACCGGTACCATCTGCGCACACAACTGTATGAGCAAATGTACCAGAAACTTCTATGAGCATCCGGTACATATCCGCAATGCGAAGCTGACTGCTGCAGAAGGCGGCTTTGACGCTCTGATGAAAGACTTAAAGGCAGGGGATGCCGAAAACGGAAAGACTGCAGCAATTGTAGGCGGCGGTCCGGCCGGTATGGCAGCAGCTTTCTTCCTCAGCAGAGCAGGATTTGCTGTAACTCTGTTTGAAAAAGAGGCTTCCCTGGGCGGTGTTGTAAAACATGTGATTCCCGGATTCCGTATTTCTGATGAAGCAATTGCCAATGATGTGGCTCTTGTAACTGCTTACGGCGCTAAGCTTCAGCTGAATACAAAGGTTGAGAATCTGGACAGCCTGAAGGATTCCTATGATTATGTACTGCTTGCTGCAGGCGCTTCTGAGCCGGGTGTTCTGAAGCTGGAAAAAGGCGAGCCGGTCAATGCTCTGGAATTTTTAGCAGACTTTAAGAAACATGACGGCAATCTGGATCTGGGCAAAAATGTTGTAGTAATCGGCGGCGGAAATACAGCTATGGATACAGCCAGAGCAGCAAAACGCACCAAAGGCGTAGAGCATGTATATCTGGTATACCGCAGAACCAAACGGTATATGCCGGCAGATGAGGAAGAGCTTGTTATGGCAGTAGAGGACGGCGTGGAATTCAAAGAGCTCCTAGCTCCGAAGGCTCTGGAAAACGGAATGCTGCTGTGTGACGTTATGAAGCTTGGTGATATGGATGCCTCCGGAAGACGCGGTGTCATTGCAACAGGAGAAACCGTTTCTGTACCGGCTGATACTGTAATTGCAGCAGTCGGAGAGAAGGTTCCCGCTCATTTCTATGAGGCATGCGGACTGAATCTTAACGAGCGCGGCAAGGTTCTGGTTAATCCGGACACCAAGGAATCCAGCGTAAAGAATGTATATGTAATCGGTGACGGTCTGGGCGGTCCGGCTACAGTTGTAGAAGCAATCCGCGATGCCCTGGCAGCATCTGAAGCCATTGCAGGAAGAAAGCTGGTACAGGACTTTGATGAAAAGGTTACCTCTGAGGATGTTTATCCCAGACGCGGTTCCCTTCTGGAAACCCAGGAAGGCCGCGTAGAGAGCGGACGCTGCTTAAGCTGCTCTACCATTTGTGAAAACTGTGCAGAGGTTTGTCCGAACCGTGCAAATCTGGCAATCCGGGTTCCGGGTATGGCAAAACACCAGATTATCCATATTGATTATATGTGTAACGAATGTGGAAACTGCCGGAGCTTCTGCCCATACGACAGCGCTCCGTATCTGGACAAATTCACCTTATTTGCCAATGTGGAAGATATGGACAACAGCAAGAATGAAGGCTTTACTGTATTAAATAAGGCTGAGGTTTCCTGCCGTGTCCGCTATCTGGGCAATATCATGGAATGGAAGTCCGGAGAAAAGACAGAGATTCCAGAAGCCCTCTGCAAAGTTATGGAAACCGTATGCAGAGATTATGATTATCTGATTCAGTAAAATTATCTTTTGCGCCGGAAAACAGCAGTCTTCCTGTAAAGGAGAGCGCTGTTTTCTTGGCGCATGTATCTATCATCTGGTTTGTGATTATTTTCACACAGGGTTTCATTTTATAAAAGAAAAGGAAGGCGATGAACCATGAAAACATTGCTGAAAGGCGGACGGGTCGTATCCGGCAGCGGATGGATAGAGGCTGACGTTCTTTTAGAAGGTGATAAAATTTCCAGAGTAGAGGCTGATATTACAGACAGGGATGCCAGGGTTGTGGATGTGTCCGGACGTTTTGTATTTCCCGGATTTATTGATGCCCACACCCACTTTGATCTGGCTGTAGCAGGAACCGTAACTGCAGATGATTTTGAAACGGGAACCAGGGCAGCTGTCAGCGGAGGAACTACAACCATTGTGGATTTTGCCACCCAGTACCGTGGAGAAACCTTAAAAGAGGCTCTCGACAACTGGCACAAAAAGGCGGATCAAAAAAGCTCCTGCAACTACGGTTTTCACCTGGCCATTTCCGAATTTCCGGAATCCATCAGCAGAGAGCTGGAAGAAGTCATCCGTGACGGAGTCACTTCTTTTAAGCTGTACATGATTTATGATGACAATATGCTGGACGACGGCAGCATCTACAGGGTTTTGAAACGTCTGACGGAGCTTGGGGGCATTGCAGGCGTTCACTGTGAAAACAGCGACCTGGTAAAGGCCATGGTTCAGGAGCAGAAGGAGCTGGGAAATCTTACCACCAGCGCTCATCCTGCCAGCCGTCCGCCTCTGGTAGAGGCAGAAGCAGTTGACCGGCTGCTGAAGATTGCCGCTCTGGCTGATTCTCCGATTATTGTTGTGCATTTAAGCACAAAAGCCGGTCTTAAGGAGGTTCAAAGCGCCCGGGAGCAGGGGCAGGAGGTTTATCTGGAAACCTGTCCTCAGTATCTGCTTCTGGATGACAGCGTTTATGATCTGCCTGATTTCGAGGGCGGAAAATATATCATAGCGCCGCCTCTTAGAAAAAAAGAGGATCAGGAGGCACTCTGGGAGGCACTTGCCGACAATTCCATTCAGACCATTTCAACCGATCACTGCAGCTTTACTCTCAAACAGAAAGCCGCCGGAAAAGAAGATTTTACAAAAATTCCGGGTGGAATGGCAGGCGTGGAAACACGTCCTGTTCTGATGTATACCTGCGGAGTGGAGACCGGACGGATTACCATGGAGCAAATGTGCCGTCTGCTTTCGGAGAATCCTGCAAAGCTTTATGGAATGTATCCGCAAAAAGGGGTAATCGCGCCGGGAAGCGATGCGGATCTTGTTGTATGGAATCCGGAAGCAAAGTGGGTTTTGTCAGCAGAAAATCAGACAGCCAATGTGGATTACCAGACCTATGAGGGCTATCCGGTAAAGGGGATTGCAGAGCAGGTTTATGTGAATGGACAGCTTGCTGCTGAAAACGGAAAAGTTGTAAAGGAACACCTGGGACAGTATGTAAAACGGAAACCCTACACGAAGCTTTCCTGAATCATACCGTTCCTTTCATATTCAGAAATGCAAAAAGAAAGGGGTTTACGCTGTGGCAACATTTAAAGTAAATGGAGCTGTTGTAACACCGTCTAAGAATCAGAAGCTGCTTCGTTATTTAAGAGACGAGCTTCATCTGTATTCAGTAAAAGACGGTTGCAGTGAGGGCGCGTGCGGTACCTGTACCGTAATCATTGACGGAGAAACGGTAAAGGCATGTGTACCTGACACAGACACTCTGGAAGGAAAAAATATCATTACCGTTGAGGGTCTGACAGAGTGGGAGCGCAAGGTGTTTACCTATTCCTACGGAGAGGCAGGAGCAGTACAGTGCGGCTTCTGTATTCCGGGAATGATTATGTGCACCAAGGCTCTTCTGGACAAAAATCCGGATCCGACAGAAGAAGAAATTCGTTACGCTCTGCGCAACAACTACTGCCGCTGTACCGGATATGTAAAAATCATTGCAGCAGTCAAGCTGGCTGCAAAAATCATGAGAGAGGGAACCATTCCGGAAAATGGTACGAATAACTGGAAAATGGGTTCCAGCGTTCACCGGATTGATGTCGAGGAGAAGGTTCTGGGCTATGGAAAATACCCGGATGACTACGATCTGGAGGGAATGCTTCACGTAGCAGTTCTGCGAAGCAAATACCCACGCGCCAGAGTTCTTTCCATCGACACCTCTGCTGCAAAAGCTATGGACGGCGTAGCTGCTGTCTTTACCGCTGAGGATGTTCCCGGAGAAAATAAGGTAGGACATTTAAAGCACGATCAGTATTCTCTGATCCCTGTAGGAGGACTGACTCATTATCTTGGAGACGGAATTGCCCTGATTGCTGCTGAAACAGCAGAAATAGCCGAAAAGGCCAAAAAGCTGGTAAAAGTTGAATACGAGGTTCTGACTCCTGTAAGAAACATTCAGGAGGCGGCTGCTCCGGATGCTCCAAAGGTATTTGATGAAGAGGAGAATAATATCTGCTCTTACAAGCATATCAGCCGGGGAAATGCAGAGGAAGCCATTAAAAATTCCAAGCATGTAATTTCCCACCATTTCGAGACTCCGTGGACCGAGCATGCCTTCCTGGAACCGGAATGCGCTGTTGCTTATATTGACGAGGATGATGACGTTTTTGTTTATTCAACGGATCAGTCTGCCCATCAGACCCTTCATGAATGTCAGATGATTCTCGGAACAGATAAGGTAAAGGTTCAGAACGCCCTGGTTGGCGGCGGCTTCGGCGGCAAGGAGGATATGACTGTTCAGCATCTTGCAGCCATGGTTACTTATCTTACCAGACGTCCTGCAAAGGTTAAGCTGTCCCGGGAAGAATCCCTTCTGGTTCATCCCAAGCGCCATCACTTTGAAATGGATTTTACCATGGGCTGTGATGAAAACGGAAAAATCATGGGTGTGCAGGCAAAGGTATACTCTGATACCGGCGCATTCATGTCTCTTGGAGGCCCGGTTCTGGAACGAGCCTGTACCCATGCGGCAGGTCCCTACAACTATCAGAATTTCGATATTGAAGGAACTGCATACTATACCAACAATCCGCCGGCAGGCGCTTTCCGCGGCTTCGGCGTAACTCAGACCTGCTTTGTAACAGAAACTCTCTTAAACATGATGGCTGACGAGGTGGGAATCACTCCGTGGGAAATCCGTTACCGCAACGCAATCCGTCCCGGTCAGGTTCTGCCCAACGGTCAGATTGTAGATGAATCCACCGGTCTTGTCGAGACTCTGGAAGCCATCAAAGAAGATTATGATGCCGCAATGGCAGCCGGCAAGCCGGTTGGTATCGGATGTGCCATGAAGAATGCCGGTGTAGGCGTTGGAATCCCGGATACCGGACGTGTAAAGCTGATTGTGGAGGATGACAACAAGCTTCACATTTATGCAGGCGCTTCCTGCATCGGACAGGGACTGGGAACTGTGCTTGTCCAGATTGTCGTTGAGGAAACGGATCTTCCGGCTGACAGCATTGTATACGAACGAAGCAATACCTGGATCGCCCTCGACTCCGGAACCACCTCCGGTTCCCGTCAGACTCTGATTACCGGCGAGGCCTGTATGAGAGCCTGCCGCGAGCTGATGAAGGAGCTGAATGCAGGAAAATCCCTGGCTGATGTAAAGGGTCAGGTTTTCTATGGAGAATACCTTGCAAAAACAGATCCTCTTGGAGCAGATGTTCCTAATCCGGTATCCCATGTTGCATACGGATATGCAACCCAGATGTGTATCATTGATCCTGAAACAGGAAAGATTGAAAAGATGGTTGCTGCTCATGATGTGGGAAAGGCTGTCAATCCGCTGTCCTGCGAAGGCCAGATTGAAGGCGGAGTTGTCATGTCCATGGGTTATGCCCTGACGGAGCGATATCCGATTGATGACAACTGCAAGCCCATTGACAAATACGGCTCTCTGGGGCTGTTCAGAGCCCATGAGCTTCCGGAAATCAAGGCCATTGTTATTGACAAGCCGGGACTGAAGGTTGCCGGCGGCGCTATCGGTATCGGTGAAATTACCTCCATTCCTACTGCGCCAGCCATTGCCGATGCCTATTTCCGTTACGATCACGAGAGACGTTATGAGCTCCCGCTGAAAAATACACCTTATGAAAGGAAGTGGTAACTATGGCAGCAAAGAAAAAATTTCCCTATCATTCTGCATTTGTTGCCTGCAACGGCGGATGTCATGAAGGAAACGGCGATGCCTCCTGTTCCTACGGCTGTATAGCCTGCGGTCTGTGCGTCAACACCTGTCCCTACGGTGCCATTTCCATGAATGAATACGGCGTTGCCGAGGTAGACGAGAAAAAATGTACCGGCTGCGGTCGATGTGCAGAAGCATGTCCCCAGCAGATCATCCATATTCATGAGGATGCCAATTTTATTGCTGTAAAATGTTCCAATCATGACAAGGGTGCTGCTGCCAGAAAGCAGTGTGACGTCAGCTGTATCGGATGCGGCATTTGTGAAAAAACA
>ERZ835051.2690-NODE-2690-length-15251-cov-4.100948_pt1 | contig 15251 bp, 9 predicted proteins | sample MGYA00519575_ERZ835051 | MGnify/ENA primary metagenome ERZ835051 (study PRJEB31850, sample SAMEA3708769) | human gut metagenome | biome: human gut; feature: human-associated habitat; material: faeces | place: China | collected 2014 ... | reverse complement strand
TGGGACGCTTCGGACGCGGGCGGTTTTTCTGGATGCCGAGCAGGCACCGGATGACCGGCTGGGTTACGATCCGCTGGATCTGGTAATTGTGTCTGGATTTGACCTGGATTCGCTCAGTGATGTCCAGTATGAGGCGCTGCGGCGCTGGGTGGAAGACGGCGGTACGATCCTCTTTGGCGGCGGTGTGGATTGTGCGAGAAATTATGGCAGGTTTGCAGAGAAGGTGCTGGAGCCGCCGTATCTGGATGCGGTAACCGTTCCGGTCAGTCTGGGCGGGGAGACGGCACCGGGCGAGCAGACGGGGGAGATCCAGGCAGAATGCGTCGATGTGAACCTGAAGAACGGCAGCACTCTGCTGGCGGGGGAAGTGTTCCCGCTGTTATCCCATACGAACTGCAAACAGGGGCGGATCGTGGCAGCTGCCTTTTCGATGGATGCGATCAGCGATTTGTGCCTGACCAATCCATCCTCATTTGAAAAGCTGTATACGCTGGTGCTGGGAAGTGATACCGTGGACGAGCTGGCACAGGAGGATTACTACGGTTATTCGGGCTCGTATTTCAGCGTACAGGGGCTGGTCAACACCGGCAATGCGGGGCGGCTTCCGAAGGTTGCGGCGTACACGGCGATCGTGGTGGTCTACCTGCTTTTGATTGGTCCGGGCATCTATTTCTACTTAAAAAAGCGGGGAATTTACCGGTATTATCTGCCGGCGGTGACACTGGGGGCGTTTTTGTTTACCGGCATTATTTATGCGCTGGGCGTAAAGACACGCTTCCGGGAGCCGTTTGTGACGTATGCGTCGATTCTGGATACCTCGGGAGAAGAGGCGGAAGAAGCCACTTATATGAACATCCGAAGCCCTTATAACAAGCCGTATTCGGTGAGCTTAAAGCCGGGCTATGAGGTGCGCCCGATGACGCGCAGTTACTATTACGATGCGGTTTCGGCGGTGCGCTTTACCGGTGAGGAAGAGTATCATACGAACTTTGTTTATCAGCCGGAACGGGTCGAAATTAAAATGCGGGATACGGTCGCATTTTCACCGAATCTGTTTACCCTGCGTCGTGAGTTGGAGAAAACGGACGCGATGGGCGTTCAGGGAAATATTTCCTATTTTGACGGCGTGGTGTCGGGAACGGTAAAAAACTGTTTTGAGGAACCGCTGGAGAATGCGGCTCTGCTCATCAATGGGAAAGCGGTGCTGCTGGGAAGATTAGAGCCTGGGCAGACGGTTTCTCTGGATGGAAAGGAGAGCTGCGATTATCCGGTCAGCTATTCGTATGCGGCAGCACAGATGGTGACCGGGGCGGATCAGTATGAGAAAGCGGAGATTGAGGATCCGGACTATTTAAAGGCGCAGGAGCGGACGAGACTTTTGAGCTTTTATCTGGATTCCGGCGCGGGGCGCAATCCGTCTGAGGCGTGCCTGGTGGCATTTTCAACCCGGAAGCTCCAGGGAGAGGAAGATTTTCTGGCGGATGCGAGGACACTTCGGGAAGGATTTTGCATGGTGACCGAGTCAATCCCGCTGAACCGTGAAAAAGACGGAAAACTTTACCGTTCGGCGCTTGAGGAAGATCCAACGGTGCTCGCCGGAAATTATGAGGCGGCGTACAACACAATGTATAGCGGGGAAACAGCGGAGGCTGCGACGGTCGAATATTCGCTGGGAAGTGACCTTGTCATTGAAAAGCTTACGTTTGAGACTCTGTCACCGCGATTTTCGGAAAATCCGCTCTATCCGTATATGTCATCCTTCTCCGGAAGCATGTATTTCTATAACTATGAGACCGGGCGCAATGACCGGATTGAGCTGAAATCAGAGTATTCGGCAAAGGAGCTTTCGCCGTACCTGTCTCCGTCGAACACATTGACCGTCAAATATGTGCCGGAACAGACGGGAGAGTATGGCTGGGAAAGCCAGCTTCCAAGAATCTATGTCGTAGGAAGGAGAGAGTGATGCTGACGATTAAAAACCTCAGAAAACGATATGGCAATTTTCAAGCGCTGGATGGGCTGAATCTGGAGGTCGCGGACGGGGAACTCTTTGGATTCGTGGGTCCCAATGGGGCAGGCAAGACGACGACGCTCAAGATTCTTGCGGGACTTCTCGTTCCCGATCAGCACGTGGGCAAGGACGCGTTCCAGCCCTGGACCAAACTGGAGCATCCGCAGCTGGGCGAGGTGGAGATCGGCGGACTGGATGTTTACTCAGACGGAAAAGAACTCCGGCGGCGGATCGGCTATGTGCCGGATTTCTTCGGAGTATATGATAACCTGAAAGTATCGGAATATATGGAATTTTTTGCATCCTGCTACGGAATTACGGGGCTGCAGGCGCGGACGCGCTGCCATACGCTTCTGGAACAGGTGCGGCTGGAAGATAAAGAGGACTTTTTCGTGGACGGGCTTTCGAGAGGTATGAAGCAGAGCCTCTGCCTGGCGCGGGCGCTCATCCACGATCCGGATCTTCTGATCCTGGATGAACCGGCTTCCGGGCTGGATCCGCGCACCCGGGTGGAGTATACGGCGATTCTGAAAGAACTGCGCGATCAGGGAAAAACGCTGCTCGTCAGCTCCCATATTTTATCGGAATTGTCAGAGCTTTGTACCTCGATCGGCATCATTGAGCAGGGAAGAACGGTCCTGCAGGGCAGCATGGATCAGATTTTTGCGCGGATCAACTCGTCCAATCCGCTTCTGATCTCGATTTTCAGCCAGAAAGAAAAGGCGCTTGCGATCCTGAAAAGCCATCCTTGCGTGCAGACGATTGCGGTGCAGGGGGATGAGATCAAGCTGGGCTTTTTGGGGGATCGGCAGGATGAGGCGCTGCTTTTGCAGCAGCTTATCGATGCGGATGTGATGGTCAGCAGCTTTATGCGCGAGAAAGGAAGCCTGGAATCACTGTTTATGCAGATCACAGGACATGAAGAAGAGAGGGCGGTGCTGAAACATGAGATGGAATCCGGTATTTAGGAGGGAAATGACAGTCGGAAGCCGCAGCATCCGCATGATGGCGATTCTGTTTGTTTTTAACAGTATTCTGGCGGCGGTGGCGCTGTTTAATATGTATTCGGTGGCGGAACAGGTCAGGACGACGGCGGAGATCCAGTATTCGCAGTTTCTGGATCTCTACACGTTCGTCTCCTCGATCGAATTTATCATGCTGCTTTTCATCATGCCGGCGCTGACTGCCAGCAGTATCAGCGGCGAGCGGGAACGCCAGACGCTGGAATTGATGCTGACGACCACGATGGAGCCGCGTGACATGGTGCTTGGAAAACTGGCGTCCTCGCTGGTGACGATGCTGGTGCTGGCGGTCTCGGCGCTTCCGGTACAGGCGCTTGTATTTGTCTACGGGGGCGTTACGCTGCAGGACATCGGGATGCTGTTCCTGTGCCACGGCGTTGTGGCAATTTTAACGGGCAGTATCGGGATCTTTTATTCATCGGTGCTGCGCCGCTCGACGGTATCGACCGTCTGCTCCTATGTGACGGTGGTGGCGCTGACGGCGGGAACGATGGCGGTCAATCTGTTTGCATACCGGATGGCGCTCCGGGCGGCAGATTCGTATGCATCTAATCTCAATGCATCGGAAATGGCAAGTTCCGGCATTTTACGCTATCTCTTTCTTTTCAATCCGGCTGTCTCGTTTTATAATGTAATTAACGGACAGGCGGGAAGCGGCGACATGAGAAAATGGTTCGAGCCACTGTTTGGCGTATTTCCAGACAATGCGATCACAGCACACTGGACGGCGTGCAGCCTGATTTTGCAGTGTATGCTGGCGATGGTGCTGATCGCGGCAGCAGTCTGGGCGATCACGCCGGGAAAATGGAATCGGCATGGGAAAAATAAAGGGAATGATAACCGATAGATAGAAAAAGCAGAAAAACAGAGAAACTATGAATTTGGAGAAGGAGGCAGTGAGTATGGGAATTATCAGAGCAGCGGCACACGCGGTCGGCGGCGGGCTGGCAGATCAGTGGCTGGAAGTGATTGAACCGGAAAATATGGGGGAACAGACCGTATTTTCAGCGGGTGTGCAGACACGCCGCGGGGAGAACCGGAAGAGAACACCGGAAACGGTGTCCAATGGTTCTGTGATCCATGTGTACCCGAATCAGTTTATGATGCTGGTGGACGGCGGTAAGGTCGTTGATTATACAGCGGAAGAGGGGTATTATACAGTGCAGAATTCATCCCTGCCGTCTCTGTTTAACGGACAGTTCGGCGATGCACTGAAAGAATCCTTCAACCGTGTGCGTTATGGCGGACAGACGCCGTATGCACAGAAGGTCTACTATATTAATCTCCAGGAGATCAAGGGAATCAAGTTCGGCACACGGACGCCGATCAACTATTTTGATTTATTCTATAATTCCGAGCTGTTTCTGCGCGCACATGGAACTTACTCCATCAAGATTACGGATCCACTGAAATTTTATGCGGAGGCTATTCCGAAAAATCAGGATCAGGTGGAGATTGATTCCATCAATGAGCAGTATTTAGCGGAGTTTCTGGAAGCGCTGCAGACCTCGATCAACCAGATGTCGGCGGATGGCGTGCGGATTTCCTTTGTAGCCTCCAAAGGCAGGGAACTGGGACGCTATATGGCGGAGACGCTGGATGAAGAGTGGAACCGTCTGCGTGGCATGGAGATCCAGTCAGTCGGTATCGCCAGCATTTCCTATGATGAAGAATCGCAGAAACTCATCAATATGCGGAATCAGGGCGCGATGCTCGGCGACCCGTCGGTGCGCGAGGGGTATGTGCAGGGCGCGATGGCACGCGGCTTTGAGGCAGCCGGTTCCAACGGAAGCGGTGCGATGGCAGGCTTCATGGGAATGGGCGCCGGCATGAACTTCGGCGGCGGATTTATGGGCGCCGCATCGGCGTCCAACCTGCAGCAGATGCAGATGCAGCAGGCGGCGCGGCAGGGATATGCGGCACCGCAGGGCGGCTATGCGCCGGGGCAGGCGAATGGAGCGCCGCAGGGTGGTTATGCACAGCAGCCGAGACAGATGAATGCGGCACCACAGGGCGGCTATGCACAACCGGCAGGACAGAACGCAGCGCCGCAGGGTAGTGCGGCAGCTCCGGCAGAATCCTGGACTTGTGAGTGCGGCAATGTCAACCACGGAAAGTTCTGCTCCGAGTGCGGTAAGCCAAGACCAGCCGGTCCGTGGACCTGCAGCTGCGGAACGGTCAATACAGGTAAGTTTTGTTCCGAATGCGGAAAACCGAGGTCATAGGGCGTATGGAGATACAATCATATAAGTGTCCAAACTGCGGCGGCGGGCTGGTGTTTGATCCGAAGACGCAGAAATTTAAATGTGAATACTGCCTCTCAGCGTTTACGGAAGAGACGTTGAAAGAGATGGAAGAGGCAGCCAGAAAGTCAGAGGAAGCTTCGAAGCCGGGTGGAATGCCGGAAGCGGAAAAGATAGAGAGCCAGAAGCAGGCGGAGTCTAAGATGGTTCTCTATACCTGCCCGAGCTGCGGCGCGGAGATCGTGGCACAGGAGACGACAGCATCCACGTACTGCTGTTACTGCCACAATCCGGTGGTTCTTTCGGGAAGTCTGGACGGTAAATACCGCCCGGACGGTCTGATTCCGTTTGAGATCGACAAGAAAAAGGCAAAAGAAATCTTTAAAAACTGGATTCAGAAGAAAAAGTATGTGCCGGATGATTTCTACTCGCCGCGTCAGATGGAGTATCTGGAGGGAATTTATTATCCATATTGGATGTATAGCTGCCAGGTATCCGGTGAGATGCAGGCGGAGGCGCTGCAAAAACGCGTGACGGTGTCGGGGGAGATCGAGTATATCGAGACGAGCCGTTACCATCTGGAGAAAAAGGCGGAGCTTCCCATCAAGGATGTGGCGCGCAACGCGTTAAAGCAGGCGGACCGCAGCCTTGCCGAGACCGTGCTTCCGTTTGATATGAAGAAGCTGCGCCCGTTTCAGGCAGGCTATTTTCTGGGATTTAGGGCGGAGCGGCGCGACCGAGAAAAGGAAGAATTTGCACAGGAGATTGAGCAGGAGATCAAGCAGTATACGAGAGAATCCCTGCAAAATAGCGTCTCCGGCTACGATCATGTGGATATCCGGAACCACAGGGAGACCATCACGGGGGAAAAATGGAACTATGCCATGCTTCCGGTGTGGATGATGACCTATCCGGATCCGAAGAGCGGTCAGATGTACTATTTTGCGATGAATGGGGAAAATGGAAAGGTCTGCGGCGTCCTGCCGGTTGATTCGAAAAAACTGGCGCGCCTGTTTTTGACGATTTTCATTCCTGTGTTTGTACTTTTGCTGCTGGGAGGATACCTGATATGATAGAGAATCAAAATGCGGGAGTCACACAGAAAAAGAAGAAATATGGACGGCTGAAAGATTTTATATGCTTCTCCGTTGCAGCATTTATTTCATTTTCACAGGTCAGCCCTATATGGGCGGCGGAAGGCACGCGCGTCTTCGACGAGGCGGGACTGTTCAGCGCGGAAGAAGTGCAGGAGCTGGAGACACGGATCGATGAGGTGCGTGATTCACAGGATGCCGATCTGGCGGTACTGACAGTCGAGGACGCACAGGGAGAATCGGCGGAAAGCTATGCCGATGATTTTTACGACAGCCACGGACTGGGCGTCGGGGACGATGCGAGTGGTATTCTGCTTTCGATCGATATGGACAACCGGGAGATATACGTTTCTACCACCGGGTATGCGATGAAGGTGCTGACGGATGCGCGGGTAGAGAAGGTGCTGGATGCGGCATATGACAGCGTGGCGGATGGAAACTATGCGGAAGGCGCTCTGGGGGCGATCGACAGCATCGAAAATTATCTGGAGATGGGCGTTCCGGCGGGACAATATACGCAGGTGCGCGAGGAGAAAAAACATTCCCTGGAATGGTATGAGGCGCTGTTTGCGGCGGTCGCGGCAGCGATCGTGGCGGCACTCCCGTGCTTTTCGGTGATGCGCCAGTATAAGATGCAGAAAGAACACCGCCAGTCGCTGGGTTTCCATATGGCATACCGAGCAGACAGTGCGCTGCATTTTGTCCAAAATGAGGAGCAGTTTGTAAACCGGTCGGTAGTGACCAGACGGATTCCAAAAAATCCGGGTCCGGGCGCTTCGGGCGGTTCGGCTGGAAGGACGACCATACATCAGGGCAGCAGCGGAAGGATGCACGGCGGCGGAGGCAGAAAGTTTTAATTGATACAATTTCGTGTGGAAGGCGGATGAATGATATATGACAATCCTGATGACAGGCTTATGTGAGAAAGGTGCAGACCAGATCTGGAAACAGTGTAACGATGCGATGTACGCCCAGGGAGTTACCTGGCTGGAAGAGGCGGCATATGCGGGCGATGCGGAAGCATGGTTCTTTTTAGGACACTGTTACAGCTGGGGGGACGGGGCTGTCGGGTTCAATGAGAAAAAAGCGTATGAATGTTACCTGCGGGGGGCTTCGGCGGGAAGTGCCCGGGCAGTGTTAGGAGCGCTGCGCGCCGGTCAGTATGACGAACAGATGAAGCGGTCGGCACGTTATTCCATCGAGGAAAGTTACCGTCAGGTGCGGGATGCCGCTGAGATGGGCGATGTCTATGCCGCGTGGCAGATGGGCGAGGCAGTTGAGTGGGAAGATCTGGCCGATTATATGCCGCAGACTGAGAGCGCCCGTGAGCAGTGTCTCTTCTGGTACGAACGGGCGGCGGACGGCGGCATTATCCCGGCGATGGTTAAGATGGGAAAATGCTGCCAGAATGGTACATACCGGGAAAAAGATGAAAAAGAGGCACTTCGCTGGGCGAATCAGTGCGCCGCCAGTGGGGAGGTCTGGGGACTCTTCCAGATGGGGGAACATTATCGCCAGGAAGAAGACTGGGAAGTTGCATTCCAATATGACTATGCGGCGGCAAAGCAGGGGTCTTCCCGCGCTATGCTGTATCTGGGGCAGATGTACTTAAACGGACAGGGCACAGAGCGCGATATCCAGGCGGCCGTCCAGGCGCTGGAAAACGCCGCGGCGCGGAACGAGGCGGAGAGCTTTGAAGAACTTGGAAATCTGTTCTATCAGGATGAACTGGTGGAGCGCGATGATGAAAAAGCGTTTTACTGGTATGGAAAAGCATATGCGGCAGGCATCAAAGAGGCGGCGCTTCCGTTAGCCCGCCTGTATCTGCGCCCGTCCGACGAGCAGGACACCGTCCGGGCAGAAAAACTTCTGCGGGAGGCAGCTGGGATCGAGACGGACGGACAGGCAAGTCTGGCGCTTGGAAATATCTATCGGGATGGTCTGAACGGCGAGATTGATATGAAGCAGGCGGTTTCCTGGTACGAAAAAGGCGCTTCGCAGGGAAATCCAGAGTGCATGGAGATTCTTGGATGCCTGTATTTCCAGGGCGAAGAGGGAGTAGACCGCGATTATGCAAAAGCATTTGAGTGGCTGAACCGGTGCGAAGAAGCCGGAAGCCTGCAGTCTGCATCCAAGTTAGGCTATCTCTATATGAAGGGAGAAGGCTGCACCGCCGATGAAAATAAGGCGAAGGAGCTTTTTGAGCGGGCGGCACAGACGGAATGTGACGGATATGCACTCTATGAGCTTGGATTTATCTACGAACGGAAAAATGAATCCCCGGAAGATCTCGAGCGGGCGGCACAGTGCTACCAGAAGGCGATCGAGATGGGAAATGAGAGTGCTTCACGGCGGTTTTCCCATTTTAAGAAGGGATTGTTTGGGCGCTGGAAGATCACGTATTAAGGGGGAATTTTTCTTGCGCTGTGCCATAAAGTATGATAGAATTTTTAACTAAAGTGAGCAGGGGGTCCCGTAACTTTGCGGGAGAACTGCAAAACCACACAGAACACTTACATGGCAGAAAGTTTGACTCCGGCATCCTTTGCAAAGATGGGGACGATGGGGAAAGATAAAAAGAGAGGATGAAAATCATGGCAATCAATTACAGCAGTACCCGTGGCGGTGAAAACAACGTAACGGCTTCGATGGCGATCTTAAAGGGACTGGCAGCAGACGGCGGCCTGTTCATGCCGGATCATATCCCGGTGTTAGATTGCAGCCTGGAAGAATTATCCCATAAAACATATCAGGAAGTAGCTTATGCAGTTATGAAGCAGTTTCTGACTGATTTCACAGAGGAAGAGCTGAAAACCTGTATCGAGCGCGCTTACGACAGTAAGTTTGATACGGAAGAGATTGCGCCGCTTGTCAAAGCAGACGGAGCATATTATCTGGAGCTGTTCCACGGAAGCACGATTGCCTTCAAGGATATGGCGCTCTCGATCCTGCCGCATCTGATGACCGTATCGGCGAAGAAGAACCATGCGGAGAATACGATCGTGATCCTGACCGCAACCTCCGGCGATACCGGAAAAGCAGCGATGGCTGGTTTTGCAGACGTTGAGGGAACCAGAATTATCGTATTTTACCCGAAGGACGGCGTCAGCCGTGTGCAGGAGCTGCAGATGCTGACCCAGAAGGGCGCGAACACAAGCGTTGTCGGTATTTCCGGAAACTTTGATGATGCACAGAGCGGTGTCAAGAAAATCTTTGGTGACAAAGAATTTGCCAAAGAATTAGCAGGCAGAGGCTATCAGCTCTCTTCCGCAAACTCCATCAACATCGGTCGTCTCGTACCACAGGTTGTGTACTATGTATATGCGTATGCAAAGCTGCTTGAAAACGGCGAGATCGAGAACGGTGAGAAGATCAATGTAACCGTTCCGACCGGAAACTTCGGCAATATCTTAGCTGCTTATTTTGCAAAACAGATGGGTGTGCCGATCGACAAGCTGATCTGCGCGTCCAATGACAATAAAGTTCTGTACGACTTCTTTAAGACAGGCGTATATGACAAGAACCGTCCATTCATCCTGACCTCTTCTCCGTCGATGGATATTCTGATTTCCAGCAACCTGGAACGTCTGATTTATCTCTCCACCGGCTGCGATGCGGAGGAGACCAAGAAACGCATGGAAGAGCTTTCGAAAGATGGCAAATATTCGGTTACCGACGAGATGCGTGCGCGTATGGCAGATTTTGTCGGCGGTTATGCCGATCAGGCGGCAAATGCAGCCGAGATCAAGCGTCTCTACGATGAGACCGGTTATATGATCGATACGCATACCGGCGTTGCATCCTGCGTATACCATAACTATGTGAAGGAGACAGGCGATACCAAGAAGACAGTTATCGCATCGACGGCAAGCCCATATAAATTCTCCCGCAGTGTCATGGAGGCAATCTTCGGCAGCGAAGAAGGCAAGGGCGAGTTCGAGCTTATCGACGAGATGGAGAAAGCATCCGGCGTGAAGATCCCGCAGGCGATCGAGGAGATCCGCAAGGCAGAGATCCGTCACAACCGCCAGTGCAAGCCGGAGGAGATGGAGAAGACCGTTTCGGAGATTTTACAGTAAAAGTTACAAAATATTAAAATAATTGCCTGTTATTTTTTTGACAGGCTAGGCAAATACTGAATTATGGTATATAATAGACTCTGGTTAGATCAAAAAGAGACAACGAGGAGGTTTGTATATGTTAGTTAGTGCGAAGGAAATGCTTCAGAAGGCAAGAGATGGCAAATATGCGGTTGGTCAGTTCAACATCAACAATCTTGAATGGACCAAAGCGATTTTACTGACGGCACAGGAGCAGAACTCACCGGTTATCTTAGGTGTTTCTGAGGGCGCAGGCAAGTATATGACTGGCTTTAAGACAGTATCTGCGATGGTAAAAGCGATGATCGAAGAGCTGAACATCACGGTTCCGGTTGCGCTGCATCTGGATCACGGCACCTACGAGGGCTGCTACAAATGTATCGATGCTGGATTTTCTTCCATCATGTTTGACGGCTCCCATTATCCGATCGCCGAGAACGTAGAGAAAACCAAAGAATTAGTCAAAGTCTGCGCGGAGAAAGGTATTTCCCTGGAGGCTGAGGTTGGTTCCATCGGCGGCGAGGAAGACGGCGTGATCGGTATGGGCGAATGTGCAGATCCGAACGAGTGCAAGGCGATTGCAGACCTCGGAGTTGATATGCTGGCAGCAGGTATCGGCAATATCCACGGCAAATATCCGGCAAACTGGCCAGGCTTAAGCTTTGAGACGCTGGCAGCCGTAAAAGAAAAAGTAGGCGATATGCCGCTGGTTCTTCACGGTGGTACCGGTATTCCGGAAGATATGATCAAGAAAGCCATTTCTTTAGGTGTAGCGAAGATTAATGTAAATACTGAGTGCCAGCTGGCATTTGCAGAGGCAACCCGCCAGTATATCGAGGCTGGTAAGGATCAGCAGGGCAAAGGATTTGACCCGCGTAAACTTCTTGCACCTGGTTTTGAGGCGATCAAAGAGACGGTTAAGACAAAGATGGAACTGTTCGGTTCTATCGGAAAAGCCTGATGAATAAGTAAGGTTCATGACCGGACTGCAGGGATGTACATTTCGCAACGCGGATATACATACCGGCGGTCCGGTCTGTTTTCATATTAATGTGAGGGATTGAATGAGCGAGATTATCAATGTACCGGAAATTTTCGGAAAAAATGTGTTTAATGACAAGGCGATGCAGGAACGCCTTCCGAAAAGTGTTTACAAAAAACTGAAGAAAACCATTGAAGACGGAGCTGAGCTGGATCCGTCCATCGCAGATGTTGTCGCACACGCGATGAAAGACTGGGCGATCGAGCGCGGTGCGACGCATTATTCCCATTGGTTCCAGCCGCTGACCGGCATTACGGCAGAAAAACATGATGCGTTTATCTCCGTACCGGATTCCAACGGACGCGTTATCATGGAGTTTTCTGGTAAAGAGCTGATTAAGGGCGAGCCGGATGCATCCTCGTTTCCGTCGGGCGGACTTCGTTCCACCTTTGAGGCACGCGGCTATACAACCTGGGATTGTACTTCCCCGGCATTTCTGCGGGAAGATACGCTGGGCGTGACACTCTACATACCGACTGCATTCTGTTCGTACCGCGGCGAAGCACTGGATAAGAAGACACCGCTGCTGCGTTCCATGCAGGCAATCAACGAGCAGGCACTCCGGATTCTCCGCCTGTTTGGAAATACGACTTCCCACCGGGTGATTCCGTATGTGGGACCGGAGCAGGAGTATTTTCTGGTTGATAAGAACAAATATTTACAGAGAAAAGACCTGATCTACACCGGTCGTACCCTGTTTGGCGCGATGCCGCCGAAAGGGCAGGAGATGGATGATCACTATTTTGGAAGCATCCGTCCGAGAGTCGGTGCATTCATGAAAGAGTTAAATGAGACACTGTGGCGTCTGGGGGTCAGTGCAAAGACACAGCACAACGAAGTTGCACCAGCACAGCATGAATTAGCGCCAACCTATTGTCAGGTCAATCTGGCAGTCGATCACAACCAGATGGTCATGGAGGCGATGAAGCGTGTCGCAGGACATCACGGTCTGACCTGTCTGCTGCATGAGAAACCATTTGACGGAATCAATGGTTCCGGTAAGCACAACAACTGGTCCCTGACGAGCGACGACGGCATCAACATGATGAATCCGGGCGAGACGCCGCACGAAAATGTACAGTTCCTTCTGGTTCTGGCGTGCATCATGAAAGCAGTTGACAGACACGCGGATCTGCTGCGCGAGTCCACCGCGATTCCGGGCAACGATCATCGTCTGGGTGCGGCAGAGGCGCCGCCAGCGATCATCTCTATTTTCCTGGGCGAGCAGCTGGAGGATGTTATCGATCAGCTGTGCAGCACGGGCGAAGCCGCACATTCTAAGAAAGGCGAGGTACTTCAGACGGGAGTAGCGACACTTCCGGATTTTGTCAAGGATGCAACCGACCGCAACCGTACTTCACCGTTTGCGTTTACCGGAAACAAATTCGAGTTCCGTATGGTTGGTTCTTCGGATTCTGTTTCATCCCCGAACGTCGTGCTCAACACGATCGTGGCAGAAGCGTTTAAAGAGGCTGCGGACGAATTGGAAAACAGCGATGATTTTGACAGCGCAGTCCATGATATCATCAAGCGTCTGTTTGCAGAGCACCGCCGTATCATTTTCAGCGGAAATGGTTATTCTGAGGAATGGGTTAAAGAGGCAGAGCGCCGTGGACTCCCGAACCTGAAAGCGGGTATCGATTCTGTCGAGGCAATCCGGACCGAGAAAGCGATCAAGCTCTTTGAAGAATTTGGCGTGTACACCCGGACCGAGCTGGAATCCCGTGCCGAGATCGAGTATGAGGCATATTCCAAGACTGTTAACATCGAGGCGAAGACGATGATCGACATGGCAGGCAAGCAGATCATCCCGGCGGTTGTCAAATATACGACTCAGCTTGCTTCCTCCCTGACAGCCGTCCGGACTGCCTGTGAGGAGGCCGATGTCAGTGTCCAGAAAGAACTGCTTTTAGAGACCTCTGATAAACTTTCAGAGATGAAGGTGGCATTGGCGGCACTCAAAGATATCCTGGCAAAGGCATCTGCGATTAAGGATAACAAAGAAAAAGCATTCGCCTATCTGCATGAGGTATGCCCGGCGATGGCAGCTCTCCGTAAACCGGCAGACGAGCTGGAAATGCTGGTAGATAAAGAGTTATGGCCGTTCCCGAGTTATGGGGATTTGGTGTTTGAGGTGTAGGCAGCTTTTAGAAGGTATGATTTTAATTAAAAAGATTTTGACCATCGATATAGGCTATGAATCGTTGGTCAAAATCTTTTTTTAACAACACTTATATATTTTGCAAATACGGTTTATTTCCGCCCAGGACCCTGCGTCTGCCCCTCCTGAATCGTATCGCCCTGATTGGAGGTAAATCCGTTAATCCGTTTATCGGATGAATTTGACGAAGAGCCTGACGAGCTGGAGCTTGATGTCGTCGGTGCGGTGTAAGTCGTGCCGTTGCTGTAGATGCGGCTTGGTACATTGCCGGTATCGCTGGTGGAACTGCTGTTTGTCTGGTTATTCGAAGAGCCTGACGAACTGGAAGTCCCGCCCGGCGTGGAAGTGGAACTGCTGTAGCCGCTTCCAGGAATCGGAACGGTTGTGCCCGACGAAGAACCATTTGACGAGCTGGAGCTGTTGGAACTTCCCGGTGCAGTAAAACTGGTCGAAGGATCGGAACTATTCGAATTGTTGGTGTTACCTGAACTGGAGGTTCCTGAATTGGAATTGTTCGAAGCCGTTCCGCTTGGCCCCGAAGTGCTGCTTGAAGAAGAACTGCCAGACGAAGTCCCTGTTCCCTGTGAAGCACTTGGGTCAAAATAGCTGTCGCTCATGCCGGAGAGACTGGACGGTGGATTCTGGCACGCACCGCTCTTGGCAAAGGTGTATTTCACCGAATCAATCGTCAGGGTTGTGTTCGAAGCCATCTTACCGTTCTCATCCAGATAATAGTAGGTGCCGGATACCTTAATCCAGCCCTTCTGGCGGTGTCCGTACTCATTGAAATAGTACCAGGTGCCGTCGATCTGCTCCCAGCCGCGGCTCATATTGCCGTCTGTCTTGTCCATGTAGTAGGTGTTTCCGTTGCTGTCATTGAGCCATCCGGTCAGCATTTTGCCATCATGGAGATAGTAGTATTCATTTTTAATAAGCTGCCAACCGGTCAGCATTTTTCCATTTTCGTCGAGATAATACCAGGTGCTGTTTACCTTCTGCCATCCAGTCCGCATCGCCCCGTCCGTGCCGAAATAATACCAGGTGCCGTTGTCCATCTTCTGCCAGTTGGTAAACATCCGTCCATCCTCACCCAGATAATACCAGACTGTATCAAGCTGGAGCCAGCCCTTCTGCATCACACCATACTGGTTAAAATAGTACCAGTAGTTGTTGATTTTCTGCCATTTGGTCATCATCTCGCCGCTCTGGTTGAAATAATACCAGGCGGAAGTGGATGAATCCTGACGCCATCCGGTCACCATCTTGCCGGTCGAATCATCCATATAATAATATTTCTCTCCGATATGTACCCATCCGGTATGCTTCTGACCGTCGTCGGTCATGTAGTACCAGTAGTTTCCGTCCTTCAGCCATCCGGCCGCACGGCTCTGGGAAGAAGGAAGCAGCCCCATGGCACCGATCAGGCAGGCAAGCCCAAGCAGTTTTGCATATCTTTTCCGCATCGCGTATCCCCCTTGCAATGTGATTTATCGTTATTTATGATTACAGTAGAAATTAATATCAAAGATGTTGGGGTCAAAAGGCATTTTGACCCCTCTGATACCAGATTGCTCCGCA
>ERZ835051.2684-NODE-2684-length-15284-cov-5.911550_pt1 | contig 15284 bp, 8 predicted proteins | sample MGYA00519575_ERZ835051 | MGnify/ENA primary metagenome ERZ835051 (study PRJEB31850, sample SAMEA3708769) | human gut metagenome | biome: human gut; feature: human-associated habitat; material: faeces | place: China | collected 2014 ... | reverse complement strand
GGAACGGCGATGACAGTCAGAATGATAATGATACTTCTCTACGGAGCTGGCGGAGTACCCGGCAGAGGTTAGAATCCTATGATACAGATAAGCAGTCTGTTCCTTAGTGACTTCCCATAAGCATTTTGCTTGGCAAGGGGTGTTGAGAACAAATATTGCTATGACCGATTAGGAAATGAGTCGGTCAGGTACATAGCCATAATGCGGTGGCTATGAATTTTCAGAAAGGAGGGCAAAAAGAAGTGTCAAACTGCAAAACGATTTCCGTATGTAACCAGAAAGGCGGAGTCGGAAAAACCACCACAACAGTTAATCTTGGAGTCGGGCTTGCAATGCAGGGCAAGAAAGTATTGCTCATAGACGCAGACCCGCAGGGCGATTTAACGACTTGTCTTGGTTGGCAGGATACAGACGGCTTGGGTATCACGCTTGCAACGAAACTCACAGATGTAATCAATGAAACGATGACAGACCCTATGGTTGGTATCCTGCACCACGAAGAAGGTGTTGACCTTGTTCCGGCAAACCTTGAGCTTTCAGCAATGGAATTTAACCTTGTAAACGCAATGAGCAGAGAAACTACACTCAAGAATTATCTGAGTCAAGTGAAGAACAGATATGATTATGTAATTATAGACTGTATGCCTTCACTTGGTATGGTTACGCTCAATGCTTTATCGGCGGCAGACAGTGTTATCATTCCGGTTCAGGCTCAGTATTTGCCTGCAAAGGGTATGACACAGCTTGTGCAGACCATTTCAAAAGTAAAGAAGTATATCAATCCGGATATTAAGATAGACGGTATGCTGCTTACTTTGGTGGATAGCCGAACAAACCTTGCAAAGAGTACGGTGGAAGCACTCAGGGCAAACTTCGGTAATCAGATAAGAATGTATCGAACACAAATCCCGATTGCCGTAAAAGCCGCTGAAACTTCTTCCAAAGGCAAGAGCATTTATGCTTATGAGCCAAACAGCACAGTGTCTAAGGCATACGCTGAATTTACAAAGGAGGTGTTAGCCGATGGCAGGAAGAAAGAGCGACTTCACTCTCACGAAGCTCGATGATTTATTTACCACGCAGGCACAGAGAGATGAAGAACAGCTTTCAAAAATCCGAGATATTCCGTTAGAGCTGATTGATGATTTCCCCGACCACCCGTTTAAGGTCAGGGACGATGAAGATATGATGCAGCTTGTGGAGAGTGTCAAGGAAAGAGGGGTTATTACTCCGGCAACGGTAAGGCAGAAAGAGGACGGCAGATATGAACTTGTTTCAGGACACAGACGAAAGCGAGCTTGTGAACTGGCAGGATTTGAAACCCTGAGAAGTGAGATTGTAGACCTGAACAGAGATGAAGCGACCATTTTAATGGTTGAGAGTAATTTTCAGAGGTCAGAGATATTGCCGAGTGAAAAAGCCTTTGCCTATAAATTGCGTTTGGAAGCAATGAAAAGACAGGGGTTTCGTTCTGATTTGACTTCTGACCCAGTGGGGCAGAAGTTCTCTGTTGAGAAAATCGCTGATAATTCAAATGACAGCAAGACGCAAATACAGCGTTATATTCGTTTAACAAATCTTGTTCCTGAACTGCTTGAATTTGTTGACGAGGGGCGTATTAAAATGCGTCCTGCCGTAGAGCTTTCCTATCTTGATGAAGATTGCCAGCGTGATGTGGTTGATGAAATCGACCTGAATGATGCTACCCCGTCACACGACCAGACAATCCGTATGCGAAAGTTATTCAACGAGGGCAACCTTACAACCGAAGCAATCCACGCTGTTATGTCTGAGGAAAAGCCGAACCAAAAGGAAAAAATCGTGTTGAGGGGTGACAGAGTAAGACAGCTTATCCCGAAAAACATTCCCGTCAGTCAGACGGAGGATTTTGTTTGCAAAGCATTGGAGCATTACAACAAGTTTTTGCGTAATCGTGCAGAACGTGACAGCAGATAGCCGGAGTTACAGTTCCCCTTTCTCACACTCTAACCCCTTAGTTATACTTCTACCTACCGAAAATGATATATATTATCTCACTTGAATATAAGTATCTCAAAGTATATGTCTATCTCTAAGGGGCAATCGCACAATATGAACGGACTGGAGGTGTATGGTAAAATGAAAAATTAACGAAAAATCCGCATTTGTTTTTCGGCAGGTAAATCTTGTCGTAAGAGAAAATCCACAAAGGCACATCGTAGAGATACGGTGTGTTTTTCAATTTTTACAGGAGGAAACGCAATGATAAAGTCAAAATTCAAAAGAGTCACGTCGCTTTTCTTGGCGACCCTTATGTGTGTGACCACTTTTGCAGGCATTGGCTCGACAACAGCATATGCTGCTTCGGGAGAAAAAGCCGATGTTTATATGGTCGATTTCCCTCGTGATGGCGATGCTAATTACGATGGGGTATGGGGACACAGCAATTTGACCTTGAAAAATGGTTGGCATACCGGACGTTCCAATTTTACCAATCTTAAGGCTATTGGCTCATACTCAGGCAATGTTGCTTATTGTATTGAGCCGGGAATTTCGCTCAAGGTCGGTCAGACAATGAATAAGTATGACGAAAATTATTTTAATAACCTTGCAGCCAATGGGGTTATTTCCGGAGATGAAATCCGTCTTTTCGTTGGTCGTATTTTACAGTATGGCTATCGTGGGACAATCTCGACTTCTTGGAGGTCACAGAATGAAGCGGCAGCAAACAGCATTGCACAGGCTTATGCTACACAGCTTCTTATCTGGGAAACTGTTATCGGAGAGCGTGATGCGAACTTCAATCATGTAGCAGCCAGTGGTTGCAGCAATGTGAAAGATGTCATCAATGTAAAGCATCCGCTTCGCAATAAGATTTTCAGTTATTACAACAGTATGGTGCAGAGTGTACAGAACCATGCGACCATACCAAGCTTTTGTAATAAATCATCCGGTTCGGCAAAGACAATAGAACTTGAGTGGAACGGAAGCAAGTACACAACTACTCTGACAGATTCCAATAATGTGCTGTCCAAATATAATTTCAAAGCAAGTATCAGTGGAGTGAGCTTTTCAGTGAATGGTAACAAACTTACGGTTTCTATGGATACTGCACCGAGTAAGGAATTTACCATTACCGCAACGAAGAAAAATGCAGTCCGCAGAGGTGTGGTTGTATGGTCAGAGGGTAAACACGGTCAGAATTCCAGTGTGCAGGATGTTGTCAGCTATGCTCAGGAAGTAAGCGACAGTATCAACGGTTATGTGAAAATGAAAGTCAGCTATGGTTCTTGTCAGATTGTAAAGACCAGTGAGGACGGCAAGGTTGACGGTATCAACTTCACGATTACCGGAAACGGTATCAATCAGACGGTTACAACAGCCAATGGCGGTAAATTCCAGATTGATAACCTTATGCCGGGTATCTATACCGTAACCGAGCAGGCATACGATAAGTACGAGCCGCAGGAAACACATAGAGTTACTGTTGTGGCAGGGCAGGTTGCAAAGGTCAATTTCAATAACAAATTGAAGCGTGGCGACCTTCAGGTAGTGAAGTCCTCAGAAGATAACCTTGTTGAAGGTGTGAAGTTCCATCTTTTCGGTACTTCTCTTTCCGGTGATGCTGTTGACCAGTATGCAGTTACAGACAAAAACGGTGTGGCAACTTTCAAAGATGTGCTTATCAGTGGTTCTGAACCATATACCCTTGAAGAAGTAGACACGGCTATCCGTTATGTTGTGCCGAAAAATCAGACTGCACCAGTGAAGTGGAAAGAAGTAACCACAAGAAACTTCAACAATATTTTGAAGAAGTTTACTGTAACAGTAACAAAGAGCGACGCTGATAAAGGCGAAGCACAGGGCAATGCCAAACTTTCGGGAGCAGTTTACGGTATCTATAAGGGCGAAACGCTTGTAGATAAGTATGTTACTGATGAAAACGGTCAGTTCACTACCAAAGAATATGTTTGTGATACCGACTGGACAATCCGAGAAATTACACCATCAGAGGGATATTTGCTTGATAAGACTATCCATGAAGTAGGTGCAGACCCGAAACTTTATGAGGTAGAACACAACCTTACTTCCAATGATGTAACCGAGCAGGTAATCAAAGGCAATGTGGCTATCATTAAACACACTGATGATGGAGAAACAAAGATTGAAACTCCTGAAAAGGGTGCTTCCTTTGAGATTTATTTGAAATCTGCCGGAAGCTATGACGCAGCCAATAAAGACGAGAGAGATACCATTGTTTGCGATGAAAATGGCTTCGGTCAGACAAAAGATATGCCGTATGGTATTTATACCGTACACCAGACTTCTGGTTGGGAAGGCAGAGAGATGATGGACGATTTTGATGTGTTCATTTCACAGAACGCACAGACGTATCGTTATCTTATCAATAACCGTAACTTTGAGAGCTTTGTCAATGTAGTCAAGGTGGACGCAGAAAGCGGAAAGAGTATTCCGTATGCAGGAGCAGGATTTAAGATTTACGACCCGCAGGGCAATCAGGTCAAAATGACCTTTACTTATCCGACACCAACCACGATTGATGTGTTCTATACCGACGCAAATGGTTCTCTTGTAACACCTGAGAAACTGGATTATGGCAAGGGATATTCCATCGTAGAGGTACAAGCTCCATACGGGTATGTACTTGATGATACTCCGGTATATTTTGATATTACCGAAGAAAATTCCACAGAGGAAGGCGGCATAACTGTTGTGAAAGTCAATAAGCCGAATATGGCACAGAAAGGTACTATCACGGTTGAAAAGACCGGAGAAGTATTTAGCGGTGTCAATGTAAGTGGTTCTGAGGACAGTGATGTTATTTATCAGCCTGTTTATGAAGTGGCAGGACTTGAGGGTGCAGTTTATGAAGTCCGTGCTGCGGAAGATATTAGTACACCGGACGGTACACTCCGCTATTCAAAGGGCGAAGTGGTAGATACTATCACAACAAGCTCCGATGGATTTGTTAAGAGCAAAGAACTTTATCTCGGAAAATACGAGGTCAAGGAAATTACCGCACCTGATGGAATGGTAATCAGTGGAGAAACACATACGGTTGAGCTTACTTATGCAGGGCAGAATATCTCTGTTACCGAAACTTCCACATCGTTCTATAACGAAAGACAGAAAGTGCAGGTAAGCCTTGCAAAAGTCATTGAAAAGGATAAGACATTTGGTATTGGCGACAACGGAGAAATCAAAAACATCAGCTTTGGTCTTTATGCCACAGAAGATATTGTATCTGCAAGCGGTACAGTTATTCCGGCTGATGGACTGATTGAGATTGTCAGCGTAAATGAAAATGGAACTGCTGTTATGAAGTCAGACCTTCCGTTTGGCAAATACTATGTCAAGGAGATTGCAACCGATGAGCATTATGTTCTCTCTGATACGAAATATCCGGTTGTGTTTGAATACGCAGGTCAGGATACTGCAACAGTTGAAATCAAAGTGAATGATGGAAAAGAAATCAAGAATGAACTTATCTATGGTTCTGTATCAGGTAAGAAGATTGACGAGAACGGAGAAGCACTTGAGGGTGCTGTTATCGGTATCTTCAAAGCCGAAGAAACAGAATTTACAAAGGATACGGCACTTATGACGACTACCTCTGCAAAAGACGGTAGTTTTTCTTTTGCAAAAGTTCCTTATGGCAAATGGATTGTAAGAGAAATCGAGCAGCCAAAGGGATTTGTTCTTGATGAAAAAGCGTATGAGGTCAATATCAGCAAAGCCGAGCAGGTAGTTGAAATTGAGATTGTCAATGAGTATGTTCACGGCAATATCAGACTCACGAAGATGGACGCTGAATATCCAGATAACAAACTTACGGGTGCAACCTTTGAGGTATATAAGGACACCAATGAGAACGGAAAGATTGATGATGGCGATGAACTTATCGGAAATCTTGAAGAAACCGAAACCGGAATTTATGAGATGAAAGAGCTGCTTTACGGAAAATATATTGTCCGTGAAACAAAAGCACCAGAGGGCTTCCTGCTTGATAAGGGAGAATACTCTGTTTTTATTGAGAAAGACGAAACAACTTATTCCGTTGAGAATAAGGCTGGTGTTGGATTTATCAATGAAGCTATGCGTGGAACACTGAAAATCGTCAAGACATCTTCAGATGGTAAGGTTAAAGGTTTTGCGTTCAGAGTAACCGGAGCAAACGGTTATGATATGACATTTGAAACAGATAAGAACGGCGAAATTGTGATTGATGGACTTCGTATTGGCGAATATACCGTATCCGAAGTGGCAAACAATGCCTCTGCCGCATATATCACACCTGCCGACCAGAATGTTACTATCAAACTTGATGAAACAGCCGTTGTAAAAATGCACAATGAGTTGAGGGATACTCCGAAAACAGGAGATGATACCAATATGAAACTTTGGTATGTCCTTGCCGGACTTTCTGCTGTCGGTATCGCCGTAACTTCTGTTGTTGCACACAAAAAGAAGAAAAAGGAGGGTAACGAGTAATGGAAGCAAAGACAATTATCGCTATCGCATTAGTCGCCGTTATTGTCGGCGGCTTTATCTTTCTTCAGGTTAAAAACCGTAAGAAGTAAGTAACAAGCGAACATTAACCACTCGGGGCAGAGCGTAAAAAACTCTGTCCCTTTAATTTTTGGAGGAACATTATGAAACAACAGAAAACGGTGGAGAGCCGAGTGCTTGAAATCTTAAAGGAATGCCCGATGTCGAGGTATGATGATATGCTTCTCATTCTGCATTATTACAATCGGTACGGATATATACCTGCCGGAAATCTTCCGCTTGAGGATATTGTATTTAATTACCGAGCATACGGACTTCCTTGTTTTGAAACCATACGCAGGGCAAGGCAGAGAGTACAGTCCCTTTTTCCTGAGTATTCACGTAATCCGCAGAAAGAAGAACAGAGCGGCAGTATTTCTATTGTAATCAACATTAGCTAAGGAGGTATTTTCGTGAAAGACAAAGCAACTTTTCAGAATAAGGTCAAGGTGCTGAATAAACTCTTTGACTCCGGTTGTGATACGGAGAAAAAGTTGCAGCAGCTTGATATGGAAGCAATCCTGAAAATCCCGAATATCACGATTCCTGATATGGGTGTGATTATGGAGCTTCAGAAGAATACAAAGTCCGGTAAACTCTTTTCGTATTTGGGCGGCGGTTCTGATGAAGCAACAAAAATGAGAGGTAAGGAAAATGAAGCAACAGGAGAATAGAGCAGAGCCGCAGGAAAAGCAAATTCGATTTATAGACAGTCATTACAATTTGAAATTCTATATTCCCGATGGAGGGAAAATCAGGATTACTTTTCGTGATGGACACACAGCAGACAGAGTGTGCAAGTATATTGATGACTACCATTTGTATGTCGGAAATTGCTGCTATCATATATGCGAGTTTGCTGAAAAAATGGAGCTTAGTGGAAGTAAAGTTGAACCTGTCAATCAATCCGAACCGTCAAAATACAAGACCAGAAACAGAGAAAAACAGCGATAAGGAGGTGCAAGAGTAATGGCACGAAAATATGACCTTATTTCTGAGCTTTACAACCGCACCTGCAAAACGGTTGTGTCAAATCCTCAGAACTGGCAGGCATTCTTGGCTTCGGCTTGCCGAAATTATAAGTTACGTTATGACGAACAGCTACTTGTATATGCACAGCGACCTGATGCAACAGCGGTTCTTGAGATAGAGCAGTGGAACAAAATTTTTGGCAGATGGGTCAACCGAGGTGCAAGAGGTATTGCTGTTTTTGCTGATGAAAACCGTTCACGGCAAAGACTGACACATTACTTTGATATTTCAGATACTCACGAAAGCAGATATTCAAGAACAGTCCCGATTTGGGATATGCGTCAGGAATACGAAGCTGATGTGATTGAAACATTGGAAAGCACTTTCGGAGAGATTGAGAATAAGAGCAGTCTTGCCGAAGCAATTATGGGAGCAGCAAGAAATGCGGCAGAGGATAATATCCCTGATTATCTGCAAGACCTTTACTATGCAACCGAGGGCAGTTCCTTTGAGGAAGTGGAAGAGGATATTGTGGCTTTCATTTATAAAAATGTCGTGACAAACAGTGTGGCATATATGATGATGTCAAGGCTCGGCGTTGATACGGACGGTTATTTTGAACTTGATGATTTCAGAGATGTTACCAACTTCAATACGCAGGAAACACTCAATGCACTTGGATTTGCTACCAGTGATATTGCAGAAATGGGATTGACGGAAATATCTAAAACAATTACTGCACTCAACCGTCAAAATCGCATAATTGTCGGTCAGGACAGAAATGAATACAATAAGGTTGAAAATAACGACGAAAGGAGTTTGGACAATGAACGAACTGACCTACACGATGGTGGGCGATTACAGCCTTCCGAACCTGAAACTTCCACAGCAGCCAGAAGTGACGTTGGGCAGATACGCTCAGATGAGGAGAGAGTTTCTGAAGGAACATCACAGAGTCCTTTACTACAATCTCCTGACGAGGGGCGAACTGACACAGCACTTGGCGGAAGTGGAACAGAGAGCCAGCAAGATGGAGGAAACAATCCTGAGCCAGATGGCACAGAAAGAGGGAGTGACCGAACAGATGAAAGCGGAGGATATGATGAAATGGGTTCGTCTGATGAACTCCCTTCGCAATTCGGCACAGGAAATCGTGAAAGCGGAAGTGATATTCGCTTAGAGTATTACGACAGAACGCACGAGGATAAAAGCCTTCCGTTCTTTGGACGTGATGAAGTAATCAATGAAATTCTCAGAACGACACCACATTTGTCAGCAAGTCTGGAAGAAATCAAAGATTATTATGAACGCAATCCAGATAACAAAGACCGCACAGAGTATATAAAGAGTATTTTCAATAATGATTATACTGAGCTTACTTTAGAGGACGGCAGGACAGTAGGGTACAAGACCTTTGAAAACGTCCTGCATTTGTGGGAGGGCAAATACGACAGCAGAACCGCACAGAGCTTTTATGATTGGGCTGTTATTGCCCGACACTTTGAAGCTATGCGATTACTGGGAGAATTAAGTGACAGCATAAAACCATTACCGTCAATGGACGGTCAGATGACATTCATATTAGACGGTCGGGCAGAGGAAAAGAAAACCTCTGCCTTTACTTTTTCTCAGGAGATTATCGACGCTATTCTTGCGAATGGAAGCGGATTTTCTGAGGGAAAAATGCGTATTTATGAGCAGTTTGAAAAAAGTCTTTCTGCAAAAGAAAATGCCGACTTCTTGAAAAATGAATATGGTTGGGGCGGTTTTTATCCCGTCATAATCGGGGCAGGCATTGATGAGAGCCACGATGGAAAAGGTATTACGATTACGAAAGGTATCGGTAAAGAAAATCCACATATCACGCTTTCGTGGTCGCAGGTGGAGAAACGTATCGGGGAACTTATCCGAATGGACAGATACTTAAATCCAAAGGAAAAAGAACGCTATCCTCAGTGGCTTGAAAGTCAAGAGGAACGCAGAGCCAAAATCGAGGAAACGAAAAGAAACCGAGAGATACTCTCTAATGCACCGCCGGAGCAGGAGGTCGAACCAGCCGAAAAAGAACCTGAAGAAGCAGAACAGCTACAAGATGTGCAGTATGAATATCATCTTGGCGATAAGGTGTATATCGGTGCTTCTGAGTACGAAATCTTATCTGTTGATGATGAGAGAGTAATGCTCTATGACTATGATGTGCCACTGTTCAATAAGGAATTTTCACGCACAGAGTTTGACAGAAAAGTGCGTGAGAATCCGATGAATGAGCATTTGATTGTAAAGGAAGAACCTGCCGAAGAAAGAAATGAAAAAGAGCCTGAGCCGGTAGTTCCCGCTTGGGAGCAGAAGAAAAAAGTCAAAGGCTTTGACTTGCACCCTGATGTATCTATGGCAGAACGCCACACCTTTAATCTCAAAGAAAATGAGGTTGAAACAGTTGGTAAAAAGGAACGCTTCCGCAGAAATATTATGGCGATACAGCTTCTAAAAAAATGTCAGGAAGAAAACAGATTTGCCACTCCTGAAGAACAGATTATCTTATCAAAGTACGTTGGTTGGGGTGGGCTTTCAGAAGCCTTTGATGAAAATAATTCAGCGTGGGCAACGGAATATCTGGAACTTTCTTCGGTATTAACACCGGAGGAATATGCTTCGGCAAGAGAAAGCACATTGACTGCGTTCTACACGCCGCCCGAAGTTATCACAGCCATTTATAAGGCAATGGAGCAGATGGGCTTTAAGGAGGGCAACTTGTTAGAGCCGTCCTGCGGTATCGGTAATTTCATCGGTATGCTGCCGGACACAATGCAGGACAGTAAGATTTACGGTGTGGAACTTGATACGATTTCCGCAGGGATTGCACAGCAGCTTTATCAGAAAACAACCATTGCGGCACAAGGATTTGAAGAAACAAATCTGCCGGACAGCTTCTTTGATGGAGTGGTAGGAAATGTGCCTTTTGGAGATTTTAAGGTATCAGATAAAAGATACGACAAGCATAAGTTCCTGATACACGATTACTTTTTTGCGAAATCCCTTGATAAGTTAAGACCCGGCGGTGTGATGGTTCTTGTAACGAGCAAAGGCACAATGGATAAGGAAACTTTAGCAGTACGAAAGTATATTGCACAGAGGGCAGAGCTTCTTGGAGCAATCCGATTGCCGAATAACACCTTTAAGGGTAATGCAGGAACGGAAGTCGTTTCAGATATTCTTATCCTGCAAAAACGTGACAGACTGATAGATATTGAGCCGGATTGGGTTCATCTTGATACTGATGAGAACGGAATTAAGATGAACTCTTATTTTGTGCAGCACCCTGAAATGATACTCGGAGAAATGAAGATGGTATCAGGGCGTTTCGGTATGGAAGCAACTTGTGTGCCGTATGAAAATGCAGACCTTGCAGCACAGCTTGATGAAGCAGTAGCAAATATTCACGGAGAAATCACGGAATATGAAGCCGAGGAAGAACTGGAGGAGGAAGATAATTCTATTCCGGCAGACCCGACAGTGAGAAACTTTTCCTATACGGTGGTGGACGATAAAATCTACTATCGTGAAAATTCCCGTATGACTCCGGTGGAAGTGTCGGCAACCGCAGAGAACCGAATTAAGGGTATGATTGCTATTAGAAATTCCGTCAGAACGCTGATTGAATTGCAGACAGAAGATTACCCCGACAGCGAAATCAAAGCGGAGCAGGAGAGATTAAACAGACTTTATGATACCTTTTCATGTAAGTACGGACTCATTAACAGCCGTGCAAATACTTCTGCTTTTTCGCAGGACAGTTCATTCTCTTTGCTTTCCGCATTGGAGATAATCGGAGAGGACGGAGAACTGGAACGTAAGGCTGATATGTTTTCTAAGAGGACAATTAAGCCGCATACTCCGGTTACTTCTGTTGATACGGCAAGCGAAGCGTTGGCGGTATCTCTTGGAGAAAAAGCCACGATTGATATGGACTATATGATGGAGCTTTCCGGTAAATCGGAGAATGAAATCTTTGAGGATTTAAAGGGTGTTATCTTCCTAAATCCGCTTTATGAGTATGGAAATTCTTACGAACCGAAGTATCTGATGGCTGATGAATACCTTTCGGGTAATGTCAGAGAGAAGCTGAAGATTGCAAGGAACTCGGCAGAACTATATCCGGAAGATTATAAGGTCAATGTGGAAGCACTTCAAAAGGTGCAGCCGCAAGACCTGACTGCAAGTGAAATTTCCGTGCGACTTGGTGCAACTTGGCTGCCACCGGACGATGTGCAGGAGTTTATCTTTCATTTGCTTGAAACACCACGCTATGCACAGTGGAATATCAAAGTTCACTTCTCTCCATTTACGAGTGAGTGGAATATTGAGGGCAAATCTTACGACAAAGGAAATGTAAGGGCATATAACACTTACGGAACTTCCCGCATCAATGCCTATAAGATTATCGAGGAAACACTGAACTTAAAAGATGTGCGTATCTTTGATTATATCGAAGATGATGAAGGAAAGAAAAAGGCTGTCCTGAATAAAAAGGAGACAGCGATTGCTCAGTCGAAGCAGGAAATGATTAAGCAGGAATTTCAGGACTGGATATGGTCTGACCCTGAACGAAGGGAAAGGCTTTGCAAATCCTACAATGAGAAATTCAATAGCGTCAGACCTCGTGAGTATGATGGAAGTCATATCATCTTCAATGGTATGAACCCTGAAATTGAACTCAGGGAACATCAGAAAAATGCGGTTGCCCATATCCTTTACGGAGGAAATACGCTTCTTGCACACGCAGTCGGAGCAGGAAAAACTTTTGAAATGGTAGCGGCAGCACAGGAGTCGAAAAGGCTTGGACTTTGTAATAAGTCACTGTTTGTTGTACCAAATCATTTGACCGAACAATGGGCGGCAGAGTATTTGCAGCTCTATCCGGCGGCGAATATCCTTGTTGCCACGAAGAAAGATTTTGAAACCAAGAACCGTAAAAAGTTCTGCGGCAGGATTGCAACCGGAGATTATGATGCAGTTATCATCGGACATTCACAGTTTGAGAAAATCCCGATGTCCATTGAAAGACAGAGGACAATCTTAGAACAGCAGCTTGAGGAGATAACCGGAGGAATTGCGGAACTCAAGCGAAACCGAGGGGAAAACTTCTCCATAAAACAGCTTGAAAAGTCAAAGAAATCTATCAAGCAGAAACTTGATAAACTCAATGACCAGACGAAAAAAGATGATGTTGTAACCTTTGAGGAACTTGGTGTAGACAGGCTTTTTGTTGATGAAAGCCATTATTACAAGAACCTTTATCTTTATACAAAAATGCGTAATGTGGGCGGTATCGCACAGACGGAAGCACAGAAATCTTCCGACCTCTTTATGAAGTGTCGTTACCTTGACGAGATTACCGGAGGGCGAGGAACCGTATTTGCAACGGGTACACCTATCTCAAACAGTATGGTGGAACTCTACACGATACAGCGATATTTGCAGTACAACACGCTTGTGAAAAATGGGTTGCAGCACTTTGATGCCTGGGCTTCCACTTTCGGAGAAACCATTACAGCAGTGGAACTTACACCGGAAGGAACGGGATACAGAGCAAAGACAAGGTTCGCAAAATTCTATAACTTGCCTGAACTAATGGCGATGTTCAAGGAGATAGCGGACATTAAAACAGCAGATATGTTGAACCTGCCAGTACCGGAAGCAAAGTACCATAACATTGCAGTAAAGCCATCGGAAATGCAGAAGGAGATGGTTGCTTCCCTTGCAGAGAGAGCCGAGCAGGTGCGTGGCGGCGGTGTGGATTCAAGCGTAGATAATATGCTGAAAATCACGAATGACGGAAGAAAACTGGCTCTTGACCAGCGTATGCTAAACGATATGCTGCCTGATTTTGAGGGCAGTAAAATCAATGCCTGCGTCGATAACATCTATCGGATATGGAAAGAAAATGCCGACAAGAAATCGGCACAGCTTGTGTTTTGTGACCTTTCCACGCCGAAGAACGACGGCACATTTTCCGTCTATAACGACATCAGAAAGAAGCTGATTGAGAGAGGTATTCCTGAAAGTGAAGTGAAGTTCATACACGAAGCCGACACGGATATGAAGAAAAAAGAACTGTTCCAAAAGACCCGCAAGGGAGAAGTCAGGGTGCTTCTTGGCTCTACTCAGAAGATGGGAGCAGGAACGAATGTGCAAGACAAACTTATTGCACTTCACGATGTGGATTGTCCGTGGCGACCTTCAGATTTGGAGCAGCGTTCCGGTAGAATTGTCCGTCAGGGCAATGAAAATCCGCAGGTAGATATTTACCGCTATGTGACAGAGCAGACCTTTGACGCATACCTCTATCAGCTTGTGGAAGGTAAGCAGAAGTTCGCAAGTCAGATTATGACGAGCAAATCTCCGGTCAGGTCGGCAGAAGATATTGATGAAACTGCACTGTCCTATGCAGAAATAAAAATGCTTGCAACAGGCAATCCGTATATCAAAGAAAAGATGGACTTAGACATTCAGGTACAGAAGCTGAAGATGTTAAAATCCAATTTCTTATCGGAGAAATACGGACTGGAGGATAAGGTCATCAAGTTCTACCCACAACAGATTGCTTACTTAAAATCCCGTGTAGAGGGACTTACAACAGATGTTGAAACAGCAAAATCACACCCGAAACCGATAGACGAGCAGCCGCTTGGAATGATGGTATCGGGTGTTTCTTATTCCGAAAAAGCCGAAGCAGGTCAGGCAATCATCAATGCCTGCAAGTCAATGAACAGTCCCGATGCGATACCACTTGGCGAGTACCGTGGCTTTCAAATGGAACTGTATTTTGATACGGTGCAACGTAATTATGTTGTGAAATTAAAAGGCGAAACGAGCAGAGATGTACCGCTTGGCGACGACGCTCACGGTAATATCGTGAGAATAGATAACGGCATTGAACGCTTTGAGGAAGCACTTGCTGATACGAAAAACAGCCTTGAAAATATGGAAAAGCAGTTTGAAACAGCGAAGCAGGAAATCGAAAAGCCGTTTGCCAAAGAGGAAGAATTGAGGGCAAAAACTGCCAGACTTGATGAGCTGAATATCCTGCTCAATATGGATAAAAAAGAAAATGAGATTGTCGGCGGAGAACCTGATGAGGGCGAAATGATTGAAAAGAAGTCAAGAAATTTTGAAAGATGAGTTTAGAATTGCGGTATGGAAAAATCCCATACCGCAGATAGTATGTTAGGTAAGATGGTACAAAGTTATACTGTCAGAAATAATATTTTCAAAAAAATGCGATTAAATATATTTTCAGCCCTGCTCTTTTTCGCCTGCTCCGCAACAATGCAAGCCCTGTCGGAACCGTTGCCCGACGAAGACGGTAGCCGCCTATGGCTTAGGGCAAATGTCAACCAAAATTCAAAAATTGATGAAAACATTGGCAACGATAGTATAAAAATCGCAAAGAAAGAACTTAACCGCCAATGGAAAGGTTCACCTGTAAAATTGCTCATTTCCCACCAAAAAGAATTGCAAAACGACGCATTCAAGATAAGTTTTTCAAAAAATTTCACATCCATAGAATCTGCAACTTCAGTCGGTATATTATATGGAACATATCATTTGTTGAGACTTCAAGAGCTTGGAGAGCTTTGCGGGAAAAAAACAATAAAAAGTGCGCCGTCATTCGATATCCGAATGCTAAACCATTGGGATAACCTCGATGGAAGCGTGGAGCGCGGATACGCGGGTAAATCAATTTGGAAATGGGAAGAACT
>ERZ835051.2658-NODE-2658-length-15403-cov-3.100534_pt1 | contig 15403 bp, 8 predicted proteins | sample MGYA00519575_ERZ835051 | MGnify/ENA primary metagenome ERZ835051 (study PRJEB31850, sample SAMEA3708769) | human gut metagenome | biome: human gut; feature: human-associated habitat; material: faeces | place: China | collected 2014 ... | reverse complement strand
TGCGAGGAGGCCTGTCGCGAACAGCGTGCGGAACAGGGTGCGGCTTGGGTTCGATTTCATTAAGATAGAAATTTAAGTAGTAATTCTTTATCTCGTCTCGCGAAGTAAAAATAGATGAAAAGTTTTCCGCTGTACGATAAAATAGTACATATCGAGGCCAATAATCTGAATGGAAAGGAAAAATCGAATTGTCGCGTCATGAAACGTCGTCTTGCAACACCGAGATGTACGAAATTGGCCTTTTTCTGCATCATATTATCTTTGTAGAAAGTCCTGCATTTATTACATTTGTCAATAATCCAAATTTCTATGAAACGAATTTTCCGCTGTATTGCTGCATTTTTGTTTCTATTCTATATCTTGTTTCTGTCGGAGCGTGCCGAATCGGCGAACGCCTCTGTTTATCATAATCTGCGTAACTATACTGTGGATGACGGCCTGTCATCCAATCACGTCTATGGCATCGTTCAGGACTCGATAGGATTCATCTGGTTCGGAACCGACAACGGATTGTGCCGTTTCGACGGCTGTGAGTTCCGCAGTTACACCCATACCGATGGCGACCGGTCGAGCATTTCGAGCAACAATATCCGCCGGCTGATGCTCGACAGCCGCGGGCAGATATGGCTCGCACTTGATAATGGCGTGGACATTTACACACCCGCGGCCGACCGTTTCCGACATTTCGATGCCAGAACTTCCGACGGAGCATGCGTTACGGGACAGACGACCGAAGTCATTGAGGACAGGGAAGGTGAAATTTGGATTGCGACTGTCAATTCGGGGCTTTTTCGCTGGAATCCTGTAACGGAATGCCTTACGGTTTACCGCCATGTTCCCGGTGATGACACCTCCATCGCGCAGGATTATATCTCTACCATTTACGAAAGCAAGGATGGAACCATATGGATTGGAACTTACAGCGAAGGGTTGTGCGCTTTTTCCAAGCAGACAGGATGCTTCACTCATTACCGGAAGGAAACAGACGGACGGAATTGCATTTCGGATAATTCGATCGATGCCATCACAGAAGATTCATACGGCACGTTGTGGCTCGGGACGGTAAGTTCCGGTCTTGATCGCTTCGACCGGAGCACAGTCCGTTTCACCAATTATGACGATAGGAATGGGGAGGGCCGATTGCAACGTATCCACTGCCTGGCAGAGCGGGCGCCGGGCGAATTGCTTGTCTGTGCGAACAGTGGTGCGACACTCTACCGTATTTCTGAATCGGAACTTCGTCCCATAGAGGACACTGAAGTTCCCTTCATGCGTACCAAGTGTTGCAACATCTTCTCTTTTCTATACGACCGCGAAGGAAATTTCTGGTTCGGATCTTGTTATGAGGGTGTAGAATTTCACCCGGCCCGTAACAGCTTCACTTGCTATGCCACACGAAAGAACGATAGTTCCGACCGGGGTAAGGTCGTCAGCGCGGTCTGTGAACTGAAAGACGGGCAGTATCTATTGGGAAACGAAAATGACGGCATCCTGCTCTTCGACAGACATGCCGGCACGGTCGTTCCGTACCGCACGGCTCAAAACGTTGGGACTGCCATTTACAACGTCTTTTCAATGCTTGTCGATGACCAAACGCTCTGGATCGCCGCTTTCCAACGGGGTATCGAAGCCGTGGACTTGAAAAGCCGAACCGTGAAATCCTATCTTGCAGATCCGTCGGATCCCAGTTCTCGTGTCTTCGTCCTATTCCGGAGCAGCAGCGGCCGCATTTGGGCCGGAACTTCCGTGGGGCTTTTTTATTACGACCGGTTTGAAGATCGTTTTGTGACACGCGACCCCAAGGTGCGTATTTCAGACATTACGGAGGATCATGCTGGCCGTCTTTGGATCGCGACGAACGAAGACGGCCTCTACTCCTACGATGCCCGTACCGACCTCCTGCAGCACTACCGGTACGATCCCGACGACCCTGCGACGATCAGCCGCAATGCGGTCAACACGCTTGCCGTCGACCGCACGAACCGGTTGTGGATCGGAACCAACGGTTACGGACTTTGCAGTTATAACGAAAAGGACGGTTTCGTTCGCCATGAAACCTTGCCTCTGCCCAGTAAGATCATTCAGCGGATCATCCCTGAAAACGACAGACTCTGGATCACGACGGACAGGGGGCTGATCGTCTTTTATCCCGCAACTGGACAATTGAAACGTTATTCGCGCGCCGACGGGCTTCACACCGAACAATTTATGTCCAATTCGGGTATCCTCACTTCCGACGGGCGCATCGTGCTGGGTACGACCGATGGTATATGTACGTTCACCCCCCCCCATGACATCATGGGCAACTTGAACCTCTATCCGGTCATAATCACCCGATTTTCGCTTAACGGACTGCCTGTATCCCATGCGGAAGACGGAAGCTCGCCGCTTTCGGTTCCTGTCGAATACACCCGGAAGATCACGCTGTCGCACCGCCAGACCTCGGTGGGATTCCGTTTCGTTTCGCCAACCTACCTCTTTCCGGGAGATTGCCGCTACCGTTACCGACTCGACGGACTCGACGATCATTGGTCCATGACCGATAGCCGGAACGCTTCGGTCAACTACAATAACCTGCGTCCCGGAGAATATTGTTTTCGGGTGCAGGTTGGCAACGGCGACATGCAATGGAATTCTGATGAGACGAAACTCTGGATTCGTATCCAGCCGTCGTTTTTCCGGTCGAAAGGTGCTTTGGCAGGTTACGTGGTACTGACGCTTATCGTAATCGCTGTCGGTCTGTATTACTGGATGCGGCGTACCGAGCAACAGCAGCGAGAGAAGATCGAATCGGTCAAACGCGAGAACGAACGGAATCTCTACGAGCAACGCATCAGTTTCTTTACCAATATTACCCATGAGATCCGAACTCCTTTGAGCCTGATTATTGGGCCGCTGGAACAAGTCATGAAATCGCATCGGATTTCCGAGGAGGACGGAGAGTATCTGGCTGTTATCAAGCAAAATTACCACCGACTTCATTCGCTGGTCAACCAACTGCTCGATTTCCGGAAGATCGATTCGAACAAATACAGACTCCGCTACGATATCTGCGATGTCGGCCAGCTCGTCCGGGAGCAATTGGCTATGTTTGGTCCCACGGCGCAACAGCGGCGCATCCGTTTGATCGAAGAGATCCCTGATCGCCTGATGCAAATCACCGACCGGGAGGCGCTGACCAAAATCATAAGTAACCTGTTGTCCAACGCTCTGCGTTTCGCCGCAGAAGAAATCCACATTTGCATCGATCGCAGAGACGACGGTCTTGTGATGGAAGTGTGGGACGACGGTCCCGGTATCCCGGCTGAAGAGCGGGAAAAGGTTTTCGAAGCTTTTTACCAAACCCGGAACAACGGATTCGCGTCCGGCGTCGGAATCGGCTTGCATCTGTGCCGAATCTTCATCCGCCTGATGGGCGGAACAATTACGGCGACAGAACGTCCGGACGGCAAATCCGGAGCGCTGCTGACGGCATTCATCCCTGAACCTGCGAGCGAAAAGATGGATATTCGCGTAAAAACACATCTCAATACGGAAACCGTCGGGCAATCGCAGCTTCAGAAAGAACCCGGAACGGACCTGGCGATACAACGGCCCTCCGATATGACGGTCCGCCATACAGTCATGGTTGTAGATGATGACAGCAATATCCTCGATTTTTTGGTCAAGGTGCTCGGAAACGATTATTTTGTTATCTCAACGGATAGCGGGAGCCAGGCGCTCAACCTGCTTCGAAACAACGATCCCGATTTGGTCGTAAGCGACATCATGATGGCCGATATCGATGGAATAGAGCTCTGTCGGCGTATCAAAAACGACATTTCCACAAGCCATATCCCTGTGATCTTACTCACGGCTCGGACTGGCATAAGCTCTAAAATCGAGGGTTTCGAATGCGGCGCTGACGCCTATATCGAGAAACCGTTCTCGCCTGACCAGCTCAAAGCGCAGATTTCCAGCCTGCTTCGTACGCGTGATGAAATCCGGCGCTTCTATGCAGGCAAATTCATGACCGAATTCGATACGGGTTCTCAACAGAACCGGTTGGACGAAGAGTTCATCCTTAAATGCCGCGACGTGATCATCGCCCATATGCGGAATCCGGATTTGTCCGTGGGACTTCTTGCTCGTGAGTTGGCGATGGGCCGCACGCTGATTTTCCGAAAACTGAAAGCCGTTACGGGCTTGACGCCAAACGATTTTATGAAACTCATTCGTTTGAACGAGGCGAAACGGATGATCATTGAAGGCCGATACCGCATTACCGAAATCGGATTTCTTACCGGTTTCAGTTCGTCGTCCTATTTCGCCAAATGTTTTGCCAAGCAGTTCGGGGTTCTTCCGACGGAATTCCTCGAAAAGCAGGACCCCGGAACGCAGTAGCCAGGGGCAGAATGAGCCATTTCTCAACTCCCGGGGCCTCCGAGCCGATTTTATCGTAAAAGTGAACGATATTTTTCAACACGGAATCCCGGATTCAGTAATTTTACATTGAATTCGGCAGGTCGCAGTATCAGCCGGCCAGGATTGACAATGCGGAATCAACCAACCCAAAATTACCCATATGAAACATTACTTACTTTTCTTGCTGGCTTCCTTGGCCTTGTTGACCGGATGCGAGAAGGATGACGATCCTACATCTGTTTCACTCCGAAGTATTACGCGTGAAAAATTCGACTACAAGGGCGGTCTTGCCAGTGCTATTGTAGATGCCGGTGGCCGGGATGTAACGGCGGAGTCGAGCGAATCGTGGTGTCGTACTGCAGTCATCGGCTCGACCGTCAATTTCAACGTTCTTGCGTATACGGGCTCAGAGGAGCGTTCAGCCACGGTCACCGTGAAGGCGGAAGGACTCAAGCCGTTGCTGATCAACGTTGTTCAGGATAAATTCAGGGGGCTTGTCGTTGTACCCTCGACGCTCATCTTCTCCGATACGGACCGCACGCTCTCCGTTGCGGTAACCTGCTCCGGAGTCTACGATGTAAAACTCACAGAGAACCCGAATAACGCGTTCTCGTTCTCGAAGAGCGAAGACGGCGCGAGCGTCAGTTTTACATCGAACAAGGCGTCGAGCCGTGTCGAGGTGAAGGGGCGCGCGGAGTTTACACCTGAAGAAGGCGATCCGGTGATCGTTACGCTTATACAACCTAAAAAGAGCACCTATGATTTCCTGCTCGGCACGTGGAACGTAACCAAAACCGATATTTTTGCCGGGAGCATCCAGAATCTCTCGTCGGTCACATTCTCCGCCAAGGAAAATCAATATTCGTACAAGGTCACCATCAACGATCCCGCACTCAAGGATTATCCCTTTACGGCGGAGTTCGCCGATGGCAAAGTGGTCATTCAGACCGGTCAGGAACTGGGTTTTTCGGGAACAAAGTTCTACACCCTCCATTTCAATGGCCCGAATAACGGGCAAGACAACTATATCTGGTCACAGGCGGGCGTGGTCGCCTGGGCGGCGGAACCTGTCTTCGATGAAAATGCAGGCACGATCCAGCTCGTGTTCAGCGATAACGGCCAGGGCAATGGCCGGGAGGCCAAGACGCTCTGTTTCTGGGAGAACAACGACCGGTATTGGTCGTTTACCGGGCAGCTCTGTTTAACCAACGCACTGGAACTTTCCAAAAACTACTAACCGACTCCGAATGCAGCGGGCGGGCCGCGACTTTTGCCGACCGCGGCCCTGCCTGCGCCCCGGAACCAAGAATTTCAATGACTGACCAATGAAAAAACTGACCATACTCATTCTGCTCGCCATGGCAGTGGTGTGCCGGGCTTCGGCACAGAACCGCGTGGTAACAGGCACGGTATCCGAAGAGGACGGTACGCCGCTGACGGGCGCCGTCGTCCAGGTCGTCGGCACGAACAATGCCGCCACGGCAGCGATCGACGGGCTTTATACACTCAAAAATGTCCCCTCCGGAGCCGTACTGCGTGTCTCCTTTCTGGGATACGATCCGGTCGAGAAGAAGGTCGATGCCGACCGCATGGATTTCATACTCAAAGCGAGCGCACAAGAAATCGCATCGGTCGTAGTGACCGGTATGCAAAAGATGGACAAGCGTATCTTCACCGGAGCCACGGACCAACTATTGGCCTCGGATGTCAAACTGGACGGCATCAGTGAAATCAGCCGCGGTCTTGAAGGCCGTTCTGCCGGCGTGTCCGTGCAAAACGTTTCCGGAACTTTCGGCGCCGCCCCGAAAATCCGCATTCGCGGCGCTACGTCGATCTTCGGAGACTCCAAGCCGTTGTGGGTGGTGGACGGTGTGATCATGGAGGATGTGATCAACGTCGACGCCAATTCCTTGTCGTCGGGCGACGCCACGACGCTCATCAGTTCGGCCATCGCCGGACTTAACGCCGATGACATCGAGAGTTTCCAGATTCTCAAGGATGGTTCGGCAACCTCGATCTACGGCGCCCGCGCCATGGCCGGAGTCATCGTCATCACCACGAAGAAAGGCACGCCCGGTATTCCGAAAGTCAGTTACACCGGCGAATTCACGATGCGTATGGTTCCCAGCTACTCGAACTTCAACATCATGAATTCGCAAGAGCAGATGGCCGTCTACCAGGAGATGTACGACAAGGGATGGCTCAACTATGCCAATACCGTTTACCGCTCGGAAAGCGGCGTCTACGGCAAGTTGTCGCAACTGATCAACACCTACGACCCTGCCACAGGGCAGTTCGCCGTACTGAACACCCCCGAAGGGCGCAACGCCTACCTGCGACAGGCGGAGTTTCGCAATACCGACTGGTTCAAGGAACTCTTCCGCAACAGCATTCAGCACAGCCACTCGGCCAGCATCTCCTCGGGCAGTGAAAAAGGCTCGTATTACGCTTCCGTCGGTGCGATGGTCGATCCGGGATGGAGCATCCAAAGCAAGGTGAACCGCTACACGCTTCTGGTCAATACCACGCAGCACATTCTCAAGGACAAGCTGACGCTGAACCTCATCGGCAACGCTTCGTACCGCGAACAGCGTGCACCGGGATCGCTCTCGTCGGAGGTAGACCCTGTGTTCGGAACCGTCAAACGCGATTTCGACATCAACCCCTACTCCTATGCATTGCGTTCGTCGCGCACGCTCGACCCTGATGAATTCTACACACGCAATTACACTCCGTTCAACATCAAGGACGAGTTGTCCAAGAACTATATGGACTTGAACGTGAGCGACGTGAAATTCCAGGCTGAACTCAAATGGAAGATCACTCCGAAAGTCGAAGTTTCGGCCCTTGGGGCAATCAAATATCAGGCTTCGAGCACCGAGCATCACATCGAGGACAGTTCGAACCAGGCGCAGGCCTACCGTTCGATGGCCACCTCGATCATTCAGAGCAACAATCCCTACCTCTACGACAATCCCGATGAGCCGAACCGTGACAAATACTCGATCCTTCCCCAGGGTGGTATCTACAAACGGAGCGACTTCCGCGCCAAGAGCCGCGATTTCCGGGCTTCGATCAGCTACAACGACACGTTCAACGACAAGCACATTCTGAATCTGTTCGGCATTGTGGAAGTCAATGCCATCGACCGCCGCGCCACCTCGTTCCAAGGCTGGGGCCTGCAATACGACATGGGCGAAACGCCGTTCTACATCCTGGACCTGTTCAAAAAACAACTGGAGGAAAACACCCAGTATTACAGCCTGTCCAATACACGGGAACGCAACGCCGCCTTCGCCGGCACATTCTCCTATTCCTACGACTACCGCTATACGATCAACGGTACGCTCCGTTACGAGGGTTCCAACCGGTTGGGCCGATCGCGTAAGGCGCGCTGGTTGCCGACCTGGAATATCGCCGGCAAGTGGAGCATCGACCAGGAGTCGTTCTTCGAACCATTGCGTCCGGCCTTCTCCAGCCTTGCGCTGCGACTCTCTTACAGCCTCACTGCCGACCGGGGCCCCACATGGGTCAATAACTCCACGGCTACGATCTATCCGCTGAACCCGTGGCGTGGTGCGACTGAAATCCGAGAACCTGCATTGAGTATTTCAGCTCCTGAGAATTCGGAACTGACCTATGAAAAAAAGCATGAGTTGAATGTCGGCCTCGACATGGGATTCCTCGACGACCGCATCACTCTTTCGATGGACGCCTACCGGCGCAATAATTTCGACCTGATCGGCAACGTTGTAACAATGGGTTTGGGCGGTGCCGTGGATAAGCAGGGTAACGTCGCGGAGATGAAATCGCAGGGTGTGGAACTTTCGCTTTTCACCCGCAATATCGAACGTAAAGACTTCAAATGGCAGACCAATTTCATCTTTGCCTGGATGGACAACGAGGTAACCAAACTCAAAACCATGACGCGCATGATCGATTATATCACCGGCACAGGTTACTCGATGGAAGGTACGCCGCGCGGTTCGCTCTTTTCCTTGAAATTCAAGGGACTTAACGAGATGGGCATCCCGACGTTCCTCGCCGCTGACGGCAGCATTACCTCGACGAACATCCAGTTCCAGGAGACTGTGAATATGAGCAACCTCGTCTATGAAGGTCCTGTCGATCCTACCATCACGGGCAGCCTGGGTAATATCTTTAAGTGGAAGGGATTCACGCTCAACGTCTTCATGACCTATTCCTTTGGAAACGTCGTCCGTCTCGATCCGATTTTCTCGAACGGTTATTCCGATCTGACGGCCATGCCCCGGGAATTCGCCAATCGTTACCTCAATCCCGGCGACGAACGACGGACCAATGTCCCGGTTATCGCCAGCACGCGACAGAATAACGATATTTCCAATCTCTATGTCGCGTACAGCGCCTACAATTACTCTGATGTACGGGTCGCCAAAGGCGATTTCATCCGCATGAAAGAGATTTCGCTCTCGTACGATTTTCCGCAATCGGTCTCTTCGAAATTGCGCATGAGCGGATTGTCGCTCAAATTCCAGGCAACCAACCCGTTTTTGATCTATTCGGACAAAAAACTGCAAGGCCAGGATCCCGAGTTCTTCAATACGGGAGGTGTTGCAGTACCGATGCCCAAACAGTTCACGCTGACGCTTCGTGTCAGCTTCTAAACCCGCTCCGCCATGAAAATCAAACAACTGATATCACGCATAATGCTTCTCGGCGCCGGTTCGCTCATACTCGCTGCCTGCAACGATTTCCTCGACGAACTGCCCGACAACCGTACTGAGCTCGATACGCCGGACAAAATCAACCGGCTGCTCGTGTCGGCCTATCCTTCACGCAGTTTCACCCGCATGTGCGAAATCGCATCGGACAACTGCGACGACATGGGAGCGAACAATCCTAACACCAGCCTGCTGCTGGAGCACAACAGCTACTGGATGGACATGAACGAGGCCGAGAACGATAGCAACAAAAATACCTGGCAGGCCTACTACTCCGCGATTGCCGCAGCCAACACCGCTCTGGAAGCGATCGAAAAACAGGGTACGCCCAAAGAATTGCTTCCGGCCAAAGCCGAGGCCCTGCTTTGCCGGGCCTATTCGCATTTTTGCCTCACGATGCTCTATTGTCTCCCTTATCATCCTGAAAAAAGTGGCGAATACCTGGGAGTCCCTTACATGGAAGCTCCCGAAACGACGCTCAATCCGGTTTATCACCGGGACAATCTCAAGGAGGTATATGAGAAAATCGACCGGGATATCGAGGAGGCGCTTCCTCTGGTCAGCGATGTCAACTATGCGGTTCCGAAGTACCACTTCAACCGCAGCGCCGCCTATGCCTTTGCCACGCGCTTCAACCTCTATTATCTGAAGTGGGAAAAGGTGGTCGAATACGCCTCCGAGGTCCTCGGCAGTGCCCCTTCGACCGTCATGCGCGACTGGGCGGCAGTCAAGCAGCTGGCCTGGGACGGCTCGGTCCGTACCCTCGACTACATCAGCGTCGGACACTCGTTCAACCTGCTGATGATTCCCATGGTGACCGGTAACGGATCGCTTTTTAACGCCTGGAGCAACTCCGGCGCGCGCTTCACTCACAACTACCGCGTCGCCAAGAGGGAGACCTACCGCGCGAAGCGGCCGATGGGCGGTCCGTGGGACCGGTGGAAGGACAACTGCATCGAAAAGGTCTACCAGCATCCTCCTTTCATTTGGCAGGACAACGATGTCAACAAGATCTACATGCCCAAATGGCCCAACCAGTGGGAGGTAACCGACCCGGTAACCGGCGTAGGAATCGGTCGTTCGACGATGGTGGCGTTCACAACCAATGAAACGGTGTTGAGCCGTGCAGAGGCCTATGTCCATCTCAAGGAGTACGACAAGGCAGTTGCCGACCTCAATGCCTGGATCGGCTCTTTCTATCTGGTCGGACAGAACGGCATCGAATCTCTGACCCGCGAACGCATCGCCGAGGTCTACGGTGATCCGTCATCGAATCGATACATCGCCGAATACACCGCTTTGGAGCCGACATCGCGCAAGCCGCTCCATCCCCACGGCTTTACAGTCGAGGCTGGTGAACAGGAGCACCTTATTCAGACCACGCTCTTTTGCCGCCGCATTGAGACCATCGCCGACGGACTGCGTTGGGGGGACATCAAACGCTACGGCATCGTGATTGATCGTTTCGACGACTCGGCCTACAACGATGACAATACAACCGGATTCACTGTTGCGGCCACGCTCGGCGAGAAAGATCTTCGACGTGCGCTCCAACTGCCTCAAGAGGTTATCACAGCCGGATTGGAAGCGAATCCCCGCAATGAGAATCGTCCTGACCATCCGTTCTGCCAATAACCAATTCACTAAATATTTATATTGAATTATGAAACCGACAATCATATCCCTGTTCTTGCTTCTGCTTGTCTCAGGCGCTACGACCTCATGCGACAAGGACGAACCGGACGGCAAAAGCATCTTTGTCGATCCCGCCGAGGAAAAGACCGAGTTCGATTTCTGGCTCGACCGGCACTATACGGAACCTTACAACATTCGTTTCGAATACCGCATGCCTGACCGCGAAACCCACTTCAACTACTGGGTCTCGCCGCCGCCCGTGGACAAATCGATCGAGGTGGCCAAACTGATCAAATACTCGACGCTTGACGCCATGGCGGAACTGATGTCCGATCAGAAAGATCCATTGCTCTTCGCAAAGAGTTATTTCCCGCGGGTACTCTATTTGGTGGGCAGTTTTGAGATCAGCAGCACCGGGAACACCGTGCTGGCATCGGCTGAAAATGGCCTTCAAATCAATGTTCTCGGCGTAAAATTTTTCGACCGGGAAAAGGACAGCGAACGAATCGCCGGAACGATGCTTCACGAGTTCATGCATATCCTCGATGGTACATATCCCGTACCGAGCGACTACGATACCATTACGCAAAGCGATTACGTGGGTGACAAGTATGCCCAAAGCGGTAATGACTACATGGAGCTGGGCTTCGTTTCGAAGTATGCACGTTCGAGTCCCGCAGAGGACATCGCCGAAACGGGCGGACGCCTGATCAGCATGAGCGAGGAGGAGTGGGAGGCGATGCTCTCCTCGATCGAAAGCGCGGACGGCCGCGCCAAAATCGAGAAGAAGCGCTCGATTCTCATCGCATGGCTCCGCGACGATTTTGGCGTGGACGTTGCGAAGTGGAGCGACATCTACCTGCGCCGTCTTTCCGAACTCGGAGACATCGACTGGACAAATCTTGAAGATTAAACTGAATGTATGAAAAAGAGAATCAATATATTACTGCTGGCTGGGCTGTTATTCTCAGCCGTTGCATGCGACGATTCGGAAAATAACTTCAGCGAGTCGACCTCGACCCGGATCGAGCAGACGCTTGAACGCTACAAATTCGCATTGCAGGCCGGGAAGACATGGGTGATGGAGTATTTCCCTGACGAGAATCTCGGTTATGGCGGTTGGATTTATATCGTCGAATTCCAGGATGACCGTATGGTTAAGGCCTGGTTCGAGGGGAGCACTTTCGTCGAAGCCGACCCGCTGCGGACGGAATCGGAATATCGGGTCGAATTCTCGACCGGTCCCATGCTGAAATTTGCGACCCATAACGATTACCTGCATTTCTTCTCGTTTCCCGGAGACAACGGCGCCGGCTACCAAGGATGGAAAGGAGATTACGAATTCACGTTCATGTCGCTCTCTCCGGCTTTCGATGAAATCATTCTGCGGGGCATTAAAACCGGCAACCGGATTCGCATGACGCCGCTTTCGGGACAATACACTCCGGAGAGTTACCTCGAAACCATCCGCAGCAGCCAATTGGCGATCACCGAGACCGAATTCAAGGTAATGGCCAATGGCGAACAAATCGGGACACTCACGCGGCCCAACGCGACGCTGACGACCAATTTCCGGCAATATGCCGCCAGCAAAGTTTGGTCGTTCCGCTACAGTTATCGCCAACAGGCCTTCGACGATTATGGACGGCCGAAGGTGGACGAACATGGGAAACCGGTCTACGAAACGGTCGAAGCCAATGATCCCGTCAGCGTCATCTACCTGCCAGACGGCATCATGCAGTTTTATGCCCCCTACACGTTTCGGGGTGAATTGTTCGGACTTCCGAACCAGACGGTGCAAACCTTCAAATGGCAATTGGGACCTACCTCGGCATCGGATTGTTACGTTTGCACCGACTCGTTTCTCGACATCAAATTGGTTCCGTGATCCTTAAGAAATGTTTATTCGGTCCGGATGCCGTCTGCCGGCTCCGGACCTTTTTCCTTTAAAACCGATGAAACACTTCTCTTTCTTTCTGACGCTCCTCCTGCTGACGGCCTGTACCAGAGACCCGGAATCCGGCCCGGCTCCCGGCGTCGGACAAACCCCGATGCAGGAGTTTTACATACCCGGCGTATTCCGTATTAAGCTGCGCGAAACGGCAGCCGAACTCGACACCCGTGCCTTTACCCGCAGCGGTTCCGGCTCGGGAATCGCTGCATTCGATGCCGCCGCCACCCGTGCCGGGGCAACTGCCGTACAGCGTGTCTTTTCCGATGGCGACCGTTTCCGCGAACGCCGCCGCAGGGCCGGACTTCATCTGTGGTACGACGTTCATTTCTCCGGGGCGATTTCTGTCGCCGAGGCCATGGAACGCTTCGGCCGGGTGGATGAAGTCGAGTGCATCGAACCTGTTCCGCGTATGGTTCCCGCCGGGGCGACGGTCTCGCAAGCCGATTTCAGCCGCACCTCAGGTTCGGACAATGTCGCAATCCCCGGATTCGATGATCCGCTGCTGGTCAATCAGTGGATTTACCACCGGGTGGGCGCTGCGGTCGGATCGACGGCCGTGGCCGACCTCAACATTTTTCCGGCATGGAGCGTCAGCACCGGACATAAAGACGTCGTCGTCGCCGTGGTGGACGGCGGCATCGACTATACGCATCCCGATCTGGCAGCGAATATCTGGCGCGACGGACAGGGCGCCTGCGGCTACAACTTCTGCCGCCATAATACGGAGATCACCCCCAGCAGCCACGGCACGCATGTCGCAGGTACGATCGGCGCCGTCAACAACAACGGCATCGGCGTCTGCGGCGTGGCCGGAGGTACGGGCAAGGGAGACGGTGTGCGTCTCATGTCGTGTCAGATCTTCTCGGGAGACCTGACGGGTGACGCCCTCGTGTCGAGCCGTGCCGTAAAATACGCCGCGGATCACGGTGCCTCCATCCTCCAGTGCTCGTGGGGCATCAAGGCGGGAATATACACGTCGGACAACATGTTCATCAAACAATCGCCGATGGATTACGAGGCGCTTCAGTACTTCGCCGCCCAGAAGAACTGCGAGGCCCTCGACGGCGGACTGATCATTTTTTCCGCCGGCAACGAATCGACAGCCATGTCCGGCTATCCGGCAGGCTATCGTGATTATATCTCCGTCACCTCGTTCTCGCCCGACTACCTGCCGGCCAATTATACCAACTACGGTTCCGGCTGTAATATCGCGGCTCCCGGCGGCGAAACGAGCGGTTTGAGCGGTGGGGAGAAAGCCGGCGTCCTTTCGACGCTCTGCTCCGAAACGAGCAACGGAGCGGATTACGGCTACATGCAGGGAACCTCGATGGCCTGCCCGCACGTCTCGGGCGTAGCCGCACTCGGCCTCTCCTATGCCCTGGAGAAAGGGAAGAGATACTCGCTCGACGAATTCAAGACCATGCTGCTCACCTCGGTCAATGAAATCGACTCCCGGCTGGGCGAAGGCTCGAAGGCCACGATCGCCGACGTGTCGATTTACCGCGGCAAAATGGGCACCGGCATTACCGATGCCTATCAGCTGCTCATGCAGATTGAAGGAACGCCTTGTCTGCAGGTCGCATTGGGCGAGGTGCAGCTCATTCCGCTGACGCAGCATTTCGGACAGGGTGCCGAAGACCTTACCTACACCGATATCCAGATGTCGGCCAAGGACATGGAAAAGCTTGGTATTAAGGCGGCTCCCAAAATGTATAATGGAAAACTGATGATCAAATGCACGAAACCCGGATCGGCCAAAATCAAGGTTTCGGCGATAGCCGGCGGTACGAAACCCGGAACGGGCGTCGTGATGGGCGGCATGGTCATCACCAAGGAATTCGCCGTCATCGCCCGTTCGGCCGGCGCAGCAAACGGAGGTTGGTTATAAAAACAGTGCTTGCAATGAAAAAACATCTTTATCATCTGCTCGTTTTCTCCCTGCTCGGCATTTTCGCCGCAAGCTGTTCGGATGACGACGATGCCCCCAACATTCAGTCGGAAATCGTAGGCGAATGGCGCCTCACTTCCTGGTCGGAGAGTGCTCCCGAAGGATTCGAGGTATACGTCGAATTCACTTCGGCAGCGACGTTCGGACTTTATCAGAAGGTCGAAACGTCGAACTACACTAAATACACCGGGCGTTATTCGATTGACGGATCCCGGCTGACCGGAGTGTACGACGACGGCGAGAGCTGGGGCAACGGCTACGATTTCGAGTTGACGAATGGCGGGAACACCCTGACGATGACCACCCGAACCGAGCCGGCCGAAACCAGCGTATATTCCCGGACGATCATTCCGGATGACGTGCGCAATGCCCGAACGTCCCGTGCCGAATCTTCTCTGGAAATGAGGCGAATGCTATAATCTGTAATATTCGCGCCGTTCCGCCATTAAGTGTAAGGTAAGGACAAGAAGATGCGGTTGAAACGCTAATAACGGTCAGACCAGTAACGCTTCAAAGTGTGGAAGGCATTTGTCAACCGACAAATAATTTCGAATGAAAATCTCTTACTATAATGTGTTAAAACATTAAAATAAAAAGTTCAAAATTACGAGATTGCTCACTGGGATAGGATGGCTAAAGCCATCCTATCTTTTTTTAGAATATTTCTACGAGAACTGGTATTGACGACAAAATAATAAATATGGCGATTTCCGGCGAGAAATCCAAATGTGGAAAAATTTTGAAAGGCGAATAATTACA
>ERZ835051.2653-NODE-2653-length-15407-cov-3.560188_pt1 | contig 15407 bp, 10 predicted proteins | sample MGYA00519575_ERZ835051 | MGnify/ENA primary metagenome ERZ835051 (study PRJEB31850, sample SAMEA3708769) | human gut metagenome | biome: human gut; feature: human-associated habitat; material: faeces | place: China | collected 2014 ... | reverse complement strand
CTCTTATTACCATCCGTTTGAGGCTTACCATATGGAACGCCAGAAGAGAGGGGCCCGCTGGCAGGTGCAGCCGGATTCCATAGCGGCTATCAAGCAAACCGGTGTTTTCCAGAAACTTTCCTTGAATAATATCTTGGGTAAGATAGAGGGCAAGAACCCGAGTGAGATCGTGATCGTCGGCGCTCACTATGACCATCTGGGTATCGACCCGATGCTGGATGGCGACCAGATCTATAACGGGGCGGACGATAACGCCTCCGGAGTCTCTGCCGTTTTGCAGATAGCGAGGGCTTTCCTTGCCACGGGCCAGCAACCGGAGCGAACCGTTGTATTCGCTTTCTGGGACGGTGAGGAGAAAGGGCTTCTCGGATCGAAAGCCTTCGTTCAGTTTTTTCCAGAGATAAAGAACGTGAAAGGATATTTGAATTTCGATATGATCGGCCGTAACAATAACGAGGCGAAGCCTACCCATGTGGTTTATTTCTATACAGAGGCGCACCCTGCTTTCGGCGATTGGCTGAAGAACGATATCAAGAAATACAACTTGAATCTGGCACCGGATTATCGTCCGTGGGATAACCCGGTAGGAGGGAGTGATAACGGTTCCTTCGCAAAGATAGGTATCCCTATTATCTGGTATCATACCGACGGGCATCCGGATTACCATCAACCGAGCGACCATGCCGACCGGATTAATTGGGACAAGGTGGTGAATATCACGAAGGCCTCGTTCCTTAATATGTGGTATATGGCGAATGAGAAAGATTTTTAGAGATTATACGTCTTTTTCAATAGAAGATATCTAATAAAAGTAAGTTAACTTCATCGGCGAAGTAAGTTAACTTACTTTGGCATTTTAATTAACTTACTTTGCCGATGAAGCTGGCTTGCTTTTATATTCTGAAAAAACGCTTGAATTACTGTAATTTCATATCTTACTGCAGATACTTAGTTCTACATGAACTCAAGTCGATTTTAACTTAAAATCGTTTATATTTCTAATTTTATATTGTAAAACATAAAAAATAAGGGAGGATTTATTTAATTATAATAACACAATGTAATGAATATTTCATATCTTTGCCTCCGATATAAAATGTGCTAGGTATTTTGGCGCCAACTAAATAAAACAACTTCTACTTAAGAAAAGTTCATGTAGGACTCCGATAGTTAGCCCATTTTTTATTTGAACTTAATTACGCTAGAACTCAGGAGTGAGTGTATGTATGTGAATAATTTTAAAAGACAAATGTTTCGCCAAGACATTGTCTAATTATTTATCAATAAAACCATCAGTTATGTTGAAAAACTTTAAACCTGTCAGCTTAATTCTATGTGCGGGTGCGTTATGCTTCTCGGGAAGCATGTATGCCAACATCGCACCTGTTGAGCAAGGTACCTCTATCTCCCAGCAAAACGGGAAAGTAACAGGTACAGTGGAAGATGATTTCGGCCCAGTGACCGGAGCGTCAGTTGTCGTGAAAGGAACGTCTAATGGAACGATTACCGATATGGACGGTAATTTCACTTTGGATGGCGTCAAGAATGGTGATGTAATCCAAATCTCATTCATTGGTTACTCCACCATGGAGCTTACGTATACCGGTAAGCCGGTAGGCGTTATCAAATTAGCGGAAGACACCCAGAAATTGGATGAGGTCGTGGTTACGGCCTAGGGCATCAAGCGTGAGAAGAAAGCGTTGGGATATGCTACGCAAGAATTGAAAGGAGACGAACTTGTAAATGCACGGGAAAGTAATATTGCGAATGCGTTATCTGGTAAAGTATCGGGTTTGCAGGTAGTTCGTTCTAGTAGTGGCCCTGGCGGTTCTTCAAAAATTGTATTGCGTGGTAATAATTCATTAACTGGATCTAATCAGCCGTTGATTGTTGTCGATGGTATTCCAATGGATAACTTTACTGGAGGAGTTGATGATGCTTGGGGTAATAGCGGCGTGGATATGGGTAATGGTTTGTCAGATATCAACCCGGAAGATATCGAATCCATGAACGTGTTGAAAGGAGCTTCAGCCGCCGCGTTATATGGTTCTCGTGCAGGTAATGGCGTAATTTTGATTACGACGAAATCGGGTAAAAAGCAAAGTGGATTAGGTATTACTGTAAATGCCGGAGTTACAGTGGAAAGCATGTTTTTGAAACCAGAATTACAGAATACGTATGGTCAGGGTACAAATGGCATATATAATGTGAAAGACCGTTCAAGCTGGGGGCCTGTTGCCGATGGTTCCGTAACAATTGATCGCTGGGATGGGCAGAAAGTCCAGATGTATACTTATGATAATATAGATGCTTATTTCCAGAAAGGAACTTCATTCAATGAAGGTGTATCTTTTCAGCAGAGCTATGATGGGACGGCGGTATTCGCCTCAATTAATCGCTCTGATGATAAGGGCATCGTTCCGGGTGCATCATTAAATAAAACGTCTCTTACTTTGCGTGGAACAAGCGAGTTCGGTCCGGATAAAAGATGGAAATTAGATGCAAAAGCCAACTATTTAAATAATAACGCAAAGAATCGTCCAATCCAAGGTATTAACCAATCGAATGCCTTTAGTACGATCTATAATTTACCACGATCGCTGGATATTAGGGATCTGGAGAACTGTTTGGACGAAAATGGAAATATGATTTGGTGGGATACCGAGAGTACTCCCCAAGAAAATCCGTATTGGATTAAAGATTATAGAACAAATCAAGACTCTCGTAATCGTTTGTTAGGTACAATTTCTCTTTCTTATAAGATAACGGACTGGTGGAACCTCGAGCTAAAAGGCGGTACGGACTATTATACGACTACGACTACAAATAAGGTATATTCTGGTGGTAATGTGAATCCGAAAGGGCGTTACTCTGAGAAGTCGGAGACTTTTTATGAGAACAACTATAGTTTCTTGACTACCTTTAAGAAAGATAACCTTTTTAGCAAGTTTGGTGGTTTTGTGACCGTGGGTGGAAACTTGATGATGCAACGCCGTAAGAAATTAGAGGCTGGTACGGGTGATTTATTGATTCCGAATCTATTTGCGATGTCTAATGCCGCTGACAAGAATAATATGACGCATACATCTGAAGATGTACAGCGCAAGATGAATTCTATTTACGGTTCTTTGCAAATGAACTGGGATGGCTGGCTGTTTATGGATATTACGGCTCGTAATGACTGGTCTTCCACTATGAGTAAAGAAAACCAATCTTATTTTTATCCTTCGGTTAGCTTATCTGGTGTTATTTCAGATATGGTGGAAAAGGTTGGCGGTACAATGCCGGAATGGATGAGTTTCGCTAAGGTTCGTGCTTCTTATGCGGAAGTAGGTAATGACCTTGATCCATATCAATTGTATACTGTATTCAAGGTTGATAAAGATCCAAATGGTAACCCAACTGCAGCTCTAGGAACTACTTTATATGATTCTTCTGTACGTTCAGAGTTGATTAAATCTTGGGAAGCCGGTATTGATTTGAAGTTTTTCAATAATCGATTAGGTATTGATGCGGCTTGGTACAAATCTAATGCTACCCGCCAATTGCTAGATTTGGCAATGGATCCATTTTCTGGTTATTCCAAACGTAAGATCAATGCAGGTAATATTCAAAATTCAGGTGTGGAATTAATGCTTTATGGTACTATTTTGCAGAATCCTAGAGGCTTAAATTGGGAAACAACATTGAATGCTTCCTTCAATAAAAATAAAATCATAGATTTGTATGAAGGAGTAAATGAATATGGCATCAAGACTTTTGATGATTTAAAGATTGTAGCCCGTACGGGTAGTTATTATGGCGATATTTATGGTAAAAAATTCCAACGTGTTGAAAGTGGGGAACATGCTGGTAAAATTATTGTAGATGCTCAAGGTTTACCATTAGTTACTTCAGATGATTATTATCTGGGGAATCAACAGCCTGATTGTATGTTGGGATGGACTAACTCGTTCTCTTATAAAAATATTTCTTTGAGCTTTTTGATTGATGCTCGTATTGGTGGAAATATTTACTCAGCGACCACTGCTAATTTGTACAAGGCAGGTAATGCCGCAGGTACCGTTATAAATGGAACCCGTGAGGAATTTGTAGTTCCGAATTCAGTGACTTCTGATGGAAATGGTGGTTATACGGCAAATTCTAATGCTGTTACTCCTGAATTGTACTGGGGACGTGCTGCCGGAGGTAATATCGGTGTGGGTGAGGCATTTTTATATGATGCTACTAATATTCGTCTACGTAATATTACCGTTGGTTATGATTTTGAGAAAAAATGGTTAGAGAAAACCCCATTACAGAAAGTACGTGTATCATTCGTGGCGAATAACGTTTGGATGATTGTAAATCATTTGGAAGGTATTGATCCGGAATCTATTTCGGCTACAAATTCCAATGCTACTGGTTTTGAGAATGGGGCAGCTCCGACTTCTCGCTCTTTCACATTTAATGTAACAGTTGGTTTCTAATAAGAAAGATGATTTTAAGTATGAAAACATTAAAAAGAACAATAATAGGGTTAGCTTCATTAGCCGTTTTATTTACTGCATGTAACGACTTTGAGGAAATAAATAAAGACCCGAATGCCGTAGATGAAAGTGCGATCAAAGTATCTTATCTACTGAATAAATCAATCATGGGGGCACAGCAGAACCCGCATATCGCAGAGCGTGTGTTCGTGTATCAATGGAAAAGTGCGGCTCGTTTTGAACGTCGTAGTGGTTTAGCTACAGGTGCGAATTATAATGATTATAATACGGACTACTTTGGCGTTGATTATGGAGTGGGATGGCTGAACAATGTTAATATGGCCGTGAAAATTGGTACGGAACGTGCCGCCAATCCGGAGTATCCTTATGAGAACAATTTGCTACAGATGTCTCGTATTTGGCGGGCTTATGTCATCTCTGAATTGGCTGATAACTTTGGTCCTGTGCCTCCGGCAAACGCTTTTGATGGTATCGTAGAATATAAGAGTATAGAAGATATTTATGATTTTATTATTTCTGAATTGAAAGATGCCGCTGGCAAGATAGATGTAAATGCGGATATGAGCGCTATTACATCAGAGAAAACGGATGCTTTCTATGATGGTGATGCCTCTAAATGGATAAAGTATGCGAACTCATTACGCTTGCGCTACGCTATGCGTTTATCTGCTGTAGATCAAGCTAAAGCAAAGGCTGCTTTTGAGGATGCCGCTTCGACGAATAATTTTATTACTACGCAAGATGAAATTGCTCAGGTGCAAGAAAAAGGCGGTTGGACTGATCTTGATGGTGTGATGTCTCGTCCTTGGAATGCCCAACCCATTTCGGTCACCATTAATAATATGATGATTGGCCTAGGAGGAATCGATTTCCAAGTTCCTGCGGCGATAAAAGAGGATGTGGTATTGAAAGATGCTCGTAATTATCTAGGCCTTCGATTAGAAAAACACTTACCGGTTTCTACGAATGATCCGGCTGCAGGCTATTTCTTTGATGCTCTTCCTTCAAAGATTGATCCTCGTGCTACTAAGTTGTTTCATATTCCGGGATATGATGATGGTACTGTTTATTTCTCTAATATCGGTTTGGCTGATAAGGCTCGTTTAGCGGATCCTGCTACTGGAAATGTTGAGGATAACAATAAGACATATTTGGAGTTGAACGTGAAATATACTTGGAATACTTGGGTTGCTGGAAAATGGGATAAATACTCAGCGCTAACCAGCGAATTGACAGGAGCAAGTAAGACTTATCCTTCTTTATCCAAGATATATCGTGAAAGTACGAATAAGCGTGTATGGTTTGGGCCGTGGGAGACGGAGTTCTTATTGGCTGAAGCTGCGTTGTATGGTTGGAACGTGTCTGGTAGTGCGAAATCTCATTATGAGGCTGGTATAGCAGCTAGCTTTGAATATCACGGTGTATCTGAGTTCTTAAATGATTATTTGAGTTCTACGGAATATAACCGTGTAGGTACTTCTGTCGCTTTTGATCATACGGCGGAAGCAAAGTCTTATACGGCTGAATATGTAGATGGTTATACTGGTGAGAAAAAGACTACTACTTATACTTATCCGAAAAATTCTATTTATAAGAATGGTACGGTCAATAATGATAAGCTGACAAAGATAATCTCGCAAAAATACTTGGCACAGGTTCCTTGGTTACCTTTAGAGGCATGGTCTGATCATCGTCGTTTAGGTTTGCCTTTCTTTGAGAATCAAGCTGTTGAGATAGATTATAACGTTTCTAGTAACGAGTTGCCTCTTACTCGTGCTAACTGTAAGGAATGTAAGTGGGAATTCTATCAAGAACGTCTGCGCTATCCAGCGAATATGGAAATCAATAGTAAGGATAGTTATATGAAAGCTGTTGAGCTATTGGGTGGAGCTGATTTAATTTCTACTCCGCTATGGTGGGCTAAACATTGATTTATATGAAAGAGGGTGTGTCAAAAGCCCCTGTTTTTGTGTATTTGTGCCGACCGCTATTATAAGCATCTAACAATGCCCATCGTAAGCCCCTGCCGACTGCGGTCGAAAGGAGCTTATAATGGGCATTCCTAAACTCACTTGTCACTAAACTCACGACCCTCCTGGCTTACTTGTCACTCCCCGATAAAGTCTACTTGAAAAGCTTGTCATCAGAGGCTGTTAACGTAAGCGTCACTGGCGTAGTGTGCCCCCTGTCTCTCTCTAGTTTCCTCTTGTATATGTTAAACTCAAAACATATCTGCCCTTTTTATGTTTATACAGGATAAATGACATTCGTTGACGCAAAAACTAAAACATTGTCTATCAAAATAAACAAAAAACAGTAGTTATGTTGAAAAGATTCAGACCAGTCAGCTTAATCCTGTTGGTAGGGGCGCTTGGGTTCTCGGGAAACTTATACGCCACGCCTATGCCCGGGATTCCGAAGGTTGACATTTCCCAGCAAAACGCAAAGGTGTCGGGAATAGTTGAGGATGCCTTAGGACCCGTTACCGGGGCGTCCGTAATCGTGAAAGGAACTACCAATGGTACTATGACCGACTTGGACGGACATTTTACCTTGGATAACGTGAAGAAAGGGGATATCATACAGATATCGTTTATCGGTTATACCTCGCAAGACATCCCATATACCGGCCAGTCCGAGATTACGGTTAAACTCGTGGAAGATACCCAGAAACTCGATGAGGTGGTGGTGACTGCCTTGGGTATGAAACGGGATAAGAAAGCCTTGGGTTATGCCATGCAGGAGTTGAAAGGGGATGACCTCTTGGCCTCCCGTGAGCCGAACTTGGCGAACTCCCTTTCCGGTAAGGTTTCCGGTTTGCAGATCGTCCGTTCAAGCAATGGCGTAGGAGGGTCTTCTAAGATCGTACTTCGTGGTAACAACTCCTTGACGGGTAGCAACCAGCCCTTGATCGTCGTAGACGGTACCCCGATGGATAACTTCACCGGTGGCGTGGATGATGTATGGGGTAACTCCGGAGCGGACATGGGTAACGGCCTTTCGGATATCAACCCGGAAGATATCGAGTCCATGACGGTATTGAAGGGTGCTTCCGCCGCCGCCCTTTATGGCTCACGTGCCGGTAACGGCGTGATCTTGATCACTACCAAGTCCGGACGTAAGAACGAGGGACTCGGTATTACGATCAACGCCGGTATCACCGCCGAGACGATTTTCCTGAAACCTGATTTACAGAACGACTTCGGACAAGGCTCCGTGGGCGTTTACGATAACCAATCCCGCCTTAGCTGGGGACCGAAAGCCATGGGACAAATGGTAACCGATTGGAGAGGCAACCAAATCCCTCTGCATACTTATGATAATATCGACGCTTTTTTCCGCACCGGAACCTCCTTTAACGAGGGTGTCAGCTTCCAGCAGAACATAAAGGGTACGGCGGTATTCGCCTCCGTAAACCGTTCCGACGATGCTAGTATCACCCCACGCTCAAAACTAAACAAGACGAATATTACCTTGCGTGCCACCACTTTCTTGGATGAGGCGGAAAAGTGGAAAGTAGATGCCAAGGTGAATTATATCAATCAAAACGCACATAACCGCCCGATTCAGGGCGTGAATCCCTCGAACGCTTTCAATACGATCTATAACCTGCCTCGTTCCTTGAATATCCGCGAATTTGAGGATGACGTGGATGAGCAAGGCAATATGATTTGGTATGACGCCTCCAAGAATCCGCAGGAGAACCCTTATTGGGTGACCCGTTATCGCCAGAACGAGGATACCCGTAACCGTTTGTTAGGAAATATCTCCTTGAAATATGCCCCGACCGATTGGTTCGATATTGAGTTGAGAGGTGGTACGGATTATTATACCACGACGAAGAGCGAGAAAGTATATGCCGGTGGTAATACCAGTCCGAGAGGTCTGTATACCGAGGGATCGGAGACCTTCTATGAGAATAACTTCAGTTTCTTGGCTACGGCCCGGAAGGATAACTTGATCGATCGGCTGGGAGGCTTCGTTACTTTCGGTGGTAACTTGATGCTCCAGCAGCGTAATAAGATGAACGCTTCTGCCGGAGAGTTGTTGGTGCCGAACTTGTTCTCGCTGAATAATGGCGTGAATAAGCCGACAGTCACTTCCGAGTTGATCCGCCGTCGTATGAATTCCTTGTACGGGTCGTTGCAGTTGAACTGGGATGGTTATCTGTTCTTGGATGTTACGGCACGTAACGATTGGTCGTCTACGATGTCGAAAGCCAACCGCTCTTATTTCTATCCATCTGTCAGTTTATCGCTTGTGATCTCAGATATGTTGCCGAAGATTGGCGGAAGCATGCCGGATTGGTTCTCTTTCGCTAAGGTACGTGCCTCCTTCGCTGAGGTAGGTAACGACTTGGATCCGTATCAATTATATAACTTCTACTCTGTAGGCAAGGACCCCAACGGGAATACGACGGCGAAACCGGGTAAGGTACTTTACGACTCGGACGTACGTAGCGAGTTGATTAAATCATGGGAGGCCGGTTTCGATATCCGTTTCTTCAATAACCGATTGGGCTTGGATGCCGCTTGGTATAAATCCAACGCTACCCGCCAGTTACTGGATTTACCGATGGATCCGTTCTCCGGCTATGCTTCCCGTAAGATTAACGCAGGTAACATTCAGAACGAGGGTTTGGAGATCTCCTTGAACGGTACGATTCTAGACAATCCCGCCGGATTGAGCTGGAGCTCTACGGCGCAGTTCTCCTTGAACCGGAATAAGATCAAAGAATTATACGAGGGCGTGAATCTATATGATATAAAGACGTTCGACGCTATCCAGATCGTAGCTCCGGTAGGTGGTTATTATGGTGAGATCTACGGGCAGACCTTTATGCGTGTGACCGATGAGAATAGTCCTCACTATGGAAAGATCGTCGTAGGTGATGATGGTTTGCCTTTGATCTCTACCGAGAAGTCGAAAGTAGGAAACCAGAGTCCGGATTGGATGATGGGTTGGACCAATAATTTCTCTTATAAAGGTTTTAACCTGAGCTTCTTGATAGACTTCCGTATCGGTGGTAGCATCTATTCGGCGACAGCCTCCAACCTGTATACCCGGGGTAACGCCGCCGGAACAGTGGTGAATGGTGATCGTGCCGAATTCGTGGTACCGAATACCGTGGTTCAACAGGGCAGTGGTTATGCGGAGAATACGGTCGCCGTCACTCCCCAGAACTATTGGGAGCGTATTGGGTCTACCGGAAATTATGGTTTACCAGAGGTTTATACCTATAGCGCCACCAATGTCCGTTTGCGTAATATCACCTTTGGCTACGAGTTCAATCGACAGATGTTGAAGAAAACGCCTTTCCAGCGTGTACGTCTATCCGCTACTTGTAACAATGTTTGGATGATCCATTATAACTTGCCGGGTATCGACCCCGAGTCTGTTGCCGCCACGAATACCAACGCTACCGGATTCGAGAATGGAGCTGCGCCGACCAGTCGTTCCTATACGTTTAACGTAACCGTGGGATTCTAATGGAATACATGATAATTTGAATTACGATAAAAATGATGAAGATGAAAACAAGAAATATACTTTTTACCGGATTGGTATCGGTGGCTGCTCTTCTTTCTTCCTGTAATGACTTTCAGGAGATCAATGAGGACCCGAATCTTGTGGGAGAGGATAAGGTGAAGCCCCAATGGTTCCTGAATGCCTCTATCATGGGAGACCAGATGAACCCAGAGATAGCCGAGCGTATCTTTATCTTGTACTGGGACCGTGCTTCCCGTTTCAATAGGGGAAGTGGTTTTACGATCGGTACGGATAACAATGATTATAGTACGATCTACTTGAGTAATGATTACGCCGTAGGTTGGCTGAATCAAGTGACCAAAGCGATCCAGCTGGGAGAGCGGATGGTTGCCAATGGGGAGGCGGATACCTATCCCTATTATAAGAACGTAATCCAGATGTCCCGTATCTGGCGTGCTTACTTGAACTCGGAAGTCGCTGACGGTTTCGGGCCGATCCCAGCGTTAGCCGCTTTCTCCGGTGTACCGGCTGAGTACGATAGCGTAGAGGCTATCTATCAATTTATATTGAAAGAGTTACGGGAAGCTGAGTCTGCGTTGGACCCCTCCTTGGATATGTCCGCTATGGCTAACGAGGATGCTTTCTATGCGGGAAATGTTGCGAAATGGAAGAAGTACGCCAACTCCTTGCGTATGCGTTTGGCGATGCGTATCTCGGCTGTCGATCCTGTCTTAGCGAAAGCGGAATTTGAGGATGCCGCCTCTAAGACATTTATTTCCGAGCCAACCGATATCGCTTCCGTGCAGGAGAAAGAGGGTTGGGATGAGCTGACGAGCGTGATGTCTCGTCCTTGGAATGGGCAGGCGATGTCCGTGACGTTTAAGAACTTGGTAGTTGGTTTGGGTGGACAGGAATTTCCGTTGCCGGACTCCTTAAAAAGCCATTTGAAGAATCCATACGATTATCAAGGTTTATATTTGAACCAGCACTTCCCGCTGACGACGAATGATCCGTGCGCCGGTTTCTATTTCGACGGTATACCTCAATATGTAGATCCCCGTGCCCCGAAGTTGTTTAGTGTAGTAGGCTGGGATGATGGCGTGGTTTATTCCGATTATATCGGTGCGGCCAGCGAGGTGAAGCCGGTTCACTTGAAGAATCCGGCGGATAATACCCAGAATATGTTGACGATCGATCCGAAATATACGTGGGGCACTTGGGTCGCCGGAGAATGGGACGTGAAAGCCGGTCTGGTAAGTGAGCTGACAGGTAAGAATTATAATTATCCCTCTATATCGAAACAATATCGAATGAGCACCAATAAGCGTGTCTTCTTCGGCCCGTGGGAAAGTTACTTCTTATTGGCGGAGGCTGCGGTGAAAGGCTGGAAAGTTCCGGGAACGGCTAAATCCAATTATGAGTCTGGTGTTACGGCTAGTTTTGAGTATCATGGCTTATTGAGCCAAGTCGGCGATTATCTATCGTCTCAGAAATACAACCGTGTAGGTACTTCCGTCGCTTTCGACCATACGACAGAGGCGAAATCATATACGATCCGTTATACGGACCCCTATACGAAGGAGGTAAAAAGCCGTACGTATGAATATCCCCATAACTCGATCTACCGGAATGGCGCTTATAATAATGACGCTCTGACGAAGATTATCACCCAGAAATATATAGCGCAAGTTCCTTGGTTGCCGGAAGAGGCTTGGAGCGATCATCGTCGTTTAGGTCTTCCTTTCTTCGAGAACCAAGCGGTAGAGAAGGATTACAACCCATTGAATCAAGTTCCTTTGACGGTCGCTACCTCTAAGGAATGCCGTTGGGATTTCTACCCGAAACGTTATCGTTATCCGGCGAATATCCAAACGAATAATCAAGTGGGTTATGCGCAAGCTCTCCAGCTTTTGGGCGGCCCGGACTTGACGACTACTCCACTTTGGTGGAACGCTAAATAGCGAACCTGCTTGGTCTGTTTTATATATACTTTTTCGGTGTCACGCATTTATTTGTGTGGCACCGTTTTTTTGAGATTTACTCAATCGTGCTTAGCCATTTCTCCAGTTCGTCAGTCCATTGACGTTTGTATACGAAGTTGTCCCGGAACCCAAAACTATGGCCGCCTTTTGGGTAAATATGTAAGGAGGCGGACACCTTGTTTTTTAGCAAAGCGAGATAATAAAGCACGCTATTCTCCGGGCTAACCGCCTCGTCATCCGAAGCCAACGCTATAAAGGCGGGAGGTGTCAGTGCGTTTACGTGCAATTCCAGAGAGAAAGCTTCCTCTTCCTCATGCGTGGGATTCGCTCCTAATAGCCGTTCCCTCGATTTAAGGTGCGTTAAATGAGGTAGCATACTGATAACCGGATAAAGGAGTATTTGGAAATCCGGACGTGCGTCGTCTACCCCGAATATTGCGGCATGCCCGGCGATATAACCGCCAATGGAGGCACCCATGACACCGACCTTCGTAATCTTCCACTCTTCCGAGTAATTATGGAGGATGCGGAGACCTTGGCGAACATCGTCCAGAGGGACTTCCCTATGTCCGTTCGGCATCCGGTATTTCAATACGGCATAAGTAATACCTTGCGCGTTAAACCATGCGGCCATATCACGCCCCTCATGTCCGATCGAAATCTTGGAAAGTCCGCCACCCGGACACATCAAGATCGCCTTGCCATTCGGCTTCGTCGCCGGATAAACCAATAGGGAAGGGTTCGATATATTGGATATGGCATTCGGGGCATCTTCCAATTCTACGCCGGCCAATCCATTACTAGTGGGCGCTCCATCCGGCCAAAGTAGGATAATCCTATTTTTCTGTTGTACTGTTTCCATTTTCTATATTCTGAATTGTGTTTATAGTATAAAACAACGTTGGCCTTTGATTAGTTTAGCATTCAAGATCTTTTCGAATCATCATCGTATATAAAAAAGTCCGGAAAAGACGAGGAAAATCACCCTCCATCCTTTTCGGACTTTTATCCTATTACATTGAAAGGTAAATTATTGCATACCTTCCGTAGTCATTTCCTTATTAATCTTTTTAACCAATCCCTGAAGAACGGCACCCGGGCCTAACTCGATGAAATGAGTGGCACCGTCGGCAATCATGTTTTGTACGCTTTGGGTCCAACGTACCGGGGCGGTTAACTGTGCGATCAAGTTAGCCTTAATTGTTTCCGGGCAAGTCTCGGCTTTCGTGCTTACGTTCTGGTAAACCGGGCAAGAAGGTTTATTGATCGTCGTAGCCTCGATAGCGGCAGCCAACTCAGTACGAGCTGGTTCCATCAATGGAGAATGGAACGCTCCACCTACTTTCAACTTCAAGGCACGCTTAGCGCCTGCGGCCAATAACTTCTCGCAAGCCTGATCGATACCGGGGATAGAGCCGGAGATTACCAATTGGCCCGGGCAATTATAGTTAGCGCAAACCACTACCTCGTCCTTGATGCTTGCGCAAATTTCCTCAACCGTCGCGTCCGGCAAGGCTAATACGGCGGCCATTGTAGAGGGAGTTGCCTCGCAAGCCTTTTGCATAGCCATGGCACGTTTGGAAACTAATACCAAGCCGTCCTCGAAAGACAATGCTCCGGCAGCTACCAAGGCAGAGAATTCTCCTAATGAGTGACCTGCGGTCATATCCGGTTGGAATTGATCACCTAATGTTTTCGCGAGAATGACAGAGTGTAAGAAGATCGCTGGTTGAGTAACTTTGGTTTGTCTCAGATCCTCGTCTGTTCCGGCAAACATTAAATCCGTGATACGGAAACCAAGGATCTCGTTAGCCTTCTCAAACATCTCTTTAGCAAGAGGATTATTATCGTAGAGGTCTTTGCCCATACCTACGAACTGTGCCCCCTGACCGGGAAATACGTACGCTTTCATCTTTCTAATTTTTTTCTAATTTCAGTTTTTTAAGACGGTGCAAAGGTAATAAATTTGGAATAATGAGGCTACTATTCATTACAAATTGTATCTTTGCCCCCATAGAAACGAGAATATTAATGACTAATATTATAATATCATGAATGAATTACTATTTTTAGGAAACTTAGGTACTGGCGAGATCGTGATCATCGCCATTGTTGTGTTGTTACTTTTCGGTGGTAAGAAAATTCCTGAGCTGATGAAAGGTATCGGTAAGGGCGTGAAGAATTTCAAGGACGGTGTAAAAGGTTTGGAAGACGATATCAAATTAGACGATACGGAAAAGAAGTAAAGGAAGATGCAACAAGAAGAAATGTCATTCTGGGATCACCTAGAAGAACTTCGTTGGACTTTATTTCGTTCTGTTTTAGCGCTCTTTGTTTTTGCTATAGCCGGGTTCTCGGTAATGCCGTGGCTGTTCGATAATGTCGTGATGGCCCCGTGTAGCTCCGATTTCATCGTCTATCGGGAAATGTGTAAGATTAGTTCTCATTTTTCTTTTCTCCCGGACTTTTGTAATGATACGTTCCATGTGAACATTGTCAATATCAAACTGGCTTCCCAGTTCTTCACGCATATGACAAGTTCTTTCTGGTTGGCGTTATTATTGACTTTCCCCTATTTGATGTGGGAGATCTGGAAGTTCGTAAGTCCGGCTCTTTACGAAAATGAGAAGAAAAATGTACGTTGGGTATTCTTGTTCGGAACGATAATGTTCTTTATCGGATGCTCAGTGGGTTATTTCTTGGTGTTCCCGATGACACTACGTTTCTTGGCGACTTACGAGTTGAGTGCCGCCATTACGGAACAGGTATCCCTTGATTCTTACATGGATAACTTCTTGATGTTGATATTCGTGATGGGAATCGTATTTGAGATGCCATTGGTATCTTGGCTATTATCTCAGATAGGGCTGCTAAACCGCTCGTTCTTTCATAAATACAGACGGCATGCTGTTGTCGGCTTGTTAGTTGGTGCGGCGTTCATCACTCCAAGTAGTGATCCGTTTACGTTAAGTATCGTATTCTTACCGCTCTACGGTTTGTATGAGTTGAGTGCGTTCTTCGTGAAAAAAGCCCCAAAGGAAGAAGACGAGGAGAATGAGGAAGATAATAATGAGGAATAAATCCCGAAAGTTATAATAATGTAATATAAAAAAGACGTAACTCTGTTTAAGGGCTACGTCTTTTTTTATTATTTCAATAAAGGTAACCGGTCCAGCATATTCCTTAGCTTGATGGCTATACGAGGCATCGGCTCGGCTACCGTAAGACCTACCAGATCATACTTGGATGCTATATTGTTGATAACACGTACGACCTCGTCTATTTTCATCCCGTTAGGCTCTACGCCGACTCCCGCTATCATATCCGCCGGATCGATTACGTCCATATCGAAGTGAACGACAACTTTGGATGCGCCCGTCCCTTTTAACCACTTGAGGATGGAGGAACTATCCTTCGCCACCTCCTCTGGTGATAAACCTTTTAT
>ERZ835051.2649-NODE-2649-length-15433-cov-2.890428_pt1 | contig 15433 bp, 8 predicted proteins | sample MGYA00519575_ERZ835051 | MGnify/ENA primary metagenome ERZ835051 (study PRJEB31850, sample SAMEA3708769) | human gut metagenome | biome: human gut; feature: human-associated habitat; material: faeces | place: China | collected 2014 ... | reverse complement strand
GTCGTGGGGTAAGGTGGAACTTCTGCTTGTAATGAGGATTGTCTGTGGTTTTGCCATAGTAAGAAGATGGATTGGAATATACAAGCCTGAGGACAATGTTGACCTCTATTGGAGAAACGAAATATCCGAATTTTGTATTCGCCTATTTAATGAGACAAGCCGAACTGTTTGCTACTATAGACGGTGTACTTGCTTGGGATTACAGATTGGCAGGACGTCTTATCGGGTTCATTCCGACAAATGAAGCATTAAAAGAGGCTTTGGATAATGATCGTATTCCGGGAGTGAAAGGTACGATAGATTTAAGTCTGCCATCACCAACTCTTCAAGGAGAGATTACAAATCAATACTTATTACGAGAATATCTGCTCAATTATTTCTTTACGCCTACCAATGCTCCGGTTGCATCAGGCTGTCCGTATCTCGGATCACCTGATTGGCTATCGGGAGAATATCGTAACAGCAATAATATTCCTGTGAAGTATACTGATAACGGCGCTTTCATCACCTTGCAGTTGCAGAACCAGACCACCGGTCAGTACGGAAATGCATGTAAGATAGTATCATACGAGAATTTCCCATTTGCTTTTATGGACGGTGCTTTCCACCTGATAGACGCTGTTTTTAATTAACTGAATATCTAATTAATCATGAATCAGACAAATAAAGTCTTTTATACATTGGTAGCCATTTTTCTGTCCTGTTCTATAGAAATGGCAGGGCAGGTACAGAAGGTTATATCCGGTACGGTTACCGAATTGTTTGGAAAAACTGCTGAACCATTGGTTGGTGTAAATGTCAATCTAGTAAACAACCAGAACCGTTCGTTGGGTGGTGGTATCACAAACCTGAACGGGCAATATAATGTGAAAATCCCAGAGGGAGAGAAAGATCTGACAATTGTTTATTCCTATATCGGAATGAAAACAAAGCGTATAAAGTATACAGGGCAAACTCTGCTCAATGTGACTCTGGAGTCAGAATCAATGGCGGTGGATGAAGTAGTAGTTTCGGCCCGTCGGTTAAATAGAAATGATTTGGGTATTTCGGATAAAGAAATGGTTTCGGCTACTCAGAAAGTTGATATGGAAAAGTTGATTGCCGCTGCACCTGTTGTATCTATAGAGGAAGCGCTGCAAGGACAATTGGGTGGTGTGGATATTGTATTGGGTGGAGACCCCGGTAGCCGTAGTGCTATCAGAATCCGTGGTACAAGTACGTTAAATGCATCTTCCGATCCGTTGATTGTTATTGATGGTGTGCCTTATCCGACTGAAATCAGTGATGATTTCAATTTCAGCACAGCTACGGAAGAAGATTTGGGTGCTCTTTTAAATATCTCACCTAATGATATTGCTTCAGTTGAAGTATTAAAAGATGCATCAGCTACTGCTATTTGGGGTACTCAGGGTGCCAATGGCGTATTGGTTATTAAGACAAAACAAGGTACGGTTGGTAAAACTCGTTTCTCATTCTCCTCCAAATGGACAATGAAGGAAGATCCGAGTACTATCCCGATGTTGAATGGTAAGGAATATACTTCTCTTATGCAGGAATCTATCTGGAATTCTGCCAAATACATCGGTCTGAATAATCCGGGAAATAAATACCTCAATATGTTGTCTGATGCTCCTGCAATCGGTGACAATCCGGACTGGAGATACTATGATGAGTATAACCAAAATACCAATTGGTTGGATTATGTGCGCCAAAAGGCGTTGGTTTCAGATAACAGTTTTTCAATGAATGGTGGTGGTGAAAAAGCAACTTATCGTTTTTCATTGGGATATATGAGTGATATAGGTACTACCATTGGTACGTCTATGAACCGTTTGAATACTTCAATGGTTATTAACTACCAATTTTCTAATAAGTTAAAATTCGGTGCTGACTTTTCTTATTCGCAGACCAATACGGATGCGAACTGGACAAACACTATTCGCTCGGAAGCATTGAGTAAAATGCCGAACAAATCGCCATTTACCGTAAATGACTTGACAGGTGCATTGACTGATGAATACTTTACTTACCACGATCCTAATTTTGAAGGTTCGTTTAATGGAAAAAGTAATTATAATCCTGTTGCTATGGCACATGAAGCTATCAACAGAACTGTGCAGCGTGAAGGTAAGATAACATTCCGTGCCGATTATGAGATTTTACCGGGATTTTATTATAAAGGTTGGGCTTCTATCAATATGCGTGCAATTAAAACACGTCGCTTTCTGCCACAAGTTGTAACAGGAGTGGAACAAGTCAACAAATATGCCAATCAGAGTGCGGACGCTTATTCCGATCAATTGGCTTTGCAGACAGAGAATAAGTTGATGTATATCAAGAACTGGAATGACAAACATAATATTATTGCGAATGTATTGGTTCGTACCGGTCAGTATATCAATTCAGGCTATAATAGCGAAGTATACGGTAATGCTTCTTCCGATCTCTCCGATCCGGTAGTCGGAACTACTATTAGTGACATGAATTCAAGCGAATCGGAAACACGTAATGTATCTTTTGTAGGGGTATTGAACTATACATTGCTGAATCGTTATGTGGTACACGGATCTCTTAATGCTGAAGGTAACTCTGCTATGGGACGTAATGAAAGAATGGGTTATTTCCCTGCTGTAGGTCTTGCATGGAACTTCCAGAACGAGCCTTTTATGGAAAAAGCAAGAGATAAATGGCTGGACGAAGCGAAATTCCGTTTCAGTATCGGGCAGAGTGGACGTGCTCCCAGCGGTGCTTCTGTTTATCTGGGCGCCTACGTGAAAGGAACAGACTATATGAACATGTCGGCTACAAAGCAGGCTCGTATGCAGTTGGATAATTTGAAATGGGAAACCTCTACCGAATATAATTATGGTCTGGATGCTTCCGTATTAAAAGGTCGTTTAAGATTTACATTCGATTATTATTATAAGACGGTGAAAGATTTGCTGCAAAAGAACTACAAACTACCTTCAACCACTAGTTTCGGATCGATTAGTTATTTTAATTCAGGTAAAATGGAGAACAAAGGTTGGGAGTTCCGTACAGATGTCGTAATCTTTGAGAATAAAGACTGGCGTATCAACGGTTATGTGAACTTTAGCCGCAACGAAAATAAGATTACTGAGCTACCTGCCAATATGGTACAGGAGAATTATTCACCAAAGAATGGGGCATATGCTGCCCGTGCGGAAGTTGGACGCCCTATCGGTTCGTTCTATGGATACCGTTACAAGGGAGTATATCAAAACACCGATGCAACATATGCACGTGATGCTGAAGGAAATGTAATGAATGATGCAAAAGGTAGACCAATCGTAATGAAAAATCTGACAGCTACCTGTCAGCCGGGAGATGCGATGTACGAAGATATCAATCATGACGGTGTTATCAATCAATATGATATTGTCTATTTGGGTAATGCCAATCCGACATTGACTGGTGGTGCGGGATTGACTGTCAAGTATAAACAATTTTCTATCAATACTTTCTTCCACGGACGTTTCGGACAGTCAGTCGTGAATACGGCTCGTATGAATAATGAGTCCATGCACGGTAACGCCAATCAGAGTACGGCTGTGTTGAGAAGATGGAAGAACGAAGGTGATATTACAGATATACCGCGTGCATTGTATGGCGAAGGATTCAACTATTTAGGTTCTGATCGTTTTGTGGAAGATACTTCCTTCCTTCGTTTGAAACAGTTGACACTGAATTATGCATTTCCGAAAAGCATTTGCAATAAATTGGGTATCACTTCACTGACATGTTTCGTTACAGGATACAACCTGTTTACTTGGTCTTCTTACACCGGTCAGGATCCGGAAGTAAACCTACCGTCGAGACCGACAGACCTGGCTACGGACGGTGCAACGACACCTGTGTCCAGACGATATACTTTTGGTTTTAACTTAAGTTTCTAATACGATAACAAAATGAAGAAATTATTAATATACATAGCAATGGCCGGAGCAACTTTGCTGACTTCCAGTTGTAATGATTGGCTAGACGTACTGCCTAAGAACGAACAGGTATCTCCGGAATACTGGAAAACAAAAGAGCAGGTGGAAGAGGTACTAGCACAAGGATATCAAAACATGCGTCTGACGGTTCCTACATTAATTTATTGGGGCGAACTTCGCGGGGCATCCATTTATGCTTATTCAGGTAAATCGAAACAGGAATTACAGAATTTTCAGTTGAATTCTTCATCCGGCGAATGCAAATGGGGAGGTTTCTATTCTATATTGAATGTGGCGAACTCCATAATTAAATATGCACCGGAAGTAAAGAGGCAGGATGAAACATATCATGAGGCAGTAATGAATTCAAATATGGCGGAAGCATATTTTATGCGCGCTTGGACATACTTTACGCTGGTACGTAACTTTAAAGAAGTGCCGTTGATTCTGGAACCCTATATGACAGACGAGTATGCTGTCGATATACCCAAATCTTCGGAAGAGACGATTATCGCACAAATCAAGCTGGATATCGAGAATGCACTTTCCACAGGAGCAGCTAAAGAAATGTATGATGATGAAGACTGGACCGGCATGAGTAAAGGACGCGTCACTGTATGGGCACTGTATGCATTGATGGCAGACGTGTGTTTGTGGAGCGAAGATTACGATGGTTGTGTAAGATATGCAGATATGCTGATTAATTCAACTTCCGCTTTCCGTCCGGCATTTGTGGAAGACCCCGAACAATGGTACAATATCTTCTTCCCGGGCAACAGCAACGGTTCTATATTTGAACTAAACTTTGATCAGTCACGCAATCAATCTCCTGACGATGATGCTACAGCGAGTACATATCCTTCGCCATCTAACGTTTATCCTTGGACACAATCGACAGTTGCCAGTCTTCAATTCTCGAACGCAATGTGTAAGCGTTTGTTTGACGAACAAACTGATCAATGGGTGACTTCCAACACTGTTCGTGGTTATGGCAATACGTTTGTTCTTTCTTCGGGAACCGTTATTGGTAACTCCAATACAGAAGGCTATCTTCCCTTTAAGTTCAGAATCGGCGGAAAGGATGGATTGTCTACGACTCGTTCTTATAAAGATGCCAACTGGATTCTCTATCGCATGGCAGATGTATTGCTGATGAAAGCTGAGGCATTGATCTGGAAAGGCGGCGAAGCAAATTTCGCACAAGCTTTGGAACTTATCAATAAAATACGTACCCGTGCCAACGTCACTACATTAAGTGTTCAGACGAATGCCGTATCACAAGAAAATATGCTCGGATACTTGTTGCAGGAACGTGATCTTGAATTTGCTGCGGAAGGAAAACGCTGGTATGATCTTTTACGCTTCGGCAGGTCACAGAACTTTAAATATAAAGATCAGTTTATCAATATGATCATTGAGAACAATTCTACGGTTAGCGCCAGTTGGATACGTTCGGTACTGAAGAATACCGATGCTTGGTATTTGCCTATTAGTCAGGGTGAGATCGACAGTAACCCGAATTTAATACAGAATCCTTATTATGATGTAACTGCAAATTAATATATACTATGAAGAATATTGTAAGATTTTGCTTAATGATTTTGTGCATCACTTGTTATTCCTGTGATGATCCGTACAAGGATACGGTATTTAAAGTATATGATGTACAACCTGCGGCAACCTATCTCCAGAACCGTCCTGACGATTTCTCCGAATGGGTGAAAGTGTTGAAATATGGAGATTTGTTCAACGCTGTAAATCGTGCAGAGGATGCTTTCACTGTGTTGGCACCTACTAACGATGCAGTTCTCCGCTTTTATGAAAAGAAGGGAGTCACTTCTATCGAAGATTTGGGATATGAATATGCCCGCACTCTTGTTACATATCATGTCATCAATGACTCCATTGATCGGGAGGATTTTGTGAAAAGCGGTGAACTGCCTGGCAGAACACTTTCGGGAGATGCATTGAAAGTATCTTTCGGTAACGAAGGTGGCGATAAATCTGTTTACATTAACAAAGAAGCTCATGTTAGCGAATTAGCTATACGCACAGCCAATGGGCGTATATATGTGCTTGATGATGTGTTGAGTCCGGCAGTAGAGACTATCTACGCACGTCTTTCAGACAAGGGTAATTATAAGATATTCTGTGAAGCGTTGGAGAAAACAGCATGGAGCGATTCGCTGAGTGTTGTGAATTCCGTACTCGAAGGTCCGTTAGGCATGAGAGTAGAATTGCGTAAATATTTCACAGTATTTGCCGTATCCGATGCTGTATTTGCACAGGAAGGTATCACCAGCTTTAGTGCTTTGGCTGCCAAGGTTGGAGCATTGACCGACGATTATGAACTTCCCAATAATGAGTTGAACAGGTTTATAGCTTACCATATAATGGATGGAGAACATACTCTTGAATCTCTTCGCACATTCTCCAAACCTTTTGACAGAGAAACATGGGAATATAGAAAGATGTTGAATACCAGAGCTACAAACGACTTGATCTTGATTTCTGAAAACGGATTAAATAATGGAGTTAAATTCATAGAGGAACAAGCTGACGAGATTGTGAAAAACGGATATATCCAACCAATTGACGGATATCTGCCAGTGAAAACCGATTTTGAACCAATACCTGTTATTTTTGATTTCTGTGATTATCCCGAAGTATCTTCATACATTGCTGCTAAAGGAAAAGGACAACTTTATCAGCAGGTTTCACGTGACGATGATGATACGTACACTGCATTAACGAAATTCATCGGCAGACAAGAGATCGTTCCACAAGTTTCATCCTACAAAATAGAAATGGGACCTAGCGGTACGTTGGCAAGCGACTGGAGTTATTTGTCATATTGCACCAAAGGTGCTAACACTTCGGGCAACTGGACTAAGTTGATGAACAATGATGCCTTGGTGGTCAATATAGGATACAACGGTACATTAGATTTGACTATTCCTCCCATTTTAGCCGGAAAGTATAGAATTACTTTGTATTACGCATACGATCCGTCTATGAAGTTTATCGGTGAAAGAGGAGAAGGGAGTCAAGCTGGTTTGACCAATTTTAGATTAGATTCTAAACGACTGGCAGGTGGTGATAACAAACGTATTTACGATGGAAAGACGGGAGATGTACAAGATTGTTTCAATACACCGTTAACATCCAATTTGAGCGGAGAGGAAACTGCGTTTGAATTTACAACGACTGCTTCTCACACATTGAATGTAGTTGTGGTAGATCCTGCAGCCAGCTCGCATAATAAATTCCGTATGTATTTTGATTATATATTGTTTGAACCTGTAATAGAATAACAACCATGAAGAAAATTAGATATATCATAGCATCAGCTTTGGTTTCGATTGGACTCTGCGCCTGTACGGATACTTGGGATTCGCATTCCAAGTGGGAAACGGTGATTGACAACACGGAGATTTAAGCGGTGGATGAGTCGGCAGCCGACTTTTTAAAGACTGCTCAGGATTATAGTAAAATGTATGAACTGTTTGATAAAACAGGCGTGATTAAAACTTGGCAGGAGAAAAACCTGATGTATACTATTATGGTGGTGGGTAATGAATCTACCGCTAATGCCAACCAACCTGTTACAAAAGCAGAAGGTAGCGAAGGACAAGCAACCGCTGAAGAGATATTTAAGGCGGAAGCACACATTACTGATGCTCTTCTTTCACCCAGTAATCTGGAAGATGGACAGCGTCTGTTGATGTGGAACGGTAAGTATGTGACTGTAAGAATCTACGATGAGCCTGTGGATGGCATGGAACCGGGAATTTATTTCAATGGTTCGAAGGTGAAAAAGGTGATTAAAACTAACAATGCCTACATTTATGATTTGGAAGATTATATCAATACTCCTAAGGCATTAATGGAATATCTGAAAGATTTGCCGGATGAAGAATACTCTATTTTTAAGGAAATGGTATTGAGCCGTACACAAAGAGTATTTGATAAAGCTGCAAGTACACCTATAGGAATTGATAAAACAGGAAATACGGTATATGACTCTGTATTCACAGAAAAGAGTCAGTATTTTGCAGATAAGAAGTTAGATCTTTATTCAGAGAACATTACCGCTACATTGCTGGTACCATCTAATGACTTGATAGAAAATGCGTTGAAAGAAGCAAAAGAGAAGTTGAAATCGTGGAATATGGAACGTGAAGACTCTATTTTGAACAACTGGATATTCCAGACAGCTTTCTTTAGTAAAAAGTATGTAAAACAAGACTTTATTTATAATGAAAGTGATCCGACTTCAACGCAGGACTTCTATTCTGTTTTTGACCAACAATGGCGTACAACAGTAAATAAGGTAGATCTTGATAATCCGGTAGAGTTGAGTAACGGCGTTGCTTATAAGATAACTTCACTGAAAATACCGACCAACAAGATATTGATATGGAGAATCAAGGAACGTTTTGAAACGTTTGACCAATTGACGGATGAAGATAAAAAGTACTATTATCCCGGATATAATTACATCAGTACTTATCTGAAAGATATTGGTGAGAACGTACAAATGAACCGTGTAAAACAATATGTAGGTGCTAATCAGCCCAAACCGTGGCTGCCGGCTGTTTATTGTAGATCTATGATGTTGTGGGTTGTGGATACTGACCGACCAGGAATTTTTAAATTCAAATGCTATCGACTGGTTGAAGACAAGGCTTCTACTACAGGCTTTACGGCTGTACCTTATAAAATACCTGCCGGACCATACAATTTCTATATGGGATTCAACGGCTCTCGTTCGCAAGTAAATGCAACCTTTTATTTGAATGGCAAGAAGATTCCTAAATGTGAAAGCGGCCCTATTCCATCCTCTACCATGAAAGGGTCCAATCATGACCGTAGTGGCGGTGGATATAGCGAACTTTACAAAGATAGCAGGTACGACCGTGACGGATCTACGGATCTTGGGGTTGTCATATTTGACAAAACGGAAGAACTTGAAGTAACGATTGAATTTACGAAAGGTGCAAAAAGTGATATGGAACCCACCACTTGGTGTTTCCGTCCAACAGTAGATTTGTATTAACCTTGATAAACAGGATATGAAAAAGATAAAAAGAATACTTAGTATTTCTGCACTACTCGTATGTGGGGTGGCAAATACATGGGGACAAGGAGGCCAGAAACTGGCAGGTAAGATTTTGTCAGCGACAAATCAGCCGGTTGAAGGCGCCATTGTCACAGTACTGAATACGATGAATGTAATTACAAACAAAGAAGGTGCATTCCAGTTTGAAGTGAAGGATCTTTCTAAAGCCGGCGAGATTTCTGTATGGGCTCCGGGGTATTTCTCCGTGAAACAGCTAATCAGAGAACGTTCGAATATTGTGATTACTTTGATTCCGGAAAATCAATATAAATATAATGAGACTATGATTCTCCCCTTCCGTCGGGAAGGGGAAATGCAGTTGGAAGACTATACGGCTGCTACTAATATCGCTAAGAAAGATTTTATGCCGGGAACTACGAAGATTGATCGCGCATTGACAGGACAAGTTGCCGGTTTACAAGTGAAACGCAGTAGTGGTATGCCGGGAGAAGGCAGTTATTATAACTTGCGAGGGATCCGCACATTGACTGGTGATAACGCTCCTTTGATTGTGATAAACGGTGTGCCCCACATGCCCGATAAAACACCTTCGGCACTGATTGATGGCTTTACACGCGATATCTTCCAGTTTTATCATTTGCAGGATATACAGAATATCACTATATTGAAAGGTGCTGAGGCGGCCATGTATGGTTCAATGGGCTCCAATGGTGTAATCTTGATCGAAACAGACGGTACGGCATCCAATGACTTGGAGACGCGAGTAAGCTATTATGGATCATACGGAATCAACTGGAATGATAAGCGGATGCCGGTGATGGGACTGGATGACTACAAACAGTATCTGGCAGATATGGGAATGACTATTTCTAAGGACCCGCAGAACTTCTATAACAATTTCCCTTTCATGCAGAATCCGAATGATCCACGTTACAACTATCTGTATAACAATAATACAGATTGGCAGGATTTGATTTACAAGAACACCGCTTCCACCGATCATCTTTTCAGAGTAGAAGGTGGTGATAATATTGCTAAGTACGACCTATCATTAGGGTATTACCGCGAGAATGGCCTGATGGATAACACAAGTATGGAACGTTTTCATACATTATTGAATGCTAATGTATTGGTCAATAAACAACTGAATATTTTTGCAACGGTAGGTTTGGCTTATATGAACGGACATTATCAGATGCAGGGCATGGATATTACGACGAATCCTATATTGGCAGCTTACGCAAGATCTCCTTTCCTGAGTCCATACGAAAAAGACCGCGAGGGAAATACGTTAAAGACTTACGCATCGCATTTCTATGGACGGAGCAAGAGCCGAGATTACAGTGTCAGCAATCCTTTAGCTATCGTTAACACGTTGAATTCTCGCAATCGCCAATATGATCTGAATATGAAAGCCGGTATCGCATACAACCCTTTCCGTGAACTGACACTGACCGGAACAGTAGGTCTGTATTATAATTACGATAACGAACATCTCTTTATCCCCGGAGCAAGCGAAGCCACTATAGTGCCGCTAAGCGATAAATATGGTTTGCGAAATAATGCGGTAAGCGACGGAGTAGCTGTAACAACAAACTTTTTCGCCAACTTGAATGCAAGTTATAAGAAAACATTCAATTATGTTCATCAGTTGAATGCAATAGCCGGATGGCAGTTGATGACTACTAAAAACGAATATGATGCAGGAGAAGGGCGCAATACTGGTAATGACTTTTACCAGACATTAGGCAGCACGATTGACGGAAGACGCTTCTTGGGTTATATCAATAGCTGGAACTGGACAAACTTTTACGGACACGCCGACTATACTTACAATAATATGGTACAGGCATCTGTGAATATAGCTGTTGATGCAGCTTCTTCTACCGGTACGGATGTAGCTCGTTTCTATACATATCCGTCAGTAGGAGTAACCTTGCTGGGAAAAGGATGGAAACCGCTTCTTGATGCTACATGGCTCAATAAGTTGAATGTACGTGCCGAATACGGACTGACAGGTAACTCACGCTTCTCTTCACAGATGGGTGGATACTATTATTCTACAGTGCCTTACATGCAGTTGTCAACCATCGTTCGTTCTAATATTCCGAACGTATCATTGAAACCGGAGAAGAATGCTTCTTTGAATCTCGGATTGGATTTGTCTGTATTAAACAATCGCCTGAACGTATCTTTTGATTATTACAACAATCAAATCAGCGATATGATCTCAGCCATGCCTCTTTCATCCGTTTATGGATCGGTTCCTTATTATGCGAATGTAGGTAAGTTGGAGAATACAGGTATAGAGTTGTCAGTGCAGGCTTCATTGGTGCGCACTCGTAATTTCGAGTGGATTGTAGGTGGAAACATCACTCGCTCCAGAGATAAGATCAAGTCATTGGGTGGTGAAGAACAAATTGTGTTGAGTTACGATAATGGTGTGCAGATGGTCAACCGTGTGGGAGAATCTCCTTACCAATTCTACGGTTATCAGGCTGACGGAGTATATTCCACACAAGCTGAAGCTGACGCTGCAAATCTCAGTAACCGTACCGGACGTCGTTATAATGCTGGCGATGTACGTTTTGTAGATCAGAATGGTGATAACCGCATCGACGATAAAGACCGTGTTCTTCTTGGCAGTGCTGCTCCCTCGTACTTTGGAGGTTTCTATACACAATTGAAATACAAAGGATTCGCACTTTCTGCAGAGTTCTCATACTCAAAAGACAACATCGCATACAATGCTGTCAGACAACAATTGGAGGCTGTGTCTACTACCAACAACCAAAGTATTGCAGCCGTAAACCGTTGGACAGTAGAAGGACAGAAGACCGATATGCCGAAGGCAACATGGAAAGATCCTGTGGGCAACAGCTATTTCTCTTCTCGCTGGATGGAAGATGCATCTTACCTAAGAATGAAGAATGTGACATTAAGCTATACTTTCTCTAAAACACTTTGGAATTTCTTCCGTTCGGGAACAATATATGTGACAGGCGAGAACCTGTTGACCTTCACAGATTATTTGGGAATGGACCCTGAATTCTCTTATTCTTATGCTGAGAATATGCAAGGTTTTGATAATGCAAAGCTAATGCAACCCAAAACAGTGAAAATGGGCGTTAATTTAAAATTCTAATGAAAATGAAAAAGTTTAAGATAGAAATAATACTTATGGGGGTGTTGGCGATGATATTCGCTTCGTGTAGTGACTTCTTTGAGCCAAACAATGATACGACCTTGAATGGTGACAGATATATCAAGGAAGGCAGCGAGCTTTATTCCGGTTTTCTGGGTATCATCACAAAGATACAAGCTATCGGAGACAAAGCTATTTATCTGACCGATATGCGTGGAGAGCTGTTGGAACCTACCGAAAATACACCGGCAGACCTTTATAGCATCTATAATTATGATGATGATTTGAGCGGTAACACATACGCCGACCCTGCTAAGTATTATGATGTAATTATTGCTTGCAATGATTATCTGCAGAAAGCAAAAGAATACAGGGATACACATGTTACTACCGTAGATGACGATGATTATAGAGGTCTGATTAGTAGTACGGTGAGATTGAAAACATGGACTTATCTCATGTTGGCAAAGATATATGGACAAGCTATATGGTTCGACGATCCGATGCAAAGCATGAAAGATATCGTCAGCCAGACTCCTAAGAACCTGAGTGAGCTTGTCGATGAATGCGACAAACTGTTGAATACAGGCTTTGATGGAATAAACGGTACATACAATATGTCATGGAATGAGTGGCTTGATCCAGCTAACGGAGCTACTTCCACAAACGATGAATATAAAAGATGGAATATGATGGTTCCCGGATACTTCGTATTACAGGCAGAAATCGCACTTTGGAAAGGGGATTATCAGAAAGCGGCTACAACGATTCTTGGAGAAATGAGCAGAACTTTTGCGTTGGCTGAGTATCAAGGAAATGTTGCTAATATCAAGTATATGCGTTCGGGAAGTTACGGTAGCAATTACGGTCAGCAATATGATTCTGAGATGCCGGTGCTGACAGCAGCTGAATCTGTTATTATGTATGATTACAAATACAATCAGCAGAATGCGTTATTGAATCATTTTGACCGTAGCGGAAGCTATATGATGCGTGCTTCTGTGCCAGGATCAAAACGTTTTGAAGATATTACTTTCAATCCGTCTGCCGATGCAACGGCTATTAAAACATCTGATACGCGTTTCAGAGCCATTCAGGAAATCGAAAAAGATGTGGAATATGCGATACGCAAATACCGTGGATTTAGAAAGAGCGGACATACTGTTGCTCATGATGATACATATATAATGATTTATCACACTTCTGATCTTTATTTCATGGCGATTGAAGCGCTGAATAATATGGGACGTTTTGAGCCGGTATCCGTCTTGATGAATACTGGTGTGGATCCCTTCTACGGAGCCGGTGTAGTATTGGGCGAACAATGGCAAGGACTGAATTGCAACTGGGGATTGTGGACAACACTTTATGCGGGATTCCGCCGCACGTATGCCGATAACGGTGTTCGCGGTATTTTAGGACTTGGCAAGCGCGATATGTGGCAGACCCCGGAAGACATCAAAGAGGAGATTGTAGCAGAACAAAAATTAGACGGTTTGAGTGACGAGGACAAGATCAAAAAGCATAATGATATTGAATTGGTGAAAGAAGCCTTCTTGGAATTCCCTTGTGAAGGAAAAACTTATCCGCTTATGATTCGTGTGGCAAAACGTTGGAATGACTATTCATTCATAGCAGATTTTGTCGGGCAGAAATATGAATCCGATCAGGCTAAACAAGCAGAAGTAAAAGCCAAGATTATGAATGGTGCTTATTTCGTACCTTGGGACTTGCAAGGTAAGTCTTCTTCTCATTAAATAGCATGTTTTTCAATCAAAAAAAGATAATTATGAAAGATATAACAAAAATAACGTACTTACTTTTGGGACTGATGTTATCAGTCCCTCTAGCCGCACAAAAGACATATTATATGGATCCTGAGGGAAGTGATTCTAATCCGGGAACTTCAGATAAACCTTTTGCCACTTTAGTAAAAGTGCAGGAAGTGGTAGTTGCGGGAGATGTAGTTTATATCAATCCGGGAACATATGTGGTTCCCGCCAATCAAGTGCCGATGACAACTACCAATAGCGGACTTTATCATTGTGTATTTCATATGAATAAAAGTGGTGAAGCAGGTAAACCTATTTCTTATTTGGCTAATCCGAATAAACAGGGGAGGCCCATTTTTGATCTTTCGCAGGTAAAACCGAAAGATCAGCGTATTACGGTGTTTTATGTTACAGGTTCCAATCTTTATCTAAAGGGATTTGATGTCATCGGTACGCAAGTGACTATTACCGGTCATACGCAATCAGAGTGTTTCCGTATTGTAAAAGGAGCCAATAATAACAAATTTGAAGATTTGAGAACGCATGATGGTATGGCAATTGGTTTCTATTTGCTTGGAGGAAGCAATAATCACATCTTGAACTGTGATGCTTACAACAATTATGATTCGGTTTCCGAAGGTGGTAAGGGGGGCAATGTTGATGGTTTTGGCGGTCACATTAACTCATCTTCAGTTGGCGAAGGCAAAGGCACGGGAAATGTGTTCGAAGGATGTCGCGCATGGTACAATAGTGATGATGGTTTCGATTTGATCAATTGCTTCGAGGCTGTGAAGATAATTAATTGTTGGTCTTTCTTGAATGGGTATAAACCCGGAACCAAAGAAGTTGCTGGTGACGGTACCGGTTTTAAAGCCGGAGGCTATGGAATGGCTGCCGACAAACTGCCTGCCATACCCAGTGTGATCCCTCAACATGAGGTACGGAATAGTTTGGCTTATTACAATAGATTGAGAGGATTTTATGCCAATCATCATTTAGGTGGAATTATATTTGAGAGCAATACGGCTGTCAATAGCGGAGAAAACTATAATATGACAAACCGTGAGTCACCTCTGGCGCTTCCTCCGACTGATGTCAACGGATATGATCATATGGTTAAGAACAACTTATCATTGGTTACAAGATCGGGTAGTAAGCATATTGTAATGGTGAACAGGGCGAAGAGCGAAGTATCCAACAATTCGTTTGATGGTAGCGAGGAAGTGATAGAAACCGATTTTATTAGTTTGGAAGAAGCGGAATTGATGAGAGACCGCAAGCCTAACGGAGATTTGCCTGATGTTAATTTCGGAAAGCTGACTACTGATGCGGAATTACGTTTTTGGGGAATGGGATGTTTTGCTACAGGTGAACCTACTGATCTTGATTTTGGTTGGTTGAAGAAGCCGACAATTGTTGTAGTTGGAAGTAAAGCCAGTGTAGTGGGACCCGAAGCTGCATCGTTCACGAAGATGTA
>ERZ835051.2644-NODE-2644-length-15444-cov-9.258236_pt1 | contig 15444 bp, 13 predicted proteins | sample MGYA00519575_ERZ835051 | MGnify/ENA primary metagenome ERZ835051 (study PRJEB31850, sample SAMEA3708769) | human gut metagenome | biome: human gut; feature: human-associated habitat; material: faeces | place: China | collected 2014 ... | reverse complement strand
AACAAACTGCGGTGTTATCCGCGTTGCTGGTTATTCAGTTGTTTGGGATTGTGATCCCACCCCCCCTTATTTCCCCTAAAGAGCACCAAAAGGAGCGCTGCGGCCATTTCTCGGTCGCAGCGCTCCTTCATTACTTTTCATGGTGCGCTTTGGAATATTCTGTTGTCGGCAGGATTTCCTGCCATGTTCCATATGATAACGTTGAAACAAATGTTTGTCAATAATCTTTCGCAGAAAATTTTTCTTGCTGACGCCGCTTCTGAATCGAATCGATTCTATCAGTAATTTATATATCTTTACTTAAGGCAACACCGCACAATACAATTTCCAGAAACGGAAAAGCGTCTGACCTACAAAAAAGGCCGGATGCTCTCCCAAAACTGCTTGCAGGGCAAAACTTAATCAGGCCGCCAGACAAGGTCTGTCAGCTAAAATCAAGTTTGCCAAAGCAAACATAATATTCATTTTTGCAATTTGCTTTCGTAGCCCTCGGTATCGTGTCTTTCGGAAACGAAGCTGCAGCTTGACTACAGCAAAAACATGCTCGACTTTGGCACGTACAGAGGACTTCTCATGCTCGTGACGCTTGATTTGTGCCTGGGAGCGCGCAGACTTATTCTTACTTTGGCTGGGACGGCGGTTGATTTTGTAGTGGACAGACTTACCGGCTTTGTTCTTTTTCAGTGCTTCTGGACGTTTTTCGGCTCCGAGATAGCCACTGTCTCCATAAACCTCTTCCTCTTCTCCAGTAAGAAGCTCCGAGGTCACAGTGACATCGTGCTCGTTGGCTGCTGTTACCTTTACAGTATGAACCAGTCCGCTTTCCTTATCCACGCCGATATGGGCTTTGTAGCCAAAATGCCAGGTATTGCCCTTCTTTGCTGAATGCGCCTGAGGGTCACGCTCTTTCTTTTCATTCTTGGTAGAGGAAGGCGCCTCAATAAATGTGGAGTCGACTATCGTGCCGCGCTTCAGAATCAGACCGCGCTGCATCAATAGTTCCACAACCTGTGCAAATAGTTCCTGCTGGATCCCGTTGCGCAGCAGAATGTTCCGAAAGCGCCCCAGCGTATCTCCGTCCGGTACCTGATTGCTTGATTCTACTCCGCAAAAATCCGAAAAGGCACGGCTGTCAATTACCTCCGCTACTGCTGCCATATCCGAGAGATTATACAGATTCTGTACGAGATAGATTCTAAGCATCCGTTCCAAATCGTAGGGCTCGTTGCCGCGCTCTCCTTTGTAGTAGTACGGCTTTATAATGCTGATCCATTTCTCCCACGGAACAATGCGGTCTATCTCTGCTAAAAATTCCCGTTTCTTTGTCCTGACCTGCGATAATTCATCGCTCAAGGCGGACAGGCTCAGTTGTTTATCCATGCTCATATTACGAGATCATCGCCGGACAGCGGCGCAGGCACGGCAGCGAGCTGGCGAGCCTTTCCGCCATGCCCTGCATTGTGCGGCAGATGGACGACGACACCGCCACCATCCTCATGGTGGACAGCAATATCCAGCGGGAGAATATCCTGCCCTCCGAACGGGCGCAGGCGTACAAAATGAAGCTGGAGGCCATCAAGCGGCAGGCAGGGAGACGGCCCAAAACGGCTGAAATTGCTGGGGAAAATAATTCGCCGAAAATTTCGGCTAATTTCCACAGTGATGACGAGATAGGCGAAAAGATGGGCGTCAGTGGAGATACTGTCCGCAACTATATCGCCCTGACGCAGTTAGTCCCAGAGCTGCAAGAGATGGTAGATGAGAAGAAGATCGCGCTCTCTCCCGCCTATCAAATCGCCGCGTTAAAGCCAGAGGAACAAAAACTGCTGCTGGACACCATCGACAGCGAACAGGCAACGCCGTCGCTCTCACAGGCCCAGCGCATGAAAAAGCTCTCTCAGGAGGGTAAGCTCAACGACGATACCATGCTGGGCATCATGATGGAGCAGAAAAAGCCGGAGGGCTACAACGTCGTCCTCTCGGCGGACAAGCTGCGCAAATACTTCCCGCGCTCCTATACGCCCCAGAAGATGGAGGAAACCATCCTGAAGCTGCTGGACGCATGGCTACGCAAGCGCCAGCGTGACCAGTCCAGATAACCGAATACGACCGCAGACAACCACGACACCAACCGGGCAGAGAGCTTTCTTTGCCCGGTTTTGTCATACTATCATATTGGAGGTATGGGGATGACAAGCACAGAGTTGAAACACCATGCGAAGCTGCAGGAGTGAGCGGCACAAATCCAGAATTGCCGCAGTAGTAGACTGCCGGTGCAGGCGTGGTGCAGACAAGAAGGAATCAACGCATCCACCTATTACCGTTGGGAACGTGAACTGTTGACAGGCGTGCGGAAAAACGGAGCACCGCCATCAACGGCTGTGACCTTTGCGGAGCTGCCGGAACCGAAGAAAATGTCTCGCAACGTTTCGGAACGTTGCGCCACACTGCGTATCGGAAACGCCAGTCTGGACATTTACCCGGGATGCGATGCGGAACAGCTGAGACTGCTGGTGGGGCTTCTGCGCCTATGTTGAACGACTTCACTGGTGCAGATAAAGTCTACATTGCCTGTGGCTACACAGATCTGCGTAAAGGCATAGACGGCCTGGCGCGCCTCGTCCAGCAGCAGTTTGAACTGGATCCATTCACCAACACGCTGTTCCTGTTCTGTGGGCGGCGGCGAGACCGTATCAAGGGCTTGTACTGGGAAAAGGACGGCTTCATCCTGCTGTACAAGCGACTGGAACAGGGCGCGTACCAGTGGCCGCGCTCGGAATCCGAGGTGAAGGTGCTAACGCCGCAGCAGTACCGCTGGCTCATGGAGGGGCTGCAGATCGAGCAGCCGAAAGCCCACCGTCCGGTAACGGGATTGACCACTGTCTGAGCAGGGAAAATAGGTGGAAACCATGGAAAACACCGGCTTTTTGCCGCATTCTGTGGTATAATGTTTGCATGGAAAACAGAGAAATGCAGACAAGCAACACGGCGGAAATGGTCACCATTTCCCGTGCGGAATATGAGCAGCTCCAGCAGGAAAATGCGCAGTTGGAAGCAAAGAGCGCCAAGTTGGAAGAGGCGCATACAAGACTAGAAGCAAAGCTTGCTGCCCGCGAACAGGAACAGGCGCAGGTCATCACCAGCCTCACGCTGCAAAATGAGTGGCTGCTGGAGCAGCTGAAGCTGTCCAAAAAGAAGCTGTTCGGCCGTTCTTCGGAACAGGCGGAGCAGATGGTCATGGAGCAGCTGAGTTTTACTTACAACGAGGAGGAAGCCTATGCCTCTGGAACCAAAGCCGCCGCTGAGAAGCCTGTTGCTGTGAAGGCGCACGAGCGCAAGCGGCAGTCCGGCAATGTGCTGGACGTCGTTCCGGAGGGGACTCGCACTGAGGTGGTGGAGCACCGTCTGCCGGAGAATGAGCGGATCTGCTCTGCCTGCGGCAGCGAATTGGTTGAGATCGGCAAGGATGTGCGCCGGACGCTGCAGATGAAGCCGGCGGAGTTCTGGGTTCGCGAGGACGTATACTACACCTACGCCTGCAAGAGCTGCGAGCAGGAGACCGGCGAGGCCAACATTGTGAAGGCAGCGAAAGAGCCTGCGCTGCTGCCAGGCAGCTTTGCCTCCGCGGAGGCAGTGGCGTATCTGGCAGCACAGAAATTCGTCATGCACTCGCCGCTGTACCGGCTGGAACAGGAATTCAATCGTCAGGGCTTGAAGCTGTCCCGGCAGACGATGGCCAACTGGCTGCTGAACGTCTCGGAGAAATGGCTGCGGCCGGTCTACGATACGCTGCGAGAGCAGCTTTGCAGGGAGTCGGTGCTGCACGCCGACGAGACGACCTTGCAGGTGCTGAAGGAACCGGGACGTTCCTCCGCCAGCAAGTCCTACATGTGGCTGTACCGCACCAGCGGCTGCACAAAACAGGCGGTTGTGCTGTATGAGTACCAGCCCACCCGAAAAGCGGAGCACGCGGAGGTCTTCCTGAAAGGCTTCTCGGGCTAGCTGCACGCGGACGGATACCAGGGATACCACAGGCTGCCGGGGAACATCCGTGTGGTGGGCTGCTGGGCACATGCGCGGCGAAAATTTGACGAGGCACTGGGCACCCTGCCGCAAGAGAAACGGAAGGATTCTCCCGCGGCTATTGGCGAATGCTATTGCTCCCGACTTTTCAAGCTGGAGCAGGCGTTGGCGGAGCTGACGCCGGAGGAACGATATGAAAAGCGGCTGGAGCAGGCAATGCCTGTTTTAGACGCGTTGTTGTCGTGGGCAAATGAGATGCAGGCGAGAACTGCGCCGAAATCCGCGATGGGCAGGGCCATTCACTATCTGTTGGAGCAGTGGCCGTACTTAACGAGATATCTGGAGGATGGCCGACTGGAGCTGAGCAACAACCGTGCCGAGCGCAGCATTAAGCCCTTTGTGATGGGCAGGAAGAACTGGCTGTTTGCCAATACGCCCGGTGGCGCGCAGGCCAGCGCCGTGGTCTATAGCCTGATTGAAACGGCGAAGGAGAACAAACTTGACCCGTACCAATATCTGCTTTGGATCCTGCGAAATGCGCCGGGTCTGAGCGAAACTGATGAAGCATGGACTGAAAAGCTGCTTCCCGCAAATGCCCCGGAAGAATGCTATATGCCGCTATAACAGAGATAATGTACAATAACGGACCTGTTGACAAAAGCAAAACTTGGGTCGGGAATTTGCATTCTCAGTCCAAGTTCTACAGGATTCCAGCCCAGAAAAGATGGCCTTCACCATCCTTCTGAGGTTTAATGCCATGGCAGATAAGAGGCATTCCTCTGTCGCGGCTAGAATGCCTCGTTTGCGAATGGAAGAAAGATTATGTTCTCGTTTCATCACGGAAAAACTTCCTTCTATCCATATTTTTCGTTTTTTCATCATATCCCAATATTCCGCTGTTCCAACACGTTCATGTCCACGGTGGAATGCTGGATAACAACTGCTGGCCAGAATTCTGCGCCGTACGCCGGTCTGATCAAAGCAACCCTCTCTTTGAGAACAACTTTGACAGGCATCTCCCTGCACTTGATAACAGCGAAGATACTTTCCAGTAGACTTATTGCAATTCAAGCGATGGAACGAAAGACGCTGCCCCATTGGGCAGAGAAAGCAATCTTGCTGCGCAAGATATTGAAATCCGAATTTGGCTGGAGAGTTGGAAAATTGAATCGCAGGGATAAAGCCTGTAATACCGAGCAACTCCAAGCCTCTGTGTACAGCTCCAGTATCATAGCCGCGATCCAGTGCGATCCTCCGCATGGAAAGATTGAGGGATTCTTGCTGACGTTCCAGATGCCGTAAAATCAAGAGGCTCTCCTTCTCGTTTGCGGGGTAAACATTCGCACCTGTAATGATCCCGTGCTTACAATCTACTGTCGCTTCCAGAAGATACCCCACGCCTCGTTTATCACCGTGATGGATATACCCACACTCTGGATCTGTCGTACTCGTTGTAACCTTTTTCTTGACCGTACGGATCGGCGGCTTCTTAAAGCCTGGCTGCTCAGATAGCTCCTGATCCAGAGCATCTAAATAGCTAAACATACTCTGTTCCACAGTTGTTTCCAAGTCTACCCAGCTATTTCTGGATACTTGTGCAGGAAGGTAGCTTCCATCCGCAGCCATCTCTTTCCCGTCAACAAGGCCAGCCTCTATGCACTGCCGGACGATTTCTACAAACACTTTTGAAAACAGCTGGCTCTCGTTCCACTTCCGAATACGCGTCTTGCTGAATGTTGAGTGATCTGGAATTTTATCCGACAGTTCAAAGCCACAAAACCAGCGATAGGCAATGTTGAGTTGAATCTCTTGTACAAGACGACGTTCTGATTTAATCCCATAAAGGTATCCCACCAACAGCATTTTGAACATGCTGACCGGGTCAACAGATGGCCGCCCCACCGCAGAGTAAAACGGCGTAAGCAGATCATAGATAAACGAAAAGGAGATTCTTGCGTCGATTTTCCTTAACAGGTGATTGTCTGGTATCAGGTCTAAAAGATCCATTACTATCATCTGCATCTGCCCGTCTGTTCGTCCCATCATGGATACCACGCTCCTTTAAGCCTATTATACCATATGGAGCACTTTTATGGAGTTTGTCAACAGGTTCAATCCTTGACACTACCATGCAAGGACACTTCATTTATCACCCCGGAATGAAGTATGACATATGCATCTATTGTCGTTTACGTAAAAAAATTAAATTTTATTTTATCCATATTAGTAACAAACGTAGAAAATTAATTTTTTCTTTACTTCACATGAATGGTTAAGTAAGAATATCATTGGAGGCAGGAAACAACAATGAACGATTTAATCTTTGAGATTGGTTTAATATTGAACGACTTACCTCGTTCCGAGCGAGCCTTTGCGCAAGCGGTTATTGAAAGTCCGTCTGCCCTGGAAGGAGCTACCTTACAAAAGCTTGCATATGATACAGGGACAAGCGATGCAACAATAATAAGATTTTGCAAGCGGCTTGGATTCAGCGGAATAAATGATTTCAAAATTGCAATAACCGAAGCGGGCAAAACCTGTCAGAATGTTGACGGGCATTTGTTTTCAAATCTTGATACAACAGACATCATGAAAGAGGTGTACAGGAGTACCCTATACATTCTGAACGATACAATGGCACAGGCAACGGACAAATATGATAAAGCTGTGATGTCGCTGCTGAATGCACAGTCTATAAATTTCTTTGGTATTGGGGAAGCATACATTACATGTATGTATGGCAAATTAAAGTTTTCAAAACTTGGAAAGATGTGCAATGCGGACTCAGACCCCTTTCAGCAATACATAACAGCCGAAAATCTTGGCCTAAAAGATGTGGCAATTGCAATATCGTATGATGGAGCAACAAAAACGATCTGCGATTGCATGAGAATAGCTAGAATGAACAAAGCGACGACAATATCAATCACCAGAAAACATCCGTCCGTCCTTCTGCGTTATACAGAGATGCCTCTATATTCTGTAATTAACGATCTTAGTGAAGCTGGAGAGAAAGCGTCCCGCCGCATTTCAGATCAATTTATAATAGACATTTTGTACTATGCTATGGTGAATAAGATGGGGTATGATGAATACTCGTCTCAGATTTCGGGAGTCCACAGAGCGGTAAGCATGCTTCAGATAGGCAAAGAAAAGAACAAGTCAAATAAATTGTGAAAAGGAGATAAAAATGGCAGAACACATTTATACTAACCATCCCTATACGGAAAATAAGATTAAAAACAAGCCGATTCATATCAAAGGTGACAAAATTGCAAAGTTCATCTATCCAGATATAAGTTTGGCCTATGGTGATCTGAATTTTCTGTATCTTAGCACAGACCATATGACAGTGGTTCTTTGGGAAATGGCACCCGGTAGCCAGTTTAACCCTCCCGATTATCACGAAGGCGATGAAATATACTACATCCTTGACGGCGAGATTACCGAGCTTAATCCCGTTACGGGCGAAGTCATGAGAGCCAAAAAGGGAGAAGCTATGCTTATTCCCAAGCACTCTGTCCATATAGGCATTAATTTTGGCGATAAGGTCATGCGTAATTTTGCAGTCATTGCCCCTAAATCTGTTGTAGACCAAACCTTCCCAACCGATGCAGATCCCCGTCATAAGCTCTATCAGGGCAAGTATAATGGCGAACTTAAAGTTATCAAGGGCTGGGAGGAAAGCGTGTATCATCCCACACTTGATGACATAGGCGAGTGGCCCAAGCATACTGATTTCCTCAGAGAAACTGGATTCTATTATCATATCCCCGAGGACAAAAAGCTTCTTTCGGTTATGGGCGGATATGAAAATCCTGTCCTCGTGAAAACCTGCGTGTCAAATAACTATGTGCATGTGGGTGAATATTTCCTACCTACTGGCGGACCCGGCCCGCGTCAGACTCAGTCAATCAAGTACGAGGGCGAATGCTTTATTTTCGCTCCAGAAGAGAGAGTAAGTGTTTATATTCCTGCCGATCATCAAAGCTATGTTCTTGAACATGAAGAAGGCTTGTATCTGCCCCCCAACACAGAGCATACCATCCTCAACTTCAATGCCAATCCTCTTAAAGTCTTATTTGCTGTAGCACCGGTTGACTAAGTAACATTCCTTGAAGGGAGCTGATTGAGTGTCTGAACTTTTTAGATTGGAAAAACTGTGCAAGGCTTTCCCCGGTGTTAAAGCACTGAACGATGTCAGTTTTTCAATTGAGAAAGGTGAAGTTCTTGCTCTGATGGGCGAAAATGGAGCCGGCAAGTCAACCTTGATTAAGATTCTTGCAGGTGCATATAGGATGGACAGCGGGGAAATCTTCTGCGAAGGGAAAAAAGTTCAAATAAACGATCGCAATGACTCCACGAAGCTTGGTATCAGTATAATCTTCCAGGAGTTGAACTTGTTCTCAAACCTGAGTGTTGCGGAAAACATTTTCGTCAACAGGGAGTTCAGAAAAGCCGGTTTTATATATGACAGAGAAAAAACAAACAGTGAAGCAAAACTGTTGCTTGAAAGAGTCGGCCTCAATTGTTCACCTGACACAAAGCTTGGAAAATTGTCTGTTTCGCAAAGGCAGATGGTTGAAATAGCCAAAGCTCTGTCTGCCGATGTCAGACTCATAATAATGGACGAGCCCACGTCCTCTCTTACCGATACGGAAGTAGATAAGTTATTCGATATCATAAATAACCTCAAAAAAAGGGGCGTTTCAATTTTATTTGTTTCGCACAAAATCAATGAGGTTAGGCGAATTGCCGACAGAGTTCATATTCTTCGGGACGGAGAGTATATCGCAACCCTTAAAAAAGAAGAAATTACGGAAGAAGCAATCATTAAGTCCATGGTTGGCAGAACTCTTGAGAACATATTTGTAAAGCAGTATGCGGAAATAGGGGAAATAGCCCTTGAGGTCAGGAATTTGTGTACAAAGAATTTTTTGAAAAACATTTCCTTTAATGTCCGCAAAGGTGAGATAGTGGGTTTCGCTGGGCTTGTGGGTGCTGGAAGAAGCGAAGTAATGCGTGCGGTTTTCGGGCTTGACGCAATTTCGGAAGGTGAGATCCTGATTGATGGAAAGCCAGTTCGCATAAACTCCCCCAGCGATGCTATTAAACATGGCTTGGGTCTCGTTCCCGAGGATAGAAAACATGATGGACTAATCCTTGGAATGTCCGTTATGAAAAATGGAAGCATTGTTATGCTGGATAAACTGAGCAAGCATGGCCTTATAAACGATGCTCTGGAATATGAAACCATCGAAAGCTATGTGGAAAAATTAAGTATCAAAACTCCAAGCATGGAAAAAGAAGTGAAGGACCTATCCGGAGGAAATCAACAGAAGGTTGTCGTTGCAAAGTGGTTGGCAAATAACCCACAGATTCTGATAGTGGACGAGCCCACACGAGGAATAGATGTTGCCGCGAAAAAGGAAATACATAACCTTATAAGCAATCTGGCAAAGTCTGGTGTTGCAATCATAATGATCAGTTCCGAAATGCCCGAAGTATTGGGAATGTGTGACAGGATATATGTTATGCATGAAGGACGCATCAGGAGCGAGCTGTGCAGAGAAGAAGCAACACAGGAGAAAATTATGAAAGTCATACTACAGGAGGACGCTTAAGGTGGAAAATAAACTTGAAAGGCCGTCCCGGATAAAAAGAATCCTGAAAAATGAGATTTTTGGTATTTTTATCATCTTAATCTTGATGTGTATTGCCCTGACAATACTTAGACCTACGAGCTTTCCCACTGCGGCCAATTTTGCTTCAATAGGCCGAAGCATATCATATACCGGGGTTATGGCCGTAGGCATGACCTTTGTCATAATAACCGGCGGAATAGATTTGACGGTCGGCTCTGTGTTTGGTCTGGCGGGCGTGGTTATCGGAATTTGCCTTCAGTCAAACGTGTCTCTTGCGATTAGTATCCTTCTCGGTCTGCTCACGGGCGTGCTCGTAGGCGCTTTAAACGGTCTGGCTATTACCAAAATCGGTCTGCCCCCTTTCATCGTAACTTTGAGTCTCATGAATATTACAAGAGGTATGGCACAGGGATTTACCAGCGGTTCTCCAATAAAGATTCCTGACAGCCTGAAAGCTCTTGCCATTGGCGACTTTATAGGCATACCCTATACGGTTTGCTATATGATAGTGCTTGCTGTGATATTCAGCTTGATACTCAGTAAAACAGTGTTTGGAAGACAAGTATATGCCTTGGGCGGAAATGAAGATGCTGCCCGTCTCTCAGGTTTAAATACTACCAAGTTGAAGGTGTTTGTGTATGCAATATCCGGTTTCCTTGCAGCCTTTGCAGGTATCATGACAACTGCACGTCTTGGCGTTGCACAGTCTGCAAACGGCGACGGATATGAAATGGACGTTATTGCTTCCGTTGTAATTGGTGGAACGAGTATGACCGGCGGTAAGGGAACAATAATAGGCTCTCTGATTGGTGCAGTTATCATGGGTGTCCTGAGAAACGGACTGGTTATGCTCGATGTAAATGCGTACTGGCAGAAGGTTGTTATCGGCTCGGTTATAATGGGCGCAGTTACAATGGATATGCTAAGAAATAAAAAATCGGGCAAATAAATGTGTGATTTAAGGTTGCAATGCCTTAAAAAAATAAAAAGGAGGGTTTCTCAAATGAAGAAAGCACTATCTATTATCCTCGCACTGGCTATGATACTCGCACTTGGCGCTTGCGCCAAAGCAGATGAAAAGCCAGTTGAAGAAGTTGTTCCCGAAGCAGATGAAAAGCCAGTTATAGCAGTTGTTCCCAAAGCAGTTGACAACCCCTTGAACCAGGCAACAAAGGTCGGCGCAGAGCGTGCCGGCGAAGAGCTTGGCTTCGAAGTCCTCTGGACCGGCACTCCCGATACTGACTCCGCAGGTCAAGTTCAGGTTATTGAAAGCCTGATTCAGAAGGGTGTTGACGGTATCCTTATGTCTGCAAATGACCCTGATGCACTCAAGGACGTTATCAACAAGGCAATGGAAGCTGGCATTCCCGTTGCAACGTGGGACTCTGACTCCGCCGAGTCTAACAGACTGTTCTATGCTGGTACCGACAACTACCATCTCGGCTACGCCTGCGGCGAAAAGATGGTAGAGCTTGCAGAGGGCAAGGAAGATTTCAAGGTCGTTGTCCTCCACGGCACTCCCGGTGCGTCCAACCTCGAGACCCGTATCGACGCATTCGAGGAAGCTCTGGCAGACAAGGAAGCCACCAATATCGAGATCGTGTCCGTCCAGACCTGCAACGATGACAACAACTACGCAGTTGACCTCATGGAGTCATACACTCTTGCACATCCCGATGTGGATGCATGGTATGTAATCGGCGGCTGGCCCTTCTTCGGCTCCACTGATTCCATGCCAAACCTGGCAGCATGGGCAGCCGATGGCGGTATAGTTGTCGCTATCGACACCTTCTGGCCCTGCCTGCAGTTCGTTAAGGACGGCCTTGTAACTTGCGAATATGGTCAGGACTTCGATGCAATGGGTTACCTCGGCGCAACCGAGCTCTTCAAGGTCATCAAGGGTGCTGAGCCTTCCGGAGACTTCGTTGATACTAACATGAACTACTGCGATGCTGAGAACCTTGAGTACATGCTCAGCGTAATTCCTGAGTGGTAATCAAAGCGTATTTGTCTGATTTTAGTTTGAATTAAATATGCAGAATTATTAAACGTTCAGCAGATTCACTCCCGTCTAATAGCCGGGAGTGAACTGTATCAGAGAAAGTGTAACTTATGACGACAGACTATTTAAGAGCATTAGGAAAAAGCAAATCCAAAGGTAGGGCAAAAGGAATGCCTTCTTTCTGTACTGCAAATCCTCTTGTAATTGAGGCTTGTCTTGAATACTTCAAAGATTTTAGTAATATTGTCATTATTGAAGCCACAGCCAATCAAGTAAATCAGTTCGGAGGCTATACAGGCATGAGACCTGCCGACTTCCGTGACATGGTTTATAAAATCGCTTCAAAGCTTAACTTCCCAAGAGAGAAGATAATTCTTGGTGGAGATCATTTGGGTCCTTTGATTTGGAGCGATCTGTGTGAAGCTGAAGCAATGGAAAATGCAAAAAATCTTGTAAAAGAGTATGTTGAGTCCGGCTTCACAAAGATCCATCTTGATACCAGCATGAAACTCGCAGACGACAGTAAAGAAGTGGACCTTTCCGATGATGTTATTGCATCAAGAGGAGTTGAGCTGTATAAGGTCTGCAAAGAAGCATACGCCATAAGAAACAGCAAAGAAATAAAGGATAATTCCCAACCAGTTTATATTATAGGTAGCGAGGTTCCGATTCCGGGCGGTACTCAGAATAATAGTGATTCTCCTACTGTCACGAAGCCTGCCAGTTTGGCGAAAACAATTGAGGCTTATAATAGAGCATTTCAGGTAGCCGAGTTAGATGATGCTTTTGACGATATAATAGGAGTTGTTGTGCAACCTGGCGTGGAGTTCGGCGACGATGAAATAACGGTTTACAATCGTGAAAAGGCTGCAGATTTGGTGGAATACGCTTATGGGCTGGACGGAATTGTGCTGGAAGGCCACAGCACCGACTATCAGACGGCTTCTGCTCTGAGAGAGATGGTGGAAGACGGTATCGCAATACTAAAGGTCGGACCGGCACTTACTTTTGGACTTAGGGAAGGTTTGATGGCCCTCGAAATGGTCGAAAAGTTACTTGTTCCACCAAAAAACTGGTCAAACTTCTCATCTACACTGGAAAAAGCTATGACGGATAATCCGTCGATGTGGATCAAACACTATCATGGTTCTGAAGATGAACTGAGGGTTAAACGTTTTTATTCACTTTCGGATCGCTGTAGATATTATTTGAGCGACCCTAAGGTGGAAAAGGCACAGAAGAAGTTATTGGATAACATGGATAAGGTGAAAATCCCCCTAGGCTTGTTTCATCAGTTTATGCCCAAACAGTACGAGAAAATAAGCAAGGGAGAGCTTGAATATTCTTCGCGCAGCATTGTGAAGGATTTTATTAAGACTTATATTGACGACTATAGTTTTGCATGTAAATCCAGTGCCGATAGAGGTGAGAAAATGTATGACATTGTTACTATTGGAGAAATTCTAGTAGAGGTGTTAACCAACAGAATAGGCCAGCCCTTTACAGAAAGCGGATACCTAAGAGGGCCATACCCAAGTGGTGCTCCTGCAATATTTATCGACCAGGCGGCATTGTGCGGTGCAAGGACAGCTATCATTTCAAAAATAGGAAATGATGATTTTGGAAAGATAAATATGAAGAGGCTGATTGAGGACGGCGTGGATACTACGCAGGTCATCTGCACAAAGGATAACACTACCGGCACAGCTTTTGTCACATATTTTGCAGATGGTGAACGTCAGTTTATTTTCCACTTCTCCCATGCGGCATGCGGCGAGTTGGCTCCAGAAAATGTTAATGAAGAAGTAATAAAAAAATCTCGCGTGCTTCACATAATGGGCTGCTCCATCACAGGAAGCCCTTCAATGGGAGAGGCAATAATGAAGGCGGTTCGTATTGCTGCTGAAAATAATGTTAAAATTGCTTTCGACCCGAATATCCGTCCTGAACTTTATCATGGAAGAGTTGCAGATTTTTATGAGGAAATTCTTGGATACTGCGATTTTCTTTTGACCGGTAAAAATGAAATCTCCTTGCTTTGTCCCAATATTGAAAATCCGATTGATTATCTGGTGGGAGAAAAAGAAAGAATTGTCGTCGTAAAAGATGGTTCAAAAGGAGCATCACTTTATACGAAAAAAATCAGGTTAAGAGCTCCGGTTTTTCCGGCAAATCAGGTGGATCCAACAGGAGCTGGAGACAGCTTTGACGGGACTTTCCTCGCTTTGATGTGTGATGGTTATTTCCTTGAAGATTGTATGCTCTACGCTGCCGCTGCCGGCGCAAAAGCTGTGGAGAAGCGAGGACCAATGGAGGGCAACATCTCGTTTGAAGAACTCAAAAAGTTCGTGTCTGATAATCCTAATCTTAAGGTGGAAAAATTTTGACCTTTTATACTGAGGGAAAATAATACATACAGAGCGACAAGGGGTAAGTGCTGCTCCCTTGGTAAACCTGTGACCTAAATCAAAACAGACTTCCTCAATTTTTGAGGAAGTCTGTTTTTTTGCGGATGTACCGTTATTATGCGATTACCTTGCGCTTGCTTACACCTACCGATGGTTTTGCGGATTTGAACTGGATGACACGATCCCAAATCACTCCACATTCAGCAAGACCAGAACACGAAAATGGCAGCAGAGCAGCCTTTTTCAGAAAGCCTTTTATGAAATAGTCAAGCAATGCATAGACAGCGGGCTGATCGACGGAGAAGCGATGGCTGCTGATGGAAGCTACATTCCGGCCAACGTATCAAGAGAAAGCTGGATCAATGTAGAAACAGAAGTTGAACAGAGTATGCAAAGCTATCTCGATTCTTTGGATGAAGAGCTTTCCAATCAGCCGGGCTTCAAAAAGCCGCCAACAAAAATTGTAAGGAAGTGCCGTACCACCAGCCAAACATATCCAGACAGCGGTTATATCAATCATGGCAGCAAACGCGGCATCGGGTATCTGATGGAAGCAACTGTGGACTGTAAACACGGCATTTTAACAGGCGTTGATGTATATTCTGCCAATGAGAAGGAAAGCGTCCTGATTTTGCGGCATTTGGAACGGCAAATCAATCTTGGTATTCCAATGAGCCGGCTTGCTCTGGATCGCGGATATGAGGCTGGTGCTGTTCACCGGGGGCTGGAACTTCTGGACATTACCGGATACACTTCAACAACACCGTGGCGCATATCGTCAAGGGCTTGAACAGCGCAGGTTTCAGCGATAAGGACTATCGGATTGGGGAGTCCGCAAAACCGCAGATTCCCGAACAGCCAGCGGAACAAATCACGCTGCCTGACCCGCAAGGAGTTTCCGAACCGGAAACCGCCGAGGACGATTTTTCGGGGCTGGATGGGAAATCTATCGGGGCAGAGTTGGAGCGGCGCAGAGAACATGCGCAAACGCCTGAAATCGCCCCGAAAGCCGACACCATGCTGGACGTTGCCGCAGAGGTCGAAAAGGCATATACAGATGCTATCCAACAGACAGGCAATGACCCGATGATGGACAATCTTCCGTGGGAGGTGCGGGATAAAGTGAAATCATTCCAAGTAAACCCGCAGTTCCGGGAGGATATTGAAACACTGCAAATCCCGCAGTTTTTCCTGAAAGTTGAGCAATCTCTGTTTACGGACGGTTCTTTTGAGTTGCTGGACAAGGAAATGCTGGCAGAGGGCTTTACCCTCAAGGGCAAGGCATACGATATTGATTTTGCCGCCGCAGACGATGAAATCCGCGAAATCGACGTGCGGGAGCAGGACGGCGGTTTGCCGAAGGTGT
>ERZ835051.2621-NODE-2621-length-15603-cov-6.207679_pt1 | contig 15603 bp, 9 predicted proteins | sample MGYA00519575_ERZ835051 | MGnify/ENA primary metagenome ERZ835051 (study PRJEB31850, sample SAMEA3708769) | human gut metagenome | biome: human gut; feature: human-associated habitat; material: faeces | place: China | collected 2014 ... | reverse complement strand
TATTCTTCATCGTATCCTCCACACTTGTCATCACAAGGATACTATAACATAAAAATTTCTACTGTTCAATCATTAATTTTGATGAGAGGAGAGAAAAATGACAAAGGAAGCGCTAATCTAATAATTGACTTGACAAAATTTTGACAATAAGATATTGTCAGAATGACAATTTATTATTAATTTAATTCTTATATATTATGAAAAAATATTTTACCCGTTTCTGTGACAAAATGATTTATTTTCGCAATCGTTTGGAAAACCTGTGTTTTAATGTTTATGAATACGACCAGGCAGAGTTTGAAAAGATTGTTCAAAATTTCTATCCCGGTGCAGACGGTCCTGTTCTGCTTGCAATTTATTCAATAGGCAATGGGCGCAAAAATATCTGTTTTTCTGTTGAATATAACGGGAAACCGGTTTATTTCACGCCGATAAGCGATTATTGCCTGTTGCCGGCACAAAGAGAAAAGGTTGAGTACATTGACCTGTTCCTGTATCAGAAAGTGACAATCAGCGACCATGATGAAAACAACCGTTACATTGTCAAATTTAAAGATTCCGGTCATACGCTTCATGTTGAAGTTTTGTTCGGAGAAATAATGAAAACGGAAAAAATTAACCCCGATATCCAAGATATCGAAGGGTAAAATTAAAAAAAAATTGTTAAGCCATAAAAAGCTTAACAATTTTTTTATATATCCTCAGCATCAATATATTGGTTATGTTTTGAAAGAGAGATAAGAAGTTGAAAAATATTTTTTGCGACTTGGCGGTTGGGGATTTTGTAATAACAACGCACCAGTTCAAGCGTTTCTTTGCGGTTCATCGGGTCGCCTGAATCACACAGGGCAGGGCTGTCCTGAAGTGCTTCATCCTGCAAAATGATTTTGCGCGGAGAGTAGACCGTCGTTTTCTTGTCCATATCTTCAAAAAAGAAACTTATCGGCACATCAAGAACATTGGCAATATCCCATAAGCGGCTAGCGCTGATACGATTGTAGCCGTGTTCATATTTCTGTACCTGTTGAAAAGTAAGGCCGATAAGGCTGCCGAGTTTTTCCTGAGAAATCCCCAAAAGCATCCGGCGCAGTTTGAGTCTGTTTCCGACATGAATGTCCACGGGGTTTGGCGTGCCGTCCGGCATACGTCCGCGTATTTCTGATTGTCTTTTATTTTTCCGGGTCATTGCGGTATTCCTTAATATTTCGAACAATAAAAAACCCGCTTTTCTGTGAAAAGACGGGCGGATGTTCAGAAACCACATTCACTTACATGGCTCGGCTTATTTGGCGGAGCCTTATTCGCCGACATCCGTCCGCTAGACAGAAGTCGGCACAAATTAAGGTCGTGTGCAGCGACCAAGTGAATGAAGGGTTTCTGACGCCCTGAGCAAAGTTCCTAAAAAACGGAACTAAGCCTGCAATCAAAATAAAATATTCCGCGCAAATAATCAAGTAAAAAGTTAAAATAAAATATTTATCTATCTTCAAAAATATTCAAAACAACCTTTCGCTCTGCTCGTCATACCTTCCCTACCTCAGGTAGGGAAAATCTGAGTTTTGTTTTTAAATTATCTTCAAACAGGCACTATCCGGTCCCCTCTAAATAAAACTAGCAGTTTGCACAATCTAAGCAACGCGCCTCTTTATGCACGATCACCCAGCGGCGAACCGATGGGGTGAAGCTGCCCCAGCTTCCCCGCGGGGGCTCCCCGCCGCTCACCGCGTCGGTGCGCAGCAGGCCGTGCCTGTGCGCCCCAGCTTCTTGCATAAAATATTTTTTTAGATTATAGTCGCCTTCAAGAGATTAAAGAAAAATGTTTTGGTATAACTTAAAAGAAAACTTATTGCAGGAACGTTCACGCTGGATACCTTGGGTACCGGTGCTGTTTGGCATAGGTATCGGTGTGTTTTTCGCGCTGCCGATGGAACCGTCGCTGTGGTGGGGGCTGGGATTGGCCGAAACATTGATTTTTCTGGCGCTGATTTTTCGCCGCCGGCCGGAAATTCTGGCCGTTCTCGGTATTGTCAGTATCGCAGCGCTCGGCTTTATCAGCGTGCAGCTCCGGACTGCCTGGCTGAATAAAGTCCCCTTTGTTTCCGGAGAGCAAAAAATGTACCTCAAAGGGCGGATTATCGCCCGGGATACCAACAGTACCGGAAAAATCAGACTGACGCTGGACGATATCAGCGATTTTGACGACAATAAATTGTCCGGGCCTTATAAAATTACGTTGCTGGTCAAAAAAGCGCCGGCAGCAGAAGGACAATGCGTAGAAATGATTGCCAAAATCATGCCGCCGTTCCCGACGGCAATGGTGGGCGGCTACCAGTTTGACCGCAAAACCTTCTTTGACGGCATCAAGGCTACCGGCTATTCCGTTAGCCGCGCCATTCCTATAGATTGTGTAAATTCAACACCTTGGACGGAGAAAGTTAATCTGAAAATTGAACAGATAAGGGACAAAATCGTCCGCCGTATTGATACCGTCCTACCGCCGGATGAAGCAGCTGTGACGGCGGCGATTGTAGCCGGAGAACGCGGCGGCATGAGCCGTGAACTGATAAATAACTACCGCGATTCCGGACTGGCACATTTCCTGTCGATTTCCGGACTGCATATGAGTATGCTGGCGGGAATGATGTTCTTTCTGGTGCGCTTTGTTTCTTCGCTGGTGCCGCCGGTTATTGCGCGTTATGATACCAAAAAGTTTTCGGCCGTATTTGCAATTTTGATGAGCGCAGTGTATCTGGTTATTTCCGGCGCGGCCGTTCCGACACAGCGGGCGTTTATTATGACATTTATCGTCTTGCTCGGCGTTTTGTGCAGCCGCCAGGCTATTTCCATGCTGACAATTTCCTGGGCGGCAATGCTGGTACTGCTCATTTCTCCCGAGGCGCTGATTGGGCCGAGTTTTCAAATGTCTTTCGCCGCGGTTATTGTGCTGATTGCCTTTTATGAACGCTATGCCGGAAGTTTGCACCGCTTTCTGAACGGTGGCGGCAGCAAAAACGTCAGCCTGTTGTCGCGGGCAGGGCGGATAATATTTGCTTATATTGCCGGTATTTTGATTTCTGACTTTGTCGCCAGCATGGCAACGCTGCCTTTTTCAATCTATCACTTTAACCGTATTGCCGTTTACACGACTTTGGGAAATCTGCTGGCCGGACCGGTTATCGGTTTGGTGATAATGCCTTTTGTATTGTTGTCTTTGCTGCTGATGCCTTTGGGATTGGAGGAACTGCCGCTGAAAATTGTCGGCTGGGGAATTCACCTCGTCAATGATGTCACGGCTTGGGTGGCTTCTTTGCCGCATGCCGGGCTGCCGGTTCTGGCGATGCCGCTTTGGGGGCTGGTGGCGATAGTTCTCGGCGCGTTGTGGCTGTGTATCTGGCAGCGGAAATGGCGGCTCTGGGGCTGGACTGGAATATTGGCCGGATGTCTGAGCCTGCTGGCCGCCCGTGTTCCTGACGTTATGGTTGATGAAAGCGGCAAGGCCGTTGCCGTCAAGGACAACCGGGGAGAACTCGTGGTTCTGCCTTCGCGCGGCAAGACTTTTGTAAAAAACATCTGGCTGGAGAAAACCGGCGGCCGCCAGTTGTCGGAAGAAGATAAAAAGAAACTGCGCCTGATTTGGAACGGCAAACGGGAGGATAAAAACTGGCTGGATTTGACGTGCGATAAAACCGAATGCCTTTATAAAGGCCGGATTACCATTGAGAAAAACAAGGGGATTAAACTGGAAGATGAACATTTCGACAGTTCCAAAGCCCTCGGCGCGGCAATCAGCCTTTTGCCCGAAGGTTTTGACGTCAATACGGTTCGCTCCTTTGTCGGCGAAAGATATTGGAATAAGAACTAAGAAAATTCAACTATTAACATTTTATATACATATAGTGATGTAAAATCACAAAAAAGAAAAATCAGAGAAAGGGTAAAATCATGATGTTTGATACAGATACTGTCTTTAATTATATCGGTTATGCCGCCGGTTTGGCGACAATTATCGCGTTTGCCATTCAGACAGGGCGCATCCTGCGAACCAAAACAATCAGCGGCTTGTCCAGTTATATGTATACAATGTACAGCCTGAGCTTAATCTGCTGGTTTGCGTATGGTATTTATATTGAATCGTGGATTTTGGCCATTGCCAACCTGATTACCTTTTTCTTTACCTTTTCAATTTTGTTGTTGATTTTGTATTATGATGAAGAAGACAAAATCGAGCGTTATCGTAAAGATGCCCTGACCTCTGTTTATAACAAGACATATTTTGAAGAAGCCGTTCCGGTCAAAATTGTTGAATCCCGTGTTGCCGGAAAGCCGTTTTCCATTATTTTGGCATCAGTCAATAATCTTGATGAAGTCCAGAGCAAAATGGGCGGAAAATATCAGGCCCGCGCTCTGAAACAGACAGCCAAAACCTTGGAAAAGGCTCTGCGCGACAGTGACTTTATTGCCCGCGTCAGTGATAACAGATTTGCCATTTTCCTGGATAATTCCGATGACAAGATTGCCAAAACCGTTTTGACGCGCGTTATGGACAGCATTCACGGCATTGAAATCAAAAAGTCTGACGACTTGTCCGTAAAGCTGGAATTTGTGGTTGGTATATGCTCGTCGAAATCTGCGTCAGAGCTGCCTGAATTGCTGACAAAAGCGGAGGAAGCCCTGTTACAGACATCGCCCTCCAAAAAGGCGGGACGTATCAAAGTCTACGGCAAAAAGTAGATGTTTCAACTCAAAAAAAGCTCTGCAAGAAAAGCAGAGCTTTTTTTATAATTTCATGTAGAGGAGAGGGTAGGGGGCGCCTTGTTCGTCCAATTCGCTCCTTTTATAAACACGAAAGCCGCAGTGTTCGTAAAAAACTCTGGCTTGTGGGTTTTGTTCGTTAACGCAAACCTCATTGACGGCATAGTTGTCAAATGCAAACTGAATGAGCTTTTTTCCAAGTCCTTTACCTCGCTCCTCGGGAGCAATAAACAGCATTTCAAGCTTGTTTGCCGCCACGCCCATAAATGCAATTGCTTTGCCACTGTCGTTTTCAGCTATAACCAGGTGCGGAATTTCATTTAAAGCCGACGGGACATATCCCGCGATTTTTTGAATTTCTTCATCAGATAAAAACAAATGTGTCGCCCTGACCGAAGCTTCCCATATTTTGCATAAGGATTGGATTAATTCAGCTTTGCGTTCTTTGACTTCGTATATTTTCATGTTTTCCCTTTAGTGCAATAATTCATATAAGAAAGCGCTGCTCCGATCCTCCCTGGCGCTATCCTTCGGCGGCTAACCAACAGGGGAATAGGATAGCTGAGGACGCTTCCCCGTGACTGTAACCGGGCTTTAGAATTTGTAGCCCAGACCGGCATTGATGGCGTAACCGTCGTCTTTTTCAATAAACTTGCTGAACTCACCGTAAAGGTTGAATTGCTGATATCTGTAATCCATTCTCAGTGAGAGGACAGCGCGGTCACGATCGGCGTCATAAGCATTGACACGATAACGAATACCGGCATCGTTCAGGCGGGCTTTCTGCGCTTTGAACGGATCGCCCAGCTCATGATAATAGGTACCGCCGGCACGCAGATTAATCTTGCCTTTTTCACCCAGTTCAATTTCTTTGACGGCATAAAGACCGATACCTGTTTCGATTGAGATGTTGTTGGTTGCTTCAATCTCAAGCGCGCTTCTCTTTTCCTTAATCTTGTCCTGATACATGCCCAGAACATTAAATTCAAGAGTAGGCTGCAAGCCGAACCATCCCATGTCAAAGGTATGCTGTGCTTCGTTGGTGATGCCGTAATAATAATTTCTGGTGTCAGCCTCATAAGTACCGCTGTCCGTACGCCGGCTGTAATCGCCGAAGCCCATACCGATACGAGGAACGGAAATGATTTTTGTCTTGCCGAACTGCATGCTCAACGGCGCCAGCAAGTGAATCATAACCTCGTCGCGGGAAGCCGTGTCATCTTTGTAGTCGCTTTCATACTTGGTGACCATGGCGCCGAGACCGTAGCGGAAATTGTTGTTATATTTCTTGTCAATCAAGCCGAAAGCCGAATGAGCCTGGTCGTCATAATCTGACATATAAGCCGTTGCATCCTGCTTACGGCCAAAGAAATCATAACCGGCCATGATACGCAATTCTTTGTCATCGGTGTTATTTGCCAGCGTGGCGTTAATCTGACGGTCAGCGCTCTTGATAACGTCAAAGTTCTGCTTGGTAAAGTTGGCAAAGAGATCTAAACCGAGTTCGCCTTTGATTGCCGCTGCCAGAGCCTCGTCTGTCTGCGCATATTTGAGCGAGTCAAATATCTGGGAATCCCGCCCGGCTTCATAAGCATTGTCAATCTTGTCCAGAACCGAACGATCCTGAATGCCGGCATCGGCTGAAAGAATTGACTGCAGGCGTCCTTTGCGGGCAACAACGTCGTAGTTGTTTAAATCATCGGGATTCAGGCCGCCGGTCGTATTACCCAGACCTTCGCCATTAGAGTTGTCATCACCTTCAGAGGCGGAATCTTCAGCGTCTGAATCAGCGGGAAGCTGTGCGGCGCTGTTGCCGTTATTGGCATCGTCACCGTCTTCTTCCAACGGAATATCGGGCAAAACAACGTCATCGTCGCTCTTAACAACGTCAACATCATTAAACCAAGCCGTTCCGTAAACTTTGAGGTTGTTGAGATTTCCGGTGGTGAGCGCATTTTTGATAACATATTCATTCTGATTGCTGCCGGTTGTCAGCGCACTGCCGTCAATAGACATCTCGCCGTCCATTTCTGCCGCAATGAAACGCCCGTTGGCACCAAGGTTGACACCACGTGAAAAAGCCATGGTTGTCGTAGCCGTATCGGACATAACCGTGCCCTGATTAAGAATGGAACCGCCGTTTGCCAGAGCAAAAATGTTGTCTTGTCCGGTATTACCCGCCGTAGAACCGGAGAAAATAATCGTTCCCTGATTATCGATTCTAGAGCCGCTGCCCGTTGCTCTCATGCCGACAATTTCCGAACCTTTAATATAGATTGTGCCGGTGTTGGTCGCCAAACTGCCGCTGCGTGCCTCCATACCGGTTGTTTTATTTCCGGTAATTGTCAGGTTGCCGCCGTTAACCGCTGTTGCGCCGTTTTCCGCCAACATACCGACAGCATTGTCGCCTTCAACCGTCAAAGCGCCATTATTTGAAATTTGTCCGCCTTGTCTGGCATGCATACCGATAGCCCCGGTACCATGAACAGCCAGCGTTGCGCCTGTGGCATTTGTCAAAGCTCCGCCGCCGGTAGTAACCATGCCGACCGCCGCATTTCCGGTCACTTCAACGGTTCCTTCGTTGGTGGCGCTGCCCGCCGCCGTAGAGATACCGATACCGGAAGCGCTGGTAACGCTGATTGAACCTGTGTTGGTAACGTTACCGCTGTCAATGCCGATACCCGTACCGGCCGAACCGCTGGCCGAAACAGTAATTGTACCGCTGTTAACAACGTTAACCGTTCCGTTTTCGCCCCTGATGCCGAAAGTATTGCTGTCGCCGTTCATGACAATTGTACCGCCGTCATTTTTCAATGTACCGTTATTCGCATACATGGCCGCAGCATCGGAACCGTTCAGCGTAATCGTGCCTGTATTGGTTCCTGAACCCTGAACAACGTGAATAGCTTTAAAACCGTTATTTTTGTTGGAGATGTCGCCGCGGTTTTCTGCAACGCCGTTTTTAACATACATCGCCGATTCGCCGATGGTGTTGATAACACCGCCGGAAGTATTGATGATTGTTCCGCCGCCATCGGCATACATGGCATAAGCTTTGGCATTGTTAATATCCAATGTACCGTTGTTCGTTGCGGTACCTGCACCGTCAGCTTTCATACCGATGCCACCGGTGCCGCTGATGCTGATATTGGCGCCGCTCTCGTTTGTAGCCGTGCCGGTGCCGACCGTAGCCATACCGACAGCGTTGTTTCCGGTCAGAGTAATTTTTTTATTATTGGTAATTGTTCCCTGATTAACGCGCATAGCATAAATGCCGTCTTTTGCCAGCTGAATTTCACCATTATTGATACCTGTACCTTGATTAACCTGCATAGCAACTTCGCCGATAGACTGCAAAACCGCACCGTCTTCGTTAATAATCGTGCCGCCGTCTGCCTGCATAGCCACAGCCGTGGCGTTGTTGGCGTTAATTGTACCGTAGTTGGTTGCAGTGCCGCTCACAGCCTGCATACCGATTGAGTTAGCGCCGTTAACATTGATAACGCTTGTCTTAAGTGAGTTGGAGGCTGTTCCCGAACCTGTAATCTTCATGCCAACGGAATTATCGCCGTCAAGTGTAATACGTCCTTCGTTTTCTATACTGCCCGAGTTTACCTGCATGGCAATAAAGTTGCCGTTGTCATTTTCGATAATGCCGCTGTTGACACCGCTGCCGCTGTTGACATTCATGCCAATGCTGCCGTTGGTGATAATTTTACCGGTAGAAGTATTTTTGATAATACCGCCGTCAGCATACATCGCCCAGGAAGAAGCATCATTGACAATAATCGTTCCGCTGTTGATTGCTGTGCCTTTGGTCGTTTCTGTTCCGAGAGTAACGCCGAGCGCAACCATACCTTTAGAGTTCGGGCCGTTAACCGTAATCACGCCGTCAATCTCATTTGTTGTGGTCGAATTGCCGCCGGCTTGCATGCCGACAGACGAGTCGCCACTGATTGTAATGTCTTTGTTGTTTGTCAGCTGAGCATCGCCTTCACCCTGCATGGCAATGGAGTTTTTGCCGGACAGATTGATAATCTTATTGTTAATAGCAGTTCCCGAACGGGCGTACATAGCAATAATACCTTCTTTGGTAAAGCTGAGTGTACCATTGTTTTCCGCTTCGCCACTCAAAACATACATTGCGTATTTGCTGTTGTTGTCATCCGTAATGATAATCGTGCCGTTCAGGCCGTTGACGATTTTTCCGCCATCTGCATACATACCGATAGAGTCATCGGAATCAATAATAATTTCCTTATTATTGGTCGCTGTTCCCTGCGTTGCTTTCATACCATACGAACCGCTGCCGGTAACGTCAATCGTGCCGCTGTTGTCGATTGTTCCCGCGCCATCAGCCAGCATACCTGAAGAACCGGAACTCATAACGTTAATCGTTCCTTTGTTGCGAGCTTTTCCGCTGCCGGTGACCTTCATACCGGTAGAACCGTTGGAGGTCGATTCCAAATTAATCGTTCCCTCGTTCAAAGCGCCGATAAGGCTTGTGTCGCTGGTGCCGCCGTCTTTGGTCTGCATACCGACGGAGTTTTGGCCTTTGATATTGATAACTGCCGGATCGCCCAAATCTTTGTTGATGATATCGGCATTTTCGCTGTGCATGCCAACGGAGTTGTCGCCATACATGGTAATACGGCTGTTGTTGGTACCGCTGCCGTCCGTCGTGTAAATGCCGTATGAATCTTCGCCGTCAACTTCGATGATGCCGTCATTCCAAGCCGTAGCAGTACCCAGCATTTTCATGCCATAGGAGTTGTCGCCGTTAATGCGGATTTCGCCGTTGCGGTGGTTAATCGTTGCCGCCGTTTCTTTTTCACTGGCGCCGGTTCCGTTTGCGCCCATACCGATACCGCCGTAGTTCAGCAAAATCTGCCCGTAGTTGTCCAAAGTTCCGCCGGTGCCGAGATTCATACCGTAGCCAAACATATCTTTAAGCGTGATTGTACCGTAGTTTTTGGCTTCGCCTTCATCCAGATGCATACCATAGGCAATATTTTCCGTTGTCGGATATTGCCGGCCGGTAATGCTGATATTGCCGTTGTTGGTCATGCGGCTGTAAATGCCGTTTGCGCCGTACATACCATAGTTGAGCTTGCCATTGTGTTCCGAACTCATAATAATGTCTTTGTTGTTGACAATCTGCGCATTTTCCTTAACCACGCTCATACCGATTGAATTATAGCCGGTAATGTTGATGGTACCGTTGTTCTCAGCATAATTTTCCGATTCCATACCGGTAGACATAGAGCCGGTAATATTAATCTGCCCTTCGTTGGTCGCCTTGCCCAGACCTGATTTCATACCAATGCCGGTATCGTCAATCGTGATAATGCCCGTATCGCGGTTAATGGCGTTGCCGCTGGCCGTAGACATACCGACGCCGCCTTTCTGCATATGAATGAAACCGTAGTTCTGGTTCAGCCCGGAAGCGGAGTGCATACCGTTACCGCGTTTTGTAAAGATAATTTTCGCATTTTTTGAGTTGAGGACATTGGCTTCGTTTCCCCAAATACCGAAAGAACCGGTATCCTGGTCAATTCCCTGAGAAACGTCACCCGTCGTATTGACATAAATATTGCCGTTGTTGACGACGCTTCCTTTTTCGGCTTTGATGCCATAGGAAGTCTTTGTCTGCGTCTGCTGGTCATTGTTCAGTGTAATGTCGGCATTATTGGTAACCACCCCGTTTTCGGTCGAAATACCGTATTCTTCGTTGGCATTGTTTATCGTAATGTTTTTATTGTTGGTGATTGAGCCGATGCCGCCCTTGATACCGTAAGCGATATTCGATACCGCGCCGGTATTGCCGTTGACGGTCAGAATGCCGTTGTTGACAATGTTTCCGGCCAGCGCTTCGATAGCGTAAGCTTCGTTTTTGTTGGAAACGTTAATGGCGGCGTTGTTGGTAACATTGCCCTTAGTCGATTTAATGCCATAACCTTTGGCATCCAGCGCGCCGGTATCATTACCGAGCGTCAGAACCGCATTGTTGGTAATGTCGCCGTTTTCAGTGGAAATGGCATAACTTTCATCGGCATTGTTGATTGTAATTGTATTGTCGTTGGTAATATAGGTGTTTCCGCCCTTGATACCATAAGCCAGCTTGGTCGTCAGGCTGTTTTGGGAGTTGATTGTAATAATTCCCGTGTTTGTGACTGTACCCGCCAGCGCTTCAATGGCATAAGCGCTGTCTTTGTTGGTAATGGTAATGTTTCCGCTGTTGGTCACATTTCCCTGCGTTGACTTAATGCCGTAGCCGAGCGTATCCAGCGCTCCTTTGTTGTTAACCAGGGAGATATTGCCATTGTTGGCGACATTACCCTGGCTGATGCTGATACCATAGCTGGAATCATTGTTGGAAATCTGAATGGAACTGTTGTTGTTAACCGTTCCTTTGTTGGCTTTGATGCCGTAAGCAACCGTTCCAGCGGCATTCTTTGTGTTTTCTATCGTAATCAGGCCGTTATTGTTAACCGTGCCGTTTTCCTGATAAATACCGATGCTTTCTTTCAGGTCGCTGCCGTCAGTCGTTGTTCCCGTATCCGAGCCCGTTCCGCCGTCACTGCCGTCTCCGGTTGTCCCACTGCCGGACGAAGTCGTGCTGTTGGCAAAAGTGTTGTCAATGTAAATGCTGCTCTTGTCGCTGGTATTAATCGTTCCTTCCTGTGTCATTTTCAGGCCCGTTCCGCCGTCACGCAAGTTAACGGAACCGTTGTTTTCAATCAACCCGGTATCATGCTGAATACCGATGCCTTGCTTTTTCAGCTCAATAGAACCGTTGTTGGTTGTAACGCCGCCGTTGAAAGAAGCGATACCGAAGCCGTCTTTGCTGTTGATTTCAATAACGCCGTTGTTGGTCATCGTCGGATCCTTGAGGTCAAGCTCAGGATTCTTTCCGTCGCCGCGAACCGCAATCATGCCGTATCCGCCAATACCGCCGTCAATAACAATAGATTTGTTGTTGACCAGAATGCCGTTGCGAATGGAGAACATGCCGGCGTGGCTGCCGTTGACGGTTTTGCTCTCGTCGCCCGTGTCCGTAATGCTGATTTCGATATATCCGTCGTTTGTCGCGGTGGTGTTGGCGTCCGCACGCATTCCGATAATGCCGCCCAGCCCCTTCAAAAACAGGTTGTTGCCGTCGCTGTCCGTTGCTGCATAATTGCCGTTGTCTCCGGTAAGTGAAACGCCGAGCATGATTTTGCCCGTATTATTCAGAGTAACACTTCCGGCGCGGGACAGCAGAGTTGTCCCGTCCAGAAAAGACTGTTCCAGATAACTGCCCATACCGACAAGTCCGGTTCTGATTTCTCGGTTGTCTGCGCTGGCGTTCAAATTGATGCTTCCGGCATTGGAAACGGAAGTGGTAGAAAAGGGCGGATTTTCCTGATTGATAATCTGTCCGCGCATACCGACCATAAACCCGGCTGTGCTGTCGGCAGATTTTGCCGTACCGGAAATCGTGCCGTTGTTAATTATTGCCGATCCGGTGTCCGCATACATGCCCGTAACTGAATGATTGTCCTTATCGCCTTTGAACGACATATTGATAAGGCCGTTGGTGTGGTTGATGGCTGTCGAACTCTGGCTGGCAATCATGCCGAGCGTGCCGTTTTTTGCATCAATTTTGATTGTGTCGTAGTTGTTGGCTGTACTGTTACGCAAGGCAACCAGCGCGGCTGTGTTGTCTTTCAGGGTAATGACATAATTTTTGTTCGGATCATAGCGGGAGCTGTCCGGGCTGTAACCGTTGTTGACAGTCGATTTGTTAACGCCTTTCATCGCAACCTGAATGTAATTGCTGTAATTCAGGGCGCTGTACCTGAAGTCAATCAGGTCGGTCAACGGCGTGCTGGTACCGTCAACATTAATGCTGGAGTTGTTGGAAATAACCCAGCCGTCAGGATTGCCGTCACCGAAATTATAATCGGGGAACGCGCCGTTTGTCAGCGTTCCGCCAAACTGCTCAAGCAGAATAACCGGATTATAAACCGAAGATTCGGGATTGCTCGGCCGGGATGTTCCGGCAATGCCGCCCAGACTGTAATCTGTCGTCGGATAAGACGGGAAGGGGAAAAATCCGCTACTTCCGCCGCCACCGCCGCCACCACCGAGAATGAGCACCAGAGCACCGCCGAGCAGAATTGCGCCGCCGATGAGCCATGCCCGAGGAGAAAGGAAATAATCCTCTTCGCCGAGATAAGCATAAGCCTCGCGGGAATTTGCCGTAGTAGGAACGACACGCCGGGATTGCATAAACGAACTGTAATTGCGCTGGATAACGTTTTGAATACACGGATGATTCGGATTGGCGCCGGCCGCCCGCAAAGTATTATAAGCAGTGTAGTTGCGCTGTTTAATGGCATGGCACAGGGCCGTATTGCCGTTGCGGTCAAGAGTGTCAATGTTCAGCCCCCGCTGAACTGCCGCCCGCAGTGCCCGTACATTTCCCATGGATGCCAGTGTGTACATTTGCGCATTGCTTATCGGCGGCAGAAAAGCCTGTGCGGGAGAACTTAAGGATAGAACAGTACACGCAGCCCAAACGGCAGCGGTCCTTCTAATCTTTATAAAGTTCAAAATTTGCATACTTAATTCAGCCAATCCAACAAGTTAAAGGGTCAATCGACACACCAGCCCCAGTTTAAGTTAATACATTTTTAACAAATGAATGTATCAGGGTCAACCGGAGCACCCTAGTTATACAACGCTTTTTTAATGCAAATTGCGTGCCAAAAATATGAGGGAAAAACTTATGAGCAGGCAAAAGATAATTGTGTTGACTACCGCGGACGATACTTTAATATATGAGGCATTATCAATAACATTAATGAGGTCGGTATGAGTACATACTATATTGTAAGCGGCGGTTTTGACCCTATTCACGAAGGGCATATTGCCATGATTAAGGCCAGTGCGGAAGCCAGCGACGGCGTTATCTTGCTGTTAAACTCGGACGAATGGTTGGTTCGTAAAAAAGGCACAAATTTTATGAATTTCAAAACCCGTCGTATCATTTGCGAAAATCTCAAGGGCGTTATTGACGTTATAGCCTTTGACGATACGGATAATTCGGCCAGCGACGGCATCCGCAAAGTCCGCGAAAAATACAAAGACGCCAATCTGGTGTTTGCCAACGGTGGTGACCGGACAAAGTATAACATTCCCGAAACGGCGGCCTGCATTGAGTGTAATGTCGAGTTAAAGTTCGGGGTCGGCGGCGACAACAAAGCCAATGCCTCATCCAAAATCTTGAAAGAATATGTTGAAAAAGTAGGAGCATAAATTATCAATGAACCAGAAATTATGCGTTGTATTATCAAGGGTGCTTCCCGTTAAAAGCTGGCGGAAGAAATTTCGTGCGCAGATTGCCAACAATCACACTGCCGAACTTGGCGCTTTAGGAAAGGGGACGGTTATCCGCCGTTCAGCCCACTTGGATAACGCGCCGAACATTTTTGTTGGCTCAACCTGCTATATTGGGGAAAACGCCCGTCTGGTTGCTATGGCCAAAATCATTATCGGTGATAATGTAACCATCGGCGAAGATACGATTGTTTATACTTCTAACCATGATTACCGCAGCCCGGATACTTTTCCTTATTCTTTGGATACGATTGCGCAGAATGTGGAATTTGAGCGCGATAACTGGATTGGAGCGCGGTCGATTATTCTGCCCGGGTGCAAAATCGGGGCAGGGGCGGTGGTCGGTGCTGGGTCTGTTGTCACCAAAAGCGTGCCGAGCTGTGCCATTGTCGGCGGTAATCCGGCGAGAATTATCGGCTGGCGAGATAAAGAAAACTATCTTAAGAATGCACAGCATAACAAGTTTCAACTTGGCGGCAATGATGTCGTAACATTCCTGGACGGCTACAAACCCGAATTGATTGAAAAGAAAAAGTAAAACAAATCCCGGAACTTTTCCGGGATTTGTTTAGAATTCAATAACAAAAATACCGCGCCCCTGGTCATAACCGTTGCTGTATTTGTTCCAGGCACGTAGACTTCCTGTTGTGATGGTCGTATAAGAAAAATATAATGCCCATGCCTGGCTGGAACTTGCTTCGGTCGAAGACCAGTATACATCGCCGGTACCATATGAATTATGGAATTGAATAGTGCTTCCGCCAATAGATAAAAGGCTGGCATTTATTTTAGATAGATTATTATATATAGAATTTAAAATTCCGGCGGCAGGAATGCACCATTCCGTATCTTTAACTTCTGCTGCCAAAGGAAAATAGTTATTCCAATTATCACTTTTTTGAAGATTCTCATTTGCAAAAGCAATCATTTTTTTAGTATTTCCGCAACTGTCAAAATCTTTAATAGCATCTGCTTCCTGATAATTTGTCATAGTTGGAATATCAGTTTCACTGGCGCGTTTGTCGCTTATAGCAAGTGTATAATCCCCAGCCCAGTTGGTCGTAGCTCTTTCTTTGACAAGAGCCTGACCATGCCCTTTCCCATCAACATAAACAACAATGCCAAGCGGGGTTTTACCGTTGATGACTGATGACGAACAGGTTTTGTCGCTGTAATAAATAGAACCTATTTCACAGGTAATTGTTTGCAGTTGGCACTGTTCTTTAATCCAGGAATATCCGTTTTTGCAGTTGCATTGAGCGTATTTTCCGTTACAATCTTCCCCAGTTCCACTGATTTCATTAGAACCGGAGCAATTATATTTGAAACCTAAAGCCAAGCATTTTTCGTTTGTGAAGTTACCGCAATTCCACGTATTCCCGAAGGGACACTTTATGCCGCCGTTTGGACAGGAGGCTTCGGTATATCCCAAACTGGCGCAATCCGTTGTTGCCACGCACTGCGCCG
>ERZ835051.2620-NODE-2620-length-15607-cov-4.338992_pt1 | contig 15607 bp, 7 predicted proteins | sample MGYA00519575_ERZ835051 | MGnify/ENA primary metagenome ERZ835051 (study PRJEB31850, sample SAMEA3708769) | human gut metagenome | biome: human gut; feature: human-associated habitat; material: faeces | place: China | collected 2014 ... | reverse complement strand
CAATATTCCCTGTATAGGATTCCGCGTTCTTTGTACTTTTCATGTGAAAAAGGAGCGGATGGAGTGCCTTTCATAAGTTCATTAAGTTGCCTCTTGTACTCCTGTTCCAGTTTGGTGAGCTCTTTTTTTGCTTCTTCGTTTAAAATTCCCATCTCGTATAACTCCCATCAATTCCCAAACTTTTGCACGTACCCAATATCTTGTAATGCTGAAGCAAAGTAACCAGGTCATCGTCAAGGCTGTAGCCTTCAGCATCAAGCATTTCAAAGGCAATCTTATCGGAGGCCGCATATGCTTCGTTCCATTGTTCCAGCGTCACATTTGCGGGTCGATTAAAACGATATCTATATTTTTCATCAAAAGCCTCCATCATAGAACCGTTTTCACGGAAAAAACTGGGGATATCATCGTCCTGCCTGTCCGAGCTGAATGAATACTCTGAATACCCTGTCGGATGGTTGTGAATAGTCTTTGCGCCGTCCAGAAAATCATCCATTCCCTCAAGATTTATACGTACCTGACCACCCAAAATATCGTACACATCGCCTGACTTTGTGATAATGCGGATACTTTCATGGTCTGAATCCCTGTTTTTATCTATGAAATCCCGGAATTGTTCTTCCACCTGAGTACTGTCATTGAAATTTATGTGCCCAACGTTCACTGCATTCTCAACGAGTGCGCCACCATCAGAGGAAATCCCTGTCCCCCGTCCTATTATATCATGCTGCCCGGTATCTGCAACTTCCACCGCCTGGATCACGCTGCGGCAGGGGTGCGGCGGAGGATACACGGGCGGGGCGTTGATGCCCAGCTTCAGCTCCTCCATCCGGAACACCTTGCCGTGCAGCGCCCGGCATTCGTCCGTTGTGCGGTCGTCGATGGTCGCTATGAACCGGTACGCTTTCACGCCTGCATCCATGAACGCCTGCACCACCGTGTGCCCCACGATGAAGCCCATCACCATATCGTAGTAGCCCGCAAATCTGCCCTCCGGCGTTTTTTGTACCTCGCGGAGCTGCCATGCCCGCTGCCGCCTCAAAATAGCCTGCATCGGTTCGCTTTCACCGATGATCTCGAAGCCAGCATCCTCGGGTGAACTAAGAATCTCAACTTGTTTCTTTAAATTTCGCACTTCCGCCCTACTCTCCCGAAGTTCCAATGCCGAAGAGAGTGTAGCGAGTAATTTCTCCTTTTCCCAAGGTTTCGGGATAAAGTCGGTAGCTCCCGCCTTAATCGCCCGCACGGCCTTATCCGTATCCGAATAGGCAGTCATAAAAAGAACCACCACGTCCGGGTCTATCTTCTTTATCTTCTCCAGCCAATAGAAACCCTCCTGACCACTAATAGCATCCCGTTTGAAGTTCATATCCAACAAGATAATATCCGGGATAAAAGTCCGCATGAAATGATCGATGCGCTCCGGTTGCGTAGCCACTCTTATTTGTTCCATATAGGGCTCCAGTAATAAGTTAAGGGCAAAAAGGATGTCCTCATTATCATCTATAATTAATAGTTTTCCCTTTTTCATAAGCGCTGAACTAGTTTGTGATGCCTCAAAGGTAGGTATTAAATCAATGGAAGAAGCGTGCGTAATCGAACGATTATCGTGCACAGATGAACTGTTAAATTAATAGTCCGCAAAGAGGGTTAAGATTAAGTAAACGGTAAGACTATTTAAGCGAAAGAAAAAACGAGGAGAAAGAAGGAAGACTATCTTTGAACACAATTAACAATTCAGGCATTCATGAGACCACTATTGATTGGATTTTTCGTCTGTATAAATATACACTTAGGCTATGCGCAATGGACTGAGCAAGATTCGATCTGGCTAAAGGATGTATTAGCAGGCAAAGATTCCATCAAATTGAACCCTGAATTCCAAAAAGCAATCCAAAGCGGTTCTTTCCTCAACCCGGAACCGGGAAAACCGATGGGGAAACCTCAACTGGCCGCTCCCAGCAATATCCCTATCACCAAAGATTTCTCAGAATATATCCAACAAGACGATACGACACACCGAAAAGTAGCATTGAAGGATTTACCGCCATCGGTATTCTGGCGACATAATCCACCGTATAAAAAGATACTGCCTGTCTATCAATCTATCTTAGATGAATTGAAAAGGACTCCGTCCAGTGGTCGTACCTCACTAGCTACCTTCGATCTAGGAAGGATGACCAGCCGGAAAACATATGTCCATAAACGCAACGCAAAACGCAACGGAACTTGGCAAAACTACGGCAACCTCCCTACCCCGGATGTCATCTCTAAAAGGAAGAAATTCGAAAGACAACAGGCAGAGGCCGCAAAAAAGGACTCCTCATTGATGATCCAACCACCAATCGATTAGCTTACGGGCCAAGCTCAACTTACGGGGGATCTCCGGTAGGTTATCTTTGGTATAGAAGGCACCAGAACTTAGTTCCTCATCCTGCAACTTAATTTCCCCACTTACATAATCCGCTACAAAGCCAACCATCAAGCCACTCGGATAAGGCCAAGGTTGGTTTCCAAAATAAGTGATATTATCGACCTCTAAACCCGTTTCCTCACGGACCTCCCTGCGCACACACTCTTCCAAGGTCTCGCCAACTTCTAAGAATCCGGCCACTAATCCATGGAAAGTTCCCCGGAAATTACGGGCATGTACCAAAAGAATCGAATCCTCCTTACGGATCAAGACGATCATCGCTGCTGAGATTGTCGGATAAATCTCATGTTTGCAAGAAGGACATTGCTTCATGATCGACGTAGTCTGTACGGTAGGAGTACCACATACCGGGCAGAAACGGCTATGGCTATCCCAATAAAGCAATTGATAAGCCTTACCCGCCTTCTCGTAACACGCTCTCGAGATATAATCCCAAGAGGCACGCAACCCCATATGTACGTAACGGTCATTCCCCTCCACCGGAGTATCCAATTCTGCCGTACGTGCGGGAAGTCCATCCCGGTAATCAACCTCTAGCGTATGAGAAACCGGAACTGGGGGATTCTCGCCATAAGGGATGGTATACGTATCATTCTCTTTCTGAAGCAACAGTTGGTCTTTATAAAAAAGGAACCAATAACAGAGTCTATTTGAAGTTTCCATGCTGATATTTCCGAATTATCTTTCTGTATTTAAAACATCCGCGAACTTACGAATTAAAATCAAATAACGTGCGAAAGCGAACGTGCACCGTGCGAAGGCACACACAATCGTTTCTAAGCATTTTTCTATTATCTTATGATTAGCAGAACGTTACATCGATGGCACATTATTTGCATCTTTTCTAAAAAATGAATATATTTAAAACCTGTTACAATGAAACTAATGATTCGAAACTTACTTTATCTATTCAAGCGGTTTAAGACCGCCGTCGTGTTAAACCTCTTCGGCTTGACAATCGCTTTCGCCGCCTTCCTCCTGATAGTAATGCAGGTGGATTACGAGATGAATTACGATGCCATGCACAGTAAATCGGGCCGAACCTTCCGGCTAGAGGCAAATCACGGAGAATTCGAGCATAACGCCATCCATTGCCTAATGTTTAGCGATGCTTTTGTTAACTCATCCGCTCATATCACGGATTACTCCTACCGTTATCCATTCTACGGAGGAGAACGGTATTGCCAAATCGACGAAGTAGACGATCAAGGAGAAGCGAAAGTCTTTAAGGAAAACTTCCAGCTTTGTCTACCCAATATCTCAGATGTCTTTGATTTCCACATGAAAGAAGGTTCCGTCGAATGCCTATCCATTCCCGGCTCCGTACTCATTCCGGAGAGTGTCGCCAAAAGGCTGTTCGACAAACAATCCGCTATCGGTAAACGTATCCGGATGTCCGGCAGTAGTGGCTGGCAACCTGTAAGTACCACGATACTTACTATTGGGGGTGTCTATAAGGATTTCCCGGGAAATACTACGGTACAAAACCGTATTTACGTCCCGATGGACCAACTGGATCTATTAAAAAGTTCTTGGCAAATGTATGCCAACGAAATATACGTCACGCTAGACGATCCCCTAAATAAAGAGGAGGTATTGGATCATTTCAACAAGACTTTCGATTTCGCTAAAAGCCAAATGGGTTCAGCGCAAGAGATCGCATTACGTCTAACCCCCTTAAAGGATGTTTATTACACGCATGATACAACTTTCGACTTTAATCCGAAAGGTCACCGGGAGACAAATTATGTGTTACTGGGTATCGCTTTCCTCATCTTATTCATCGCCGGAATCAATTTTACCAATCTCACAACCTCGTTGATTCCCCTACGATTGAAAACGATCAATACGCACCGGGTATTAGGATGCTCCATCTATAAGTTACGAGCCATCTCACTGATTGAATCGATCGTGATCTGCTTGATATCCTACATTCTCGCCTTATTCATCGTAAACGATTTGTCTTACACACCGATCGCTAATTGGGTAGATGCGGATATACGTCTTAGTCAATACAAAGGCCTGATCCTTCTCACAGCACTGATCGCTATCTTGACGGGTTGCTTGGCGGGACTTTATCCAGCTATACGAAGTACCTCCTATGCGCCAGCCTTGGTACTAAAGGGCTCTTTCGGTCTTAGTCCCAAAGGGAAAAAAGTACGTGTCGCCCTGATCGGTTTCCAATACACGGTATCGATCGCTTTGATTATTGTCACCTTATTCATGGGACTTCAGAACCATTTCATGACCTCTAGCGAGCAACTAGGATTCAATAAAGACCAAGTAGCCATCGTGAACCTGACACCGGAGATCTACGCCAAGCATAAGCCCCAATATATCCAGAAACTTAAAGATTATCCGGGAATAGAGGATGTGGCCTTCTCCGTCTACGAGTTATCGAAAGAAGATGACATGATCGATCTCGAATATGCCCGCCATGAAGATAAGGATGTATTCTTCAAGGTATTCTATGCCTCCGAGAATTTCCTTTCCGTCATGGATATCCAAGTAGAGGAAGGAAGGGATTTTACACGGGAGGATTTAAACAAGGCACAAAGTGATTATATCATCAATCCGGCGGCAGAGCGGGATTTCCACTTACATCCCGGAGATCGTTTCAATGATCGTACGGTTCTAGGAGTCAGCAAGGATTTTCGGTTTAACTCTTGCCGGATCGCAAGCTCCCCTTTCGTATTCGCATTGAATAACGATATACCCAATCCTAAATTGGTATCCTATATCCGCTTCAATTCGAAAACGAATTTACAGGAAGCTGTCGCCCACGTCCGGGAAACATTGAAAGAGATCGATCCGACTTTCCCTTTCGAGATCTCTTTCTACAACACCATCTTAAACAATTTATATCAGAAAGAACAAACACTGGGTAAACTAATCTCCCTATTCGGAATAATGGCGATCTTGATCTCTATCGTAGGTGTATTCGGACTCGTGCTATTTGAGACGCAATACCGCCGGAAAGAGATCGGTATCCGCAAGATCAACGGAGCGACTACCGGACAGATTCTTTTGATGTTCAACAAGACTTATATCCAGATCGTCTCCGTTTGCTTCATCATCTCGATCCCAATAGCATGGATGGGAACACAACAGTGGCTAGAGAATTTCGCTTATAAAACACCACTCCATCTTTGGGTCTTCATCGTAGCTTTCCTAATCATTCTCTCGGTTACGATCGGTACCGTTACTTTCCGGAACTGGCAAGCGGCGAATGAGAATCCTGTGAACTCGGTGAAGTCTGAATAAACTCACTCGGAGTGATCCCGTAAATTTCTTTAAAGCAACGGGTAAAATAGTTCGGATCGGAGAAGCCGACCTGAGCAGCTACCTCCCCAATCGAATAAGCGTGCTGCCCCAATAACTCGGCGGCACGCTTTATACGTATATTACGGGTGAATGAGGAAGCGGAGCAACCAGTAGTAGACTTTAATTTCCGAAATAAGCTGGCACGGCTCATCGCCATCTCGGAACAGAAAAGCTCTACATCAAACTCCGGGTCCTGCAAATGAGCCAGAACGACCTTTGTCACTTTCGAAAGAAATTCCTTATCCGGATCGGCGATGGTTTGCTCCGGAGTACGCAAGTCGAACCGATCCCTGAAATATAACTTTAGTTGCTCACTACGTTTGAGCAGATTCTTGATCTTCGCTTTTAAGACAGCAAGACTGAATGGTTTAGGCAGATAATCATCCGCTCCGGCTCCATACCCTTCCAATTGTTGACGTTCTTCCGCTAAAGCAGTCAATAGGATAACCGGTATATGGGCCGTCCGTTCATCCATTTTCAAAGCCTCACAACATTCAATCCCATTCATGACCGGCATCATTACATCCGAGACAATCACGTCCGGTAGGATCTCCAAGGCTTTCTCCAAGCCGACCTTTCCGTTTTTCGCTATCACGACCCGGTAATCCGTTTGAAAAGCATTCATCAAATAACGACATAGATCCTCATTATCCTCTACAAACAAAAGCGTTTGTCGTAGATTCTCCGGGACCGGGTTTGTTCCTTCCAATGGAACTGATTCCCGCAAAGATGCCTCTTCCATTTTAGGTTCCGAATACTCCAACCACTCCTCAGGATAAGCCTCTTCCGATATAGGCAAGGCAACCGTAAAAACAGAACCTTTCCCCAATTCACTCTCACATTGAATGGTTGCCTTATGTAACTCCAATAGCTCTTTTGTGTACGCAAGGCCGATCCCCGAACTCTCCGAGCGGCGAAACGCTATCGATTCCCCCTTATAATATTGATCAAAAATATACGGTAACGATTCGGGAGGAATGCCGATTCCACTATCCGTAATTCGTAAAGTCATGACCGCATCGGATGAGCTTTGCTCCAATGAAGCGGAAAAGCTTACCGAACCACCATCCGGCGTATACTTAAATGCGTTCGACAGTAAATTATATAGAACCTGCTCTAGGATATTCTTGTCAAAATAAGCGATTGAGATATCCGGGGCAATCGAATACGTAAACGCAATTTTATAGGAATCGGCCAAAGGAATAAAGGTTTCCGAAATCTCCTTTAAGAATCGACTGAGATCCGCACAAACAATATGCGGGGAAGGAACTCCCCGGGTCAATACCGATAAATCCAGTAATTCATTGACATGCCGAATCAAGCGATTGGTATTCCGGGAGATCGTACGCAAAGTTTCTTTATCTCCACAAGATTCTTCTGAACCGGAATGCCGTTCCAGATCCTCCGTCAATCCCTTGATTATCGTCAGAGGGGTACGAAGCTCATGAGAGACATTCATAAAGAAACGAGTTTTCAACGCATCTTTTTCCTCCAGTTCTTGCTTGGCCTGTTTCAACAGCCGTGTACGTTCTTGTATCTTACGCTCCAACTCGGCTTGGCGAAGCTGATACCAGCGCACCCGGCTCTTATAGGCGATATACAACAGTACGCATACAACCACGAATACCAGCAAAATAAACCACCACGTCCGCCACCAAGGAGGAAAGATCCTGACAGGTTCGGTAATGGGAGCGCTCCAATAGGAACCATTGCCGGAAGTTTCCACCCGAAACACATAGTTTCCCGGTGGTAGGCGGTTATATATAGCCGTACGATCGCTGGCGTCCACCTCCCGCCAATCCGTATCATATCCATCCAGACGATACCGGTATCGGATACTACGGGGATGAGAATAATCGAACGCGATAAAACCCACCTGTAAACCTTGCTTCTCACGTGAGTCTCCGATCGTGAGGTTCGTGATTCGCAGAGACTCAGGTATTTTTCTCAAACCGTCCGTTAACTGAACGGGATCAAAAGAAACGATCCCCTCATTACTGCCAAATACAAGTTCACCCGATTTGCGCTTACAGCAAGCGCCACCCATAAACTCATTCGATAATAAACCGTTTGCCGTCGTATAATTAACGATATGCCGGTTTTGTATATCCAAGCGACTCAGCCCTTTATTCGTGCTGACAAACAGGATGCCCGGCTCACCTTCACGGATTCCTCGTACGATATTTCCCGATAAGCCATCCTGTACCGTGAAATGATCAAATCGCCCGGTTCGCTTGTCGTATTGATCCAACCCCGCATTCGTACCGATCCACAAATAACCGGAAGAGTCCACAAACAGACAATGAATATGATTCGACGCAAGGGGATTCATCTCACCCGGTATATATCGATACGTGATAAGTGCTCTCGTCTTCGTATCCCACACCCGAAGCCGCCCCTCATCCGCTCCTCCCCAAAACCAAGATTCTTCGCTCACGCATAAGTTACATAACTCCGACAACGAGTTGATCGGATAATCATAAGAGACTTGGTAATCCGGTATAAAAGGGCGGATTCGGAAATCATCCAGATTCAACCGGTCCGGGTTGGCGTCTTGATAACTGATCCATAGGTTCCGCTCCGAATCCTCACGGATAGAACCTATAATCTTTCCGGATAAAGAGGACGGACTTTTTCGGGGTGAGAAGGTAAAACGCATATCTACCCGGGAAGTCTTATGGTTAATCCGATCTAATCCCCTAGAGGTCGCAACCCAAAGATTCAGGTCCGAATCCTCATAAACGGCTAGGATATGAAGAGAAGACAGATTCTCTTTTTCCGTGTATCCCAAGGTATATCGAAACAAGGAAGGTGTTAAATCCGCATGGCTCACCCCATACGTGGAATGCCCCGCCCACAGATGATCCGAGTCATCCAGAAACAAACAGGTAATCTGGTTACTGCTGATAGAATGTGCGTCTTCCGGCACGTTCCTCAACTGTCCCATTTTCCTCTCCTTCGGAGAATAATAAAAAAGACCTTGATTGAAACGGCTATCATCAAACCAGACCGTTCCGTCCTTACTCTCGAAGATGGATCGCACTTGGCATTCTCCCGTAGGTTCCAGATCCTCCGGCCGGTCAAAGAAATGCTCACATCGCAAGGCAAGCCGATTCATCCGGCTAATCAAGCTTGTCCCCTTATTATGTCCGATCCAGAAATCACCATCACCGGTCTCCAAGAATTGATATACCCGAGTATCCTCACGACCGACAGATTGGAAGATCTCTCGCTCTCCCATATCAACCGAACGAAAAGCCCCTTCACGTCCCGTACCTAACCACATATAATCAAACCGGTCGATATAGATCGCGTTAACGCCATTCAAATTGCCGGCATTGATATCCTCCCGGTCATTTGTCCGTATCGTATAATCTTGAAAGTGGTTTGTTTCTTTGTCATACAAACTAAAACCAGCTAAAGTCCCTACCCAAAACGAATGATCCGGCGCCGAATACAAACAATTCACAGGAGACGACGAGACTACCGAACCCGCCGAAGAAAGGCGTACCAATTTCTTCTCTTTAGCGTCATACTCCAACATCCCGTTCTCCGTACCTATAAAGATATGTCCCGGAACGGAGGCCGAGAAACAAGTAGGACTACCATACACACGTAACTGTTGTCGAAGCCATTCTTTCGTGAAATTCAAAAATGTATCCGAACCTCTGTCATAACGGCTAATCCCACCCGAGGAAAAAAAGATCCAGATACCTCCATCTGAATCCTCGAATAATTTATCGATAGAACTGCTTTGTATACTTTCCTGACAATCCGGTACGGGCAAGAATACTTTAAACGTATATCCATCGTAGCGGTTCAAGCCTTCAGTCGTCCCGACCCAGACATACCCGGTACGATCCTTCAAAATAGAGGTCACCGAGGAAGAAGAAAGCCCGCTATCCATTGTTATCCGGTCAAAAATAACGTTGGTAGCTTGCGTTCTCGTTACCATAAGTACAAACAGCAGTAAAAGGTATATTCTCATCCATTCATCTGATTAATGCCCCAAATATAAAGATTAAGTGGGTGAAAATCACAGAAAACAGAAAGATTGAACGATTTGTACGGTATTATGAAACATATGTCCGGCCCGCTCCCTCCCTATTTCCCTAGCTTTGCGGTATCAATTCTAAAACGAATGTAAAATATGAGAAAACTTTTTCTATCGCTAGTATTCCTTAGCGTGCTACTATCTATCCATGCGAATCCGGGTATTAAAGGAATCGTAATCGATCAAACCACCCGTAAGGCATTAGACTACGCTCACGTTGTATTATATGATGGAGATCATATCGTCGAAGAAGCTATGACTGAAGCGAACGGTTCTTTTCTAATCCAGCCCGTAAAACCGGGAACGTATTCGATCCGTATCCATTTTCTGGGATATGATGTTTATATGGGAGAGGAGTTTATCCTTACAGAGCAGATCAAGGATCTGGGTACTATCCCGATGCGAATGCTTGAGGTAGGCTTACAGGAAGTGGAGGTCGTAGCCAACAAGAAACAAGTCATCTATAAACTGGATAAAAAGATCATCGAGGCTTCTTCCAACCTGCTTTCCTCGGGAGGAACCGCTGTCGATATCCTAGAGAACACGCCTTCCATCCGGGTGAACGCCGAGGGAGAGGTTACCTTCCGGGGGAGTAGCGGATTCACAGTCTACGTAGATGGAAAGCCCAGTATATTTACCGGGACCCAAGCCTTGGAACAGATCCCGTCCGGACAAATCCAGAATATAGAGATCATCACCACCCCGTCCGCCCAACATGATACAGGGGGTGATGTCGGGATCATCAATGTCATTACCAAGAAGAACTTCGGGGAAGGGTTGAGCGGAGTAATCAACCTAAGCGGGAATACGGTATGGAGCCGGACCTTGGATTTCTTGTTGACCGGACAAAACAAGGTGTCTCAATGGCGTATAGGCGGTTATGTGGGAAACCGACTTCGCAAAAGTCATTTTACCCAAGAGAAAACGACGTTGGTAAACGATACGACAACGACTTCTTATTCCAATGGCCCCCGTGAAAGTAACGGCTACGCATATATTCTCAACGGAGGTTGGAGCTATACACAAAAACAAACGACTTTTTCTATTAACGCGGAAGGCGGATATGCCGGACTCAAGCGAAAAGGGGATCTGGAATATACGGAAGAACGTTCCGCTAATGGCGAGCAATTCGAGAACGGAGAGTTCAAGAGCCTTGACGACTTTGATATCCATGAGACTTTCGGACTAGGGAATCTGGCCGTGGATCATAAGTTCAATGATAAGGGGCATAACCTTAGCGGTAGCTTCTTCTTGAAATATGGAGGCGACGCTCTGGAATATTTCCAAAGCGATCTGTTCGACAAAAACAACGTACGCCAGCAAGGTCATCGTGCGTGGGAGGCCGAACATCGTTGGACCGTCCGTGCGAAAGCCGATTATGTATTTCCATACAGCAAAACCGGACAAATCAAGGCGGGTTATCAATATTTCTCATACTCGGAAGACGGCGATTATAGTATGCAGTTTTGGAACCCGGATACCAAAGAGTTCTTCTGGCGTGACGATATTTACAACACGTTCTATTTCCAACAAGGGATCAACTCCCTTTATGCGATCGTTGGGGATAGCTACCGGTCTTTTGATTTTCAAGTAGGATTACGGGGAGAACATACGCATCAAGTATTACGTAGCTCCAAAGATTGGGCGAACCGCCTACAAAGGCGTTTTGAGTTGTTCCCATCCACCCATATCGGTTATAACCTCACACAAAATCAGAAGCTTCTATTCGCTTACAGCCGTCGTACGACCCGACCGGAGCTTTATTTCATGGAGCCATACATCACTTACAAGGATTACTATACAGCCGAGATCGGTAACCCGGATATACGCCCGGAGTACATTCATTCTTTCGAGTTGAATTATTCCTTGACTTCCGGCGACAATGCCTTGTCTGCCTCCCTATTCCACCGAACCCGCAAAGACAAGATCGAACGATTACGGGTTCCTTACCAAGCCGGGGTTACCTTGGATTCCATGGCGAACGTGGGACATGATTATTCCACCGGAATAGAACTATCGGGCAGTTTGCAGGCCACCAGTTGGTGGAATACGCAAATAAACGGTAGCCTTTATCACTACCGGGTAGAGAACGAGTATAAGACGGACGGAAAGAATGAGACCAGTACCAATTACGAGATCGCTTGGAACAACGCTTTCACGGCAGGTAAATACACAAGGATACAGCTTGACGGCAATTTCGTAGGCCCTTCCGTAACCACCCAAGGAAGAACCCAGTCGTTCTGGTTTGTCAACCTAGCGATACGGCAACAATTCTTCAAACGAAAGTTGACAGCCACCCTCTCTTTCCGGGATGTCTTCAATACGGCCCGTTATGTCAATACGATCACTTCCTCGAACTTGATTTCCAAAACACGAATCCGGCCCGATTACCCGTTGATAGGCTTGACCCTTAGCTATACGTTCAACCAGTTCAAGCTAAAGAATGGCTTATCCAACAATTCAAAGGATTTATTCGAGGGGACGAATCATTAGTACAAATCATACTATCGCAAAATCCTATATAATGGAACATCTGAGATGTTTTAACTATTTGTCCTTGCAACTGTTATTATCATCTCCTACTTTTGCGATAAGAAATATGACTGTGAAGATTTCCATATAGTGAGGACTGAGCCGAAAAAGTAAGCCCCGATCGAACAAACGACCGGGGCTGATTCTTTTCCCGCTTTCCTTCCTCACGGAAGTACTAAGGGATGAACTTTAATTTATTACTTTAGTATTAATATTAATCCATTCCCGCTTGTTCGCCCTCTCGGGGTACTTGGATAATCCGCACGGGAATGATTTTCGATTTATCTTTTCATTATTCCTTTACATGTCTTATTTAACGACCACCTTTACAGTCTCGTCGCCAACCGTTACAAGAACGATTCCAGCAGGAACAGCGATCGTAGCGTTATCGGAAGTGACAACTGTCTCTGCCAACGGCATACCCAACAAGTTACGAACATAAGCCGTCTCGCCTTGAGCGCCTTGGATCGTTACGGAACCGGCGTTGCCGATCACTACGACAGAAGAAGACGCAGAGTTATCGATAGACTCATTAGATGTAGGATTACCCTCACCTACTGTTACCGGCAACGCTTTAGAAGTATCAGAAGTAAAGCCTAACTTACCATTCAACGCATACAAATATTTTGTAGGTTGGTCTACCGGTCTCACCGAATAACCGGCATCCAACTTCGTGATATAAAATTTGAAGTTATTTATACCTCCAAGGCAAACATCTTCCTTAGCTTCTGCCGCAACAACCACATTCTTTCCGTTTACAGTTGTATTGATCGTATCGACACCTGCTAAAGTGGCCGGACGGAAAATGGCTTTAACATCTGTATTCTGATTAGCTTCAGCTCCATAAGTACCTTCCAAGCCATAGTTCTCGTCATAAGTAAACTTAGCTTGAGCCTCATTCCAATAACGTAATGAGTCTTGAGCGAAATACAAGAAATTTCTTACCGGAGCAACGGAGTCACCTTCAGCGATACCTTTAGAGATATAGAAAGAAGGAAGCTCTGCCTTACTATCTGCCGTATCCAACCAGAAAGTCAGACCTTCTGCGCCAATGATACCCTCAAGGATACCATTCTTATTTTCCTTCAAGGAGATTGAACCTTCCTCACTATCCAATGTCGCATGTCTCGGAACAGCATCCAAGCTAGCACCCATCTGGAAGAAATCTACCACTACTTTCGCATAATCCGCCTTTTCCGAGCCAACAGGAACTTCAGCGAAGCTAGGAGTATTCACATCCACTTTCAACATTTTAGCGTCAGCCTTGACAACGTCATTATAATTATCGGCAGCCTCGTCAGCGTTAAGAGCATCATCCAAGCAAATTACGGAATAAGTGCCGTCAACGTTCTTCTTGAATACCAAGCGAGAAAGATTGTCCGCTTTCTTATCGTTATGATCAACCAACTTATAATCAGAACCCTCATGATTCAAACCCTTCTTATCGTCAACCAAATAGTAAGCTTGAATAGTCAACATATCCGCTTTCTTCTTAGCCACCTCGTCATCCTTCAAATAGATGTACTCAACATTGTTTTTAACAGCCTCTGCCTTCTCCAAGCTCCAAGCGTAGCTCTTAGCGGCATCACTTACCGGCTCAAATTTAGAATCATCGGCATTACAGCTCATATACACTTTCTCTACGGCAACAGAGGACTCGCCATTAAATACCAACTGAGCCTTTTGCTTCAATTGAGCGTCAGAAAGAGTCAAGAAGCCTTCATTAGCGCTTACGGCAACTAATTTGATATTCTCGGCAGGAATATCACCAACCGAAGTCTTTACGGCTTGATAAATTCCAGCCTTGTCTGTCTTATACAAATTAGCATTAAACGTTTCATTCGTCTCAAGATTCTTAAACGTAACAGCACCGGAACCCTGCATACTTACAATTACCCATTGTGCAACAGGAGCCTTCAAGTCAACCTTAGCAGGAGCCAAAGCCTCCTTAGAGAAAGAAGCGGTAGCACGAGGCTCTTCAGTCTTCGCATACGTAGAAACCAAATATTTACCATACAAAGACTCACCTTCTTCACCATCGGCAGGTTTAGTTCCTGTGAAGTAGATATTATAGATAGCGGCACCGTCAGTCTTCAACAGATCAGAAGCCTTTGCCCATGTATTTCCTGTAGTCTGGGCCAAGGAAAGCTTATCAGTGGAACCCTTCGTAGTGATATAAGTCTTCAAACCACCAGTGGTCAAGGAATAAGCTCCTACATAAACAACTAACTCTGAGCCAAAGTTCTCATCTGCGCCCTTCGTTACCTTCACACCTGTCATCTTGATCGTATATTGACCAGCCTTGTTTGCCAAGTCATCTTCAGAAACACCATAGATAGCGTTCATGAAAGCGATCTTACCGTCTTTCTTAACATTGGTAGCGTTCAGTTTCTCGCCCTTTACGGTAGTGAAACCGAAACCCTCACCTTTAGCAGCATCCAAGCTCGTGATACCGAATGTAGCGTTCGGGTTCAATACGATGAAAGTAGCGGCTTTCAAGTTATCCGCGGTTACACCACCCTCCTTAGCCAACTTCAAACCAGCGGCGTTAGCTACAACGAAACACTCGCCGGAAACCTCAGTCTCACCAAACTCCAATGTAGAATTAACAGTAGAAGCGTCGATAGCGAACATCTGCTCTCCAAACGGATTCACGTCAGCCTCGGAAGCGGCGTTCGGGAATTTAAAAGAGAACCCCTTACCGGAAAGATTGCTGTTCAAATCACTAGAGGTTGTTCCTTTTTTAGCGATAAGCATTTTTGCTACATTTGCGGCAGTAGCCATATCATAAGCCAAAGGTTTACCTCCTAATGTAATTTTATCATCATTATAGTTATCATCGGTATTATTGTCATCATAAGTAAACCAACAATAACCTTTCTTCACATCATCCTCGCTAGCGGCCTCAACAACCGTGGATCCTTCCTTACCATAAACCACCTTTCCAGCAGCGTCTACCAGTTTAAACATCAATTTACCATTCTCGGTCTTTACGCCTGTAACCGTGAAGACACCAGCTTCGCTTTCTGTAACGGTATTCGCAAACTTATAAGCAGCGTCCGTCACTTTCGCTGATTTCAAGAAAGATGTACCCTCTTCATTTCCCAAATAGACTTTCAAGCCTTCTGTTGGCTTAGCTTCTTTCTGAGAATAAGTAGTTCCATCCGCAGCAAACGCCACACCTGCCATAAGCAAGAACGACGCAAACATAGTAGAAATTCTCTTGTTCATAATCTCTAATTTAAATATTAATAATAGTGTTA
>ERZ835051.2616-NODE-2616-length-15629-cov-3.371067_pt1 | contig 15629 bp, 7 predicted proteins | sample MGYA00519575_ERZ835051 | MGnify/ENA primary metagenome ERZ835051 (study PRJEB31850, sample SAMEA3708769) | human gut metagenome | biome: human gut; feature: human-associated habitat; material: faeces | place: China | collected 2014 ... | reverse complement strand
CCGCCGACCTCATTCTCTGGCGCGGAGGCGACTTGGACAGGATGCGCAGGGTTGCGGACGAAAGGCGCAAGATGCGCTTCGATCTTTTCAAGAAGAAGCTGCTCAAGAAGACACAGGACGAAAAACTGGTGGCCGCTTTTGAAGAAAAGGTGGACGAGGCCCTCAAGGCCATGGCTGAACCGACGCAGGATGATCAGCAAGATGACTAAAGACACGAATTCCCGTTTCGAAGCGGTGCCGCCGCTTTCGGAACTCAGTGACGGCGACGCCGCAGCCGCCTGCGACGCCGTGCCCGAGTACTGCGACGATTTCTTCGACGACGCTCCCGCGTCCGAACCTGAGCATGAGCATGAGGAGTCCCTCGCCGTGAAGTCCGCCGACAGCGACGGCTTCGTGGTGGAGAAGGCCGAGCTCACCGTTCCGACGCTTCTTGAGGCGTCTGCGGGCACGGGCAAGACCTTCTCGATCAAGCATCTGGTGCTCAGGCTGATCGTCGAGCAGGAGATCCCGATCAACAGTCTTCTCGTCGTGACCTTCACGAAGGCGGCCACGGCGGAGCTCAAGAGCCGCATCCGCGAGCATCTCGCCGAGACGCACGGCTATCTGACGGGCATCTATGCCGCCGAGGACGTCGATCCCCTCGTCGTGAGGCAGGTGGAGATCTGGCGCGGCATGGCCATCAGCGACGTGGATGCCGTCAAGCGCCTGCGCGAATCGCTCGCGCGCTTTGACGACTCGGCCATCAACACGATCCACGGCTTCTGCCAGAAGATGCTCTCCGAACACGTCTTCACGTCGGCGGGGAACTTCGATACGGAGCTCTCGGACGACGACGCAGCCCTGCGCGACGAGGTGACGGAGTCCTTCCTGCGACGCGAACTCGACGCCTGCACGTCGGCCGACGAGCGTCGCCTGCTTATGCAGGGCGACGACTGGGCGGAAAAGCTCAGAACGCTGGCCGGCCTGCCCGAAGATCTGGCAAAGCGCGTCATTCCCGACGATGTCGAGCCGCTGCCCCGCGAATGGCTCGAGCGCTTCATCGGCACCGCGCCTGCGGCGCTTCGCGCCCTCAAGCGCGCCAGGAGGCTCGCGACCTACGACGACCTGCTCGCCGAGATGTGGCTCACGCTGCGCGACGATGCCACGGGCGCCTTTGTGGCCGGCATCAGGAACACTTACAGGGGCGTGCTGATCGACGAGTTCCAGGACACGGACCCCGTGCAGTTTGCCATCTTCAGGAAGCTCTTCCTCGAGATCCCGAAGAGCGAGCGCTCGGCGGACAAGCCCCGCGCGCTCTTCTTCGTGGGCGACCCGAAGCAGGCCATCTACAGCTTCCGCTCGGCCGACCTCGACACCTACATGCGTGCGCGCAAGCTCATCAGTCGCCACAGCCGCCTCGGACGCAACTTCCGCTCCTGCCCGAAGCTCGTCGAGGCGGTCAACCGGTTCTTCTCGATCGCGGGCCCCGACGCCTTCCTGCGCCACGACCTCGCCTACAAGTCCGTCGATGCGAAGGCCGACCGCACGGGCCTCTTCCTGCTCGACGAGGACGGGATCTGGTGCGAGGCGGACGTATTTGAAATCTGGTACACCGAGGAAGGTCTTGAGAAGAAGGAGGCGATGGACGCAGCGACGGCCCGCTCCGTTGCCGACGACATCGCCCGACTCATCACGCTCGGGCGCGACGGCAGGGCCGCGATCGCCGCAGGTCCCGACGACCATGTGATCGGCTCGGTCGAGATCGAAGTCGAGGACGGCGAGACGAAGAGGCCCGTGGCGAAGACCATTGCCCTTCGCGCCGTCGAGGCCCGCGACATTGCGATCCTCGTGCAGAAGCGCGGTCACGTCGACAAGGTGAAGCGGGCGCTCGCCCGCCGAGGCGTGCGCGTCGTCATGAAGAGCAACGACGACGTCTTCAGGACCGAGGAGGCGCACGACATGCTCTGCCTGCTGCACGCCTTCGCCGAGCCCGGCGTCGAGCGCGTGCTCACGGCGCTCAGGGCGACCCGTCTCATGGCCGCCACGCTCTCCGAGCTCTGCGACCAGGACGAGCAGGCGCGCTCGGACCTTCGCGAGCGCCTTGAGGCGGGCGTCGCCCGCTGGCGTCGTGCGGGTGCGGCGGCTGCGCTCTCGGCCTTCATCGACGAGGAGCACCTCGCCGAGCGCCTGCTGCCTGTCGAGGGCGGCGAGCAGCGCCTCACGAACTACGCGCACATCATCGAGCTTCTCAACGAGGCGGGCAGGAAGTATGCGACGCCTGCAGGCCTGCTGAGCTGGTTCGAGTCCGCCAGGGCGCAAAAGGGCGGCGAGACGCGCAACCTGCGCCTTGCCTCCGACGCGAACCTCGTGACGGTCGAGACCATTCACTCGAGCAAGGGTCTGCAGTATCCGATCGTCTATCTGCCGAGTGCCGAGTCCATGGGCGCCATGAAGGGGGAGAAGCGCTCCGTCTTCAAGCAGAGCGACGCTTCGGGCATGGAGCTCTCGATCACCCACGGGGTGGTGCCGGAGTCCGATGCACTCAAGATCAAGCGCAAGGAGGAGCTCGTGCGCCTTGCCTACGTCGCCATGACCCGTGCGGCGTGCCGGCTCGTGCTCGTGGTGCCGCAATACAGAACGTCGACGGGCTGGCACGGGAATTACACGAAGAACGCCTACTTCATGGCGCTTACGGGCTCGCTCGAGCCGGATCGCAACATCGTGCTCGACAGGTTCCGCGAGCTCGGCAGCCTGCCCGGCGTGCGTTGCGTCGAGATCGAGACGCTCCTTTCGGAAAAGGCCGACGCCATTACGGTCGCGCCGCCCGTGCTCGATCCCGATCTCGGCGTCGATCACGCGAAGCCCATCCTGCCGAAGTGGCGCGTGAGCTCGTTCTCGAGCATCAACCGCTCCGTCACGGACGACGAAGTCGCCTGGTTCGGTCCGAAGCAGTCGGGCGGTCCGCTCGAGGGCATTCTGGCCTTCCCGCGCGGCACGAAGGCGGGTGACGCGATGCACGGCATGCTCGAGATCGCCGACTTTCCCGCGGTTGCGCCCGACACGCCCGAGGCCGATGCGCTGCGCCGCAGCATCGCCCGCAGCCGGATCGAGCAGTTCCTCTCCTTCCCCGACGAGGCCTCGCTCGACAAGGCCGTCGGCGAGGCCGCGCGCATGATCTACGACGTCGTCAACGCCGAGATCCTGCCCGGCATCCGCCTGCGCGACGTGAAGATGACGGAACGAGCCTCCGAAATGCCGTTCCTCCTGCGCATGCGGGACGGACTCAGCGCGTCGGACCTCAAGGATGAGCTTGAGAGGTTCGGGGAGATGTACGCGATTCCGAACCTCTCGGACGACGACCTCTCGGGCTTCCTCACGGGCTTCATCGACCTTGCGTTCGGTGCGAAGGACAGGTTCTGGATTCTCGACTGGAAGAGCAATGCGATCACCCGCTTCGTGAGGACGCAGGCCGACTTCACGCAGCAGGTCATGTCCGACGAGATGCGCGTGCACCGCTACCGCCTCCAGTACCTCATCTACCTTGTGGCGCTCAGGCGCTTCCTCAAGGCGAGGCTCGGGTCCGAATACGACGACTCGCTCCTTGGCGGCGCCTGCTACGTGTTCCTGCGCGGCGTCAGCGCCGATGCCCTGCGGGGACCCGACGGCATCCAGGGCGTCGTGTACGACCCCGTGGGCGCCGAAAGGATCGCCCGCCTTGACGAACTCTTTATGCCTGAATGGGAGCAGAAATGACGAACATCACCACCAACGATCCCGGCCGCATGCTCCCGCCCAAGCTTGCGGAGCTCGGCGAGGCGCTTCTTCGCGTCGCCGACCGTGCGCGCGAGGCGCAGGGACTCGAGCCCTTCGGCGAGGACATGCACGTCTTCATGCGTGCCGTCACGTCCGCCTTCGCGGGCGCCGACGACCGCGGCAGCGTCTGCGTGAGGCTTTTCGACGTTGCGCGCCGCATGGGCCTTGAGGTCGGGGACGACGAGGAGGTGTACGACGCGGACATCCGCGCGCATCTCGAAGAACTCGCCCGCTGGGGACTCGCCGCTGCGGGCGCACCTGCAGAGGGCGCGCGCCCCTTGGCGCCCCTCGTGCTCGACGAAGGCGCTGGCGGCCTTGCCTCCCGACTTTATTTTGCAAGGTTCTTCGCCGAGGAGCAGCGCCTTGCGGCTGCGCTCGTGCGGATCGCCTCGAAGCCTCCGCGCACGCTTCCCGAGGCGACGGCCGCGCTCGTCGAGAAGCTCACGGGGGCCCTGCACGCCGACGAACTCCAGACCAAGGCCGTGAGGCTTGCGCTTGAGAACCGCCTTGCGGTGATTTCGGGCGGTCCCGGCACTGGCAAGACGACCACCGTGGTTCTCATCCTCGAGTGTCTGCTCGAGGAGAACAAGGACCTTTCCATCTATCTTGCCGCTCCGACGGGCAAGGCCACGAGTCGCATGCGCCAGTCGATCGTCGCGATGACCCAGGGCCCGATCGCGGGCAATTTCCCGCGCATGAAGGAGGTCGTTTCCGAGGAGACGGCTCAGGGCGCCCCGCGACGCGTCGAGGAGCACACGATCCACAAGTGGCTCGTCAAGAAGACGCCTTCGGGCGAAAAGCCCTCGGCGGACAATCCGCTTCCCGCCGACGTGCTCATCATCGACGAGGCCTCGATGGTCGACATCCATTTGGCGGCCCGCCTCTTCGAGGTGGTCTCGGAGAGTACGCGCGTGATCATCCTCGGCGACAAGCATCAGCTCGCCGCCGTGGGACCGGGCGCCGTCTTTGCGGACATCTCCGCCACCGACGGCGCGCTTGCCGCAAGCACGGTCGAGCTCAAGACGAGCCGCCGCTTTGCCGAAGGCTCCGTCATCGCCAAACTCGCCGCCGCGATCAATCACGACGGCGGGATCTCGAGCTCCACCGCCCGCACGACGGTCAAGCGCCTGCTGGCCGACGCGCAGACCGGCGGCGACCCCGACTGGCGCATCGCCTGGGACGACGCCATGCCGCAGGGCGAAGGCGGCTACGGCCTCGCGCCCGCCGCCACCGCGTGGCTCGAGGAACGCTTCTCGCGCTACACGGCCGCGCTCGTCGACTACATGCGCGTCGTCACGCGCCCCGAGCCGAAGGCCGACGACCTGAAGGCCGCGGGCCGCGCCCTCTGGGAGATCTTCCAGACCTTCAGGCCGCTGTGCGCCCAGCGCCGCGGCCCGCAGAGCGTCGAGGGCATCAACGCCTGGGCCGAGGCTAAGGTCAGGACGGCGCTCGCCGGCGCAGACTTCAAAACCTTCGCCGAGGACCGTTGGAACTATCCCGGCCGCGCCGTCATCATCCGAAGCAACGACGACATCCTCGGCGTCTTTAACGGCGACGTCGGCATCGTGCTCCCCGACGAGCACGGCGACCTGCGCGCCGTCTTCTTTGACGCCGACCGCAGCATGCCGCCCGCGCTCATGCCCGCGCACGACACGGCCTTCGCCATGACGATCCACCAGTCCCAGGGGTCCGAATTCCCCGAGGTCGCCGTCTTCCTGCCGACCGACCCCGCCTCGGGTCTCGCCACCCGCGAGCTCCTCTACACGGGCGTCACCCGCACCAAGCGCTCCGTCGACATCTTTGGCACGGAGCGAGTCCTCAACGCCTCCGTCGAGAACCGCACCGTGCGCGTCTCGGGCCTCGCCGACCGCCTCGCCGAGCGCGCGAAGGCCGCCCGCGGCTGACCTTCCCGCACCGTCACCAGAACCTCGAAAAGGCCTCTCCCCGCGTCCGAACAGGGACCGGGAGGGGCCTTTTGCACCCTCATTGTGAAATGACCGGACAGTACAAAACAAAGGTGACCGGCGGGTTCAAAATGGGCTGGAACGGTGTTATAGTCTCCTTAAGAAAATGAACCGGGCGATTCAAAATGAATCCGCCCTCAAGGAGGCTTGAAATGGCGGTTGGAAAGAAGGCCGTGGTGCTGGTCGTTGCGGCGGCGGTCGCGGCGGGAGCAGGCTGGGGCTTCGCAGAGTGGCAGAAGAGCCGCGAGGCGAAGCCGAGCGTGGCCTGGGGCAGCGTGGATGCGCGTGAGGTGTCCCTGGCCTTCGAGGGGAGCGGGCGCATCGCCGAGCTTCTCAGGGAGGAAGGCGAGGCCGTGAAGGCGGGCGACGTGATCGGGCGCCTCGACACGCGTGCGCTCGAGATCGAGCGCCGTCGCGCAGAAGCGCAGGCCGAAGGGCTTGACGCCCAGTGGCGTCTGGCCGAAGAGGGCTTCCGCAAGGAGGAGATCAGTTCCGCGAAGGCCGAGCTCGATGCGGTGGAGAGCAATCTTGCGCTTGCAAGAAAGACCGAGGACCGCCAGCTCAAGCTCTGGAAGGCCAACGCCACGACGGCTCAGAACGTGGACAACGCGCGCTGGAGCCGCATTGTGCTTGAAAAGCAGGCTGCGAGCGCCCGTGCGGTCTACGAACTCAAGGCCGCGGGTCTGCGTCCCGACGAGGTCCGCCAAACGAAGGCCGCCCTTGATGCGGGCCGCGCCGCCGTCGACTCGCTCACCTATCAGATCGAGACGGCCGCCGTTCTCGTCTCGCCCGTCAACGGCGTCGTGCGCACGCGCATGGCCGAGCCGGGCGACATGGCCTCCGCCGCGAGGACCGTCTATCAGATCAGCATCATGGATCCGAAGTGGGTCCGCGCCTACGTTTCCGAGACCCAGCTCAAGTACGTGCAGGAAGGCGCCGAGGCGCTCGTGACGACCGACACGACCGAGCCGCTCAAGGCTCGCGTGGGCCACATCTCGAGCGAGGCCGAGTTCACGCCCAAGACCGTCGCGACGCAGGACCTGCGCACGGTGCTCGTCTACGAGGTGAGGCTCAACGTCGAGGATCCGGGCAACCGCCTGCGTCTCGGCCAGCCCGTGACCGTGGACTTCGCGCCCTGAATCCGCCGCCGGAGGAAAGCACGTCATGACGACATCCGTCATTGAAGCGTCGGCGCTCTGCAGGGTCTTTGCGTCCGAGGACGGACGCGAGCCCGTGCGTGCGGTCGACGGCGTCACCTTCGCCGTGCCGCCCGAGGCGCGCCTGGTCGCGCTCATCGGTCCCGACGGCGCGGGCAAGTCAACGCTCATGCAGATGATCTGCGGGCTCGTGGGCCAGGACTCAGGCTCGCTCAGCGTGCTCGGGCGCACGCCGGACCCTGACGACGAGGACTTCGTCAACGCCGTGGGCTACATGCCGCAGACGCTCGGCCTCTACAAGGACCTCTCCGTCATGGAGAACATGAAGCTCTTCGGTGCGCTCAGGGGCACGAAGCCTCCCGAAGGCATGACGATCGAGGCATACTACGCGAGCCTCATCGCGCTCACGGGCCTTGAGGGCTTCGAGGGCCGCCCTGCGGGCAAGCTCTCGGGCGGTATGAAGCAGAAGCTCGCGCTGGCCGTTGCGCTCGTGCGCGCGCCCGCGCTCCTTCTCCTCGACGAGCCCACCGTGGGCGTCGACCCGCTCTCGCGCCGCGAGCTATGGGCCGTGATCCGGCGCATGGTTGGGCAGGGCGGCACGACGTGCTTCTTCTCCACCGCCTATCTCGAGGAGGCTGAGTCGGCCGACTGGGTGCTCTGCATGTCGGAGGGTCGCATCATCGGCTCGGGCACGCCCGCGGAGCTTCTCGGGCGCACGAAGGGTCGCACCTATGCGCTCGATCTTTCGGGCTTTTCAGACGCCGAGAGGAAGTCGCTCTCGCGCCGCATGATGCTCAAGGTTTCGCCCGCCCCCGAAAAGTCGGTCTTTCTCGACGCCGTCCCCCGCGACGGCGGCATCGACCTGCTGCTCAACGCCCCGAACACCCGCGAATTCGCCGAGCGCGAGGTCGAACTCGCGCTTCGCAGGGACGAGACGGGGACCGTTCCCGACTTCGACGTTCTCGAACGTGCGCCGCGCATGGAGGACGCCTATGCGCTCCTCACCTTCACGATGGAGACCGTGCGCGCCGACGACGCCTCGTCCGCAGCGCCCGACCCCGACGATCCGGGGCGGCTTGATACGGGCGACGTGCCGATCCGCGCGCGCGATCTTTCGCGCACGTTCGGCAGCTTCGTGGCGGTCGCTGACACGACCTTTGACGTGAAGCGCGGAGAGATCTTCGGCCTGCTCGGGCCCAACGGCGCGGGCAAGACCACGACCTTCCGCATGCTCTGCGGCCTTCTTGCGCCTTCGGGCGGAGAGATCGAGGTCGTGGGCTGGGATCTTCGCGAGGCCAAGGCCGAGGTGCGCGCCGAGATCGGCTACGTCGCCCAGAAGTTCTCCCTCTACGACAAGCTCACGGTCGAGCAGAACCTGCGCTACTTCGGGCGCAGCTACGGCTTCTGGGGGCCGAGGCTCACCCGCCGCGTCGCCGAGGCGATGCGCGGCTACGGGCTTTCGGCCTACAGGCGCATGCCCGCCAAGTCGCTGCCCGTGGGTGCGAAGCGCGATCTGTCTATCGCCTGCGCGCTCCTTCACCATCCGAAGATCCTCTTTCTTGACGAGGCGACCTCGGGCGCCGACCTCGCGTCCCGCCGCGCCTTCTGGCGCAGCCTCACGAAGCTTGCGGCCGCAGGCACGACGATCGTCGTGACGACCCACTTCATGGAGGAGGCAGAGTACTGCGACCGCTTCCTCATCCAGGACGCGGGCCGCATTCTGGCGCTGGGCTCGCCCGGCGAGGTGCGCGCCTTCGCCGCCAAGGACGCGCCGGGCCGTACGATCCGCTCGATCGAGGACGCCTTCATCGCCATCGTCGAAGCCGCCCGCGCCGCGAGGAAAAAGGAGGCCGCATCATGACCGCCTCGAGAAAAACAGGACTGCTGCGCTTTTCAGCTTCCAGATGCCTGGCGCTCATCGTCAAGGAGTGGCACCAGATCGGGCGCGATCCGTCTGCGCTCGTCATCGGCGTCTTCCTGCCGCTCTTCATGCTGCTCGTCTGCGGCTTCGGCATTTCGATGGACATGAAGGACGTGCCCGTCGCGATCGTCCTCGAGGAGCGCACGCCCGTCGCGCAGCGCATTGCCGTCGACTTCACCGCGAATCCGTACTTCGACGCGAAGGTCTTCTACGCGAAGGCGCTCGCCGAAAAGGCGCTTGAGGCCCGCGAGGTCGAGTGCATCCTCACGATTCCGGCGGGCTTTGCGGCCAACGCCCAGCAGGGCGAGGCGGCCGAGCTCGGCCTCACGGTCTACGGCGTCGACAGCAATTCCGCGACGCTCTTCAAGAGCTACGTGCTCGGACAGCTCAACAACTCCGTCACGAAGATGGTATCGAACGGCATGATCGAGCCCGCCGTCGCCTCGCGCGTCTCGGCTGGGCCCGTCAAGTCGCTCGCGTCCCGCAGTTGGTTCAACGAGGCGAGCATCTCGACCTGGTACCTCGTGCCGGGCATTCTCGTCATCGTCGTGGGCGCAGCGTCCACCATGATGAGCGCCATCGTGATCGCGCGCGAATGGGAGCGCGGCACCATGGCCGCGATCTTCGCGACGCCGGCCTCGCCCCTTGAGATCTTCCTCGCGAAGTGGCTCAGCTACTGGACGATCGCCTTCGGCGGCTCGCTCCTCTCGCTCTGCACGAGCTTCCTCGTCTTCGGACAGCCGCTCAGGGGAAGCATCGCGGGCGTGCTCGCCATCCTGCTCACCCTGACCGCCATGGGCACGGCGCTCGGCCTCTTCATCTCCGCCAAGGTGAAGAACCAGTTCCTCGCGATCGAGCTCGCCGTCGTGCTCGCCTACATGCCGAGCCTGATGCTTTCGGGCTTCCTCTTCGACCTGAGGAGCGTCCCTGTCTGGATCGAGTTCGTCGGCAGGCTCCTGCCGCCCACCTACGCCGTCGAGGCCTTCAAGCAGTGCTTCCTGGCGGGCGACGGTCCGATCCTGTGGCGCAACGTCGGGATCCTCTGCTGCTGGGCCGCGCTCTTCTTCTGCATGGCCGTGCGGGTCCTGCGCAAGCGCCCGCCCGTGACGGTCCCCGACAAGTCCGAACCGAAGGGAGGCGCATCATGCTGAAGTCCCTCTGGCGGGACGTGCGCGCGTCCCTCAACCGCATCTTCGCCATCGTCGTGAAGGAGTTCGCCGTCACGTTCGGCGACAAGGGCTCGCGCATGGTGCTCATCGCGCCTGTGTTCCTGCAGGCCATTCTCTTTGGCTACGGCGCGACCTTCAACCTTGAGCGCGTGCCCTGGGTGCTTCTTGACGAGTCGCACTCGTCGGCCTCGGCCGAAATCGTGCGCGGCATCACGGGCAACGGCATCTTCGACCTCAAGCGAAACGCCGTCTCGCTCGCCGACTTCGAGAAGAGCATCGACTCGAGTGAGGCGCTCGTCGGGGTCTACTTCCCGAACGACTTCGATCGCAAGGGCGAGATGATGGTCGTCTCCGACGCCCGCAACTCCACGACCGCGGGCATCGCCTACGGCTACATCAGCTCGATCGCGACGCAGGTCAACGCGAAGCACGGCGGCGGGCTCGCCGTCGAGGTGCGCGACCGCGCGCGTTGGAACGAGAACGGGATCACCCGCTACACGATCGTGCCTGGCCTCATTCCCGTGCTCGCGCTCATTCAGGTGCTGCTGCTTGCCGGTCTCTCGGTCTCGCGCGAGCGCGAGGACGGCTCGTTCGACATGATGCTCATGACGCCCGCCGACAGCATCGAGATCCTGATCGGCAAGGCCGTCATGCCGACCCTCATCGCCTGCGGACAGGCCTTCCTGATCTTCGCGATCGGCTTCCTCTGGTTCGAGCTTCCTTTCAAGGGCTCGTTCCTGCTGCTCGGCCTCGTGATCTTTGGATTCAGCCTCTGCATGGTGGGCCTGGGTCTGGGCGTCTCGGCCGTTGCGGACAACATCCAACAGTCGATCGTCATGATCATCGTGATGATGCTACCGATGGTGATCCTCTCGGGCCTCATGACGAGCGTGCGCGCCATGCCCCACTGGATGCAGACCGCTACGATCCTCAATCCGCTTCGCTACAGCATCCAGGCCATCCGCGCCGTCTACTTCGAGGGCGCGGGCCTCATGGACATCCTGCCGCTCGTCTGGCCCGTCGCTCTCGTGGGGCTCGGCTCGATGAGCCTCGCAACCTATCTCTTCAGGCACAAGATCTCGTGATCTACGCCGAAGACAAGAAACTTTTGAAAAAGGAGTCAACTGGACATGGCCGTCAAGACTGAAGACAAGCGCCGCCGCATCCTTTCGGCGGCCCTCGACTGCTTCGAGGAAAGGGGCTTTGCTGCCACCCGAATGGAAGACATCGCCCGCAGCGCGGGCGTCGCCAAGGGGACGATCTACAACTACTTCAAGGGCAAGGAGGAACTCCTGCACGCGCTTGCCGAAAGCATCGCGGGCGTCATGCACCGCAACCTTGAAAACGTGACGAGCTCCGAAAACGAGGGCCTTCCCCTCAAGGATAGGCTCATGAAGGTCGTCGCGCCACTCACCGACGGCACGCCGCGCTCGAAGCGCAACCTGCGCGTCTTCCGACTCGTCTGGGCTGAGGGCCTGCGCTCGCCCGAGATCATGCACGACCTTTACGCGAGGCTCTTCGTGCCTGTCTTCAGAAATGACGGTCTTCTTGCCCGCATGCTCGAGAAGGAGGACGTCCCCGACTTCGTGCGCATCCGTCCCGTCGTCCTCTTCGCGCCGCTCATCCAGTCGATCTTCATCCACGTGCTCGTGGGCAACGAGCTCATCGGCTCGCCCCGCGAGTACATCAGCGACTACTTCGACTTCATCCTCTCGAAGAACGCACGCGAGGAGCACGTCCCCGACGTTCGCCTGCCTGGCGAAGACGCCTGACGAGCGGCCCTCAAGCTTCATTCGGGGCGGGGCGCAAGGCCGCCCGCCCCGTTCGTTCCTCACACAGAGCAAGTCTCCCGCAGCGGCTTGACGTGCGTCATTGACGCCGCTTCAGGCCGCTGCCTTCGCCGGACGGCTGCGCTAAGATTCTCATCCGCCAAAAAAAACGCAGGTCCCGCCTGCGGATGAAAACGACAGTCCCGGACAAAATCAAAGCGCACATCATCATGACCGACACCGGCGAAAAGACCTTCTTCATGCGTTGGCTTCCCGTATTGACGCTCACGCTCTGCACCTTCGTCTTCAACACCTCCGAATTCATTCCGATCGGGCTTCTCACCGACATCGGCCGTGACTTCGGCCGCACCGAGGCCGAGATGGGCTGGCTCGTGACGACCTACGCCTGGGTCGTCGCGCTCATGTCGCTGCCGCTGATGCTGCTCGCCTCGAAGATGGAGTGCCGCCGTCTCATGATGTCGGTGCTTGCGCTCTTCGTCGCGAGCCACGTGCTCTCGGCCGTTGCGTCTAACTACTGGATCCTCCTTGTGTCGCGCCTCGGCGTCGCCTGCTCGCATGCGATCTTCTGGTCTGTCGTGAGCCCGCTTGCCGTCGAGGTCGCGCCGAAGCACAAGACCTCCGCCGCGCTCGGCCTTGTGGTCGCGGGTTCGTCCATCGCCATGATCGCGGGCCTGCCGCTCGGACGCGTGCTCGGCCTCTATCTGGGCTGGCGCATGACCTTCCTCGCCATCGGGCTTGTTGCGGCGGTTGCGCTCGTCTGCCTCTGGCGCTTTTTCCCGAGCGTGCACAGCCGCAACGCCGTGGCGCTCGACAAGGTGCCCGCACTTCTGGGCCGGCCCGCCCTCATGGGCATCTACATCCTGACGCCGCTCATCATGACGGGGAACTTCACGGTCTATTCCTACATCGAGCCCTTTCTCGCGCAGGTGACCGGCATGCATCCCGACCGCATCACCTGGGTGCTCGTCGCCTACGGCGCCGTGGGCATTCTCGGCAGCTGGATCTTCTCGCACTTCTTTGACCGCCGTCCGATCGGCTTCCTGCAGTTTTCGGTGTTCGGCATCGTCGCGAGCCTCTTTCTCATGGCGCCTCTGGGCGGCGGCGAGCTCACGATCGTGTTGCTCTGCATCTTCTGGGGGCTTGCGGTGACGCTCTACAACCTGGTCTTCCAGTCTGCAATCATCCGCGCCGTTCCGTCGGGCACGGCCGTTGCCATGAGCGTCTATTCGGGCATCTACAACGTGGGCATCGGCTCGGGCGCCCTTGTGGGCGGCCTCGTCTGCACCCATGCCTCGATCGCCGGCATCGGCTGGGCGGGCGGTGCCATTGCGGCCGCAGGCGCGCTCTTTTGTCTCCTGCGTGTCGGTCCCGTCATGCGCGGTGTCTTCGCGAAGTCCTGAGACGCATGCAGGCTTGACGCATGAATGAAAGGCGGGCGTCCCTTCGAATGAGGGAGGCGCCCGTTCTTCAGCAGGGGAAGGCTTCCTCCCACAGAGAGCCTGAGGCATTGGGACGGTCGAACGAGACCTTTCTGCTCCTGTAGGTTTTCTGTCTTTTCACAAACTGCCTTTCCAGCATCGTGATGCCGTTGTCGACGATGTCGATAATTTCTGCATCGGTCTTTGTCTCGTGCAGGCGTACGATTCTGCCGATGTACTGGGTGAGCTGGGTGAGTACGGGAGCGCTGGCCAACGGCATGGCCAGAAGCAGCGTGTCGAGCGGAGCGTGGTCAAAGCCTTCACCGATGAGCTGCCCCGTCGCCACGATGATCCGAGGCTGGGATGCCGGCAGTTCGTCGATTTGCCTGACGACCGAGGCGCGATCTCCTGCGGACATTTCGGATGTCAGGACGAAGGTGCTAACGGGGAGCTCCTTGAACATGCCGCTCAGTTCTTCGACATGCTGCTGACGGTTGGTGAGGACAAGAACCCGCCGCCTGCGTCGGACAAGCTCGCTGCAGATCCTGAGAATGAATTGGTTGCGTTCGGCGTGACAGGCAAGCCTGTTCATCAGTTCGGCGTGAACGAGCCCCGCACTGAAGGATTCGGGATGCTGAAAGCGGCGGACGTCGAGCCTGACGGGCAGGTCGTTCGGCTGCTTGAGCTTCCTGATGATCGGGCCGCAGAGAAATGACGTTGCCTTCTGTGTGCCGTCCGTACGCTCGAAAGTGGCCGTAAGTCCCACCAGATAGCGGCTTGCGCATTGTCCGAGCACCTTGGCATAGCCGCTGCTCGCTGCGTGGTGGCACTCGTCGACGATGACCTGGCCGTACTGGGCGAAGAAGCTTCGAAGTTCGCTTTCCGGCTTGCCTGCCAGCGTCCCCTCCATGACGATGTCAACTGTTCCCGTCAGCTGCTTTTTCGTGCCGACCCATTCGCCCACGCCGTTCTCGGGAATGTCGAGGAATGTCGCAATGCGGGCACGCCATTGGCGGAGCAGCTTCTTGCGGTGCACGATGACGACCGTGCTGACGCTTCTTGAGGCGATGAGCGCCAGCGCAAAGACCGTTTTGCCGAAGCCCGTCGACGCGACGACGATGCCCTGTTCCGTCTTCATGACCGCCTTCAGGAGTGTTGCCTGCTCGGGCGTCAGAGTTCCTTGAAACTTGATGGAGACAGGCGCGCCTGAGCTGCGCGCGTCTTCGAGTCGGAAGGAAATGCCGCTCTCGTCGAGAAACCTGCGAACCTCGGCCAGCGTGCCTCGAGGGAGCGAGAGCCAGTCGGGATAGGCCTTGGCATAGGTGATGAAGCGGTGCAGGTCTTTGCCGTTGCTCATGCTGCCGTTCTTCCAGACGGGTTTGGCGTAGAGCTGTTGTTTGAAAAAGGCCGGGTTGGCGAACGTTGCAAGTCGTACAAGGGCGTTGGAGAGAGGAGCCGTCAGTTCGGAGGCCTTGAAGTAGATCGCATTGTCGAGGCGGATCGACAGTGCGCGAACGTTCGGAGCCGCATGAAGCGGTTTCGTGAGCGTCACGCGCTCCCACGGAAGCGTCTCAAGCAGCAGTTCCGCTCCGGCCGTGCCGTCGGCAGTCACTGGAGAAGCACGCCCCGTGTTTCTCAGGAAGCTCTCGGCCTCGTCGGGCGTCATGCGTCGGATGTGTTTCAGATGTCGCCAGGGCCTCTCGATGATGTTGAGGTCGTCGTCGATGAACACTGAACCACCGCGCGCCTTGGCTTCAGGCTGCATGGGAAGCGCCACCAGATTGCCGATGCTGCTGTTGCCGCGCGGCAGTTCGTCCTGACAGGGAATGATGCGGTCGAAGGAGTCGAGCTTGAGCAGCCCCTCATCGGCGATCGTGAGCGCAATCAGTCTTTCAAGAACCCGTCTGACCACTGCGGCCTGCATGGGGACGGACAGGAAGAGCCACAGGTGTACGCCGCAGGCGGATCGGGAGATTTCAGGAACGAGTGGAATGCCGTGCTTTCTGGCGGTCTTGATGACGGCTTTGCCGTCACGCTCCCAGTCGCTGTCGTCAAAGTCAAGAACGGCGAATCGGCAGGTATTGTCCGTCAGGAGCGGATATACGCCCATTACGATGTCGCCCTTGAGATGGGAGTAGTAGGTCCCGGCAGTCACCTTTTCGTAGGCTCGGTGCGGGCACAGGTGGCACTTCAGGCTGCAGCCTTCGGTGTAACGCATGGTGCATTTCGGCGAGTAGCCGGACTTTTGCGCGTCGGTCCTGGAGGCCCAGCGGGTTGCGTAGACATCGGATCTGCCTGCAAATAGACCTGCGAACAGCTCGACCTTCTCTCGTGAAGTGAGATCCGTTTCCGCAACAATCTTCGGCGTTTTGACAGAACCCGTGCGCCGCAAGCCTCTCATTTCAATGGGAGGTAAGG
>ERZ835051.2610-NODE-2610-length-15665-cov-10.924023_pt1 | contig 15665 bp, 12 predicted proteins | sample MGYA00519575_ERZ835051 | MGnify/ENA primary metagenome ERZ835051 (study PRJEB31850, sample SAMEA3708769) | human gut metagenome | biome: human gut; feature: human-associated habitat; material: faeces | place: China | collected 2014 ... | reverse complement strand
GATCTTAAAATGATGGGCAAAAGGAATAGCAACTGCAGAAGAATTCTTTCCTTTCTATGTGCTGGTCTGCTTCTTGCAGGATGTGCTGCGGGAGCTGATAGGCAGGACGCTCCTGCTACAGAAGCATTGTCCGGGGATGTAACTTTGCTGGAACCGGAGGGTACTGCAAGCAACTATGAATATGTCTCCTATAAAAATCTGTATAAATCAGAAGTCTATTCAGCATCGGTAGATTTTCCGGTTACAGAATATGCTTATCCGGATAATCAGACATTTACACATCTGGGAGTCCTTCCGGGCAACAGTGTCAGCGCGGGAGAAGCGTTGATCTACGGAAGCAGCAGAGAACTGGAGAAGCAGGTTGAAAATAAACAGAAAAGTATTGAGAAGCAGGAGGAGGATGAGGCGGAGTATGTAGAGATCGCCAATGAGAATCTGGAGCAGCCATTGGAAGATAAGGAATTTTATTACAGACTCTGTCAGGAGTATAAGGACCGCGAACCGGAATTTACACTCTATGGAACCAAATATCAGGATGTCAATATCGAAGTACAGCTTCTGCAGGAGGAATTAAAGCAGCATACGGAGCTGTATGAGCTGGACCATAATTATGCGCTTGAAGAACTTCAGAGACTACAGGACAGGAAAGAACAGACAATCCTGAAAGCGACAGCATCCGGTACCGTGGTTGCAATTACCGGTTTTGTGTATGGTGATCAGATCACATCCAGAACCCCGGTTATTGCAGTCGGAAATTTGGATCAAAAGAAAATACACTGTGATTTTATCAGTAAGGCAGAAATCACAAAGGCTGCTGATGTTTATGCTTTTTTTGATGGAAAGCGCTACGAGATTGAGTATGAACCCATGAAAACCGAGGAATATAACAAGCGTGTGAGGAATGAATCCAGTCTTTACTCCACATTCCGCCTGACAGAAGATTCCGAAGAATTAAAGACGGGCGACTATGGAGTTGTTGTCATGATCAGTGATAAGAGGGAACATGTCCTTGCGGTATCCAAGGATGCAATACATAAAGACGGAGATGGTAATTTTGTGTATTGTCTGGCAGATGGAAACAGTGTATATACTCCGGTAGTAACCGGTATGACAGACGGGGTATATACCGAAATTGTGTCAGGCCTTAAAGAAGGGGACAGAGTGTTGTCGGGGAATACGATGACTGCTGACAAACAGACCATGAAACTGGAAAAGGGAAGTATTGGGAACAGCTTTGAAGCGGCGGCTTATCTGTATTATCCTTCTTATGAAATTGTGTCGAATCCGATAGAATACGGAACCTGTTATTATGTAGAGAGTCTGGTGCGTAATAACCAGCTGGTAAAAAAAGGAGAGGTACTTGCCAATGTTTATGTAATACCGGATGAGGTTTCCCTGCAGACAAAGGTGACGAGAACGGAACGGATTGATCAGCGTATTTCGGATCTTCAGGAAAAGAATGCAAAAGAGAAGGATAAGAAGAAAAGGAAACAGTTTGACAGGGAAATAAATAAGCTTCAAAAAGAACGGGAAGAACTACAGGAAGAAATCGATCAGATGAAAGCAGATTATTCCCTTAAGGAGCTTTGCTCCCCGACAGACGGCATTGTAGTAGGAATGCCGGATTACCAGGAGGAAAGAGAACTTTATCAGGATCAGACACTATTTATGATCGCAAAGGCAGAACAATGTTATCTGACGGTAAAGGATGAGGGGAATCTGCTGAAGTATGGAATGGAACTGACGATTACTTATGAAGATAAAGAGGGAAAGAAGAAGACAGCAACAGGGAAAGTGGTTACAACAAATGGTAATTTCCTGAGCAGTGAAATGAGGACGGAAGAAGTTCTGATTCGGCTTCCGGAGGAAATGATCGGAGATATGGCTTTAAGTACAGAGGAAAGTGGCGGTTTATGGAGCAGGAGCCGCATGGATGTATCCTGTATTACCAGACAGGTGGAAAATATTCTGTTGGTTCCTAAAAAGGCGGTTACCATGCAGAACGGGCACACCTACGTAAAAGTAAAGCTGGATAATGGAGATGCAACCTATATGAGCTTTGTACCATGTGGCTCGGATCAGGTGAACTATGGAGTGGCAGAAGGCTTGACGGAAGGAATGGAAATATGCTTCGAATAATGTTACAGAAAATATGGCATAAAAAATGGATGAATCTGTGCCTCCTGCTGGGATGTGTACTTTTGATTGCAACGGTGATCTGCTTCCCCCTTTATAAGGATGCAGCATACAACCGGATGCTTCAGGATGAATTTGAGAATGAACTGTTTGAAACTTCCAGATGGCCTGCCGTATTGCGCTTTTCTGTCACAAGCCAGTCCAGAGACAAGGGAGAAGCGATACAGAAACTTGAGAATCTGATGGGAACCCTCTATGATTCGCTCGGTGTAAAGGAAAAGCAGACGATTTCCCACTATTATCTTTTACAGACGGATGCAGTATCCCTGATGAATCGGGATGATGTGTCAGGGATATCGACACGGCTTGGGTTTATGACCGATCTGGAAGAGCATATCAGAATTGTCAGTGGAGAATGCTATTCCGGGGATGGACTTACGCCGGATGGCGCAATCGAAGTAGTGGTGAGTCAGGCCTGTATGGTGAGCCAGAAACTGCTGGTAGGAGAAACACTTGCTTTTGACCGCGTTTATGATGCGGATGGTGAACCGATACGCATCTATATTAAAGGTGTTTATGTTGAGGATGACAATGAGGATTATTACTGGCAGGAGCACATTGGTGAGAAAAGCGGCTACTGTCTGATGAGTGAGAAGCTGTTCCGTGAGCTGTTTATGGGAGATTATATTGAGAAATACACCCTTAACGGTAAGGTTTATGCTCTGTTTGATTATCAGGGGATTCAATATACGGATGTGCCCAATATTGTGGAGTACACCAGCTATCTTACGGAGAAAAGCATGTACCGGGTGGCCACGGAACGGCCGGGATATCAGAATATTCTGGAGGAATATATTAAGAAAGAAACCAAAATCCGTGCTACACTTACCATACTCCAGATCCCGGTTCTGATTATGCTGGCAGCTTTTCTGTTTATGATTTCCGGACAAATGTATCAGATGGAAAAAAACGAAATTTCTGTTATTAAAAGTCGTGGAAGCTCCGGCGGACAGATTTTCAGATTATATCTTTATCAAAGCATTTTCCTTACACTGCTTGGAGGAATACTTGGGGTTCCCCTGGGTATGATTTTCAGCCGGGCACTTGGATCGGCCAGAAGCTTTCTTGAGTTTACCGGAGTTTCGCGGCTTACGGTGCACTTTGGAAAGGAGGCGCTGGTGTATACGCTGGCTGCCATGGCGGCAGTTTTGTGCATCATGACGATTCCGGCAATACGCCATAGCAAGGTGTCCATTGTTCATTTGAAACAGCAGAATTCGGTAAAGAGAAAATATCTTTGGGAGAGGCTGTATCTTGACGTGATTCTGACCGCAGTTTCCCTTTATGGATTTTATTCATTCCATAAAAGTGAAGCACAGATTGAGGAAAGCGTGCTGATGGGAGAATCACTGGATCCGCTTTTGTATATTAGTTCTTCACTGTTTATATTGGGACTGGGTTTGTTGTTTTTACGCATTCAGCCGTATCTGGTGCAACTGATTTATCTGCTTGGGAAGAATCATTGGAAGAGTGCAAGCTACGCTTCCTTTATGGAAAACCGTAAGAATGGACGTAAACAGCAGTTTATTATGCTGTTCCTGATTCTGACGATTTCACTTGGAATGTATCATGCCACCATAGCAAGGACGATTTTGCAGAATGCGATTGAGAATGCTGAATATCTGGATGGAGCGGATATCATTATTAAGGAGGTATGGAGCGATAACAGTTCACTTGCTTCTGAAAATCCGGATGTGGAATTTATGTATTATGAGCCGGATTTTGGGAAGTATGCTTCGCTTGACTGTGCACGGAGCTATACCAGGGTTATCTGTGATGACCAGGCATATATGACATCCGGTTCCCGTAAAAAAGATATTATTACATTGATGGGGATTCACACCAGGGAATTTGGTGAGAATACGGCTCTTGACAAACAGCTTTTGGGAAAAGAATATTATGAATTATTGAATAAACTGGCAATAGAGGAAGATGGAATACTGGTTTCTGCCAATTTTCGGGATAAGTTAGGATATAAGGAGGGAGATTCCCTGTCTTTTTATGATAACAGGAAAAATCCGGGAACAGGAAAAATAGTAGGTTTCTTCGACTTTTTTCCCGGGTACGCACCGGTCAAAATGGGGCTGAATCCAGATGGAACAGCATATTCGGAGGATCACTATATGGTAGTTGCCCATTATGCGTCTTTGTGCCAGAAGTGGGGAGTGACTCCGTATGAGGTGTGGATTACCCTGAGGGGGGACAGTGACAGTTCGGAAATAACCGGATGGCTGCAGGAGTATGATGTAAAGCTTTCTAAATATATAAATAGAGACAAGGATATAGAGTCTGCTATCTGTGATCCCCTGCTGCAGGGAACGAACGGGGTGCTTACCATGGGATTTATTGTAACCATTCTGTTGTGCGCGGTCGGTTATCTGATTTACTGGATTATGTCGGTGCGGTCACGGGAAATGATTTTCGGAGTCCTGCGTGCCTGCGGTATGCATAAGGGTGAGCTGATTCATATGCTGCTGAACGAACAGATCTTTTCGGGCGTGTTTTCCATTCTGGCGGGAGTTGGAATCGGAAAGCTCACTTCGAAAATGTATGTCCCTATGGTACAGATTGCTTATGCGGCATCCAATCAGGTGCTTCCGATGAAGCTGATTACGGATCCTGCGGATATGCTGCGGCTCTATGGTGTAATTCTGTTTGTGGTTGTTTTGTGCCTTGCTGTACTTATGGCTTTGTTATTTAAGCTGAATATAACCAATACATTAAAACTGGGTGAGGAATAATTGTTATACCGTCCAGGACGGTCAGGAAAGGTTTGAAATGAGTGTAATGATTGAGATGGAGCATATTAACCGGATTTTTCCTGTTCCGGGAGGAACGTTTCAGGCATTGAAGGATATTGATGCGCAGATTGATGCGGGAACCTTTACCATTCTGAAAGGCAGATCCGGTTCCGGAAAGACCACGCTGCTAAATATTATCGGGGCATTAGACCTTCCAACGAGCGGCAGAATCTGTATGGAGGGAAAGGATCTTACCACAATGTCGGAATATGAGAGAGAAGAGCTGCGGCGTAAGCAGATGGGCTATGTATTTCAGGCGGTTTCCCTGATTCCTGCCATGAATGCCTTTCAGAATGTGGAGTTTTCCATGCGGCTTAGTGGCGTGAAATCTCCGGGGGAACGACAGGAACGAGTAGAGGAATGCCTGAAAATGGTCGGGCTTGGAAACCGTATGACGCATATGCCTGCAGAAATGTCCGGTGGGGAACAGCAGCGTGTGGCTATTGCGCGGGCTTTTGCACACCGCCCCAGGCTGATCCTTGCGGATGAACCGACTGCAGAGCTTGACAGTGCCATGGCGGCAGAGATCACCCGCATTTTTCGGGAAATGACGCGTAAGGAAGGTATTACGGTGGTGATGACGACACACGATGTCGGACTGATGGGAGCCGGAGACCAGATTATCGAGCTTGAGAACGGTGGGCGTATTTATAGTTAGAGAATATGGTACAGATTATGAGGAGCAAAAGGGCGGAGAAAACAGAATGGCTGAAGCTATGGTGCAGGCAGAGAGCCTGGTGAAAATTTATAAAACAAAGGAAACAGAGGTCATGGCATTGCAGGGATTGGATCTGACCATTGAATGCGGTGAGCTGACTGCCATAATCGGAAACAGCGGAAGTGGAAAGTCAACGTTTCTTAACATGATTGGAGGACTGGACCGTCCGACTGTCGGTTCCCTGCAGGTGTGTGGAAGGAATCTGTTTACCATGACCGAGAAGGAGCTTGTGCTGTATAAGCGCAATACTGTAGGATTTGTATGGCAGAATAACGCACGGAATCTCCTGCCTTATCTGTCTTCGATCGAAAATGTGATGCTGCCGATGTATCTGTCCTCGACCCGGAATAAAAGGGAGAAGGCCATGGAGCTTTTAGAGCGGGTAGGTATGGCACATAAGAAGAACAGCCGTCTGCAGATGCTTTCCGGTGGGGAACAGCAGCGGATTGCCATTGCGATTGCCCTTGCCAATTCCCCGCAGCTATTGCTTGCCGATGAACCGACAGGAAGTGTGGACGCAAAGACAGCGGATTATATTTTTGATGTGTTTACGGAGCTGAACAAAGAAGGACAGACGATTCTTATTGTCACGCATGATGTGGCGCTTTCCAGGAAGGTAAGGCGTGTCGTGGCGATCCGGGATGGCAAGATCAGCAGTGAACGTGTCCTGAAAGAAAAATATGCAGACCGTCTGAAGGAAAGCAATATCGACTGGCATACCGAGGAAACACAGGAGGAATTTGCAATTGTGGATAAGGCAGGCCGCGTGCAGATTCCGGCAGAGCTCCTCAAAGAGATCGGACTTAAGGATAATAAGGTGAGTGTGGCGGTAAAAGATGGGAAAGTGGTTTTGAGCCGGCCACAGGATATGGAAGATGATACAGGGACAGGAACCGAATAAACCGTACGGGAGATAAAAGAACCCGGTTCACCGTTTCGTGAACCGGGTTCTGCGCGGAGTTGGAGGGATTCGAACCCTCGTGCCCCGGAGGGCAAACGCATTTCGAGTGCGCCCCGTTATGACCGCTTCGATACAACTCCATATTTATCCATAACAAACCCTATTATAATGTTTCTTGTGCGGCAAGTCAAGGTTGTAGTATGTCATAAAAATGGTGTATACTGTAAATAAAACAGAAGAAAACACAGGAGGGGGTCTGCAATGATGAGAATTGGTTTGTTGACAAGCGGTGGTGACTGTCAGGCATTGAATGCCGCAATGAGAGGTGTGGTAAAGTGCCTTACCAATGGTGAGGAGGATGTCGAGATTTATGGTTTCCTGGAAGGGTACCGCGGATTGATTTACGGAAATTTCCGAATGCTTTCCGGCTCTGACTTTTCCGGAATCCTGACCAAGGGCGGAACGATCCTTGGAAGCTCCAGAACACCGTTTAAAACCATTACAGACCCCGATGAAAATGGATTAAATAAAGTAGAAGCCATGAAGCAGAACTATTATAAGCTTCGCCTTGACTGTCTCGTGATCCTTGGCGGTAACGGTACGCATAAGACAGCCAATCTGCTTCGTCAGGAAGGATTGAATATCGTTACTCTTCCAAAGACGATTGACAATGACCTTTGGGGAACCGATATGACCTTTGGGTTCCAGAGTGCCGTCAACATTGCAACTGAATGTATCGACTGTATTCATACCACAGCCGCTTCCCATGGACGTGTATTTATTGTGGAGGTGATGGGACACAAGGTTGGATGGCTGACATTGAATGCCGGTATGGCAGGCGGAGCAGACATCATTCTGATCCCGGAGATTGCTTACGATATTGACAAGGTAGTTGCAGCCATCAATGACCGTCATAAAAAGGGCAGCAAATTTACCATTCTTGCCGTAGCCGAGGGTGCTATTTCAAAGGAAGATGCAAAGCTCAGCAAGAAAGAATACAAAGAGAAAATGAAGAACTACAAGTTCCCGTCAGTTTCCTATGAACTGGCAGCACAGATTCAGGAAAGAACCGGACAGGAAGTACGTGTGACTGTTCCGGGACATACCCAGAGAGGTGGAAGTCCCTGCCCGTATGACCGTGTCTTTGCAAGCCGCCTGGGTGCTGAGGCAGGGGAACTCATCTTAAAGGGTGAGTATGGATTTATGGTTGGCTACAAGAACCGTGAGGTTGTCAAGGTTCCACTTGAGGATGTAGCCGGTAAGCTGAAGATGGTATCTCCGGATGCTTCGATTATCCGTGAAGCAAAGCATCTTGGCATCAGCTTTGGCGATTAAGCAGGTTAAGGAAGGAAAGACAGACCGATGTCTTATACAGCGTTATATCGAAAGTTTCGTCCGACGGTATTTGAGGATGTGAAGGGACAGGAACATATTGTCACAACATTAAAGAACCAGATCAGAAGCGGGCGGACTTCTCATGCCTATCTGTTCTGCGGAACCCGTGGAACCGGTAAGACCACAATTGCCAAGATCTTTGCGAAAGCGGTCAATTGTGAGCATCCGGTGGATGGCAGTCCGTGTGGGGACTGTGCGATCTGCAGATCCATTGCAGCAGGAACCAGCATGAATGTAATCGAGATTGATGCGGCATCCAACAATGGCGTGGACAGTATCCGGCAGATTGTCGAAGAGGTGAATTATTCTCCGGCAGAAGGGAAATACAAGGTTTATATTATTGACGAGGTTCATATGCTTTCCATCGGAGCGTTCAATGCGCTTCTGAAAACATTGGAGGAACCTCCGGCCTATGTCATCTTTATTCTGGCAACCACAGAAGTGCATAAGATTCCGATTACGATTCTGTCACGCTGCCAGCGTTACGATTTCCGACGGATTTCCATTGATACGATTGCAGACCGTCTGAAAGAACTGACACAGAAGGAGCAGGTGCAGATCGAGGAAAAGGCAGTCCGTTATATTGCCAAGGTGGCAGACGGCTCCATGCGTGATGCCTTGAGTCTGCTCGATCAGTGTATAGCTTTTTATTTTGAACAGGAATTAACTTATGATAAAGTACTGGATGTTCTGGGCGCGGTAGATACCGGGGTGTTCAGCCGTATGCTGCGTGAGATCCTGAAAGGTGATGCGGCAGCAGCCTTGGGCGTCTTACAGGACATCGTTCTGCAGGGAAGGGAGCTTTCCCAGTTTGTTACGGATTTTGCATGGTATCTGCGTAACCTTCTGCTGATTAAATCTGCGGACGGCGTAGAGGATATCATTGATGTGTCGTCAGATAATCTGGTGCGGCTTAAGGAAGAAGCAGAGCTTGCGGAGAATGATACGATTATGAGGTACATCCGCATCCTTTCTGAGCTTTCCGGACAGATCCGTTATGCAACCCAGAAACGGATCCTCATTGAAATGGCGATTATTAAATTGTGCCGTCCTGCCATGGAAACGGACACTGCCTCTTTGGCCGACCGCATTCGTCAGGTAGAAGAAAAGCTGGAAAAGGGCATCCCGATGATGGCAGTAAATCCGGGGGCAGGAAGTGGTTCCGTTCCGGGGAATGGAACAGCTCCTTTGCAGGGGGGAGAGAAACCGGTGGGAAAAGCCGAGCTTCCCAAAGCGATTCCGGAGGACATTCAGAATGTGGTAAGCCGCTGGTCCAGGATTGTGGATGAAACCGCAAATCCAATGAAATCTTATTTAAAAAATGCCTATCCGAGTCTTTCAGGTGACGGAAAGCTGCTGGTTGTGGTACAGGATGGGCTGCCATCCGACTACTTCAAACGGCAGGAAAACCGGGATCAGCTTAAGGCAGTCATCGGCAGTGTGACCGGTAAGGATATGGAGATCATCATACAGAGTGCCGAGAATGGCAGAAATCCGGAAGATCTTTATCCGGATCTGACACGGCTTGTGGATCAGACAATCGATATGGAAATTGAAGAGCTGGATGAGATCCCCGGAAACTTTGAATAGATGTTACCGGAACGGGGTACAAGCGAACAGTAACAACAGAGGATGACCTGTCGGTGCTGCGCAGAAGTTGTGGTTGAAATTTGTGTACAGATAATAGTACAATGTAACAGTGTGTTATAGCAGTAAATTATAGTAAGAAAGGTTTGGTACATTAAATGGCAAAACGTGGAGGATTTCCGGGTGGCATGGGTATGCCCGGTAATATGAATAATCTGATGAAGCAGGCACAGAGAATGCAGCGTCAGATGGAAGAAGGACAGAAGGAACTGGAGACCAAGGAGTTCTCCGCATCCGCAGGTGGAGGAGCTGTGGAAGTGACCATCAACGGTAAAAAAGAGATCACATCCATCAAGCTGGCAGAGGAGATCGTGGATCCCGAGGATATCGAGACTCTGCAGGATGCTATCGTGGCAGCAGCCAACGAAGCACTGCGCAAGGCGGATGAAGCCAATGCAGAACTTATGGGCAAAATGACCGGAGGATTAGGAGGATTTCCTTTCTAATGGAACTCTACAGCGGACAGATCAATAAATTAATAGAAGAACTGGCAGCCCTTCCGGGGATTGGCAGTAAGTCCGCACAACGACTGGCTTTTCACCTGATCAATATGCCGAAGGACCGTGTGGACAGACTGGCAAACGTCATGATCGAAGCCAGAGCCAATGTCCGCTATTGCAAGGAATGCTATACTCTGACGGATAAGGAACTCTGCCCGGTGTGTGCGAATCCCAGACGGGATCATCGTACCATTATGGTGGTGGAGAACACCAGAGATCTGGCGGCTTATGAGAAGACCGGCAAATATGAGGGCGTGTACCATGTACTGCATGGTGCCATTTCCCCGATGCTAGGTGTGGGACCCGGTGACATCAAGCTGAAGGAACTGATGGAACGCCTGCAGGGTGATGTGGAGGAGGTCATTATCGCAACCAATTCCAGCCTGGAAGGTGAGACCACGGCAATGTATATCAGCAAGCTTATCAAGCCCACAGGAATCAAGGTGACCAGAATTGCCAGTGGTGTCCCTGTAGGAGGAGATCTGGAATATATTGATGAGGTAACATTACTCCGCGCTTTAGAGGGCAGAGTGGAATTATAGACAGTATGCATGAAATAAAAATGGATAAAAGTGGGAGGGAAAGACAATGGCAGTAACAAAAAGTTTATTTGGGAAAAGCCCGGAAGGTAAAGAGATCTCGCTGTATACCCTGAGTAATAGTAAGGGTATGAAGGCAGCGGTGACAGATCTGGGAGCTATTCTGGTGCGTGTACTGGTGCCGGATGCTACAGGCAAGGCGGATGATGTGGTGCTGGGATTTGATGACGGCGAGAGTTATTACGGAAACGGCAGCTTTTTCGGAACAGTGATCGGCCCCTGTGCGAATCGGACCGGCGGTGCTGCATATACGCTGGATGGTGTAAATTATCAGCTGGATAAAAATGACGGTGAGAATAATCTCCATACTCATAAACAGCTGGGCTTTCACAAGAGACTCTGGAATGCGGAAACCGGAGAGAACAGTGTGACATTTTCGTTGGAAGATGAGGACGGTCATCTGGGATTTCCCGGGAATAAAAAGGTGTCTGTGACATATTCTTTAAATGAGGATAATGAGCTGATGCTGCATTACCACGCTGCCAGCGATAAGAAAACGATTATTAACCTGACCAACCATTCTTATTTTAATCTGGATGGACACGGTACCGGCAATATCGAAGAGCATGAACTGTGGCTGGGAGCCTCTCATTTTACACCGGTGGTACCGGGCTCGATCCCGACAGGCGAGATCCGGGCTGTCGCAGGCACTCCCATGGATTTCACACAGCCGAAGAAGATCGGCAGAGATATCCGGGAAGATTATGAACAGCTGCTCCTGACCGGAGGCTATGACCATAATTTCGTGATCGATGGATGGAACGATGACGGTACATTACGGCATATTGCCACAGTAAAAGGCCCGAAGAGCGGCAGAGTTCTGAAGGCATACACCACCCTGCCAGGAGTGCAGTTTTATGCAGGCAATTTTATTGATGTACAGCCCGGAAAAGATGGGGTGACCTACGGCAACCGCTGCGGTTTTGCATTGGAGACCCAGTATTTCCCGGATACCATTCATCATGAGAATTTCCCCTCCTATGTATTTGGCGGGGAGAACGGCAGAGAATACGATTCTGTTACCGTATATAAGTTTGAAGCATAGCTAAGAATACATAGAATATGGTGCAAACTTTGTCGAACTGTTTTTGAAGAGGTGCGACAAAGAACGCTAAAATACCTCCTGTGCGGATGCTATAGTTAGTGATAACTGATAGAAACGGCATGGGAGGTGTTTTTTGTATGGAATTACCGAAGAACATAACGCAGATCGGAGAGGCGGACAAGCACTGCAGAATCTATGTGGAAGATTATGTGGTATCTTACATAAAACAAATGAATGGAATGGCACAGAACAAGGATATTGCCATAGCATTATACGGCAGGAAGACAGCAGAGGACGGTGTGGCATATCTATTCGCCTATGGCTCCGCAAAGCTGAATTTCCTGCAGAAGCCGGTGCGGCACCTGTCCCAGGCGCAGGAACAGGAGATTGAGAAGCTGCGGAGAAAGTATTTTTCGGAAATGACCTTTTTAGGCTACCAGATACTGAATGGTGAGATGGTGGAAGGTTTCCAGATCTGCGAACAGGAGATCTGCCGGTATGTGGCGGGGTATGCGCAGTTTTATGAAAAAAATGACAGTATGCTGGCGTATATGTTGGAGAACCGGGGGGAAGAGGCAGAACCGGAGAAGGTGGATCAGGAAAAATACGAAGTGGTGAAGAAACGGCAGGAGGAACGCAGACAGAGACAGGAGAGCGGAAATGCCTTCCGTGCCGCCGGACATACGGAGAATGCACCTGTGGAATATCGCAGAGCGGTAGAGAACAGACGCAGGGAACCGGATAATATTATACCCATGCCAACGACTGGACTGCGTCGTATGAAAATGGCGGCTGCCGGTGTCTTTGTTCTGCTCTGCGTGATGGCATTGGCATTGATGCGGCAGGAAAGCACCGGAGAATCCCTGGGGGAGACAGCCAGGCAGGCCATGAGCAACCTGATGGAGCAGAAACTGCCGGATGCGGTGGAGGAACAGAGCCAGATCAGCACACTGGTGGCGGAGGACAAGCTGGAGGATGCCCTGCGACAGGAAAATGCTGCGGCGGGAAATACTACTGGGACTGCAGCAGAGACAGTGATGCCGGAAGGCACGGAAAATGCATCAATGGATGGAACAGGGAACAGTGCTGTAGATCCGACGGAAGAAAATACGGGCAGTGTAGCGGATGGAACCTCTGCGGACAGCAATGTCACAAAAAATACGACAGATGTGACGGAGACAACAGAACAGAACACGACACAGGAAACAATACAGGATGTGACACAGACGGCAGAACCTGCAGTGGCAGAGACTCCTACAGTGGAGGCGGTTGCTCAACCCACACATTATACTATCCAGAGAGGGGACACACTGATCGGTATTTCTCTGCGGAACTACGGCAGCAACAGTAAAGTATCTGAGATCTGTTCCCTGAACGGTATTGCTGACCCCGATGATATCAAGATCGGTCAGGAAATCCTTCTCCCGTAAAAAACTTATTTTCAAAAAGGGGAAGTGTGTTATACTGTAACTACATGAGCAAAAAGCAGACTGCGCCGCAGTAATTTTGCGAATGCGATTCTTAATAGTTACGATAATACATAAGGAAACAGATACATGGCAGCAGATATCAAGAATTATCTGAAGGAAAAAGAAAAGCGGCAAAAGAGTCAGGATGACTATAAGAAAAAGATCCGCAAACACCGGCTGAAAATCGTGTACCGGGTGCTGCTGGTGGTGGCGGCTTTGGGAGCGGCACTTGCTCTTGTGGTGGTACAGGCAAAGAGACATATCTATACGGGATATGACACCGTATCTTCCACTAGCCGGGAGGTCTCATCGGATGCCACAGACATACGGTTGAAAAACAGTATTCTTACATATAGTAAAGACGGCGCTCACTGTACGGATGCCAAGGGAAATGTAAAGTGGAATCAGACTTATGTGATCCAGGATGTGAAGATCGCTACTTGTGGCGATGTGGCAGCTATCGGCAGTTATAACGGCCGTGAGATCTACGTGCAGAATACGGACAAGCAACTGGGAACTATTACAACGACCATGCCGATCCGAAATATCACAGTGTCGGAAACGGGAAGAGTGACAACAGTGCTGGCGGATACGGATGTGGCATGGATCATGACTTACGAAGCGGACGGTACCAACAGCTACACGGGACAGGCGCATATGACGGATGGAGGTTATCCGGTATCCGTCAGTTTGTCACCGGACGGAGAGCTTCTGGCAATCAGTTACCTGTATGTGGATGCAGGCGTAGTAAAAAGTAATGTGACATTCTACAATTTCGGACCGGTGGGCGAGAATCAGAGTGATTATATGGTCAGCGCATATTCTTATTCCGACCTGGTCGTGCCGAAAGTGCAGTTTATGAATAATGATACAGCGTTTGCGGTAGGAGACAGCCGCCTTATGATCTATTCGGGTACCCAGAAGCCTGTGACGGCGGGAGAATACCTGTATGACGACGAGATCCAGTCGGTTTTCTACAGCGATAAATATGTAGGACTGGTGTTCCTTTCGGACCAGGCGGAGACCAAGTACCGCATGGATGTGTACAATACTTCGGCGGCAAAGGTGGGCAGCTACTATTTTGATGTGGATTATACGGATATTTTCTTCGGGAATGATGACATGGTGATCTACAACGAATCGGAGTGCCAGATCTTTACAACGGACGGTGTGGAAAAATACCATGGCAGCTTCGGTAAGAGTGCCCGGCTTCTGCTTCCTGCAGGAGGTTCCTACAAATATTATCTGGTGACAGATAGTACAATAGATACGATACAGTTAAAATAAAGGAGTATACCAATGAATCTGAATTTATTACTGGTCATCATGGCAGTAGTATTGATCTGCATGGTGATGGACGGCTACAAGAAGGGAATGGTAAAATCCCTGATCTCTCTGATCTCCCTGCTGATTACCTGTGTGGTGCTGTTCCTGATCGGGAATGGTCTGAGCAGTTACTTTGATGGAAAGATATTCAATGTGATCCTGACAATACTGTTGCTGGCGGCGATCGGTTTGGTGCATCATCTTCTTAATATCGTATTTTTCTCGGCAAAGATGATCGTGAAACTACCTATAGTACATAGCCTGGACAAATTACTAGGTATTGTGGTTGGAATCTTAGAAACTGTTCTAATTGTTTGGACAATATACGCATTTAATATCTTCAGAGATCTGGGAACCCTGGGCCAGGTGATCGTAGATTATACCAGAGACAGCAGAATACTTACATGTTTGTATGAAAATAACTATCTGGCATATCTGGTGGAACAGCTCGGACAAAAGCTTCCGTTCTTTGTAAAATAGTAAAAAACAGAATAGAAACATGGCAAAAATCCCCTGTTTATGCGGAATTGACGTAGCAGGGGATGATTTGTGCAAAAAATTCGAAAAATAGTGTTGACAAGTACAGTGGGGGATGATATACTCAGATTCGTTGTTGAGGCAGCGCCGAGACAACACAACAGCTCGAAAGAAACTTGAAAAGATTTCAAAAAAAAGTTGTTGACAAAGTCTGACAGATATGTTAACATAAATACCTGTCACGGAAAACAAAGTTTTCCAAGACAAAAAAGATTTCAAAAAAGTTGTTGACAAACGAAAGCGGTTATGATAAGATATCAGAGTTGCCGCTGAGAACAACAGCAACGAATGAACGAGCTCTTGCGAAGCAAGAGGTTATGATCTTTGACAAATAAACAGTAATGCAACCCTGAAAATTCCAAGATTTTCAGAGAAATTCAAGAACAAGCAAGTTGATCGAAAGATTGACAAGCTACCCGAATTAACAGTAAACAATGCCAGATAAAACTGGCAGGACACAAACACCATTTTAACATGAGAGTTTGATCCTGGCTCAGGATGAACGCTGGCGGCGTGCCTAACACATGCAAG
>ERZ835051.2608-NODE-2608-length-15670-cov-2.895677_pt1 | contig 15670 bp, 18 predicted proteins | sample MGYA00519575_ERZ835051 | MGnify/ENA primary metagenome ERZ835051 (study PRJEB31850, sample SAMEA3708769) | human gut metagenome | biome: human gut; feature: human-associated habitat; material: faeces | place: China | collected 2014 ... | reverse complement strand
ATGATATAATGAGTTCACTTGATTTAGCAATACAATAAATACGAAGGATGGAAATCATCATGGAGGCATTGAAGAGAGTATCACCGGAAAAAGTAGGAATTCACTCACAATGTATTGTGGATTTTATCAGACAGGTACGGGCAGAAGGAATTGAACTGCATAGTCTGATGATATTGAGACATGGGAAGGTATGTGAGGAAGCATGGTGGAAACCCTATGATTCCGGAACACCGCAGACGATGTTTTCTTTTTCCAAGAGCATAACATCAACAGCGGTAGGGTTTGCTGTTCAGGAAGGACTTTTGTCACTGGATGAAAAGCTTGTGGATCTATTCCCAAATGAAACTCCGGAAAATCCGGGTGAGAACGTGAAAGCAGCGGATGTGTATAGTCTTCTTACCATGTCTTGCGGTCAGGAAAGTGATATTTATTATAAATTGAAATCCTATGATCACTGGATCCATGATTTCATGCATGCAGAGTTCAAATATAAACCGGGTACGATGTTCCAGTATAACTCTACCGGTACAGATATGCTGTGTGCCATTATAAAGAAAAAGACCGGTTTGAATGTTTCAGAATATTTGAAACCACGCTTGTTTGATAAAATCGGAATGACGAATATTTCATGTAGGATGCTCCCGGGAGATATTGAGATGGGAGGCAGTGGATTTCGGGTGAAGACGGAAGACATGGCAAGACTTGGACAGTTTTATCTCAATCGAGGTGTATGGAATGGAGAGCGTCTGCTCAATGAAGAGTGGATTGATATGGCAACATCCCGGCAAATTTCAACAGTCAACCCGGTGTTTGATAATCATGATTCTAACTGGCAGCATGGTTATGGCTTCCAGTTCTGGAGATGTATTCCGGAAGGCTTGTACCGGGCAGATGGAGCATATGGACAATTTGCTATTATGGCTCCGGATAAGGATGCGGTTATTGCGATAACTTCGGCATCTTTCTCCCCGGATCGTTTATTGAATATTGTTTGGGAAAAGCTGCTTCCGGGAATCACGGATCAAGGAACTGGAAGAATCAGACAGTTATGAAAAGTTAAGGTATATGAATGAGGAACTGGCTATTCCGGGGTTATGGAATGTGAGAAACAAGGCGCATGAGGATGAGTGGAGCGGAATCCGGTACAAGGTGTTTGATGAAGTCGTTCCCTGCTTCGCAGATTTGACCGGAGGACCGGGAAAGTGGGGAAGTTATGGACGTAATCTGTCTGCACTATCCTTTGAATTCCGGAGAACTGAATGCAGGCTCCATATTGAGGATGAGGATTTTTCATCTGACTTATATGCAGGCATGGATGGGACATATCATGTATCTTATGTCCGTGGAGAGAAGTTTGCGGCAAGTGCATGCTGGGAGGAAGAAAATGTTCTAAGCCTTGTAGTACGTGCATTAAAAAGGGTTTCAGGTACAAAATTCCGGATCACTTTCGGAGAAAAAGAAATTTCAATCAGAAGATGCCCGCTTATGCCACAGATTGGTGAAAAATTTGACGAACAGGACTGGGATCAGCTTGTCCTAAAAGAATAAAGCAGGATTAAATAGGAGGGTTAAAACGATGAAGGTCAAGGAGATAACGGCTATATTAGAGGAAATTCATGGCGTTTCTTTGATGGAAGATACGGTAGACGGGATTAAGTATGGAGATGAAAATGCCGTAGTGACAGGCATTATGGTATCCTGTTGCGCGTCCATTGAAGTGCTGCAAAAAGCGGTTGAAGAGGGATGCAATTTAATCATTGTGCATGAACCGGTTTTTTATACACACAAGGATCAGTATTCATGGGAGGATCCCCGGTCTGCTTACCAGCAGAAGCTTAAGATATTAAGAGAGAATCATATCACTGTATATCGTGATCACGACCAGATTCATATGCAGAAGCCGGATGGGATATCTTATGGTATTATGAAAGAGCTTGGTTGGGAGAACTATCTTGTATCCCCTGTAAATGATGAGCTTGAGTTCGCGCATATTTTATACCGGATACCGAAAACAACCGTACGTGAGCTGGCCGGCTTTTTAAAGCAAAAGATGAATCTGAAGACAATGCGCGTAATTGGGAATCTGAATGCAGAGATCGAAAAAGTGATGTTTTGCGGACACATCCTTCCGGTTGCTGCGGATACTTATGAAGAGCATGAGTTTACGGATGTTATTCAGAATAATGAAGCAGATGTGCTGATTCCGGGAGAATTGATTGACTGGACGACAGCTTCCGGAGTTCGCGATGCAGGGCAGCTTGGATTGAATAAGGTAATTATGGAGGTTGGTCATTTTAATTCTGAGGAATTGGGAATGAAATATTTTGCGAGACTTCTAAAGCAGAAAGTGCCGATGGATCTGCCGGTAGTTTTCGTACCGGCTGCAGACATGTATCAGTATATTTAAGGAAATATGCTTATGTTATACTGTTTCATAGCTTTCAGGAGGAAGATATAAGCTTGGTAAAGGGAATACATCACGTGTCCATGAAGTTCTTGGAGAAGAAATAGAACTGTTTGAGGAACAGCAGGGATAGGAATAGGCATGATTCCGGATCTTTTTGAGACGATATTTTGAAACAAAATTATGAATTATTGTTGACTGTAAAATGAAAATGTGATATCATGCAACCAATAAAAAAGCAAAGAGGCGAAAACAAAGCTTCTTTGCTTTTTTGCATCATGAAACCGTTATCAGACACATACGGAAAGGGGAGTGTGGATGATGAGAAAGATGGAAACAAACGTCTTGCGAATGCTAAAATAGTTCGTACGTGGGTCGGCTGGATGGATGCTTCAGCGGACGGAGTGCCCTGCATTATGACCGGTATAAGGCAAAGATTTAGGGGAAAAATGAGGTGAGCGTATGAACAATTTCACATTTGCGATTCCTACAGATATAAGATTTGGAAAGGAACAGATACAGTGCCTGCCGGCAGAACTTGCAAAATTGCAGGTAAAAGGGAGGAGAAGCATCAATGATCCTCCCTTAATGTCCGAGCAATCTCTTTTGCCTCTTTATGAAGGTCATGCAGATCATTCTGTATGGCCTTTTCTTCTTCGAGAATTTCAGGATGTTCTTCGATTTCTTCCCTGATAAACATCAGCAGAAAGCTGACCATCAAAAGCAGGCAGGAAGCCCAGATAGTTTTTAGACCCCAAAGGGGAATGAAACAGCTTCCGAGTCCGGCGCCTGACGCAAAGAGAAAGATCACGCCGAAATAATGGGATGCCTTGTATAAGGTATCCCTGTTATGTGTTTTATGATAAGCACACAGGGATTCCATGCCGCTGCGGATATTACCGATACACATGGTGCTGGCAAAGGCAAAGCTGTTGACCTTGCGGAATGCCTGTACCTGCATGGCACAGGAAAACGAAACCAGAGCATTGGCAATCAGATTGAACTGATCCGGAAGGAAACCGACCAGAAACAGCAGCAGAATTTCCAGAATCAGAACCAGCTGACGCCAGTGAATGCGTTCTGCCTTCTGATACTTCTGACGAATCAGCTCGGCGGCAGCAACTCCGAGAGCAAAGAAAATAACCGGGATAAGATAGTGCAGCGTGGAGCCGAAATCTCCTGCAAAAATATGCTGGCTGAGCAGCACGATATTGCCGGTCTGTGCATTGGCAAACACTTTTCCCCGGTACATATAAGTATAGGCATCCTGCAGACCGCCGGACACGGATAAGAATGCGGCAGTCACAAAAGCTTCTGACATCTGTTTGTGGGATTTGAGATATTTCTTTATGGTCATGATTGTTTCTTCTTTCACTTTTGTTTATGATAATGGTTTCTCCGAGTGGTCATTGTCTATTTTTATATGTAGAGGATATTCTTTTTGAACCCGGAATGATTGTAGCACATTCTTATATCAGAAGAAACCCATTTGCAAAATGAGATGATCATTCCGTATTTATTGGTGAAGTGTGAACGTATTCTTATGAAAATCAATCAGACCTTCCTTTCGCATTTTGCCAAGCTCTTTGGAAAGGGCACTCCGGTCGAGATTCAGATAATCAGCCATCTGCTGGCGGTCGAACGGTACCTGAAAGGTCTTGCTTCCGTTTTTGACGGAAAGATTCGAAAAGTAGGTGAACAAACGCTCACGGATGGTTTTGGCACTGGTACAGAAGATCCGGTTGGAAAGAACCAGATTTTTCCGGGCAAAAATAATCAGCAGATTGTGCATGATTTTGGCATACCATGATTTCTGAAGATAGCGGTCATTCAGAAGAATGTCGGTATCCAGAAAAGCAATCTCGCTTTCCTGCGTGCTGACAGCATCGACCATCATGGGTTCATGGCAGAGAGCATAAGTCTCTGCAAAGGCATGCCCTTCCGGAACATGGGAAAGAATGCTCCTGTTTCCCCACAAATCAATACTTTCAATATGAACACTTCCTTTCAGAACCATGCCGATCTCATGAATCCGGTCTCCGGTCTGAAAGATCAGCGTGTTTTTTTCAAAGGAAGCATTACGAAGAAAATGCAGATTTTTCATCTCTTCCAGTTCTTCATTGGTTAAATTTTGAAAAATAAAAGTTTGAAAAATGTCCATAATTTCTCCATTCGTGGTTATAACCACATATTCTTAATTGCTTTTGCACTATCATGTCACATGTACAGCGAAAAAGCAATGATAAACATCAGGAAAGGAAGGAATTCAAATGGTAAGACAAATTATTCAGATTGATGAAGAACTCTGCAATGGATGTGGCGCATGTGCAAACGCCTGTCACGAAGGAGCCATACAGATGATAGATGGAAAGGCGAAGCTGATTCGTGACGATTACTGTGACGGACTGGGCAACTGCCTGCCGGCATGTCCGACAGGAGCCATTTCGTTCGTAGAACGTGAGGCAGCAGCATATGATGAAAAGGCAGTAGTGGAGCATCAGAAGAAAATGGCAGCACAAAAGCAGACTGCCTCTGAAAAACCGGGATTTCATGGCTGCCCCGGATCAAGGATGCGTACAATGGTACAGGAGGATAATGATGCAGGGACAGAGAATACTTCTGACGCACCGGCATACCGGAAGTCACGTCTTGGACAGTGGCCGTGTCAGATCAGGCTGGTACCGGTGAATGCACCGTATTTTAATGGAGCAAAGCTCCTGATCGCAGCAGACTGTACAGCATATGCCTACGCCAACATGCATGAAGAATTTATGAAGGGAAAGATTACGATTATCGGCTGTCCCAAGCTTGATGACGTGGATTATACCGAAAAACTGCAGCAGATCATTGCAAATAACGATATTCAGAGCGTGACCGTTGTGCGCATGGAAGTTCCCTGCTGCGGAGGACTGGAGCATGCAGCAGTAACTGCACTGCGAAACAGTGGTAAATTTATTCCATGGCAGGTTGTGACGATATCCGTGGATGGTAAGATCCTGGATTAAAAAGGTCAGGAAACTGCCATAAAATGAGCATCATTTAGAAGAAACAGGAAGCTGCTTGGTTACCGTCAGATGTAAACCAAGTGGCTTCATTATTTTTAATAATGTAGAAAGTGACGGGGTTGTTTGTAAAGACTCCATGCGTGCAATAGAAGATTGGGGAATTTTGCACATAGAAGCTAAATCCCGTTGACTTAGGCCTAAGGCATTACGTTGCTTGATAATCTCGCTGATAATGGCAGCCTGTTCTTCCATGGAGGCTATCATCTGCTGACTTTCCGGATCCTCTGCTGCTATATATTCCTTATAATTATTCCAGGTCTTCATAATGTTATACAGACTCCTTTCTTGATAAATAATCCTTTCGTTCAGCTTTGGCTTTTTCAATCTCAAGCTGAGATGTTTTCTGGCTCTTTTTCCGAAAATGATGCAGCAAAATGTAATTGTTTCCAACACAGCAGAAATAAAAGATTCGGTTATGACCGGGACGCAGTTCCCAAATGTCTTCCGTAATGTGCTTCTTTTGTATCGGGAAGAACATTACCGTTTTGTTGTAATAATTCGATGGAAAGCAAGACCTGTTTATACTGTATGCGTGCGTCTTTGCTTTTCATAGACTTATGACGTAATTGTTCAAGAAAATCCCAGACATCGGATTTCCCATTTGACTTTTCGTAAAATATAATTTGATATGGCATAGTATCTCCTGTCAGTATGATCCATATCCTGCCTAAATGATAGCACAAATGCTATCATTTAGGCAAGGTGGAAAGGTAATAAAAATAAAAGGGAAAATAAAAAAGGATATTTATACATTGAAATGATGATAACAATAATCAAGATAATTCAAAGATCATAAGCAGTAAGTTATTATAGCATGGAGAATACTATAATGGCAATTCATAAACTTTACAATCGTTGCAGGGCGTTGCCGGGGTAAGAATTATTGTTGGAATCATATAGGGATTTTGTTATAATGTTAACATGCATCTGCCGGAAGGCAGATAGAGAGAGCGTGAAAACTGGGAGAGCAATACATATGATGGTAAGAGCACTGTTATTTATACTGCTCGGCTATTTGTCCGGCAGTGTGTTATATGCAAAGATCTGGGGAAAACTACTATGTGGAACCGATATCACGCAGGGAAGCACCGATGGAAATCCGGGAACGGCGAATGCCTTTATACAGGGAGGTTTCTGGTGCGGAGTACTGACACTGCTTTGTGAATTATTAAAGGGAATTCTCCCGGTTTATTTTTATATGTGGGGGATGGAACCTCAGGCATTGTCAGATGGCTGGATGGCGCTTGTCATTGCGGCTCCGGTATTGGGACATACCTTTCCCCTGTTTCAGAAGCATCACGGTGGAAAGGGGATCGCGGTTTCCTTTGGCTCCCTCCTGGGGTTATATCCTTACCGGATGCCGGTACTGGTGTTTGCTTTTGTTTTTATTTTCTTTTCAGTGGTGGTCTGCGTGGAGCCGCATTTTTACCGGACAATTGCGGCATATCTTGCAACGCTGGCAGGATTATTTGTGACTAACGTTATACCGGCGGTGCGGTATGGCTTTGGATTGATAACGATTCTTGTGTGTATACGAATGAAGCTTAGTACAGAAGAACGGGAAAGAATGAGGATTAAGTTATTATGGATGCACTGATATTAACATGTGGTACGGGAGGTGGACACAATTCCGCTGCAAAGGCCGTGAAGGAAGAAATGGAACGCCGGGGACATCATGTACATCTGATGAATCCCTATATGCTGCGCAGTATGGCGCTTACCAGAGCAATTGACGGTCTGTATATTTTTATTGCAAAAAGGATGCCGCGTTTCTTTGGAGTGATTTATAACATTGGAGAGGCTTACCGGAGACTTCCGGGGCATTCGCCGGTGTATGGAGCTAATCACAGGGCAGCACGGTGCCTCAACGATTATCTGAAGGAAAATCATTTTGATGCGGTGATTATGACACATCTTTATCCTGCAGAAATGATCACATATCTGAAATCATTGGGAGAAGAGCTCCCGTTTACGTTGTTTATCGCAACAGATTATGCCTGTATTCCCTTTACCGAGGAAACCGATTGTGATGCCTATGTCATTCCGATGGAGTCCCTGAAAAAAGACTTCCTGCGTTTTCATATTCCTGAAGAAAAGCTCAAGCCCCTTGGCATTCCTGTATCAAAACAGTTTTCACAGAAGGAATCCCGCAGGGAGGCCATTGAAAAGCTTGGCCTTGAGGAGGATAAGCATTACATTCTCATATCGGGTGGAAGCATGGGCGCCGGGCACATTGAGCAGATTGTGGAGTACCTGTTAGAGCATTATGAAAATGAAGAGAAGGTACGGCTCATCGTTCTTTGCGGAAGCTTTCGGAAGCTCTATGATAAGTTGAAAGCACACCCCAGCCAAAAGGTGATACCGCTTAGCTTTACGGATCAGATGCCGGATTATCTGAAGGCCTGTGACCTTTATCTGACAAAGCCGGGAGGACTTTCCTCCACGGAGGCTGCAGTTGCGGGAGTTCCGCTGATTCATATATCACCGATCCCCGGCTGTGAAAGCAAGAACCTGAAATGCTTTAAGAACCGGGGCATGGCCATTCCGGCGGTAAAGACGAAGGAGGAGCTGTTCCGGGCATTGGATGCACTCGACAGCGAACAGGCAAGGGAAACCATGATCCGTAACCAGCATAAATGGATTCCGGAGGACGCAGCAGGAGCAATCTGCCGGTTCGTTGAAGCAAAGACCGGAAAGAAGCTATAAAAACAGCAGAAAAAGCCGTAGAGAATGTGACGGAAAAAGCTGTAGAGGATGTGACGGAAATTTGACTTTAACAGGGGAAGAGACTATAATATTCTGATGTTATGAATGGAGTCTGGATGTATCCGTTCTGAACGGTTACCGTCTATTTTAAAGAAAAGAGGTTGGAAACATGACAAAAATAGATATCGTATCAGGCTTTTTAGGAGCCGGTAAAACAACATTAATCAAAAAGCTTTTAAATGAAGCATTAAAGGACAGCAAGGTCGTACTGATCGAGAACGAATTCGGCGAGATCGGTATTGATGGTGGCTTTCTTAAGGAAGCTGGAGTAGAGATCCGTGAGATGAATTCCGGATGTATCTGCTGCTCCCTTGTTGGAGATTTCGGTACTTCCTTAAAGGAGGTCATGAAGACCTATCAGCCGGAAAGAATTCTTATTGAGCCTTCAGGCGTTGGCAAGCTTTCCGATGTTATGAAAGCAGTACAGGATGTCATTGACGAGCATGAGGTCGTATTAAACAGTGCGGTAGCAGTTGTAGATGCTTCTAAGTGCAAGATGTATATTAAGAATTTTGGAGAGTTCTTTATCAATCAGATTGAGCATGCCGGAACCATTATCTTAAGCAGAACCGGTAATATTTCTGAGGACAAGCTGAAAAAGGCTGTGGAGCTCATTCGTGAGCATAATACCAAGGCGACCATCATTACCACTCCCTGGGATGAACTGGATGGCAAGGACATTCTTGCAACCATCGAGGGTGCAGTCGATCTGGAAGCAGAGCTGATGGCAGAGCTGAAAGAGCAAAGAGAGCATGATCATGAGCATGAGCATCACCACCACGATCACGACGGTGGGTGCTGCCATCATGACCATGATCACCACCATGAAGATGAGGAAGAACATGAACACGAGCATCATCACCACGATCACGATGGTGAATGCTGCCATCACGATCATGACCATCATCATGAGCATGGCGAGGACTGCACCTGTGGATGTCATGACCATGACCACGATCATCACCATCATCATGCAGACGAGATATTTGGAAGCTGGGGTATGGAAACTCCGGATCAGTACAGTAAGGAAGATCTTGAGAAGATCCTTGAAGCCCTGGAGGATGATGACAGGTATGGAATGGTTCTTCGTGCCAAGGGTATGGTTCCCTGTACCGAAGGCGGATTCATTTACTTTGACTATGTTCCGGGAGAAAGCAATATCCGTCCGGGCAAGCCGGATGTAACCGGTAAGTTCTGTGTCATCGGATCCAAATTAAAGGAAGAGGCATTAAAAGAGCTGTTCTCAAAATAAGAAGATAAGAACAGGAAAATCGCAAATAGAAAAGGATAAGCAATATGAAACCGGTATTTATTGTTAATGGTTTTTTAGAAAGTGGTAAAACCGAATTTATCTGTTATACACTGGCTCAGCCCTATTTCCAGACCAAAGGAAAGACCCTGCTGATTGTCTGTGAAGAGGGTGAAGAAGAGTATGATGATGAGCTTTTAAGCCAGAGCAGAACGATTATGGAGATCATCGATGAAGAAGCTGCATTCACTCCGGAAAATCTGATGGAGCTTGATAAGAAATACAAGCCGGAGCGGATCATTATTGAATATAACGGTATGTGGAACTTTAAGAATATGAAGCTGCCGTGGCACTGGTCAGTAGAACAGCAGATTACAACGATTGATGCATCGACCTTCCCGATGTATTACACGAATATGAGGTCTCTTCTTGCAGAAATGCTCCGGAAGTCCGAAATGATCATCTTTAACCGGTGTGACGGACTCACCGATCAGCTTGCCTCCTACCGGCGGAATGTAAAGGCGGTAAATCCGCAGGCAGAGATCATTTTCGAGGATTCACAGGGAGAGGTGAACCAGATTTTTGAAGAGGATCTTCCTTATAAGCTGGATGCACCAATTATCGAACTGGATAATGAAGGCTTCGGAATCTGGTATCTGGACTGTATGGATAATCTGGACCGTTATATTGGTAAAACTATCCAGTTTGTCGGCATGGTTCTGATTCCGGAGGAATTTCCGGAGGGATATTTTATTCCGGGACGCATGGCAATGACCTGTTGTGCAGAGGATATGGCATTTCTGGGCTTTGCATGTGAATATGATAAGACGAATACCCTGACGAATAAGCAATGGGTAAAGGTAACTGCAAAGGTTACGAAGGAATACTTTGCCGATTACGGCGGCGAAGGTCCGGTTTTAAAAGCAGTCCGTGTAGAACAGACAAAGAAACCAAAGGAAGAAGTCATCAGCTTTAACTAAGGACAAAGGAGATTGTAAGGATGTATCATTACACCTTTATACAGTGGTTGTTTTTCTTTTACTTTTACTGCTTCTTTGGATGGATATTTGAAAGCACCTACGTATCCATCTGCAAACGGAAATTTGTAAACCGTGGATTTATGAGAGGACCCTTCCTGCCGATTTACGGTTCGGGAGCAATTATGATGCTTGTGGTATCCATGCCGTTTCAGGATAATCTGATTCTGACTTATCTTGCAGGATGCGTGGGGGCAACGGTTCTTGAACTGGTAACCGGTCTTACCATGGAAGCGTTGTTTAAGGTAAGATATTGGGATTACTCCAATCAGAAATTCAATTATAAAGGTGTAATCTGTCTGTCCTCTACACTGGCATGGGGATTTCTTACGTTATTTATGACACAGTTTCTGCATAAAATAGTGGAAGCACTTGTGTTCAGGATACCTGCAATGGTGATTAACATCGTTACTGTGGTGTTGTCCGTGGGAATTTTGATTGATTTTACATTATCCTTCAAGGCAGCGCTCGACCTGCGGAGTGTCCTCGTCGGACTCGAGAAGGTGCGGGAGGAAATGGAACGTATCCAGAAGCGGCTTGACGTGATTGCGGCGGTTACGAATGATGAACGTGAGACAAGAAGACAGGAACGCAGCGAGCGTATGAATGATCTGATGGACAATATCGAAGAGAGGTTCAATGTAGTTAAGGAACGTCTGAAGGTGAATCCGTATGCTTATCCGGAAGAGGTTAAGGAAAAGCTCTCAGATCTGCGAAGCCGTTACTTTGTAGAGAAGGATCATCATCTGGAATTCCGTAAGGTGAGGGACGTATTCCAGAGAGGTCTGATTAAGGGCAATCCGAGCATGACCTCCGGTAAGTATGCAGAAGCGCTCGAAGCCTTGAAGAAAGCAATCGACAACAAGAAGGAAAAGAAAGACAGCGATAACCGTAATAAGGAAGATTCTCATCCGGAAGCTTAAGAATGATGGAAAAGAGGAATATGGTATTTATGAAAAGGAAGGCACTGGTTCTTTTATGTATGGGCATGATATTAACCGGAATGACAGGATGCAGTGCCGGTGTAAAGATTGCAGAACTAACACAGGATGATACTATGGTAATCACGGAAAATCCTGCAGACGGATCATCGGAAGAATCCGGAATCAGTGAAGAAGAGCCGAATACGGATATATCTGGAACAACAGACCTTAACGAAGAAGCGGAAGCAGATCAGAATCTGCAATGGAAGGATGCTTACAAAGCTCTGATGAAAGAACTCGTAAACGGAAATTTCGGAGAAGATCTTCCCTTTTTTGGCTATCTGCCCGGAGATCCGGAGTATGACCAGTTAACGGAATATGGTTATGGCGTGAATGGTTATTATCTCTATGATGTTGATAAGGACGGGGTTCCGGAGCTTGTTGTAAAGTTTGGTATTTTGACGGCCGGCTCTATCTGTTTGATGGTGAACATGCAGTCTATGCCGGAGAATTACCGCTGGGACATTCGGCAATGGCAACATGCCCTGCACAGAATGGAATTATTCTGAATTACGGACATATGGGTGTAGCTTATATGCAGAAGATTTCTCTTGTGGATGGAGAACTTACCTTTGAAGATCTTCTTGAGGAAAGTCTGAGTGATGATCCGGATGATTCTTATACACTTCCCGGCGAAGTCATTCCGGGAGCAGATTTCCTTTCACTCATGAAGCCCGGGGACACACTGCCGATAGATACCTATGAGATCTGGAGTGCGAACATGAATGCAGATATCGATGCAACAGCCACAGCAGATGAGATGCTTAAGCAGCGGTATCTTGATACCATTTTACATAATGGGACCGTCGTTGGAATTACGGCAGACGGTTATGGCGGTGATACCGGTACATGTACAATGGAAGAATATCTGGGACCGAACATGGTGAATCCGTATTCCGATTCGGGCATGGTGGTTGAAGCCTATACCTGTATTGATATGAATGAGGACGGAACAGAAGAATGTGTCCTGAGACTCCGGGAAGCAGATCAGGAGGAAACAGATGATATTTCCGGCAAATGGGTGGTGTTAAGTGAGCAGGACAGTACGGTGTATGCCTACTGCATTAATTACCAGATGACCTATACACTGTTGGAAAACGGTGCATTCCGTCCGAATAACGAGTTCGATACGAACAATTTCCGTATGCTGTTTGACAAGGATCAGTGTTTCCTTTATTACACCGGTCTGGATGAAAAGCATGCGGAGGCAGAATGGATCAGCATTGCAGAAGAGGAGCTTAACCAGCGATGAAGCGACTGCAGCGGCGATTATGCAAGACACACAGTTATTACAGGGCAATAGGTTTAGGTATCCTGATGATTGCCTTGTTTTCCGGCTGTGCGGGAACAAAGGGGACATTGTCCGATGGTACTTTACAGGGAAGCCTTTCGGTAGAAAATACAGACGTAATGAGCCGGAAGACAGCTTCTGCTTCGGCAGAGTCCGGTCAGAAAGAGTCTGATCCGGCAGATGCCGGTCTGGAAAATTCAGAGGGAAAGTCAGCACAAGGACAGGCAGAAAATGCATTATCGGAATCCGAAGAGGAAGCAGCCGGAGCAGGAACGGAATACAGGATTGTGATGGTCGGGGATGTGCTTTTGCACACGCCGGTAGAGGAAAGCTGCAGAAAGCCGGATGGAAGCTATGACTACGATTCTTTGTTTACACATACAAAGGATGAAATTTCGGCAGCAGATCTGGCACTTGTGAATCAGGAGGTAATTATCGGAGGTTCTGAGCTTGGAATTTCCGGATATCCCTGCTTCAATGCAGACTTCAGCCTCTGTGATACCCTGGTGCGTACAGGCTTCAATGTTATCTGTCATGCAACTAACCATGCCATGGATAAAGGACGGGCAGGGCTTATAAGCTGTGCACAGCATTGGAAAGAGCAATACCCACAGGTTACCATTCTGGGAATTCATGATACTCCGGATACCGCAACATCCTGTGGTGCCGATCCGGTGATCATTGATCTGCCGGAATTACGCATTGCTGTTTTGAACTATACCTATGGAACAAATGGAATTGCACTTCCGAAAGATATGCCATATGCGGTAGATCTGCTTAACGAGGAACAGGTGGCAGCGGATCTTTGCAGGGCAGAGGAACTGGCAGATTTTACGATTGTCTGTCCACACTGGGGAACAGAATACCGGCTTACCCCGGATGCTTCACAGGAAAAATGGGTTCAGGTTTTTCTGGAAAATGGCGCAGATCTGGTTCTTGGCACGCATCCACATGTGATCGAGCCTGTCGAATGGGTTACAGATCCTGAGAATGGTCATGAAATGCTGGTCTATTATTCCCTGGGTAATTTCGTGAACTGGACATCAGGAACCGGTGAAGGAGTTGCCAACCGTATGGTAGGTGGTATGGCAGAGATTACTATTGCAAAGAACGATGCCGGTGAAGCAGAGATTACCGATTACGGAGTCCGTCCCTTAGTCAGCCATGTCACAGTCGGCTTAGGCGGTGTGACAACCTATTTTCTGGAGGATTATTCGAAGGAACTGGAAGCCGCGAATGAAATCACCCTTCAGGATCCCGACTTTTCCCTGGAATATTGCATAAACCTGTGCGATTCCGTCTGGGGAGAGCTGTGGAGAAAGAACATGCCATTGGAATAGCCGGATTCAATGGCTAGTATAGCGTTTTTAAATTAACTAAACCATATTACTTGCCTATTTTCCCCATAGCACATGCCAAAAATCCTCAGCGTAGCCCGCTACGCCTGCGTCTTTGCCATGCACACTCGAAAAATATTCCGTGTGGCAGAAAGGATATAATGAAAGTGATTGGAAATCGGAAAATAAAGAAGATAAGGAGGGAACTCTTTGAAAGGATTGCTGGAAATTTGCTGTGGTAGTTTTGAAGATGTGAAATGTGCCTGGGAAAATGGTGCAAATCGCGTGGAACTTAATAGTGCATTGTATTTGGGCGGGCTGACACCATCACTCGCTCATTTGATTTGTGCAAAAGAGCAATGTGATATTTCAGTTGTGACTATGGTTCGACCGAGAGGAGGTGGGTTTTGTTATTCAGAAGAAGAATATCGGACGATGCTTTTGGATGCGCGCATACTGTTAGAACATGGAGCAGATGGAATTGCGTTTGGCTTTTTGCATGCAGATCATACACTGGATGTTACACGGACGAAAGAAATGATTGCACTTGTTCATGAAAAAGGAAAGGAAGCAGTATTTCACCGGGCATTTGATTGTGTTGCACAGCAGGAGAATGCGGTGGAAACTTTGATTTCTCTTGGAGCAGACCGGATTCTTACCAGTGGTGGTGCACCAGATGTGTGGACGGGGAGAAAACAATTGCAATGGCTGCAAAGCCAATATGGAAAAGAAATCACATTTTTGGCAGGAAGCGGTGTAAATGCTGAAAATGTAAAGGATTTGATGGAATATACGAAAGTGGAGCAGGTGCATACATCTTGTCGGAAATGGAACGTGGATGGAACAACCTCATATCAGAATGTAGATTTTTCTTATGATGCAGAAAAAAAGGATGCGTATGAGATGGTAGATCCTCAAAAAGTAGAAAAAATGGTAAAAGTATTGACCTTGTAGTTTGTATATGGTTTAAAGTTCAGGGTGTAAAAATCAAAAACACAAGGAGTGGAAAATGATGAACATCAAACAAGTAGAAAAGCTTACAGGGATTTCAAGCCAAAATATTAGATTTTATGAAAAGAGTGGATTGATTCATCCAAAACGTAACGAAGAAAATGGATATCGAGAATATAATGAGGAAGACATCCGCTTGTTAAAACTGGTAAAAATGTTTCGCATGCAGTATGTACCAGAATGTCACATTACTCTTAGCAATTAAAAATCAAGGCTTTCGAGGATGAAGTGATAGAAGGCTCGAAAAAGACAACTCCCTTTTCGGAATTTGCTATTTCCAAGGGTTTAGGGTAACTTTAACAATGCGGAAGATGGGGTGAGGAGGGAAGAAAAAAAGGTTCAGGGAACCTTTTTTCCTCCGAACCGACCGACGAGGCATGATAATGCCGAGGAGACCTTGGACCATGGGTTCAAGGGACTCCTCGGCATAAATCAAAAAGACTCAGGTTTTAACCTGAGTCTTTTGATTTCCTGCGGAAGATGGGACTTGAACCCACACGAGCGCAATGCTCACAAGATCCTTAGTC
>ERZ835051.2607-NODE-2607-length-15670-cov-3.191290_pt1 | contig 15670 bp, 12 predicted proteins | sample MGYA00519575_ERZ835051 | MGnify/ENA primary metagenome ERZ835051 (study PRJEB31850, sample SAMEA3708769) | human gut metagenome | biome: human gut; feature: human-associated habitat; material: faeces | place: China | collected 2014 ... | reverse complement strand
GTTCTGGGGACAGGGCAGGACAGCCGCAAGCGCACCATTCTGGATACCCTGCTGCAGCACTTCATGCCTGCCACATCGGATTATATCACGAAGTATTTTCTGATTTTCTTTGTCGGCGCGCTCTTTGGTGCAGTCTATCAGTTCACAGGGGCGGCGGAATCCATCGCACGCACCATGGGACGCTTCTGCGGCAATCATTTTGTCGCTCCCATGATTATGTGTATCACAGGTCTTTTGACCTTCGGCGGTGTGAGCGGCTTTGTTGTGTTCTTCGTGGTTTATCCCATTGCTTTGCAGATGTTCAAGCGCGCCAATCTGACACGCCGCCTGATTCCTGCGGCAATTTCGGCAGGCTGCTGGACATGGTCCATGACAGCACCCGGCTCTCCCTCCATTCAAAACACCATCGCTATGAAAAGCTTAGGCACAACTGCAACGGCAGCCTTCCTCCCCTCCCTGATTGCTACCGCCGCAGAGTTCCTGATGATTTTCGTTTGGCTGGAATGCAGAGCCAGAAAATTTACGGCGCAGGGCAAGCTCTTTGAGGACGCAAGCCTGAAAATGCAGCTTTCCGCAGAGGAATTGGAGGAACGCTCCTCCGATAACCTGCCCCACCCCATCATTGCGATGATTCCCATTGTGGCAATCATCCTGTGCTTCAATGCACTGAAGCTGCCCGTAGAAACCTCTGTTACCGTCGGCATTATCTTAGCGGTTGTGCTGATGTTCAAGAAGGTTGCAAATATCAACAGCTGGATTGAGGTATTCAACAAGGGTGCGGCAGACTCCGGCTCTGCCATCCTGAACACTGCGATCGTTGTCGGCTTCGGCGGCGTGGTAGAGCAGACAGACGGGTTCCATTATCTGATTACCCATCTGCAAAACCTCTCCATCTCCCCTCTGGTATTCGTTGCAGTAACCATCGCAATCTGCGCAGGCGTTTGCGGCTCCGCCTCCGGTGGTATGGGCGTTGCCTTCGCAGCATTGACGGATACCTATAAGAGCATGGGCGTTAGTCTGGAGGCAGTGCATCGTATCGGTGCAATCGCAGCGGGTACACTGGATACCCTGCCCCATCAGGGCGCACAAATCACGTTACTCGGAATCTGTAAGCTGACACATAAGGAGGCGTACTTTGATATTGCTGTCACACAGATTTTGATTCCCATTCTGACATTGTTTATCTTCATTCCTCTGGTTTCTCTGGGAATGTAACACACAGAATGGTACCCTAAAAATAACTCTTATCTCATATTTTTCACATGCAAAACAAGGAATGGTTTTTACCATTGCTTGTTTTGGTGCTGTCTATTAAAACGCTGAAATGCAAATTCCTTTCGCTTTAAAGGCTTTTGATACTCTTTCACAATTTCCTCTATACAAATCGGGATAAATGTGCTATATTAACTGACGGATGGCATTCTGAAAGAAGCTATACTGCAAATTTTATATATTTTATTTTTTTGATTCGCCGGATGGCTGTATCCTCGGAACGGCACAAATGGCAGCAGATGTATCTTGTCTTATCACTTCTTTGTGAAGGAAGGTGATAGGTATGAGAGCAGGTTTTATCGGAGCCGGAAAGGTCGGCTTCACACTGGGTAAATATCTTGCGATGCACGGCATCGAAATCAGCGGTTATTACAGCCGCACACCCGCCTCCGCGAAGGAGGCCGCAGAATTTACACAGAGCAGATACTATACAAGTATAGAAGAAATTACGAAAGACAGTGATACCCTTTTTCTCACTGTGCCGGATGGCACAATCGGTGAGATATGGGATGACATGCGTAATCTGCCTATCAAAAATAAAAATATATGTCATTGCAGCGGTTCGATTCCATCGACCGTTTTTTTTGATGCAGAAAACAGAGGAGCCTATCGGTATTCAATTCATCCCCTGTATGCAATCAGCAGCAAAGCTACCTCCTATCTGGATTTGGGGAAGGCGTGCTTTACCATCGAAGGAAGTGACGCACATCTTGCGGAGCTAAAAGCACTGTTCAGCGAAATGGGAAACACCGTAGTTGCCATTTCTCCCGACAGCAAAGCCCTCTACCATGCAGCCGCAGTTATGGTCAGCAACCAGATTGTCGCACTGGCAGATATGGGCACCGTCCTGCTTGTCAAATGCGGCTTTTCCGAAGCGGCAGCAGCAGAGGCATTATCTCCCCTTCTTCTGGGAAATGCGCAGAGCGTGGCAGAAAAGGGTGCGGTAAATGCACTTACAGGCCCCATCGAGCGTGGAGATGCCCAAACCGTATCGAAGCATTTGCAGGAGATACGGAAATTTGCAGCGGAAAGCACTGTAGGTCAGGATATTCTGACCGCCTACACCGCCCTTTCCAAACAGCTTATCAGAATTGCTCAGCAAAAGCACCCGCAGAAGGATTACAAGCATTTGGAAAAGGAGTTGGAACAATGAAAAACACAGTAGCTACCCTGCAGCAGCAAAAATTGGACGGAGACAAAATCACTATGCTGACCGCTTATGATTATTCCACAGCAAAGCTAGTGGATGAATGTGGCGTAAATACCATTTTGGTTGGCGACTCTTTGGGCATGGTTATGCTCGGCTATGAGGATACCATCTCCGTTACCATGGAGGATATGATTCACCACACCGCCGCTGTTACCAGAGGTGCAAAAAATGCACTTGTTGTCGGCGATATGCAAGAGATGATTGTCTATGGCCGCAGCGTGTGCCGGGCCTGCGAGAATGCCTTCGTGGTGTTGGATATGCCCTTTATGAGCTACCAGACCTCCGTTTATGATGCCGTTGTGAATGCAGGCAGACTGATGAAGGAGGGCAGATGTCAGGCTGTCAAGCTGGAGGGCGGCGCGTCTGTTTGTCCCCAGATTAAAGCAATCACAGAGGCATCTATCCCCGTTGTGGCACACATCGGGCTGACCCCTCAGTCTGTCAATGCCTTCGGCGGCTTTAAGGTGCAGGGTAAGAGCGAGGCAGACGCACGCAGATTGATTGAAGAAGCAAAGGCAGTTGAGGCAGCAGGCGCTTTCGCCATCGTTCTGGAATGTATCCCCGCAAAGCTGGCAAAGCTGATTACAGAAAGCGTTTCCATCCCTACCATCGGCATTGGCGCAGGTGCGGACTGCGATGGGCAGGTTTTGGTTTATCAGGATATGCTTGCGCTTTTCTCCGATTTTAAGCCTAAGTTCGTAAAGCATTTTGCAAACGCAGGCGAAGTGATGAAGCAGGGCTTTACGGAATACATCAAAGAGGTTAAGGAAGGCACCTTCCCTGCCGCAGAGCATACCTTTAAAATCGCAGATGACATTATCAATAAATTGTACTAATACGGAGGCAAACCATGAAAATCGTAAAAACAATCGCAGAAGTCAGAGCAGCAGTGAAGGCATGGAGAGCAGAGGGGCTTTCCGTTGGATTGGTTCCCACAATGGGCTTTCTTCACGAAGGACACAAGAGCTTGATCGACAGAGCGGTAAAGGAAAATGACAGAGTTGTTGTAAGTGACTTTGTAAACCCCACACAGTTCGGGCCTACAGAGGATCTGGCAAGCTACCCCAGAGATTTGGAACGCGATGCCACACTTTGCGAAAACGCAGGCGCTGCGCTTCTTTTTAACCCCGAACCCTCCGAAATGTACGCAGAGGATGCGTGTACCTTCGTGGATATGAGCGGACTGACAGGCGAGCTTTGCGGCAAGAGCAGACCCATTCACTTCCGTGGCGTTTGCACCGTTGTTTCCAAGCTGTTCCACATCGTAGCACCCGACCGTGCTTATTTCGGGCAGAAGGATGCACAGCAGCTTTCCGTTATCCGCCGCATGGTGCGTGATTTGAATTTTGATATTGAAATCATCGGCTGCCCTATTGTGCGTGAAGCAGATGGTCTGGCAAAAAGCTCCAGAAATACATACTTGAACGCAGAAGAACGCAAGGCGGCTTTGGTGCTGAGCCAGGCAGTGAAGCTGGGGCAGAAGCTGGCAGCAGATGGCGAAGCATCCGCAGATGCCATCACAACAGCTATGAAGGAATTGATCGAAAAAGAGCCTCTGGCACGCATTGATTATGTAAAAGCAGTGGATGCCGTTTCCGTTGAGCCTGTCAGCAAAATGCAGCCGCCCGTATTGGTTGCTATGGCAGTTTATATCGGCAAAACCAGATTGATTGACAACTTTATTTACGAGGGCTAAGGAGAAAACGCTATGAATTTGAATATGTTAAAAGGAAAAATCCACAGAGCAACCGTTGTGCAGGCAGAATTGGATTATGTCGGCAGCATTACCGTTGATTCCGATTTGCTTGCCGCAGCAGGGATTCTTGAATACGAAAAGGTGCAGATTGTAGATATCAACAACGGAGAACGCTTTGAAACCTACACCATCGCAGGCGAAGCAGGCAGCGGCATGATTTGCCTGAACGGTGCGGCGGCGCGCTGTGTGCAAAAGGGTGATAAAATCATTCTGATGTGTTATTGCCAGATGACACCTGAGGAGGCGGCTGTGAATCCGCCGAAGGTTGTTTTCGTGGATGAGGAAAATAAAATCAGCCGTGTTTCCAGATATGAAAAGCACGGACGCTTGGAGGATATGTAATCCCGATAAGCGAAAAGAGGTCTGTACCCTTTGGTACAGACCTCTTTTGCATTTCCTCTTATTTTTTGAGGGCAGGCAGTGCCGCAAAGCCTTCCTCCGCCTGTGCCACTGTCTTCTGAATAATTTCCTCTGCCATGCGCCGCAAATCCATTTGCAGCACCGCCGCAATTACGCCCTTTCTCTGCTCCTGCGGCACATCGTACAGCTTGAGCGAGCATTCCAGAAAGCGAGAAATTTTCGCTTCCATGGTGAAATAAACATCACACGGCATTGCCATGAAGCCCCGCATGATGCTTGCCGATGCAATTTCCATTTCGTAGAAATCCTTCAATTCCAAATCGGGCATATATTTCCCGAAAATGGACTGCAGCCGCCCTGCCATGCTCTGATAGATATACGCCGAGGTGGTCGGCAGGGAATACCCCACCACATACAGCTCGCGCAGCGGCTCTGTCAGCTCCGCAATATGCAGCTGCAACGATGTTTCCACCGCATACAGAAGCACCGGGTCCTCTATGCCGCTATGCTGCTCCGCCAAGGCAAACTGTCCCCCGAACATTCGCCGCACCAACTCCAGCAGCAGCGCCTCCTTGCTCGCAAATGCCCGAAAGAAAGAGCTTTGTGTCATGCCTGCCGCCTTTGCAATTTTTGCCGTTGTGGTTTTTTCGTAGCCGCTTTCCAGAAACAATGCTACTGCCGCACGCAGCATTTTCTGTTGCGTAAGCAAGCCATTCGTCTGTTTTCCTCTTGGTGACAAAATCGTCCCCCTCTTTCCGTTTTACCTGTGATTATAATCACATTTTATCATCTATTTCACTCCGCCGCAAGGGCAAACGCGCCGAAATACGCTTTTTGGAAAAGCAAAATACCCTCCCTGCTGTTTGGCAAAGAGGGTATCTGTCAAAATTTTATTTTGTAATGGTTACTGTTTTTTCGGCTTCATTCCATGCCACCTGTGCGCCAAGGGTTTCGGAAACGAACCGCAGGGGCAGATAGGTTCTGCCGTTTTCCACGAATGCCGCGGCATCCAGCTTCACAGCCGTGCCATTGACATACGCCGTATCTGCGCCAATGGTAATGAGAATGACATCTGCGCCCTTCTGAATGGTGACGCGCTGCAGCTCGCCGTTCCATGTTACGGTTCCGCCAAGGCTTTCCGCCACAATGCGAATCGGGAGCATGGTTCTATCGTTCACGATTTTCGGGGCAACGTCATTTTTGATTTCTCTGCCGAAAACAGAAATCTTCCGACTGCCAATCGTGAGGATAATTTCGTTATTTTCTTTCCATTTTGCGTAAAGCGTGCTATTCGCGGTCAGCTCTGCGCTGAAATCAAAGGGCTTGGTCAGCTTGCTGTCGCTATACCAGCCGACGAAAATATAGCCCTCTTTTGTCGGGTCGGCAGGTCTTTCGATTTTGCCGTTTTTATCCGTTTTTACCTTGCCGACCGCACTGCCGCCGTTTGTATCGAACTGCGCGGTATAGGTTCGGGTTGTTGTGCCGCTACTGCTGCTGCGCTTTTTCGTCAGCACAAGCCCTTCGGAAATCTCGCAGGCAAAGGGGTTGATATCGCCATCCGCCGCACGGGTGATTTTCACATCGTATGTCCCTGCGGTATTGGGAACGGCACTCGTCCATGCGTCTGTATCATGCAGACGATATTGCACTTCAAATGGCGTATTGCCGATATCCTCTGTGGGAGAAAGCACCTTTACCACAAAGCCGTTGCCGATATTTCTGGTGGTGAAGTGCTGTGGTGTTGTGCCGATGGTAAGGTCTTTGCTCGGCAGGTTGGGCAGGTCGGGATATTCACCCCCATGCAAAGAGGGGAGCTTATACGCTTCGGTCGGGATTGACCAAATAGTTGTATCAAAGCCATTCCAGTCAAATGCTTCGTTCTTCTGCACATCCGTCATAAGCTTGCCTTTGGAAACGAAAACAGTTGTGCCTTGTTTTACATCTGTGGTATCAATATCCGCATAGCCTTCTTTCCCGTATACTACAAGCTTGGTTCTGTTGTAGCCGTAGTTGCTCGTTAAGGTTACATTCTCAACCCTACTCACATCCCCTACAATACGGTTTACACAGTCGCCGTCTGTCACGCTCTTTGCCAGAGAAACGCAGTTTTTTATTATAGAACCGGAGACAAATCCTGCAATGCCACCTGCGCTATTTCCCGCCGGAACATTGCCGCTGTAATAACAGTTTTCTATGGTAACATGGTAAGCATATCCGGCAATGCCACCGGCAATCTCTATTCTTGCTGTTACATCTGCCAAGGCATAGCAGTTTTTGATTGTGCCACGAGCACTTCCGGCAATACCGCCTATATAAGAATCTTCCCCCGTCACATCTCCCCGGAAGGAACAACTCAAAATCTGCGTTTTTCCATCTGCATTACCCACAATGCCGCCTACATCACTGCTTCCGCTTACTTCCCCTGTGACATTGCAGTTTTTGATAGTTGCGTCTTGCGTATAGCCGAATAAGCCGGCATTATTACTATTACCTGTTACTTTAAGATTGGTAATCTTGTACCCATCGCCATCAAAAGTTCCTTTAAAAGGTCTTGCATCTTTTCCATTATTAATTACTATTACTGTTCCGATGGGTGTCCATGGTTCGTTGTTCAAGTCAATATCTGCGGTCTGCTTGAAATATGTTTTTTCGTATGTTGTGCCGCCGTTTACCTTTTTCGCCAGCAGCTTCAAATCCTCTACATCTTCAATGAGATAAGGGTTTGTTTTTATACCAAAGCCATCAAAACCAACGCCTGTCATGCATTTCGGCAGTTCCGAAAACTGCACGCCGCCTACGTTTTTTAATATCGGCAAGCCGTTGTCTGTGAAGTCCCATGCGGAATCAGTATCCTTAAAAATATCAGAGAACTGCTCGGAAAGTTCTCCGTTTGTATAGGTAAGGTCTGCGCCATTTAATCCTGCTGCATTATCAGCGGAAACAGTTGCGTTATTTACCGTTGTGCCGTCCCAAGCGTAGTTATCTGTTAATGTTGCCCTATTTTCCCCTACAATACGATTTGCATTACTGCCTGTCACACTTTCTGCCAGAGAAACGCAGTTTTTTATCGTGCCTCCCCATGCATTACCGACAATGCCGCCTGCAGACCCACTTGCGGATACCATGCCGCTGTAATAGCAGTTTTCTATGGCTAGATTATAAGTATCTCCGGTGATGCCGCCTGCAAACTTTCCGCTGGCAGAAACATCCGCCAACACATAGCAGTTTTTAATTGCACCTCTGCCCTCTCCTGCAATGCCGCCTACTTTATCATTTCCTCCATGTACCGTTCCGATTGCATAGCAGCTGCTGACTTCACATTGATTTTGCACTTGCCCCACAATACCGCCTACATACATATTCCCCGTCACATTGCCTTGGAAGGAGCAATTCAAAATATTATTCGTTTTTCCATCTACAGCACCCACAATGCCGCCTGCAAAGTTATATCCACTGACTTCCCCTGCTACATTGCAGTTCTGGATAGTTGCGTTTCTCACATAGCCGAATAAGCCGACATACTCATTACGACCTGTTATTGTAAGATTGGCAATCTGATGCCCATCGCCATCAAAAGTTCCTTGAAAATATCTACTTTCTGGCTGCCCAAATTCGCCCACATAAACTTTTGTTCCGATGGGTGTCCATTCTTCATTCTTCAAGTCGATGTTTGCGGTCAGCTTGAAGTATGTTTTTTCGTATGTTGTGCCGCCGTTTACCTTTTCCGCCAGCTTCTTCAAATCATCCACATCTTCAATCAGATAAGGACTTTCCGCTGTGCCTTCCCCTTCAAAATCCGCAGCTACCTTTTCGGATACCGCTGTGCTGTTTTCCTCTTCCATCAGCAGAGAAATTCCTTTCAGCAGCTCTTTCTTGCTTTCCTCCTGCGGCTCGGTTTTCTCGTCAGACTTCTCCTGCAATTTCTCTTTTTCTTCTTTTTCCTCTTTCAGTTCCTCTTTTTCTTCTTTTTCTTCTTTCGGTTCCTCTTTTTCCTCTTTCAGTTCCTCCTTGATTTCCTCAAGCATTTTTTCCTGCAATAGCTCCTCCTGCGCCACGGCACGCATCGGCACCGCCGTTACCGCAAGGCATACTGCCGCCGCAATGCTTATCCATTTCTTCCAATTCATATTACCCCTCCTTCATGCGCTTTTGCGGACTACGGCAAAGCCCCCATATCATCCGCAAAAATTTCACTTGTGATTATAATCACATGGTATCATATCTGCTTTTTCTCCGCAAGGAAAAATAAGGTAAAATTTTCTTTTTGGAAAAAATAGACAAAACCAAGGATGCGCCCAAATAGGAAAAGCGGCTGAGGCGGAAATATTCGCCCCTTTGCCGGAATACACTTAAAAAAGGGGGGATTTTTATGGAAAAAGCACCTTGCCGCAGTATTTTCAAAAACGGAACAGACCGCACCACGCAGGCAGAGGTTACACGAATCTGGGCGGCTTTCATCAATCAGGCAGAAAGGGCAAGCACCATCCTCGCAAGGGAAAACGCATAGCATGAAAAGGGAAAGAGCCGCCATTTACTGCCGCCTATCGGAGGAGGACAAGGGCAAGGGCTCCGCCGAAAACGACAGCAACAGCATACAAAACCAACGCGCCCTGCTGACGGAATATGCCCATTCCCACGGCTGGGAAATCTACGAAATCTACATTGATGATGACTACAGCGGCGCAGACCGCAGCCGCCCTGCCTTCAAGCGCATGCTGCACGCCGCCGAGGAGAAACGGTTTGACATCATCCTCTGCAAAACACAATCCCGTTTCAGCAGGGAATTAGAGGTGGTGGAACGATACATCAACCGCCTATTTCCGCAATGGGGCATCCGCTTTCTGAGTTTGGTGGACAATGCCGATTCCGCAAACGAGGATAATCTGCTTCTGCGGCAAATCAACGGCATTATGGATGAGCATTATCTGGCGGAGCTATCCAAAAATATCCGCAGTGTGCTGACGCACCGCAGAAAAAACGGCTTTCACATCGGCTCCTTTGCGCTCTATGGCTACAGAAAGAATCCCGACCGAAGGGGACATCTGCTGATTGACGAGGAGGCGGCGGCGGTGGTGCGTGAGGTTTTCACGCTTTTCTCGCAGGGCTACGGCAAAACCGCCATCGCGCGTATGCTCAACGAAAGAGGGATTCCAAATCCAACGGAATATAAACGCTTACAGGGGATTCGCTATCGACAGCCGAAGGGCAAGGGCAGTACGCTCTGGAAATATTTCGCTATCTCCAATATGCTGACAAATGAAATCTACATCGGCAACATGGTGCAGGGAAAATACGGCAGTGTTTCCTACAAAACCAAGCAAAACAAGCCGCGCCCCAAGGAAGAATGGATACGGACAGAGGGGACGCACGAGCCGATTATCGAACAGGAATTATGGGAGCGCGTACAGAAAATGCTTGCCGAAAGGGCAAAGCCCTTTCCATCCGGAACAATCGGGCTGTTTGCGCGGAAGGCGCGCTGTGCGGAGTGCGGCTACACGCTGCGTTCCTCGAAAACCAAGGGGAACTATTATCTGCAATGCCCTAATCATCACATTTCCAAGGAGAGCTGCAGGGGAGCGTTTATTTCTGTGGAGCGGCTGGAGCGGATGGTTTTGCAGGAATTACATACGATTTCCGATACCTATCTGAATTGGGAGGAGCTGGAACGGCAGCTTGATTTTTGCAGTCATTTAAAGGAACAGAGGGCTTCTTTGCAGAAAAGCATCCACGCCCATGAGAAAAAAATTGAGGAAGCTCATAAGGCAGTGCGGGAGCTGTATCCGGATAAGGTGCGCGGTGTTCTCTCCGAAGCGGAATATCTCGATTTATCGAAGCATTTTTCAGCGGAACTACAGCAGCAGGAGCGGCTGATTGCGGACGCAGAGCGGAAAATCATCGACCTTGACGCACGCATTGCCGCAGGGGATAACCGCCGCGCCATCATTGAAAAATACATCAACCCGACGCACCTGACAAGGGAAATGGTCGAAATTCTGATTGATTCTATTTCTGTCGGCAGACGGATTGCAGGGACAAGGGAGGTTCCCATCACCATATACTGGCGCTTCTGAAAAATGGGCGAAAGCAGTGCCGCCCGAAAATTCTGTAGCAAATCTGACAAAATCTGCAAAACACTATTCCATTTTGTCTTTTTATATGTTAGAATGTATTCACAATATTATTTTTGAATACAAATACAAAGGAGGTACTATTATGGTCTATATCGAATCCCCCAGCACAAATCCTGCTTTTAATCTGGCTCTGGAGCAATATGTTTTCGACCGAATGGACAGAAGTCAGGAATACTTCATGCTTTGGCAGAACGATAACACCGTTGTCATCGGTAAAAATCAGAACGCCTTTGCAGAGGTCAATCAAAAGGTTGCCGATGCAAAGCATATCTCCGTTGTCCGTCGGCTTTCCGGCGGCGGTGCCGTATATCATGATTTGGGGAATCTGAACTTCACATTTATTCTCGATGCAAAGGATGCAACCGATCTGGATATTCGTCTGTTCTGTCAGCCGATTGCAGAGCTGCTGCGTTCTCTCAACGTGCCTGCTGAGGTCAACGGCAGAAACGATATCAGCATTGAAGGGAAAAAATTTTCCGGCAATTCCCAGTATCTGAAGCAGGGCCGCATCATGCACCACGGCACGCTGATGTTTCATTCAGACCTTTCCGTTGTTGCAGATGTGCTGAATGTTTCCGCAGATAAATTCCAGTCAAAGGCTGCAAAATCCGTAAAAGCAAGAGTGACAAACATTGCGCCTTATCTGCCTGAGGGCTTTACGCTGGCACAATTCAAGGCGCTTCTCTTAAAATACATTTTGAAAGAAGAAAATGTTCAGCCCTATGTATTCTCCGCAGAGGAGCTGGCTGAAGTTGAAAAAATCAAAAGGGAACGCTATGATAAGTGGGAATGGAATTACGGCTTTTCTCCCTCCTACAGCGTAGAAAAGAGCCGCCGCTTTGAGGGCTGCGGAAAAATCGAGGTACACATGAATACGGAGGACGGCAGCATTACCGAGAGAGAAATCAAGCTGGCATTGCGAAATCTGGACTCCCTTCTGCAAGTGATTTATAGCGGCGGTCTGCCGGAAATGATTCACTTTATGGAGAAGAAGGTGTGAAGATGGAAAATATACACGGCGGACACAGGGATCGGATGCGTTCCCGCTATTTGCAGGAAGGTCCGGATGGCTTTGCCGACCATGAGCTTCTGGAAATGCTCCTATATGGCTGTATTCCCAGAGGGGACACAAACCCCGTTGCACATCTGCTGCTAAAGGAATTTGGCTCCCTTTCCAATTTGCTGGAAAGCGATGCGCATGAAATTGCAAAGACAGAGGGCGTTGGGCTGAAAAGTGCGATTTTTCTGACACAGCTGCATGAAGTGATTCGCAGATATGAAAGAGAAAAGCTTGGCAGTAAACCGGAGCTGACCTCGATTACACGCTGCGTGGAATATTGCAGGCAGCTGCTCAGCCATTACAGCACAGAGAGATTTTACATAATCTGTACGGACAGCCGCAGAAGGGTGATTCATGTGGCAAAGCTGGCGGAGGGCACGGTTGGCAGTGTATTTGTTTCCAATCGGCAGGCGGTAGAGGTTGCGCTGCGGTATAAAAGTGCAGGCGTGATTTTCTGTCATAACCATCCCGGCGGCAGGGTGACACCATCCAATGCAGACCTGACACTGACTGTTTCACTCAAAAAAATACTGGATTCTCTGGGTGTTAGGGTGCTTGACCATATCATCATAGGGGAAAACGGAAGCCATTTCAGTTTTTTTGCGAATGGGCTGTTGAAAAATGAAGAAGATGATGAGGAGGAATTTTAATATGACGAAAAGATTATATCGTTCCAAAACAGATAAAAAAATTTCAGGCGTATGCGGCGGCATGGCAGACTATTTTGCGATTGACCCCGTTATTGTGCGTCTGCTTTGGGTACTGGGAACATTGATGAGCCTGTTCCTTGGCGTGGCGGCTTATATTGCCTGCGCATTTATCATTCCCGAAGAGCCGGACACCATTGATGCCGATTTTGAAGAAAAGAAATAAAACGAAGCAAGGAGTGTTAGAAAATGGAACAGAAAAAGCGTATTTTCAGCGGTATGCAGCCCTCCGGTGTGATTACACTGGGCAACTATCTGGGGGCGCTGAAAAACTGGACAAAGCTGCAGGATGAATATGACTGCTTATACTGCATCGTGGATATGCACGCGATTACGGTGCGTCAGGATCCTGTGAAGCTGCGCAAGCAGGCAAGAGATTTGCTGGTGCAGTATCTGGCGGTTGGCTTAGACCCCGAAAAGAATATCATTTATTATCAGTCTCATGTGCCACAGCATGCAGAGCTGGCTTGGATTCTGAACTGCTACACCTATATGGGTGAGCTGAACAGAATGACGCAGTTTAAGGATAAATGCGCAAAGCATGCGGACAACATCAACGCAGGACTGTTTACCTATCCCTCTTTGATGGCGGCGGATATTCTGCTGTATCAGACGGATCTGGTTCCTGTTGGAGAGGACCAGAGACAGCACCTGGAGCTGACAAGAGATATCGCGCAGCGGTTCAACGGCATATACGGGGATGTATTCAAGGTGCCGGATGCGTATATCGGCAAGGTTGGCGCGCGTGTGATGGCATTGCAGGAGCCTACTAAAAAAATGTCCAAATCTGACGAAAATCAGAACAATATCATTACCTTGATGGATGACCCCAAGGTGATTATGAATAAGATGAAGCGTGCGATGACGGATTCTGACACAGAGGTACGCTTTGCGGAAGAAAAGCCCGGCATTTCAAACCTGCTGAGCATTTACTGTGCGGTGACAGGCAAAACGATTGCCGAGGCGGAAAAGGAATTTGCGGGCGTGGGCTATGGTACGTTTAAAACGGCGGTCGGTGAGGCGGTTGTTGCGGAGCTGGAGCCTGTGCAGAAGCGCGTGAAGGAGCTGGAGGCAAACAAGGATTATCTGGATGCGATTATTAAGGGCGGCGCGGAAAAGGCAAGCCGTTTGGCAGACAGAACACTGACGAAGGTGCAGAAAAAGGTTGGCTTTCCTCCCAGAATCAGATAAGAGTTGAAAATAGGCACTATCCGAGAAAATTTCGGGTAGTGCTTTTTTATGTTACAGGATGCTAACAACTTTCTTACGGCTTTCTTAAGAATGGTGTGCTGTGGTTGAAGGAAGAATGTCTTTCTGCTATGATAAAAGCAAAAACTTGTCATACAAATTGAAGGCAAAAGGGAGGCGTTCCGAATGAAGAAAAAAGTATGCTTGGCGATGAGTCTGCTGATGCTGGCAGGGACGGTGCCTGCGCAGGCGGAAACGATTGGAGAGGCGGAGCAGATTACATTTACTGCGAAGGTTGGCACAAAGGAGCTTTATCGAAACCAGAGCAGGATTTCGTTGGATGCGGCAATTTATATCAAGGATGACTATGCGATGCTGCCGCTGCGTGCCTTTCTGACCTCGATTGACAACGGTACGATGCACTGGGAAAAGGAAACGAAGTTGGCATGGATGATGCTGCGCGGGAATACGGTCGCCTGCGACATCGAGAAGAACAGCATTACGGTGAACGGAGAGCCGATCGAAGTAAGCGGAAGGATGGACATTCGGGATGGACGGATTTTTGTGCCACTACGGAACTGGAAAAATATTCTGAATGGCTGCGGCTATACGGTGGCAGATACGGATATCATCTGGGACGCGGAGGAGAAAACGGCAACGGTGCAGCTTCTGGATGACAGCAAGGTGATTGAGATTCCTGCGGATGCGCCGAGAATGACGGGCGAAGGGAGAAAGGCGAGCTATACCATGCCTTTGCGCAGTGAATACGATGAAATTGAGAATATCGGGGATGGATATTTTATTGCAACGAAATTTCCGGAAGCGGCTGGGATTGGTTTGTCTATGCTGGGGAAGGCTTATTACCTTCTGGACAGCAAGGGAAAACGGCTGTTATCCTACGAGAATGGAGAAATTGAATATCTGAAATATCTGGGAGAAGGCTATTTAAGGTTGGAATACGAAAACGGAGAGACTGCTCTGATTGACAGAAACGGAAAGGAGCAATTCAGAACTGCGGAATATTCGATTTATCAGGTTTCGGAAGGACGTGTCAGGGTATCGAATCGGGGTAAAATGGGCTTCTGGGATTTGCAGGGGAATGAAATTACACCGTTTCTTTATGACACGGTATGGATTTTCTCTGAAGGAATGGCTGAGGTGGCAATCTATGAGGAAACAGGAGGAAAGCCTGTGCCACGGTATGGCTTTATTGACAGGGACGGAAACGAGGTTGTTTCTCCCAAATATATAGAGAGCAGAGATTTCCATGACGGCGTGGCGGCAGTGCAGACGGCGGACGGCTGGGGCTACATCGATAAGACGGGCAAGGAAACGCTTGCGCCACAGTACGCATGGGCAGGAGATTTTACGGACGGCAAAGCCTTTGTGACGGAGCAGAACGGGAAAACGTGGCTGATTGACAAGAGCGGCAAAAAGGTGCAGTTTATTACAGAGGGACTGCCTGTGATACAGGCACGGGAGAATAGTAGTGCGGTAATTCAGGTGCCACTTGCAGACTGGGGCTATGGGGACGATATGACCGGCTGTCCATATTATAACCAAAAGGGCGAGAAGCTGAACTTGACAGAGATTGCGCTGCTGGATGCGGTTGACGGCATTGCGGTGGCGTATGATTGGGTGACGCACAAGCGGTTTTATATTGACGAAAGCGGCAAGCAGTGCATTGCGGATACGTTTGACGGAGTGGACGCATTTCTGGACGGCTATGCAGTGGTGCAGAAGGCGATTACGGGAGCAGACGGAAAGGAAGATGTGGAATGGGGGATTATAAAAAGATAAGTCGGCACCCTAAGTCGAAAACAGGTTTTCGACTTGTTGAAACAGAGGAATAAACAGACGAGTTCCATCAGCTTAAAAGCCTTGAAACCTTGTCAGCACTTTGCTTCGCAAAGCCGCCTACGGCGGCGGGGTATATCTTCCCCGTGCATTACTGTTTTCCTCGTCGGAAGTGAATTCCGACTGCGG
>ERZ835051.2606-NODE-2606-length-15679-cov-4.347862_pt1 | contig 15679 bp, 8 predicted proteins | sample MGYA00519575_ERZ835051 | MGnify/ENA primary metagenome ERZ835051 (study PRJEB31850, sample SAMEA3708769) | human gut metagenome | biome: human gut; feature: human-associated habitat; material: faeces | place: China | collected 2014 ... | reverse complement strand
CGTCCGTATAACATTGGCAAAATAAATATCAGAATTTATTAAAATGGCGGGAATATAATAAAGATTGGCATTGCCAACAATAAATAATGTTGATATAATAACAATATAACACAGGTACAGTATTTGAACTCTAAGGCACAGTTGAACAAGCGGAGCATGGCCGCATAGGCCGGGAGATAACAGCATATGGATGAAACGGTATTTTTGGCGCATATTGCGGAAGACGGAAGAAAACAAACGGTTGATGAACACGAGCGCGGCACGGCGGAACTGTGCGCAAGGTTTGCGGCGCAGTTCGGCGCGGAAGAACACGCCAAGCTTGAAGCTATGAGGCACGATGATGGTAAAAACACCCATGGATTCCAAAAAAGGCTGCGCGGCGGGTCGGCGGTTGACCATTCAACGGCGGGCGCGTTTGAATGCTTCAAGGTTAATGCTGTGCATGAAGCGATATGCATTGCGGGGCATCACGGAGGACTGCCGAACGTTGGCAATGCCAAAATGGACACGCCGGGGGACGGCACGTTCTTCGGCCGAATGAAAAAGGCCATGAGCGGCGGCATAGAAGAGCCGCGCGGCATGGATAGGCCGATAACAGCCCCACAAAGGCCGAATTTTTACGGGGACAGGTTTTATGAATCCGTATGGATAAAAATGCTGTATTCATGCCTTGTTGACGCAGACTATTTGGACACTGAAAACTTCATGTCAGGCGGAAAGGCGGCACGCGAAGAATACGACGATATGGCAACGCTGTTGGCATATTTTGAAAAGCATATTGCTCCGTGGGCTAACCCGCAGAGTGAGCTGAACAAAAAACGCTGGGAAATACTTTCTGCATGTCTTGCTGCGGGCGAAGATCCAAGGGGAATATACACGCTGAGCGCACCAACCGGCAGCGGCAAAACCACGGCGTCGCTTGCATTTGCGCTGAAGCATGCAGTGAAACATAACATGCAGCGCATAATATACGTTATCCCTTACACATCTATAATCGACCAAAACGCCAAGGTATTCAGGGGAATACTGCATGATAAAAACGTGCTGGAGCATCATAGCGGCATAGTATTCGATAAGGAAGATAAGGATTTCGATTCGGCGGACTACAAAAGCGCGCTTGCGGCGGAAAACTGGGATGCGCCGGTGGTGGTGACCACGGCGGTGCAGTTCTTTGAATCGTTTTATGCCAACCGCTCCTCAAAATGCCGAAAGCTGCACAATGTAACAAACAGCGTAATTATATTTGACGAAGCGCAGATGATGCCAAGCGAAAATCTGCTGCCTTGCGTTGCGGCAATAAGCACGCTGTGTGAGCATTTCAACTCCACCGCCGTGTTATGCACGGCAACACAGCCGGTGGTGGACGATTATATTGTAAAATACGCGACAAACATTGCTATAAAAGAGATATGCCCGGAAGTTAGGCGGACATATGAGCAGTTCAAACGGGTCACATTTGAACAGGCAGGTGAGCTGGATGACGAGGCGCTGGCGGCGCGGCTTGGCGGGCATGAGCAGGTGCTATGCATAGTCAATTCGCGCAAGGCGGCGCAGACCGTGTTTAATAAGCTGCCTAAGGAAGGCAGGTTTCACCTGTCCACGCTGATGTACCCCGAACACAGGCAAAAAACCATAGACATTATCAGGCAAAGGCTGACGGACGGCGAGGTATGCAGGGTTGTTTCAACGTCGCTTATAGAGGCGGGCGTGGACATAGACTTCCCGACGGTATATAGGGAAATGGCCGGGCTTGACTCCATACTTCAGGCGGCGGGACGATGCAACCGCGAAGGCAAGCGTAACCGCGAGGAGAGCATGGTTACCGTATTTACGGGCGAACACCATGCGCCGAGAATGCTGAAAATGAACATATCTGCGGCTAACAGCGCCATGCGCGGGGAGGAGGACATAGGTTCGCCGGAGGTTGTGCGCAAGTATTTCAACACATACAGGGCTTATCTCGGCGACGGGACGGACAAGGCGCGCGTGGTGGAGGCGTTTGAAAAGGACAAGGTTTACGGCATGATGCCGTTCAAAACGGTTGCCGAGAAGTTCCGCATAATTGACCAGAACACGCGGACGGTATACATACCGCTTGGCAAAGGCGTGGAGAGCATTGCGCGGCTGAGAAGCGGCGAAAAATCCCGCAAGCTATTCAGAGAGGCAGGCCGCTACGGAGTGACTATATACGAAAACCAGTTTGAAACGCTCTATTATTCGGGCTGCATAGAAATGATAGACGATGAAAACGCCGCGCTGATAAACACAGGCATTTACGATGAAAAGATGGGGCTGAGGATAGAGGAGAGCAGCGACGCAAATTTTATGATATAAGCCAATGGCGCAAGAAAACTTGCGCCATTGACCATTTTGCTAAAACATAAAGATAAATGTTTCAATCCCCGAGGCAAAACTCGACAACATAGTATAGCACGGATATCGTGTGAATGCAAACATAAAAACAAAACTATTAAAACATAAAGCTAAATAAAGTTGACAAATCGCAACGGCGATGGTAATATATGGTTAACATGACGATGATAAACAGCGAAAGGAGTGATATCTTGTCTGTAAGGATAGAAGTATGGGGCGACTACGCCTGCTTCAGCAGACCCGAGCTTAAAACGGAGCGCGTGAGTTACGATGTGATGACTCCGTCGGCAGCGCGGGGCATAGTTGAAGCAATACTGTGGCACCCGGGGCTGAGATGGCACATAGACAAAATCTATGTGCGTGCGCCTATACGCTTTACAAATATAAGGCGTAACGAGGTCAAGGATGTTGTGAGCGGCCGCAAGCTTAAAACAATAATGGAAAAAGGCAGCGGCGAAGCGTACATTGCAACGTCCGAAAGCATACAGCAGCGCGCGGCGATGGTGCTGAAGGATGTGCACTATGTGATAGAGGCGCATTTCGACATGACTGGGCAGGCCAGCGCGAGCGATAACCCCGCCAAGTTTCAGCAGATGGTAAAGCGGCGCGCGGAGAAGGGCCAATGCTATCATCAGCCGTATTTGGGCACGCGGGAATTCCCTGCGCGGTTTGGCCTTTGCGAGGGGTTGCCGCCCTGCCCCGAGGAATTGAAAGGCGAAAGGGACCTTGGCTGGATGCTGCTGGACATGGATTATTCAAATTCAGACGGCATACGGCCTATGTTCTTCAGAGCGAATATGAAGGACGGGGTTATAGACATTCCGCCGATAGGCAGCGAGGGGGTGAAGTCATGATACTTCAGGCGCTGACTAAACTGTATGAAGATTTGGCGGAGCAGGGCAAAATAGCGCGCGAAGGCTGGAACACGGTGAAGATAAGCTATCTGTTGGAGATTGACGAGGACGGCACGCTGCTTGGCATCGTTCCTCAGTTCAAGGAAGTGGTTTCCGGCAAAAAGACGCTGTCCGTGCCGATGGATAAAATATTGCCCGCAGCTGTGAAACGTTCCTCCGGCATTGCGTCGAATTTTCTTTGGGATAATTCCGCATATATGCTGGGTATAGACGGCAAGGGTAAACCTGAACGCGCTAAGGAATGCTTTGAAGCCTGCAAAGGCTTTCACCGTGAGCTGCTTGACGGTATAGACACCGCGGCGGCAAGGGCGATACTCAATTTCTTTGATGGGTGGGAGCCCGCGTCGGCTGCCGAGCATCCGCTGATAGTCGAAAATCTGAATGAATTGTACAAAGGCGGCAATGTAACGTTCTATGTAAACGGTCGCCTTGCTGCCGAGGACGCGGAGATAAAGGCCGCATGGCAGAAATATTATGACAGCAGCGACGGAGAACGGATGCAATGCCTTGTTACGGGGAAAGATGACGTTATTGTACCAACTCATCCGGCAATAAAAGGCGTTGCGGATGCGCAGTCGAGCGGCGCGGCGCTGGTATCGTTCAATGCGTCCGCATTCTGCTCATACGGGAAGGAGCAGAATTACAATGCGCCTGTCGGCAAGTACGCGGCGTTTGCGTACACATCCGCGCTGAATTATCTGCTGTCCGATAAGGAAAACGTGCACCGCATAGGCGATACTACCGTTGTATGCTGGGCTGAAGGAGCGGAGGAACAGTATAACGGGCTGACCAATATGTGGATGTTCGGGGACGATAACAACACCGGACTGAGCGACGCCGACCTTTACGCGGCGGTAAAGCGAATAACGGAAGGCAAGTATTGCAATGAGCTGAAAATAGACCCGAAACGACCGTATTATGTGCTCGGGCTTGCTCCGAACGCAGCGCGGTTGTCCGTAAGCTTTTTCCTGCGCAATGAGTTCGGCAGCTTTATACGCAACGTGAACGAGCATTACGAGCGCATGGAGATAGCAAAAAGCAAGTTCGATAAATTCGACACCCTGCCCATATGGGCCATGCTGAATGAAACCGTGAACCCGAAATCCCAGGATAAAAAACCAAGCTCCGTGCTTGCAAAGTCCACGGCGCGGGCGATATTCGCAGGCACGGCATATCCGGCGGCGCTTTTGAACGGGGCAATGCTGCGCATAAGGGCCGAACGGAACATAACCCGCGGCCGCGCGGCGATAATCAAGGCATATTATCTGAAAAACACAAATAAGGGCTGTCCAAAGGAGGTATTGACGGTGAGCCTTAATGAACAAAGCACAAATATACCATATACGCTCGGAAGGCTGTTCGCCTATTATGAAAAGGTGCAGAAGGAGGTCAACCCGGAAATAAATGCCACGATTGTGGATAAATATTATATTTCCGCCATGTCTACTCCGGCACGGACATTCAAACTGCTGAATGGGCTGTATCAAAGCCATCTTCGCAAACTCTACAGACTTAATAAAGATAGAGCAAGGTGGTTCGACATGGAAGTTGGTAAACTAAAAGATGTATTTGACGAAACGTACCCGATAAAGCATACATCGCAGGAACAATGCTCGTTCGATCTTGGCTATTATCATCAAAAGCAATGGTTTTATACTAAAAAGGAGGACAGATAACAATGGAAGCTATTAAGAACCGCTACGATTTCGTGATACTGTTTGACGTGGAGAACGGCAACCCCAACGGCGACCCCGATTCCGGCAACATGCCGCGCATAGACCCGGAAACCGGTTACGGATTGGTGACAGACGTTTGCCTAAAGCGCAAAATACGCAACTATGTGGAAACCGTAAAGGAAGGCGAAAGCGGCTACCGCATATATATAAAGGATAACGTGCCGCTGAACAGGAGCGACCGCGAGGCGTACGACTACCTTGGAATAGAACCGGCAAAGGTTGCGGACGCGAAGAAAAAGAAAGAGAATCTGGACATTGAAATACGGGACTTCATGTGCAAAAACTTCTATGATATCCGTACGTTCGGCGCCGTGATGACAACATTTGTGAAGGACAAGCTGAACTGCGGCCAGGTGCGCGGCCCCGTGCAGCTAAGCTTTGCAAAGAGCGTGGACCCGATAATGCCGCAGGAAGTGACCATAACCCGCGTTGCCATAACAACGGAGGCGGACGCCGAAAAGAAGGGCACGGAGATGGGCCGCAAATATATTGTTCCTTATGCGCTATATAGGGCGGAAGGCTACGTTTCTGCCAACCTTGCACGCAAGACCACCGGATTTTCTGAGGAGGATCTTGAACTGCTGTGGCAGGCGATAATGAATATGTTTGAAGTTGACCATGCAGCTGCGCGCGGGAAAATGGCCACAAGGGAACTTATTGTGTTCAAGCATGATTCGGAGCTTGGCAACGCGCCGGCATATAAGCTTTTCGATTTGGTAAAGGCTGAGCGCAGAGAAGGAGTGGATACGCCGCGCGCGTATTCGGATTACAATGTTTCGGTTGATGAAGCAGCGCTCCCTTCGGGCGTTGAATGCATAAGAATATAACCGACTATCGTGAGGAGGATTATCTCCAGATATCGGGGCTACAGCATTTCAGGTTCTGCCGAAGGCAATGGGCGCTGATACACATAGAAAAGCTGTGGGCGGAGAACTACCGCACGGTGGACGGCGAACTGATGCACGAGCATGTGCATGACGCGGAATTTAACGAAAGCCGCGGCGATGTTATTATACGGCGCGGTGTATATGTGCACTCGGCAGAGCTTGGCATATCCGGTCAATGCGACGCATTGGAGTTCCATAGAGGCAGCATCGGAGTACTAATGCGCGGTAAAGAAGGGCTGTGGCAGCCGTATCCCGTGGAATACAAGCGCGGCGAATTCAGGACGGACACGGGGGACACATTGCAGCTTTGCGCGCAGGCTATGTGCCTTGAGCATATGCTGTGCTGTAAAATAGAGCGCGGTGCATTGTTTTACGGCATGCCGAGGCGGCGCATGGAAATAACCTTCACGGACGAACTGCGCAAGGAGGTGCTTGAGGCGATAGCCGAAATGCACGATATGTACAGCCGCGGCTATACGCCGAAGGTTAAGCCGACCAAGTCCTGCGCGGCATGTTCGCTGAATGAACTGTGCTTGCCTTCGCTCATGAAAAAGCGCTCTGTCGGCGCGTACATAAGGGCGGCGATGGAGGAGATCACATGAAAAGGTTCCTTAATACGTTTTATGTGCTTTCGGAGGACATATACCTGTCGCTTGAAGGTGAAAACGTGGTTGCAATGCGGGACAAGCAGGAGGTTGCCAGATATCCGCTGCACACATTGCAGGGCATAGTATCGTTTTCATATGCCGGCGCATCACCAGCGCTTATGGGTGCATGCGCCAAGCGCGGTGTGGGGTTCGCACTCTGCACGCCGAACGGGCGGTTCCTTGCGCGGGTATCCGGCGAAATAAGCGGGAATGTGCTGCTGCGGCGCACTCAATACAGAACGGCGGACGATATGCACGCAAGCTGCAAAATTGCGCGGACGATGATATTTGCAAAGCTGTATAACTCAAGGTGGAGCATAGAGCGCGCGCGCAGAGACCACGGCATGCGCGTTGACGATACGAAGCTGGCGGAGGCATCGCAGAGCATAAAGGCACTCCTGCCACAGGCGATTTCGGCGGAAAATATGGAAAGCCTGCGCGGGATAGAGGGCAACGGCGCGAATACATACTTCGGCGCGTTTGACGAAATGATACTCAACGCGAAGGATGTGTTTTACTTCAATTCAAGGAGCAGACGGCCTCCGCTTGACCGGGTGAACGCAATGCTGTCCTTTGCATACAGCCTGCTTGCGCACGATTGTGCATCGGCGCTTGAAAGCAGCGGACTTGACCCATACGTTGGCTTTTTGCACAGGGACAGGCCGGGGCGGGAATCACTTGCGCTTGACCTGATGGAAGAACTGCGGCCGTGCATGGCGGACAGATTTGTGCTGAAGCTGATAAACAACCGCATGGTGAAAAAGACGGATTTTGTGATGCAGGACAGCGGCGCGGTGTTGCTTACCGATGAGGGCAGAAGAAGCTTCATAAAGACTTGGCAGGATAAGAAAAGGGAAGAACTGAAGCATCCGTACCTTGGTGAAAAGCTTAAATGGGGCCTGATACCGTATATTCAGGCGCAGCTGCTCGGACGTTATCTTCGCGGCGACTTGGACGACTATCCGCCGTTTCTGTGGAAATAAAGCTACGGGGGAGTGAAAATGCTTGTGCTGATAACATATGATGTTAATACAGAAGATGCCGACGGCAAGCGGAGGCTGCGCCAGATAGCCAAGCAATGCGTAGACTACGGTCAGCGCGTGCAGAATTCGGTGTTTGAATGTATGCTCGATTCCGCACAATGCCGTATGCTAAAAGCGCGATTGTGTGCTATAATGGATAAAGAGAAAGATAGTCTAAGGTTCTATTACCTCGGAAAGAATTTCGAGAATAAGATAGAGCACTTTGGCGCGAAAAGCTCATATTTACCCACGGACACCTTTATTCTTTAGTGCGAAGCATAAGCGTACATAAAAACACCGCTTCTTCGCACCGAAAAAAGCCTGAATAATGCAATCCTGCGGCGCGATACAGCACGCGTCACCGTGCCGCAATGGATAATATTCAGTAAATTCGCGGAAATGCTGCATACAAATGCACTTTTCCGCCGTCGCTCCCCCTCGTGGGGAGCGTGGATTGAAACAGAGGTTGGGCAGAGAGGACGGCAGCGGTATTTGGTCGCTCCCCCTCGTGGGGAGCGTGGATTGAAACAGCTTTGTCGAAAGGATGGACAGCATGAAAATCTGTCGCTCCCCCTCGTGGGGAGCGTGGATTGAAACCATAGTCTGGCTTGAAGAAGCTCCTGAAATTAAAGTCGCTCCCCCTCGTGGGGAGCGTGGATTGAAACAGGATAAGTACGATGCTACTCTTAACGAACTTAATCGTCGCTCCCCCTCGTGGGGAGCGTGGATTGAAACCCATTCTGCGTCAGATTGCTCCAAGAATTCATGGTCGCTCCCCCTCGTGGGGAGCGTGGATTGAAACCTCACAAGCAACAGCATATATCTCCATCCTCTCAAGTCGCTCCCCCTCGTGGGGAGCGTGGATTGAAACAGTTGCATCGACGGTTTTTTGCACCCCGGTAAAGGGTCGCTCCCCCTCGTGGGGAGCGTGGATTGAAACAGCTTTTCCATATCCCATGTTGAATACTCAGCAACGTCGCTCCCCCTCGTGGGGAGCGTGGATTGAAACGTTTGGCGCGTATTTGCTCAACATCAGCAAACGAGTCGCTCCCCCTCGTGGGGAGCGTGGATTGAAACCAGATACACACCTCAGAATGATAAATAAAACCCTGTCGCTCCCCCTCGTGGGGAGCGTGGATTGAAACTCTAATGCGTTTTGAGTACGAAGTAAAAAAATAGGTCGCTCCCCCTCGTGGGGAGCGTGGATTGAAACTTTATACATGGAAATGAGCATTTTAACCTCTTTGGTCGCTCCCCCTCGTGGGGAGCGTGGATTGAAACACCTTTATGCGTTCCTGGTGTATAAGCATCAAAGCGTCGCTCCCCCTCGTGGGGAGCGTGGATTGAAACAATTTATTTATTAGTTTATTTAAGCGCTTACATACTGTCGCTCCCCCTCGTGGGGAGCGTGGATTGAAACACTATTTGAATATGTATACAGACTACTAAATGGCGGTCGCTCCCCCTCGTGGGGAGCGTGGATTGAAACCTTAACCGCCTGTATGACTTGATTATGCGGTGCGTCGCTCCCCCTCGTGGGGAGCGTGGATTGAAACTGAGATGCTGAAGATACTGCGGTATGATGATGAGTCGCTCCCCCTCGTGGGGAGCGTGGATTGAAACCGTCACCACTTGTCTGTTTTTGGTGCTTAATGGCGGTCGCTCCCCCTCGTGGGGAGCGTGGATTGAAACACCCGCAGCGCCTTACGGGTATGCCACACGGCTGGTCGCTCCCCCTCGTGGGGAGCGTGGATTGAAACCAGCTAACTGCATTTGATTATTTTGGGACTTAAAAGTCGCTCCCCCTCGTGGGGAGCGTGGATTGAAACTGGTACTTTGATATACCAAAGCAACAACTCCAGCGTCGCTCCCCCTCGTGGGGAGCGTGGATTGAAACTAATGTTTAATTGATTAACACCCTCGCCAGAACCAGTCGCTCCCCCTCGTGGGGAGCGTGGATTGAAACTGCTATTTGCCTACTTGTATAACCGCCAAAAGTATGTCGCTCCCCCTCGTGGGGAGCGTGGATTGAAACATATTTCCTAATGGTTCACGAATAATATTCAAAGGGTCGCTCCCCCTCGTGGGGAGCGTGGATTGAAACCACTGTATGGAATGCGTTGAGGAATAACACTAATATCGTCGCTCCCCCTCGTGGGGAGCGTGGATTGAAACTATCTGTCAAGCGAAACGCTTGACAGAATAAAAAATGTCGCTCCCCCTCGTGGGGAGCGTGGATTGAAACCCCGCGTTGGCGGGGCGAAGGCTGACGGCTATCACCGTCGCTCCCCCTCGTGGGGAGCGTGGATTGAAACATCTATGATAATTGCGAGTACCAAGGCTTGAAGCCCGTCGCTCCCCCTCGTGGGGAGCGTGGATTGAAACTTCTGTGGCTATACATGGCAGCGAAAGTTCATATCGTCGCTCCCCCTCGTGGGGAGCGTGGATTGAAACATGCGTTAGCAGCAGCTATTGCCGCAGCCGCAGCCGTCGCTCCCCCTCGTGGGGAGCGTGGATTGAAACTTGTGCGATGTGTTAAACCCCGCCGTGGGATGGCGTCGCTCCCCCTCGTGGGGAGCGTGGATTGAAACGTTGATGACAAACGACAGATTATATATCATGCCGTGTCGCTCCCCCTCGTGGGGAGCGTGGATTGAAACATTGGTCGCGGTCAGGGCCTCAAGGCTATCTTCGTGTCGCTCCCCCTCGTGGGGAGCGTGGATTGAAACAACTCGCGGGTCAGGTCGGCAAGGCCGCCCGCTATGTCGCTCCCCCTCGTGGGGAGCGTGGATTGAAACCGGCCAGCCCGCAATGAATTTGCAGACCAAAGGCGAGTCGCTCCCCCTCGTGGGGAGCGTGGATTGAAACATCAACGGCAATATGCTGCCGCTGGAAAATGCAAAAGTCGCTCCCCCTCGTGGGGAGCGTGGATTGAAACGTGTAAATGCCGTCGTCCATATCAAGCGCGGTTTTGTCGCTCCCCCTCGTGGGGAGCGTGGATTGAAACTTCCCCGCGGGGACAATCAGCCCGCTATAATCAAGTCGCTCCCCCTCGTGGGGAGCGTGGATTGAAACTGACAGCGGCAGTGCGATAATGCGTACTGCCGCTTGTCGCTCCCCCTCGTGGGGAGCGTGGATTGAAACTTAAGCAGCTGTTTAACCTTATCAGCGGCAAGGGCGTCGCTCCCCCTCGTGGGGAGCGTGGATTGAAACGTCCTTGTCCTTGCCCGTGCGGGCGGCGTATATGTCGCTCCCCCTCGTGGGGAGCGTGGATTGAAACATAAAGCCCACGGCGGAAGAGGTGCGTGCATACTGGTCGCTCCCCCTCGTGGGGAGCGTGGATTGAAACGCAAGTCTATACCAACAGCCGCAACGGGGAGCAGGTCGCTCCCCCTCGTGGGGAGCGTGGATTGAAACCTTTTGCCTTGCGATAAGCTCTAAGCCTCATCCCAGTCGCTCCCCCTCGTGGGGAGCGTGGATTGAAACAATCATTTTTCCTCCTTGAAATCTTTCAGTACTGCGTCGCTCCCCCTCGTGGGGAGCGTGGATTGAAACCGTTACCGTCTATCTCGTGATTTATCAGGGCCAGTCGCTCCCCCTCGTGGGGAGCGTGGATTGAAACATAGCGCATCTCCCCATCCGCCAACGCTTTTTTTGTCGCTCCCCCTCGTGGGGAGCGTGGATTGAAACAAGGGTCAGGCCGCCGGTGAAAAAGGTGGCGGCTGTCGCTCCCCCTCGTGGGGAGCGTGGATTGAAACATCTCGATTAGCTCGTATGTGTGCATCTTATCCAGTCGCTCCCCCTCGTGGGGAGCGTGGATTGAAACCCATACTGTATCCTGTATGCACGCCAAAAAGTCCGCGTCGCTCCCCCTCGTGGGGAGCGTGGATTGAAACATCGCTATGGCTGGAGTTATTGCGCGCGCCGCTGGTCGCTCCCCCTCGTGGGGAGCGTGGATTGAAACGCATATATTGCCGACAGCCAAGCCCGGTTTGGTGTCGCTCCCCCTCGTGGGGAGCGTGGATTGAAACATTTCAAGCAGTTTCTCTGCATATGGCACGGTCTGTCGCTCCCCCTCGTGGGGAGCGTGGATTGAAACTTATAATCTTAGATAGCACCTTGCTCTGCTCCACCGTCGCTCCCCCTCGTGGGGAGCGTGGATTGAAACTCCCTCCATAGCTCGGCGTTTTGTCGTGTTACCTGTCGCTCCCCCTCGTGGGGAGCGTGGATTGAAACTCGTTACTAAGGGATTAGGCGCGACAATGCATGAATGTCGCTCCCCCTCGTGGGGAGCGTGGATTGAAACGCTTGTGGATGGCGGCAAAATCGCAAAGAAAAAGTCGCTCCCCCTCGTGGGGAGCGTGGATTGAAACTGGCATTGTTCGGCAGAGCCGTCTACCCGGATTAGTCGCTCCCCCTCGTGGGGAGCGTGGATTGAAACATACGATATGAAATATATAATTTATGCTGATGGCGCGTCGCTCCCCCTCGTGGGGAGCGTGGATTGAAACCGCGTGGCGGACGGCTTTGCGTATTATGTCGAGGGTCGCTCCCCCTCGTGGGGAGCGTGGATTGAAACTTTGATTGTCCGAGTGCCATAAGCGACTCAACAAAGTCGCTCCCCCTCGTGGGGAGCGTGGATTGAAACCATGTTACACCTCTGTATGCGCTGTTGCAAACGCGTCGCTCCCCCTCGTGGGGAGCGTGGATTGAAACTTATTGTGCGTCCGCGCTAACGGCTGTTTGAAAAAAGTCGCTCCCCCTCGTGGGGAGCGTGGATTGAAACATTGCAGATACTCCTTTATCACCTTTGTTGCTTCGGTCGCTCCCCCTCGTGGGGAGCGTGGATTGAAACGATTTTTGCGAAAAATCTGGAAGGTAGTAGGATGGTCGCTCCCCCTCGTGGGGAGCGTGGATTGAAACTGCTTGCCGTCGTTACGGTCGCGGTACATATGCAGGTCGCTCCCCCTCGTGGGGAGCGTGGATTGAAACCTCCGCCATAGCTTTATCCTTTGCCTTGTATATGGTCGCTCCCCCTCGTGGGGAGCGTGGATTGAAACGGTGATTAAATCATATCACCGTGCGGTGATATTGTCGTCGCTCCCCCTCGTGGGGAGCGTGGATTGAAACGCCGTTGGCGTACACGCCTGCGGGCAGATTGATAGTCGCTCCCCCTCGTGGGGAGCGTGGATTGAAACTTTTGTCGGAGAAAGCAGCGGCAGAGAAAGCAGGTCGCTCCCCCTCGTGGGGAGCGTGGATTGAAACCGCTGGCTGCGGCTGAATCAATGGATATCGCTGAAAGTCGCTCCCCCTCGTGGGGAGCGTGGATTGAAACAGTTGATGAGTTAATGCAAGCACATGGGCATACGCGTCGCTCCCCCTCGTGGGGAGCGTGGATTGAAACTTTGATATCATTTGACGATGCTGTAAATGATGAGTCGCTCCCCCTCGTGGGGAGCGTGGATTGAAACGTCGACAGCCGTCCCCGATTTGGTGGGCGCACATGTCGCTCCCCCTCGTGGGGAGCGTGGATTGAAACTTTGCTTGGCCTTACACAAGGGGCTGTAGCAAAATGTCGCTCCCCCTCGTGGGGAGCGTGGATTGAAACGCCAAGGGCAAAATGGGGCACGTAGGAGTATATGTCGCTCCCCCTCGTGGGGAGCGTGGATTGAAACTTTATCAAGGAGAACCGAAAGAAATATCTGGCCGAGTCGCTCCCCCTCGTGGGGAGCGTGGATTGAAACTTGATTTAGCTGCTCCGGCGCGCATACAACACTTGTCGCTCCCCCTCGTGGGGAGCGTGGATTGAAACTGCTTGCGCTTACGCTTTGCGCAAGCATACCCACGTCGCTCCCCCTCGTGGGGAGCGTGGATTGAAACGTCATAAATAGGCCCTGTTTCTTGCGGATGAAGGGTCGCTCCCCCTCGTGGGGAGCGTGGATTGAAACATACACAATTTCTCAGCCTTGTATATCGGCAGGGTCGCTCCCCCTCGTGGGGAGCGTGGATTGAAACAATGCCAACCTTATCAGAAGATACAACTTATTAGTCGCTCCCCCTCGTGGGGAGCGTGGATTGAAACGCGTTCTCAGCTCGGTAGACTGTCACCTATCGGGGGTCGCTCCCCCTCGTGGGGAGCGTGGATTGAAACAATGTTGTTGATGATATGGAGGAAAGAGCGGGGCAGTCGCTCCCCCTCGTGGGGAGCGTGGATTGAAACTTACGTGCCATACTTTAGCCCACCTTACTTAAAGGTCGCTCCCCCTCGTGGGGAGCGTGGATTGAAACATTGGAGATGGCAATGCTGCATACATATGCGATGGTCGCTCCCCCTCGTGGGGAGCGTGGATTGAAACCTGCGGTCACACTGCTACGATAGAGCTGTTTGGCGTCGCTCCCCCTCGTGGGGAGCGTGGATTGAAACATAATCGCAGTACATGCGCTTCGCCTTCCCCCGTGTCGCTCCCCCTCGTGGGGAGCGTGGATTGAAACCCTGCAATTCCGCCCACGGCGGAGGAGCAGCTACGGGTCGCTCCCCCTCGTGGGGAGCGTGGATTGAAACAATTATGTGTTGCAAAAGTTCTGCACGAGCGTTTGTCGCTCCCCCTCGTGGGGAGCGTGGATTGAAACATAATCTCTTTGACAGTCTCTAAAAATGCCGCCAGTCGCTCCCCCTCGTGGGGAGCGTGGATTGAAACATTAGCAATTTTAGCATTACGCAGGTTGGCATTGGTCGCTCCCCCTCGTGGGGAGCGTGGATTGAAACATGTCTACGGGCGGCGCAGGCTGATACGGTGTGATGGTCGCTCCCCCTCGTGGGGAGCGTGGATTGAAACATCCTCCGTGCAAAAAATTGTTAAGATATGATACCATGTCGCTCCCCCTCGTGGGGAGCGTGGATTGAAACTAATATGTATCAAGATAAGAAGAAGCCGACTTCGCGTCGCTCCCCCTCGTGGGGAGCGTGGATTGAAACTGGACGCTGCGACCGAAAATAGCTTAAACTACTTGTCGCTCCCCCTCGTGGGGAGCGTGGATTGAAACCCCAAAATTGTTGCTACCGTAATTCACGCGGTCGTGAGTCGCTCCCCCTCGTGGGGAGCGTGGATTGAAACCTACATATCCACGAAAAACACCATTATCTAAAATTGTCGCTCCCCCTCGTGGGGAGCGTGGATTGAAACCCAAAAATATTTTTAGGGATTTTTAGCACTTAAAAGTCGCTCCCCCTCGTGGGGAGCGTGGATTGAAACCTAAAAAAGATAATCGAAAAAATAAATGAAGAACGTCGCTCCCCCTCGTGGGGAGCGTGGATTGAAACATATGAATATGTTTTGTTATCAAAAATAACTTTGCGTCGCTCCCCCTCGTGGGGAGCGTGGATTGAAACGCAGGCAATAAGAATTTTAGGTATCATATTTCTCGTCGCTCCCCCTCGTGGGGAGCGTGGATTGAAACACGCAGCTCGTTCGTCATTCCGTCGCCCCTGATAGTCGCTCCCCCTCGTGGGGAGCGTGGATTGAAACATTTCTACCTCCTATCCCCGCACAAATTCTGGGGTCGCTCCCCCTCGTGGGGAGCGTGGATTGAAACGGCTATATCTCGCTCCCTTTCCTTTGTACCGTGCGTCGCTCCCCCTCGTGGGGAGCGTGGATTGAAACTCCGCCGCCCCCTCCACCCACCATAGATTATATGGTCGCTCCCCCTCGTGGGGAGCGTGGATTGAAACTCATCCTCCTTTGTTTTGCCCTCATTGCAAAACTAATGTCGCTCCCCCTCGTGGGGAGCGTGGATTGAAACTCTTGTATCTCCCCATATATAGAGCAATAGGGGACGTCGCTCCCCCTCGTGGGGAGCGTGGATTGAAACATCAAACCGTTTCAGATCGTTTGAATCATGCTCAAGCACGTCGCTCCCCCTCGTGGGGAGCGTGGATTGAAACTCGCCTCCTTATGCCTTAATTTTCGCAAAAATTAAGTCGCTCCCCCTCGTGGGGAGCGTGGATTGAAACCGTAATGTACGCCTCTCGTCCCGTACCCGCATCGGTCGCTCCCCCTCGTGGGGAGCGTGGATTGAAACACGCAGCTCGTTCGTCATTCC
>ERZ835051.2603-NODE-2603-length-15682-cov-3.661483_pt1 | contig 15682 bp, 14 predicted proteins | sample MGYA00519575_ERZ835051 | MGnify/ENA primary metagenome ERZ835051 (study PRJEB31850, sample SAMEA3708769) | human gut metagenome | biome: human gut; feature: human-associated habitat; material: faeces | place: China | collected 2014 ... | reverse complement strand
GCTTTGTTCCGGGTTGTATTCATTATACAGAGCATTACACATGTACCGGGTCTGATTGTTAGAACAGCTTTCTGCAAATGGATCTATTTTAAATGAATCTTGTAATTAGTCTTTGACTTGTTACTGTGCAAAAAAGAATGAGAATATGCAGCAGGCAGTATCTGAAAATAGTCAATTGACTATAATTATCCCCTTCCTTAATGAGGGAGACGAAATAAGAAATACAGTGCTTTCAATAAAAAGTACCGCTACGGGTAATCCTTGTATTCTTTTAATTAATGATGCCTCTACCGATGGCTATGATTATGAAAGGATAGCAAAAGAAGAAGAGTGTTTGTATATTCTCAATGAAGAGCGTAAGGGAGTTGCCGCTTCGCGGGATTTGGGTATTGGGCTGTGTTCTACTGACTATTTTCTACTCCTCGACGGACATATGCGTTTCTATGAATCCGGTTGGGATGAACGGCTTATAAAGTTATTGCAGAGGCATCCCGAATGCATTTTATGCGGACAAACCAGAAAGTTAGAGAAAGTGGTAGCGGAAATGTTATCAGTCTAGAGCATCGTACATGTTATGGTGCTTATATTGAAATGGGCAGCGATGGACTTTTCAAAACAAGCTGGTGTTATACAAATCCACAGCCTGCCAATAATGATACATGTGTCGAAATCGCTTGTATCCTTGGTGCTGCTTATGCGGGGAGTAAAGACTTCTGGCTTCGTCTTCATGGTCTAAGTGGATTAATGTATTATGGGGGTGACGAAGAGTTGCTAAGCACTAAAGTGTGGAGTATTGGCGGCAAATGTTTATTGGTCAAAGACTGGATGACAGGGCATATTTATCGTTCATCATTTCCTTATGAAGTCCAATCTAAGGAATTATTTTACAATAAATTACTAATTGTCGAGTTGTTTTATCCATATAAGGTAAAACGTAACTTATTTCTTAATATACAGAAACAATGCCACACCGCTTTTGAAGAAGCCTATGAATTGTTGCGTAAGAATTATTCTTTTGTCAAGGAGGAGAAAATGTATTGGAGGTCTATATCTAAACGGCCGATAGATGATTTTGTCCAGAGAAATATTGATTTAGAGCATTCATGCACTAGTAAATAAACTAATTATTAACTTTAAATTTATTATTCAAATGAAAGATTTACAGAAAAAAACAGAGTTTGTGCGAAGAGTTGAACATGAACTTTGATGAAGTAAACGAATTGTTTGCTGAAGAAACATTACAGAGTATGCAAATGGCTAAGATTGTGGGAGGAGGTACTGATGGTGGTCTTATTAAAAGTATATATGAAATAATATCAAAAGCAAATACTGTGATTGAGGCTTGGGAGAATATTAAAAAATATATATTTGAAGTACCGACAAAAGATCCTGATATGTCGGGAGGTACACCAATATACGACAACGGTACAATTAAAATACCTGAAGGGACTATAGAATTTACAGCTGACTCCATTACCATTAGAGGTGCTTTTGGAGTAAAAATACTTATGGGACCCACGCCAATTCCTCAACCTACTCAATACAAATAAAAATATATCCAAAATCACTACTGTCCCGTAAAAGTGGATAAATAGTTCTTTGAAATAATTGAAATATAGTCGATTAAGTGGCGTTTTGAAATGAAACGGATTTGAAATTCTATTTTTGCAGCTATAACGATGGCTGCATATGAATCAAGATCAATACGTTTTTTCTCAACTTTCCACTTTTTTGAACAGAACTCAGTTTAACAACTATGTTCGTAAGTACGATGGCAACCGTTATGTGAAGCATTTTACTTGCTGGAACCAGTTACTTGCAATGATGTTCGGTCAACTCAGTAATCGTGAAAGTCTTCGTGACTTGATTATAGCTTTGGAAGCTCATCAAGGAAAGCGTTATCATTTAGGGTTGGGTCGTGAACCCATTGCCAAAACCACGCTTGCATCAGCCAATCAGAATAGGGATTGCAGAATCTTCGAAGACTTTGCTTTCTACATGATGAAGGAAGCATGTGAAAAACGAGCTACTAATATCTTGGATATTCCAGGAAGAAAGTATGCGTTTGATTCCACTACGATTCCTTTATGTCTGGCTACATTCCCTTGGGCGAAATTCCGTAAGAAGAAAGGTAGAGTTAAAGCTCATGTCCTTTATGACATAGAAGCACAAGTCCCTGCCTTTTATACAGTAACGACAGCATCCAAACATGATTCAACTGTAATGTCTGCAATTAATTATGAACCAAATGCCTATTACATATTCGACAGGGCGCATGACTCGTTTAAGGAACTTTATCGGATTCACCTTACAGGTTCTTTCTTTGTAGTCAGGGCGAAAATCTAAAGTGCAAGTTCTGTAAATGGAAGCGTAGAATGCCGAAGAATATCCTTTCTGATACGGAAGTGAAACTGATTGGGTACACCTCTGAAAAGAAGTATCCTGAATCATTCAGAGCCATCCGCTTCTATGATGAAGAGGATGAACGTGAATTCACTTTCCTGACGAATGCCAAACACATATCTGCACTTGATGTTGCCAATCTTTATAAAAAAAGATGGCTCGTGGAACTGTTCTTCAAATGGTTAAAACAGCACCTCAAGATAAAGAGGTTTTGGGGTACAACTGAGAATGCAGTTCGAATACAGATAAGTGTTGCTATCATCACCTATTGTTTGGTAGCTATTGTCCAACATGATATGCAGCTGAACCGTTCAACTTATGAGATTTTACAAATTCTCAGCATCTCATTGACGGATAAAATACCTTTATAAGATCTGTTCAATAAGACTAATTTCAAGGACGTCAAAGAACAATTTAATCCCTTTTTTCCGGGATTGTTTGATTAATTATTAACTCGTCCCGATTTTAACGGGACACTAATGATCCAAAATCTAAATTATTAAAACTCCCATAGTACGTACATGTATTTTAAATATATACTATCAGTATTGCTATTTATTTCTTGTAGTGAGGCAACAGTTCAGCCTATTTCTGTATGCAAGTTTGAGAATGACGTTCGTTTATATTGTCCTGTAACAATAAACGGGCATACATTTAGTTTTATAATAGATACAGGAGCTGATATGTCGGCTATTGATTATTTCAAAGCAAAAGAAGCAGGCATCCTTCCGACTGACTCTTGTATGAAAAGTATTTCTTTCTATCATTGTGATTGGAAAGGAATAATATACAATATTAAAACAGAGATAAAAATAGGAGATACATTCATGCCTTGTAATCTTACTTTTCTTAATCAAAAGGATGCTCCTGCCCTTGATCTTAGAGAGGGGGATGGTGTTATCGGAATGGATGTCATGTCGCATTTAAACTGGTTTGTAGATCTGAAGAAAGATAGTTTGTGGCTCTCAACTCAAAAGATGGACTATCCCGTAAAATCAGAACCGTCTTTTACTATTGAGATGCTTGAAAATCGAACTGCTTATGTACATATTACTTTATGTGACTCCATAGAACGGAGATTCTTGTTTGATACGGGGTATTCATTAACTAATCCTGTCCAAGATTATAATTTATCTACTGTACTGGTTTTGCCAGATGATTTACTTAATAAATATCTGAATGATACAGCTAGAATGTGTCATATATCTTTCGAAGCTAGAACATGGCTCATTTATGATGATTTGAAAATTCAGAATCTATCACTACCTTATGCGTTGTTGGATAATAATTTGGTAAATAACGGAAACCCCGTGGACTATTTGGGAATTTTAACATGCGAATTTCTTGCTTATTTCGACTATATGGCATACGACAAGGAAAAGAGAAAGATATTTCTCTATAATTATAACAGTGACATAGTGCGAACTAAAGATATGAAGGAAATTTATCATCGGATAAGAAGGGCCTATAAAGAACAAAAGAACTATAATACAATTTTTAAAAGACAACAACCGTGAGAACAACAACATTTGCTATTATTTTAGCCGTCTGTGCACTACTGACTGGCTGTAAGAATTCAACTTCGCTTATACCGGAAGAGGAAAAATTAGTTGGCAAGTATTACACTACTTTATCACATAACTTTGAGAAGATGGATAAAATGTCTGATGCTTCTATGCAGGCGAAAGCTGAAATATACAGTCGATACAACTCTGATAGAACATGTCATTCGGAGGGAATTGTTTTGTTGGTAATCAGTTTAACAGAATTGAAGGGATTTTGTTTATCCATGGAATTCAAGCTTACTACGGAAGGAACTTGGAAAATAGAGGATGGCTATATTAAAGAAAAGACGAATCCTGAGAATATTAAATGGACATTTGTTAAATCGAATGCTGATAACAAAGTATCCGAAACGCTTGTGAAGGCGATAAAGACACTCTTCTATATGGAGTCTTTCAGTTTGAAGGAATCTATTATGCAAGCCGGTGATGCTAAAATAGTAGAATTTACCGATGAAAAACTTGTCGTAGAACAGGAAGGAGAACAAATGACCATGACTAGAATTGAATAGCCCATGTATAAGCAGAGCAACTATAATTATTTTGTTCCTTACAAAGAGGAGAAGTTTATATACTATAATGCGCTCACTCGCAACAGTTTTACCATGAGTAAGGCAGAACATGAGCGTATTCAAATAGAGTTTGCTGATCCTATTAGTTTTGAATTGGGATTTCCAACGGCATTTCAAAGAATGTGGGTTCTTTGTAAAAGAGGGAATAGATGAAATTGCTAATCTGCGCTTCAAATATAATAAAGAAGTTGTTTATTGTTCGGATGTTCATATCACTCTTTGCCAGAATAAAGAAGTGCAAAGCATGGAACTGCTGGTTGTTGCAATACAGAAACATCTTTTTGATATAATAAATACAATTCATCCTCCTACGTTGCATTTAGATTCTACTGAAGAAAAAACTTTAAGTTTTTATGAGGAGGTTTTCACTCCTGTAGCTGCTTATGTTGAAAAACAATGCAAACAGAATGGTATCTCATTCAGACAACAAGAAGCAAAAGAAGTAGGTGATGATAAATGTTGTTCGCTAAACCTACCACGCTTGTATCGATATGTGATACTAAATAATGGAGATGTTTATAGTGGTGAGCCTGGAAAAAAAGATTCGGAACTTTGGGGAAAATTGGCAAACGACGGTACAATAGAATGGGATGAGCAGCAACGTGAACAAGCGTTGAGTGTACCATGGTTTGAGACTGAAAAATGCCGTCGTTGCAAGCATTTATATCTTTTCTCGCCCATTTGTTTGCGAGTCATTAACAGTAAAAGAGGAAGGTGCTTTCAAGACTTAGGGGTTGTTACCCCCGAGGAAATGATTGTGAAAGAATTTGAGGAGAAAAATGCATGAAAAAGTTCCCTTTATACCGACAATTGGATTCTGCGGATTGTGGTCCTTCCTGCTTGCGAATGATTGCACGATTCTATGGGCGAAATTTTGAACTGGGTTACCTACGCGAATTGTGCTATGCCAGCAAGAATGGTGTTCCGCTGCTAGGAATCAATGATGCAGCCGAGCATATTGGTTTTCGTTGCACAGCCGTAAAAAGCTCGTTCGGTCGATTTGCGGAAAAAGCAATTCTCCCTTGTATTGTACATTGGCGAGGATATCATTTTGTTGTTGTATATAAAACTAAGCTTAAGAAAGATAAGCAAGGCAAATGGAGTGGGTATATTTATGTAGCCAATCCTGCTTTTGACTGTGTAAAATACACAGTAGAAGAATTTCTGAATGGTTGGATTTCCGACCGCAAAGATGGAGAGGAAAAGGGAACCTTCCTCCTTGTTGTTCCTACACTAGCCTTCTTTCATCCTGACGCGCATGCGGAAAGTAACAATAAAGTTAAATTGCTGTATTTCTTCAGTTACTTAAAACCCTATAGAAGGTTATTCTATCAAGTCTTTTTAGGAATGGCTTTAAGTATGTTGTTCTCATTCATATTTCCTTTCTTATCCCAATCTGTGGTTGATTTGGGCATTATGAATAGTAACTTGAATTTCATTTACTTGGTTCTTGCTGCTCAATTGATACTATCGTTCAGCGAATTGGGAATTGGATTTATACAAAGCTGGATATTCCTACATGTAATATCAAGAGTCAACATAGCATTGGTTTCTGATTTTCTGGCCAAAATGTTGAAACTCCCGATCAACTTCTTTGAGTCTAAAAATACAGGTGATATCATGCAGCGTATAGGTGATCATTCACGCATACAAAGTTTCTTTACTTCAACAACTCTTGGCACAGTGTTTTCTTTTCTCAATTTCTTTGTTTTTTCCATTATTCTTGGATATTACAATTTATACATGTTACTTGTTTTTATTATGGGGCATGCATTGTATGTAGGTTGGGTAATGCTTTTTTTAAAGATAAGGAGAGAATTGGACTTTAAACATTTTGAACGATCTTCGAGAAATCAATCCAGTTTGATTGAAATTATTACTGGAGCCGAAGAAATAAAACTTTATGGATGTGAACAGAGAATGAGAAATAAGTGGGAAGGTATTCAAGCCGACCTGTTCCATTTAGAAATCAAAGGGTTGTCTGTCAGCCAAATCCAATCAACCGGTGCTTTTTTTTTATCCAACGTCACTAATATTATTTTGTCCGTATTCTCGGCCTATTTAGTTATCAACGGAAATATAACTTTGGGTATGATGATGTCTTTGTCTTATATTATAGGGCAATTGAAGGGGCCGGTTTCTTCCTTTATTGGCTTTGTTCATTCTTACCAAGATGCCAAAATGAGTTTGGAACGACTAGGTGAAGTTCACTTTCAGCAGGATGAGGACCAGACTGATGAATTGCGGATTCCGGAACTGCCTAAAGTTAATAGGAATATATTTTTAAAAAATGTCACATTCGGTTATTTAGGAGAAAAGATTGCTCCTGTTTTGAAAAACATATCAATAAGCATACCACATAATAAAATTACAGCCATAGTAGGTGAAAGTGGAAGTGGAAAAACCACTTTGATAAAACTATTATTAGGATATTATGAACCACAATATGGCGATATTTTCATAGGCGATACTAACCTAAAGAATCTCAATGCCAAATATTGGCGTTCAAAATGTGCAGCTGTGATGCAAGATGGTTCTCTTTTCTCGGCAACTGTAGCCGAAAATATAGCTATTAGCGATGCTCGTATTGATAAAGACAAGTTGTATTGTGCTGCTAATTCGGCCAATATACATGAATTTATAGAGCAGATGCCTTCAGCCTACAATACCAAGATAGGGCCGGAAGGATGTGGGGTGAGTCAAGGACAAAGACAACGCCTGCTCATAGCACGGGCTATTTACAAAGCTCCGGAGTTTATATTTTTTGATGAAGCTACAAATGCCCTTGATGCTAATAATGAAAGAAAGGTTATAGAAAATATGTATCACTTTTTCAGCGGAAGGACCTCTGTCATTGTGGCACACCGCCTTAGTACTGTAAAATATGCCGATCAGATTATTGTATTAAAATCGGGTGAGGTAGCCGAGATAGGAACCCATCAAAAGCTGTTGGCATCGAAAGGTGTTTACTATAATCTGGTTAAAAATCAATTGGAGTTATAGATATGAGTGAGTTAAAGAATAAAAAGATTGAATTAAGACATGAAGCTATCCAGGAGTTATTAGGGACTCTTCCTGGATGGCTTATCAGGTGGGGAATAACTCTTTTTTCTTGTATTCTAGCTCTGCTTGTGTTAGGAAGTTATTTCTTCAGATATCCTGAAACGGTGAAAGCATCCATCACCATTACTACAGAACACCCTTCTGTATGGATTGTAGCAAAAAGTTCTGGCAATATAGATTCTATTTATGTGAAAAATCATGATTTCATAAAAAAAGGAGACCTAATTGCCGTTATCCATAATACGGCACACATTGATGACATTGAAAAATTGAATGAAGCATTAGACTCTATTCGGAAGTTTATAGTTTCATTTGCAATAGAAGATATATATGTACCTCAACAGGAGTTGAAAGTAGGTGAGTTGCAAAAAGACTATGCACAACTTGTCAAACTATTGAATGATTATCTTGTTTTTGTAAAAAATAATATTCATGAGATAAAAATAGCTTCAATGCAAAAAGAATTGGCTGAGCAAGAAAAACTGGTACGCCAAGCCCAGAAGCAAGTTGATTTGTATTCTCAATATTCTATTATCAATAAAAAGCAGTACCAACGCGACTCTATTCTGTTTTCTAATCAGGCAGCCATGGCCATTGAAAAAGAAGAGTCGGAAATGAAAGTTTTAAATGGAAAGATACAGTTAGAGCAAGTTAAGCAAAATGCTATTCAAGGGAATATTTCAATTCTAAGACTTAGGCAATCTATTGATGAATATACTGCGGAAATAAATATGCAGAGCGAAAACTACCGCACTAATATTAGAGTTGCATACGAACAATTGCGAAGCTATTTATGGAATTGGGAGCAAACCTATTTGCTTAAAGCACCTTCTAATGGAATTGTTAGTTTTTCTGCTTACTGGGGAAAGGGTCAGCCAATTGCTGTCGGTGAGAAAAGTTTTTCTATTGTACCTCATAACTCGGGAAGAATTATAGGAAAATGTAAAATACCGGTGACTGGTGCCGGAAAGATAAAAAGAGGTCAAAGAGTCATAATCAAGCTTAATGAATATCCTTATATGGAGTTTGGATTACTTGAAGGAGTAGTAGGAGATATATACCTTATCCCTATGGAAAAACAAAGCGCTACGGGTATAGAACGATTCGGAATTGTAGATGTTGCTTTTCCGAAAGCATTGACTAGTATTTATCGCAAGGCAATTCCTTTTCCGGGAGAATTGACAGGCGAGGCAGAAATTGCAGTTAATGAATTGTCTTTATTGGAACATCTTCTTCGCCCCTTCAAATACCTAATCCACAAATGATTATTTTGAGTATAATAGCCCGGCAGATTTTGTTTTTGAAGGTGGTTGTAAAGCCTTATCCGCTGTGATAGATTGACTTATGGCGTAATTTGACTTACAACAGACCGAAAACAAATTCAAAAGGAATTGAAAAAAGCTTTTTGAGGAAAATTCAAACAGGAGTTTAATTCTTAAATTCTCTGAAAATATGTGTCTGTTTTGGAAATATTTTGTAGCTTTGCTAACACTAACAACTCCCAAATCAATATAGTCCATGAAAAACTTATCCTCTGTTTTGGCTTTATTTCTCTTTATTCCCTTTTTTACGTTTGCTTCGGAAGTCGGTGACCGTACTGTTCCTATGGAAGTGACCCAGCTCTCTGACAGTTTGAAACGTGTGTATGCTCCGGACAAGCGTGTGGCTTTGTTCGATGTAGATTATTCTTTTGCCGGTAAAAATGTGATGCTGCGTGGTGTTACAACTTCAGCAGAAGCGAAAGCCGCATTGTTGCAGGGATTGGCAAAAGCAAACTACAAAGTGATGGATTGCCTGCAACTCCTGCCTGATGAAGAAGGCTTGGAAAGTAAAACCTACGGTATTGTAAATGTATCAGTAGCTAATCTGCGTGTAGATCCTGATTTCTCCTCGGAGATGATGACCCAAGGATTGATGGGTATGCCTATCCGGGTACTTCAACGCAATGGCTGGTATCGTATTCAGACCCCCGACAACTACATAGCGTGGGTTCACTCGGTTGGTATTCACCCTGTTACCAAAGCAGAATTGACTGCGTGGAATAATGCAGAAAAAATAGTGGTGACTTCACATTATGGGTTTGTTTATTCCCGGCCTGATCAAAATTCACAAACTGTTTCAGATGTTGTGGCGGGTAATCGTTTGAAGTGGGAGGGAACCAAAGGCGCTTATTATAAAGTGACTTATCCTGATGGCCGTCGTGGTTATATCTCTAAATCCATTTCTATGCCCGAGAAAAAATGGCGTGCAGGTTTGAAGCAAGATGCAGCCGGCATTATCCGTACTGCTCACACATTGATGGGCGTACCTTATCTTTGGGCAGGTACTTCTTCCAAAGGAGTGGATTGCAGCGGATTCATGCGTACCATACTTTTCATGCACGACATTATTATTCCGCGTGATGCATCCCAGCAAGCATACGTAGGCGAGCATATCGATATTGCTCCGGACTTTGGTAATCTGCAACCCGGTGATTTGATTTTCTTTGGACGCAAGGCGACGCCCGACCGTAAGGAACGTGTTGTACATGTAGGCATGTATATAGGTAATAAACGTTTCATCCATTCGCAGGGGGATGTGCACGTCAGCAGTTTCGAACCTGCCGATGAATTGTTTGATGAATATAATCTCGGACGTCTCTTGTTTGCAACCCGTGTATTACCTTATATAAATAAGGAAGCACCGCTGAATACAACAGCTACTAACCCATACTATAAATGGTAGCCGGAACATTGGCAATTAATCATTAAATAGAATACTATATGCAAAACAGAAGAGACTTTCTGAAAACCGCTGCTTTTGCCGCACTTGGCTCTGGTGTAGCCCTTAACGGTGTTTTTGCGGCAGAAGGCAAGGTTCCCGCTTTGTTCAATATCAATAAAAGCGGGATTGTTCCAAGGATGAAGCTACGTTTTTTCCCTTATGAACTGAAACTGCGTCATGTGTTTACAGTGGCTACCTACTCACGTACTACTACTCCGGATGTGCAAGTGGAGATAGAATATGATGGAATCACCGGCTATGGTGAAGCCTCCATGCCTCCTTATTTACAGCATGAGTTAGGTACGATGGATAGCGTGCTGGCTTTCTTAAAGAAGGTACAGGATACTATCGGCCAGTTTTCCGATCCTTATCAACTGGAAGATATTCTGGCTTATATCGACAGCCTTTCTCCCGGGGATGCCGCTGCCAAAACTGCGGTAGATATAGCCCTTCACGATCTTGTGGGTAAGATGCTGCAAGCTCCATGGTACAAGATATGGGGCTTGGATAAAGAAAAAACGCCTTCTACTACATTTACTATCGGCATAGACACCCCGGAGGTAGTGCGCGAGAAGACAAAAGAATGTGCCGGAAAGTTTAATATCCTCAAAGTGAAATTAGGACGGGAAAACGACAAAGAGATGATTGAAACCATACGCTCGGTTACCACCCTTCCGATAGCTGTAGATGCCAATCAAGGATGGACCGACCGGAAGTATGCACTCGATATGATTCACTGGTTGAAAGAAAAAGGCATTGTCATGATAGAACAGCCCATGCCGAAGGAACAATTAGACGATATCGCTTGGGTAACTCAGCAAAGTCCGTTACCGATATTTGCCGATGAATCAGTACAACGCCTGAAAGATGTAGCTGCATTGAAAGGTGCATTTACAGGTATCAACATCAAATTAATGAAATGTACCGGTATGCGTGAAGGTTGGAAAATGGTGAATCTTGCACATGCTTTGGGCATGCGTGCTATGGTAGGCTGTATGACTGAAACCTCTTGCGCTTGTTCTGCTGCCGCCCAATTCTCTCCGGCAGTTGACTTTGCCGACTTGGATGGAAACCTGTTGATTGCTAATGACCGATTCAAAGGAATGGAAGTGGTGAAAGGCAAGATAACGTTACCTGATTTACCGGGTATTGGAGTTGTAAAACTATAATCCTCTCTACTATTATGAAAAAGTTATTATATGCTATTGCCTTGTTTCTTTTGGCTTCTGCCTGTAATACGAAGCCGGCAAGTAAGCCGTATAGTTGGGACGACGATTTACACCAGCGCCTGCTTACAGATTTCTGTATGACAGAAACTCAAGTGAAAGATTATATCCGCAAGTATATTCCTGATGTTACGGATGAACAGATACGCCAATGGGAAGCTTCCAAGGCGTTGGAATGCATGACCTTGGATGGAGAAAAACGCTATTTCCGTAATGCCGGTCCCAATTTGTTCCGTGTGGATTCTGCCTGTTATGATATTAAAATAGCAAAAGAAGGAACCGCTTTAGGAGGCAGCGAAAAAGTGAATATGGAAAACCTGCCCGAGATTATTGCTGCGGTCAAGAAAGAAGGGAAATCCATTGCTGCTCCCAAACGGATGCGTGTCACTTATACTCTGACCGTGGATACCAACGCCGTGCCCGCCGGAAAAATCATCCGTTGCTGGCTGCCGTTTCCCCGTGCCGATCAGGCACGTCAACAGGATGTGAAGTTTATATCTGCCAGTGAGCCGGAATATACCTTTTCGCCCCAAGATTGCCGCCATAGCACTCTCTATATGGAAAAACGTGCCGTGCAGGGAGAGCCTACCGTATTCTCGGAAACCTTTGAATATACCTCCAGCGGTGAATGGTTTGATTTGAAGCCGGAAGATGTACAACCTTACGATACAACTTCTACCTTATATAAAGAATATACAGCCGAACGTGAGAAACATATTATCTTTTCGCCCCGTTTGCGTGAACTTGCTGCCAGATTGACAGCCGGTGAGACCAATCCTTATCTGAAGGCGAAACGCATCTTCCGTTGGGTGAATGACAATTTCCCGTGGGCGTCCGCACGCGAATATTCCACCATCGAAAATATTCCGGAATATGTACTCGATAATCGTCACGGCGATTGCGGGCAGGTCAGCCTGCTGTTCATCACGCTCTGCCGCATCAGCGGCATTCCGGCGCATTTCCAAAGCGGATTCATGATGCACCCGCGTGCATGGAATCTTCACGACTGGGCGGAAGTCTATTTTGAAGGTGTGGGATGGGTACCTGTTGACCAGTCGTTCGGTATCCCCACCTTTGCGCGCAATGCCGATGAGGAGTACTTTTTCCTGGGAGGTATAGACTCCTGGCGTATGATTGTGAATACGGACTATGGCATGCCGCTGGTTCCGGCAAAGAAATATCCGCGTAGCGAGACGGTCGATTTCCAGCGCGGTGAAGTGGAATGGGAGGGAGGCAACCTTTATTTCCCGCAGTGGGACTATCACATGGACATTGATTACCTCAATTATTAGGGTATCATACTTCTCTTCTTTTTTAATTCCTATATGTCAGTCTTTTAACAGTCAGTAATCGTACATAAATGCTAATTTGTCAGTCCTTGCCGTTAACCGCTGTTAAGCCCTAAATATTCACTGTTAAAAGAGAACAAAAAAGAGTGACAGGCGGAATAACTGAACGTTTTTTGTTGTTATTTTAACGTCGAAATGTTAAACGGAATATGAATATTAACAGTTAAAAGAATAAAGATGAATATGAAACAGACAACAAAAAACATCCTTGGAGTTGCGGCTATCGTACTCCTCAGCTCAGGAGTTGCGGGTATTACTACCTATAAGTTGCTGAATAGAGAAAGACCTGCTGCGTTCAGCGAGTTGTTTCAGCAAAATCCTGATAATGTACAATTGGCAGCTTTCCATGCAACGGATGCCCAGCCTGTAGACTTGACACAAGCGGCAGAAAACTCTGTTCATGCGGTGGTTCATATACGTGCTACCCAATTGGGAAAAACGCAGACGGTACAGGGAATGCCCGATATTTTCGATTTCTTCTTTGGAGACGGACGTGGCCAGCAGCGTCAGATACAGACCCAACCCCGTGTAGGTTTCGGTTCCGGTGTCATTATCTCTAAAGACGGATACATCGTGACGAATAACCACGTGGTGGAAGGGGCTGACGAAATTGCTGTCAAGTTGAATGATGAACGTGAGTTGAAAGGCCGTATCATCGGTACGGATCCTGCAACGGATTTGGCTCTGATAAAGATTGAGGGCGATGATTTCCCCACTATCCCGGTAGGAAATTCCGATGCATTGAAAGTAGGCGAGTGGGTGTTGGCGGTAGGTAATCCGTTCAATCTGAACTCTACTGTCACTGCCGGTATTGTCAGTGCCAAAGCGCGTTCCATAGGCGGTGGCGCTGCCAACGGACAGGCTGCCAATATCCAGTCTTTCATCCAGACAGACGCAGCTATCAATTCCGGTAACAGTGGCGGTGCGCTGGTCAATGCGAAAGGTGAGCTGGTGGGTATCAATGCGATGCTGTATTCGCCTACCGGTGCATATTCCGGCTATGGTTTTGCTATTCCTACCAGCATCATGACAAAGGTTATCGCCGACCTGAAGCAATATGGTACCGTACAGCGTGCATTGCTCGGTGTAGTATGTACAGACTTGAATATGGGTCTTGCCGTGGACGAAGAGAATAAGGTTATCAAGGAAATCAAGGAGAAAGCCAAAGAATTGGGTATCAAAGAGGGTATCTGGGTCCGTGAAGTGACTGAAGGCGGTTCTTCTGCCGGTATTTTGAAAGAGAATGATGTGATCATAGCCATTGACGGAAGAAAGATACATCGTTTTGCCGATTTGCAGGAAGAACTTGCCAAGCATCGTCCGGGTGACAAGATCAATGTGACCGTATTGCGTGAAAAGAAAGAAAAGACGGTGGAAATCACTTTGAAGAACGAGCAAGGCACTACGAAAGTGGTAAAAGATGCCGGAATGGAAATCTTGGGTGCGGCCTTCAAGCCTGTATCTTCAGAATTGAAGAAGCAGCTCAACTTAGGTTACGGTCTGGAAGTGACAGGAGTTACCAACGGCAAGATGGCTGATGCCGGTATTCGCAAAGGCTTTATTATCTTGAAAGCCAACGGACAGCCTATGAGAACCGTAGAGGATCTGGAAAAGGCGATGAAGGAAGCACGGAAGTCTCCTGAACAGGGGCTCTTCATTACCGGTATGTTCCCGTCAGGAAAACGTGCAATGTATGCGGTTGATTTGACCCAGGAATAAAGGGGGACGATTACAATGTACGATTTACAGTTCGTGAAGTATGGTTGGAAGTGGTTTTGAAGTAATAGGTATTGGATAATATATAGATAGGTATAATCATTGTAGGATTATATCATAATGCAGCAACTTTCATCCCCCTTGTAATTTGTACATTGTACATCGTTGATAGTCGAAAGGATTGTAATTAAAGCAAACAAAAACGAAAAAGAGGGTGTCGGCAAAATACTTGTCGACATCCTTTTGTTATTAAGGATAAGATATAAATTAGGTGAAAAAGTTAGGATGAGATTGTTGTAACAAAATAAAATGTCGTAACTTTGCAACCCAAATCTGTTTTATAAGAATGAGACAACTAAAAATTACAAAAAGTATCACTAACAGAGAGAGCGCTTCTCTTGACAAGTATTTGCAGGAAATCGGTCGCGAAGACCTCATTACCGTCGAAGAAGAGGTGGAGCTCGCTCAGCGCATCCGCAAGGGTGACCGTATTGCGCTTGAAAAGCTGACACGTGCCAATCTGCGTTTCGTTGTATCTGTAGCCAAACAGTATCAGAACCAAGGCTTGAGTTTGCCCGACTTGATCAATGAGGGTAATTTAGGACTGATCAAGGCTGCCGAAAAGTTTGATGAAACACGTGGTTTCAAGTTTATCAGCTATGCAGTATGGTGGATACGCCAGTCTATTTTGCAAGCTTTGGCAGAGCAGTCACGTATTGTCCGTCTTCCGTTGAACCAGGTAGGCTCATTGAATAAAATCAGTAAGGCCTTTTCTAAGTTTGAACAGGAAAACGAGCGCCGTCCGTCTCCCGAGGAACTTGCGGATGAGCTGGAAATCCCTGTTGACAAGATTTCCGATACGTTGAAGGTATCCGGACGCCACATTTCGGTGGACGCGCCTTTCGTAGAGGGAGAAGACAACAGCTTGCTCGATGTGTTGGTCAACGATGACTCCCCTATGGCCGACCGCTCGTTGGTGAACGAGTCTCTTGCGAGGGAAATTGATAGAGCTCTTTCTACGTTAACCG
>ERZ835051.2597-NODE-2597-length-15713-cov-2.511304_pt1 | contig 15713 bp, 8 predicted proteins | sample MGYA00519575_ERZ835051 | MGnify/ENA primary metagenome ERZ835051 (study PRJEB31850, sample SAMEA3708769) | human gut metagenome | biome: human gut; feature: human-associated habitat; material: faeces | place: China | collected 2014 ... | reverse complement strand
TAAGTTGTATCAGCAACATCAGCCGACTCACAGAAAGGACCTCGTAAAGTTTTAGGATGAACATAACGGGAAGACTCTTCATTCTGCCATAATTCCCACTTGTTATATTCAGCCCAATCCTTACCATATCCATCAGGATGCACTCTCCATGGAGCTTCCGACCAACTATCAGCATGATCCGTTATATTATGAAATACTTTTCCATTAGAAACGACATAATATCCGTTCTTCTTAAAGCATTCCGGAAGTGAAAGAGCCTCCGGACAATCTTTCTCCGCACTGGCATCAAACGCAGTAAAACGATTCGGGTAACGAGGATACATTCCTGTAAACAGACTTGCCCTGGAAGCCCCGCTTACAGGAATGTTACAATATGCATTCTGAAAGACCGTAGCATACCTTGCCAAGCTATCCAGACGGGGAGTCACAATATCTTCTATTCCATAACATCCCAATTCAGGACGCATATCATCGGCAATAATAAGCAAAACATTCATCTTATTATTCTGTCCATGGAGATGAACAGAAGACGACAAAACAATCACACTTACAAAACAAAAAGATTGAGTGTATTTCATAGCCACATCCTCCAGAATACTAAAACTATATCATTTAAAGTTTACCCCTTCGAAAGAGAATTTATTTTTAACATCATTCTTATATTCCTTCAGATAGGGAGAATAAGTTTTTACTCTGACTTGCTGTTTCTTCACGTCTATATCCACAATACGCAAGAAACCGGTTTGCCCTCTGTTCGTCCCTTTCACTCCATCTTGAAAATTGGCTAACATCTGAAACACTTTATTACCATGATCACCTATACTGACTAAGGTCCCAACACCGCTATTCAGTACATGCCCACTGAATACAAAAAGAATATTAGGATATTTACTAACCAACTTATCCCACATTTGCTCACCGTTATTCACCGCATTTTCACCGGTATCTTTGCCTAAACCGTATTTCTGCGGCAGCCAACGATCGCCTTCTCCCATACGTGTATCATCCGAGTACATATATGCATGCGTATTGATAATCACCTTATGATGCGGATGTTTCTTCACAATCTCACCTGCCCAGTCAAGCACACTAGTACGAGGTCCAAATTCCAAACAAAGAATCAGCCATTTCAATCCGGCAGCCTTGAAAGTATACCACACATTATCCATTTTCCCTTCTTCAAATGCACCACCGAAATTTCTCGTCTTACTGTATTTATCATAAGGAAAATATCGATTGAAGAGTTCCGAATCTCTTTTATTCGAATTTTTACCTAAATCGTGATTTCCCATTACAAAAGCATAAGGAACTTGGTTGTCCATAGTATTCAAAGCGGCAGCTGCAACCTCCCACTCCTTATCGACATTGTGATCAGTCATGTCCCCCTGTTGCAAAACAAAGTCAATACTATCTGCATGATCTATTGCCCATTGAGTTTGCGATTTTAAAATATCGGGATAAAGCCGTGAATAAGTTTGTATATCCGGCAACAAAACCAGTCTGACCTGTTTTTGTGTTTTACAACCCGAGAAAATAAAAACTGCCGTAGTCAATAAAGCTATCCATTTCATTTGATTTTTCATCTGTTTCTACTCTTTATTCAACTTTCTCAGAAGTTTATTTAGTTACATCTACTTTCTTTTCAATACTTCCCTAAGATTTAATCCTAGTTTTTAATAGAACCGTCCTTCTTTATATCTCGGCTCCCACTCCATATTTTGACTGAGGACCATTCTTCAGGTTTGGCCGTCCAAAACTCATCATCCGCTTGCAAACCTAAAGGTAGAAAAATAAACGTACACAGATAATTACTGCCTGTGGATACATATCTATCGGCTATCTCCGGTTGATGTCCACAGAATCCCAAGTTCAACCATCCGTCTTTATCAAATGTTCCCTTAATTAACTGTCTTTTCATCACCTTAGTCAATGCACAGCGTACCTGTGCTGGTTTGATATGTTCCGGTAATAATTTCATCCAGGAAACTTGAGCTAATACCTGAAAAGCCCCAAAACGATATCCCATCGACCTGCCCAACACAGGATAAGTACCTTCCGGAGAGATCATCTTTTCTTGTTGATCGGCATAACGGATCAATCGTTGTAACTGTACATCATAAAAATCGGCTCCTTCAACTTCATGCTTCTTCATAACTGACAATACATCTATCAACATAGGCTGGATCACATAACTATTATAATAATCCAGATGGAAGTTGCGTCCGTCACCATACCAGCCATCTCCTTTGTACCATTCTTTATGTCTTTTTAATGCATAATGAATCGGGTTCAATTCACATTCACCTGTAAATTCCAATAGAGCAGCCTCAATTGTAGCAGAAAACATCAACCAGTTAGATTCTGAGGCTTTGATTCTACGGGAAGCTTTCAGTTCTTTGATAATTCTCTCCTGAGTCACTTTATCCAACTTCGGCCAGATCTGATCCTTCGAACGTAATAACCCCTGTGCAAAAAAAGCCGCATCTACCAATGGTTGTCCACCAGGTCCATCAAAACGCATATAATCCGGAGAATCCGGATTCACAGCATTGGATATAGATTTCACCACCAGGTCAGTATATTTAGCACGGAGTTGTCCTTCTTTCGTGCCATCAGGAGGTAAGTTTAACCAAGCAGAAATGCCATTAAAGGAACGCCCTAAAGCTTCCAAATGTGTTACATTCTTTCTAGTATTGCCATTATTCAATCCATCAAAGGTTTCAACAGGCATGTTCTTTCTCAGAGTATTCTGACTCAAGTTTGTATAAAAAGGATCAATGATTTTAATCATTGTCTTCACCCAGTATTCACGGTCCTTGCCCGGTTTTGCCTGAGCAAAACCGGTAAACAATAACTGGACCAAATATAATAATATTACTACTTTACGCATTCTTTCTATCCTCTTTATTTAATTTCAAATTCATCCGATTCACTATAGAAATAATCGATAGCAGTTTCTTCCGGCAAATAAACAGAACGATAAATAATACGATCGCCTGCAAAATCATCTATCTTAATCTGCGTCTCGGGTGCTTTCAGAATCACCGTTTTATCCCCTCCATCAATGCTCGTATAAGTAATTTCGGAACCAAAGAAAGTCGGTTCAAGCGAAGCTGCAAAAGTAATGGTCAACACATCGTTTTTTAAAACTGCCGTCTTTACTTTTGTATTAAACAACAACTTCTCATAAACATCACCATATACAGTACAAGGAACTTCTGACATAATAGAAGAATTACCATGAGTATCATATGTGCAAACTTCAAATACATACGAACCTTCCGCCAAATCCTTCACTATAACCTGTGTTAGACCAGCCTTATCAGTTAATTGTAATTCAGTGGACCTCGTTCTGTTTTCCCAGAAGATTTTAGCTGTTTTAGCACGTGGATCAAGCAACTTCTGCCACTCAAGCATAGCTCGGTTACGTCCGGCATACGCTTTCAACGAATCCACTTTTCCTATATAAACAATAGGTCCTTCTTCAATAAACTCTTTATATGTTGCATCCATGCCATCACAAGACGCCAAAGTACCTATAAATAAAAATACAAGAGCAAAATTCTTAAATAGTCTCATAGCATTATTTCTTTTTACTTATTACTAATTATGCTTTGCACCGAAGAATGTTAGTTCGTGAAGATGCATGTAGCGTGTATTTCCCCAAGTGTTATTCGTCCTGAAACGAATGTAACGAACAGCAGGAGCATTATCCGGAATAATAAAATTCTCACCATTCTTTGCAGCTTCCTGATCTTCAGCTGTTAGAGCATCATTAACACCACCACCTGAAGGTTTCACTGATTCATATTCTGATAGCAATACCCACGAATCATCAAAGCTTCCATCCGGATTCGGATTAATACTTCCCCAAATTTCAAAATGTTTCGGATGACCAGCCTTGAACGTATTGCCATATTTACCCGGATAATAACGTGAAACCATCACAAAACGACTTAATTTATAATTCTCTCCCATATCAAAAGTAAACCACATCGGGAATGTATCTCCACCCGGACTATGTACAAAAAGAGCAGGAGTATAATCGTCATTCCATGCATAAGCTAAGTTTCCTCCCCACGCATTACATGCTACATCATTCGGCAATATGTATGGATAGAAAAGTTTTTTATTTAATCGGGTTTCCTCGTAAGGAGTTAAAACATTATATAAAGTATCCGAACTATTCCCCCAACGATCAACTACATAAATATCAAACATCCTTTCTTCTGCTTTAAATCCACGAACATAAAAAGGTCCTTTCTCTGCCTGTGTATATTGTACATGAGCTTCATAAGGCTGATTTAACGAATCAGTAGTTACAACATGAATAGAAAGACTCGCTTTTTCTGGATTTTTGAAATTTACATATACCCCACCAAATGTAGCATTCACTTCCAAAGATTCGAAGGTAGTCAGAACAGAAGGCTTCAATGGAGTTACTACTGCAACAGTCGTAGCCCCCTCATTTTCCATCCGGTCCACACAAGACAATTCAACTTCATGTTCATTCATATCTCCAAATCCATTGACAGTCAATTCATTTGCATAGACTGAGGCTCTAGCCTCCATTTCTTTCCCCTGACCAACTTTATAGCGGGCTCTCACATACATGATATCCGGATTATCTGGTAGTTGATAAGATATAACCGCTCCACCCGGAATATTTTTCACTTTAATCTCTGATACTACACCAGGAGCACCAGCTTCCACATCTTTCCCAAAGGGTCTTATGTTATCGTCTTCTTTGCATCCGATTGATAAGAATATCAAGACAAGATGCAATACCATTATATATGATTTCATAATATTCATTTTTACCAACCAGGATTTTGAACTAATTTAGGATTCACAATGCAGTCATAATCTTTTAAGGGCCAAAGATTTTCACGATCTTCATAGTTACGAATAAAATAAGTATTCAGCTTATAATATTCGTTTGTTTCAGATTGATTAATATCCCATCCTTGCAAAGACTTATTAAAGTATTGATTAGCCAGATTCCAGCGTCTTATATCCCAAAAACGCTGCCCTTCCAACGCCAACTCAATCATTCTTTCCTTGCGCACAATTGTCTGAAAGCCTTCATAAGTATTGGGTTTATTGGCATCATTCGCATATAAACGCCATGAATCTTTTACTCCCTTTAGCCCGGCTCTTGCTCTCACTTTGTCAATGTAAGTATAGCAATCCTCAGGCACTGTGCCTTCTTCTTTCTTAGCCTCATTCAAAGCTTCAGCATACAACAGATATAAATCTGCCAACCGTATTATCGGGAAAGGATATGTCTCTATCTGTATGCTTGCAGGAACCATCGCATTCTGATAACGTACCAGCTTCTTTGCAAAATATCCAGTGATTGAATACAAAGTATTTCCACGCTTTCCTGAAGCCTGTTTGGCTTTTGCCTGAAGATACCACATATCATTATCATCCATCTTACCAATGCCATACCAACTGGAACCATCGAAACCTAGTGTTGCATAAAAACGAGGTTCTCTATCAAAGTGTAGTTTTGCAGTCGTATAACCCGGTTGAATATAATACTTATCGGCTTCAGTTGCTACTTGAGTAGTGTATCGCTTACTATAATCATAATTTTTGTCTTCATCCATTGGTACACCATTCTTAGTATAAAAAGTTTCAGCCACAGCCAAAGTGGGTGCAAATGTTCCATTTCGGGCATTATGATATCGGTCGTCAGAAGAGTAATTAGACTCTAACCAAGGCTGACAAAGTACCTGCAAATCTCTTATACCCGATTGTCCACATCCCCAAACAAGTTCTTTATTCCAACGCTCGGTAACCTTGCAACGATTACTTAATGAAAGAATTGTTTCATCACTCAATTGGGTAGAAGACATATTTACGAACTCATAAAGTCCATGTCCCGCTTCCTCCGCACATTGAATGGCCTCCAAACAGGCATCCGCAGCTTTTGTCCATTTCTCATTATCATATACCTGATTAAAGAATGGTTCACCTTCGGCATTTTTGAAATTTGCATAATCCAGATTGCCATTAAAAAACGGGCTCGCTGCAAATGCTAATATCTTAGCCTTAATAGCCTTAGCAGCCGGACGAGTTATTCGTCCCATTTCTGCTGCTTCGTTCTGAATATTCAATGGCAAATATTCGACTGACTCATCTATCAGAGAAACAATATAAGTCACAATATCATCTATCTTATCGCGAACGACTCTCACTTCATCCTCACCAGCCGAAACCGGGATGTTTTCTTTTATAATTGGGATAGGACCATACATTCTCATCATCCAAAAATGATAGAAGGCTTTCAAGACCTTGGCTTCTGCCTTCCATGTTTCTTTATCATAAGCCGAAAGATCAGGAACCTTCTCTATGTTTTCTATAAAAACATTACAATCACGTATCCCTACAAACATGGCTTTTCCCCATTGTGTCCCATTCCAATAATCGACCAAAGGTTCATTGGAATTTTGCATGCCTTTGGCTATCCAAAAAGTCGTTTTATTTGAATAGTCGGCAGAATTATCACTATAATACCACACTTCATCACCTACATCCATCCCCGGGTCGGTTCCAATCTTACCATGTTCCGGAACAAAAGAGTAGCAAGTGAACAGAAATCTTTCAGCAGAACTCTTGTTATTAAAAGCCATCTCTAAAGTCGGCAGATTATCTGGAACAATATCAAGATAATCACATCCAGACAAGAAACCTAAGAGTAGCAGGAAATTAAATATCTTCTTAGTTTTCATATTATTATTCTTTAAAAGTCAACTTGTATACCTAAATTAATAACACGCTGATTGGGATATCCGACTCCTAATCCACCCATCTCCGGATCCCAAAGTTTAAATTTACTGAAGGTCAATAAATTAGTTCCATTCGCATACAAACGCAATTTAGTCAAATGAATCTTCTTTATCATTTGTTGCGGAAAGCTATACCCTAACTCTAATGATTTCAGGCGCATGAAAGAACCATCACGCATCCACCAAGTACTCACTTGAGTATTATTCTTTATCGATTCAGTAGAAAGACGCGGCCAGAATGCATAAATATCACGATGTTCTTCTGACCAATAGCTATCAGCTATCGCCTGAAATAATGCTGTCTTCCGAGTATAAGAACCTGTCGTTGACGGAGGATTATTGAATGGTGCTATCTGCTCCGAATCTATAAAGAAACTAGATCTTGCAGATCCTTGGAAGAAACAAGATATGTCCCAATTCTTAAATCCCATTGACAACCCAAAACCATACGTAATCTCAGGCGTTGTAGGATAACCGATAGGAACTAAGTCAGCATCAGATATCTTTCCATCTTTATTTATATCCTTATACTTGATATCACCAGGCAAATATGTCCCAAAACTTTGTACCGGAGAGTTTGCAATATCTGCCTCATCTACAAAAAGTCGCTCTGCAATATATCCCCATTGTTGGCTCAAACTGTAACCGACTCTTGACCTCCATGGTAATCCGGCAGCAGCATAATCCGGTTCATCAGCCACTTTAAATTCACTTGTCGCATAAGTGAAATTACCATAACCCTGCAACCAAATCTTATTATTAAACCAATGGTTATAATTCACCGACAAGTCTACTCCATGAGATGCAGCTTCACCTACATTAGCACGTACACTAGCCTCCAATCCCATTGTAGTAGGAATAAAACTTCTGTCCATTAGGATTTTAGAACGGTCTTCACGGAAATAGTCAAATTGTACATCCAAACTATTGAACAAGCCTAGTTCAAAACCAATATTCAGCTTCTTTGCAACTTCCCATGTTATAAACTCATTGGGATAACGTACCGTGGAAATCCCATCTTTATAATTTCCCCAGTTGGTTCCAAAAACCTGTCCTCTACCGGAAGAGTTCATATTCATATTAGACAAGTAGAAAAATCGATCTGAATCACTTCCTATTGCATCATTACCGACAAGACCATAAGTAACCTTTAACTTCAACTTATTTGCCACTTTCTCTATCGGTCTCCAAAAAGCCTCATTAGAGAGCATCCATGCACCTCCTATAGAAGGGAAAAAACCATATCTTTCATTCTGAGCGAATCGTTCGGATCCATTGTATCCAAAGTTGAATTCTACAAAATAACGGCTATCATAACCATAAGACATTCGACCAGATATTCCCTGATTTCTTTTAGGTAATGATTTTATAACACTACCGGCATTCCCCAAGAGTTCTTCTTTCCTTTGATATACCAACAAAGCTCCTACATCGTGCAAACCAAACTTCCGGACATAATTGGCTTTAGCCTGCATATATATTTGGGTATAGACATCTTTCGGCCCTTCACTATAGCCCAGATATTCTGTCCCGCTATCAGGATTTAGTGCTTGTAATACATAGTTATCCGACTCTTTATCATAAAAACCAATTTTATAGTAATACGGAGTATAAGAGCGGGAAACATCAAAATAAGAACGTCTCACTGTACTAAAATGCCCTTGTACAGTTAACCCCTCTGTTATAAAGTCCAAATTCTGCTCAATTTCTGCTTGTGCAGAAATGTTGGTACGACTATAATCCTTATACCCGCTAGTCATAATTGCATAAGGATTGATATGGTTAGCTCCCTCCATGTTACCGAAAAGCGGATGTCCTACCCCTTGATTTTGTAAATCAGGCAAATAATATTTAGGAAAATCAACCGGACTTGCGTGTATAGCATGATCGAATAAGATATTACCTCCGTCAACAGGACCACGATAATCATCAAAATCAGCCTGAAAACGCACCTTCACTTCTGTTGTCTTTGTCAGATGAATATTAAAAGTTGATAAGATATTGTACTTCTTCAGGCTAATGTTCGAATTAAAGTTATTCAATCCATCATTCTTAAGTAATCCTGTGTCATTACTAAATGTGCCCGCCAGATAATAAGTTGCCACACTACCACCACCTCTTACATTGAAGTTTACCCGCTGATTAACAGTATAATCTTTAAACATCTCTTTCATCCAGTCTACGGTCGGGTAAACATACGGATTCCTATTGGGAGCCATAGTATTAGCAATTTTAGATTCCGGATAAGGAATGACCCCTTGAGGATCACGTGTCAGAACGGCTTCATTGTTTAATCTCATATATGAAATAGGATCAGCAATATCAATCATCTTCGTCGGAGCTGAAAAGGAATTCTCCACACGAACCGACACCTGAGCTTTTCCTTCCTTTCCTTCTTTTGTTGTTACCAAGATAACTCCATTTGCACCACGTGCTCCATATAACGCTGTAGATGTCGCGTCTTTCAATACTGAGAAACTAGCAATGTCATCGGGCTGTACTCGCGCCAAGTCATCTGACGATACTTCCACATTATCAAGCAAAATCAATGGGTCTTTTTTATAACCAAACGTCGTTACACCACGTATAAAAAAATTAGCATTGTCTTTCCCTGGTTCACCACTACGTTGATACGCTATCACACCTGCCATACGCCCAGCCAAAGAAGTAGTCAGATTACTACTGGGTGTTTTCAGCTCCGCAGGTTTTACAGTCTGAATAGAACCGATTACACTCTCTTTTTTTTGCTTAGCAAAAGCTACTACTGTCACTTCTTCCAGCTCATCCCGTAATTCTTTCATCACAATCTTCATAGACGCTTTTCCTCTAACAGGAACCAGTTGAGTCTCCAAACCTATAAAGGTTATTTGCAAAACATCACTCTCGCCAACTTCGATCGTGAAATTACCATCTATATCAGTTATGACACCGCCAGCTTTCCCTTGTATCTGGACAGTAGCACCTGTTACCGGTGCTCCTGCCTCATCCAATACATTACCTCTAAATTTCTTTGTCTTATTCTGCTGAATCTCTGTTATACTGTCTGTTGCATAAGAAGAAACTACAGGAAAAGGACAACAAAGACCAACTAACAGGATACATGCCCTCCAAGAGATTGACAACCGTCCTCTCTTTGCAAAGTTTGTCATAGTAAACATAAGTTCTCAGATTTAACGTTTAACAAATCATTTCCCGTGCTTTTCGTGATTTCCTTCTTTACCTAAGGCTTCCCCTAAAGCATCGAGCATACCATAACCGAAACGATTGTCCGGCAATAAATAGTGTCCTTCAGACCATTCATTAAAACAAGCAATGGTCAGAATTCGTGGAACTTCCGGATGTTTGTTCAAATACACAAAAGACGATTGAACAAAAGCCTTGAAAGAGGCTGGATTCTCATTCTTAAAAATAGTGCAACCCGGCCATTGACTACGGTCTGCTTTTGCCGGACGATTCGCCGGAGCTATATATCTTGGAGTAGAATCCCATCCCGGAGCTACAGCCGGAACATAAGGAATATCAAATTGCCCGTGATGCTCATCCCATAGTTTGAAAGCAACATCAGCTGCCACAGTACCATAATCTGGCAGCTCGACCTCTTTTGGTTGAAAACGTCCAGCAATCCAGTCCATCGGATTGTAAGATCCTACGGTACTATAACCTTCTTCTTTCATATTTCCACAGCTAAAACCTGTAACATGGAAATGCAACCCCTTATGACCCATTTTTTTTGCATAGTCTGTCAATTCTGCGAATAATTGTTTTACTCCCGCAACTCCTAATTTAGTCTCCAAACGACGAGCATCCCAAATGCAAATCACCGGTTTTCCGTCTATTTTCCAATAATTATCCAAATGACAATAACGAGAAATCATATAAGAAAGACTTTTCCAACATTCTTCCTTTGAGAAATCAGGAGCATCATAACTAGGAGGATATGCATTACTCCCGTCAGTACGTTTCGTAGGATACAGCACATACCAAGGGTGGTTAGTCCACATACAGGCAAATTTCACGTCTTTTGCATTATTGGCCTCCAAAAAGCCATTTTCCAAAGCTTCATGTAGGCATGGCTTACCATCATACCAATACCAATCCCAAATAAGCACATCAATCCCACTTTGCTTACAAAGTTTATTATAAGTTTCCCAAGTCGAAGGTTTACTCTCATCCAATTCTCCCAACAAAGGAGTACGTGGCTGCTGATGTCCCTCAAACCAAGGACGTGCACTTCTAATTAAATTATATTCCGTCCATCCTTGGGAATATATCTTATTATGTAACGCAGAAGGATGATAATTCGGGAAAGCGTATGCCGCAACAGTCAATCCTTCCGGTTTCTTTAACAAGGCCGGATTTCCTGCAAGTGTTTCCAAATCATCCGGCAAACGATTTACTTTTTCTTTTCCTTTTTTTTGAGCATAGGCAGGTACTAATCCTATTATTAACAGGAAAACGACCCATTTTCCTATGCGACTTAATAGCTGATACTTCATTGTTTCTAGGTATTATTTAGTTTTAAATTATCTAACACAAAGATAGACACATTTGAATGTATACAATAAAATAAATATCCCAATAAATGGAAGAAACGTCTCAATAAACGGACCTTGAATATTCAAGGTCCGTTTATTGAGACAAATTACTATTATTCTACTGGAATATTATCTTCTGCACCAAAATAACCGATATTTTGGTTAATACGTCCCTGAGTATTTGAAGTTATGGCCGTTAGAGGAACTGGCCAAAGCACATGGTAAGGTTTCATAATGAAAGCATTTGTAGAATAAAAATATTCTTCTGCGAAGAAATTATTCTTTTCCATAATACGATCATAATACCAGTTCTTCTCTGAGAAATTACCTAAGGAATAACCGTCCTGACCTAGCTGCGCTTTAAGGAAAGCAATACGAGTTAATTCCACTTTACGATGTTCTTCAATGTATAATTCTCTTGCCCTTTCATCCAATATATCGTCCAAAGTAACAGATGGCAGTTCCGGAGCTTTGGCACGACGGCGAATTTCATTCACATCTTCTTTTGCCAACGGTAAATTACCCAACCAATAATAGGCTTCCGCCCTCATCAAATACGTTTCAGCCAAACGAAATACATAAGTATCAGTAAAGCCTCCGGTAGGAGTTTTACCCACATTAATATCATCTTTATAAATTAATGTTTTAACTGTTGGAAAAGAAAAATAACAACGCATTGTATCACTTACAAATGCCCGCTCAATAGGCTTCCCGAAATATTCTTCACTACCACCTTTGGAAGCCGGGCGATTATATGTAAGTCTAGAAATGTTAAACCAATTGTTATCATTATGTCTTATATCATTTCCGCATTTACCCCAAATAGCATACTGAGAATAGTTTGTCGGACGGATCTTTGCAATACCACGTCCTAATTTTTCTACCCATTCATATCCTTCATAAGGACCTGCATCATACGTAGTACCCTGTTTGCCATCAGGAGTCTTCACTGCTGCACCATTACACCAATAAGGAACAAAATTACGCATACGTGCTGACCCTTTAGGAGCTACATTACCCTCTATACCATATCTTTCCTGAACAACAAAAATTGCCTCCTTATTTTCAGATGCACTTATATTATCCTCCTGAAACAAATCATTGAAAACATCCAAACTTGCATCAGAAGCATTCACACCAAATCTTTCTTTCATCAAATGCAACCCATAATCATTGATACATCTAGTTGTCGCATCCACAGCAAATTGGAAATCACCTGTACAAAGATATATTTTTGCTAATAAATGTTCACCGGCAGCTCTGCTTACACAACCAGGCTGTACGTTTTTGGGAAGCCATTTTACAGCAAATTCCATATCAGTTTTCATTTGTTGCAGGATTTTCATTCTGGAAGTTGAATAAAAATCCAACTTTGGTCCTGTCACCTCTTCTAATAACAAAGGTACGTCTCCCCATTGATTAACTAACAAATAATACCAATATGCTCTATGAAAATACCCTTCTGCCAACAACTGATTCTTATCATCCTCATTATCTATATTTGATTTAGGAACACGACTAATCAGTGTATTAGCATATTTTATACCATTCCAAGCTAAATCCCAATAACGAAGATGTAAGGCCATATTAGTGGTAGGAGTAAGTTGAGTTTCCAGATTATGAATTTCCTTCACCTCCGGAGCTCCCATTACTGATATATCCGACCAAGCATATTCATAAACCAAGGGTGTTTCACAATAACCTGCATTAAAAGCATCACCAAACCACTCCCATTTTATCTGTTTACGAGAAGTAATAAGTAAGGCTTCAAGCCCTTCTTTATCCATAAATGTATTTTCCGGAGCGAAAAACGATAATGGTTCAGGATCAAGATCAACACATGATGACAGATTTACAACCAATAAAGAAGCTGTCAAACATTTAATTATATTTTTCATTGTTTTCATCTGAATATTTTTCTTCTATTTTATAAATTACAAAGTCACATTTACACCCAATGTCCAAATACGGGGGCAAGTACCCATATTCTCCGGATCGTAATAATTCCATTTGGTCAGAACGAACGCATTATCCACATTCAAGCTAACTTTGAGATTCTCAATAGAGAATTTTTTCAAGAAAGTTTTCGGAAATGTATAAGCCAACGAAATATTTTGCATTTTCACATAATCCCTCTTCTTAAAAATCAAAACACTCGGATTACCACAGTTAGCTCCCAAACGGGCATATTCCGTACTTGGATTCCAAGGTGTCCAGTATTCAGTCATAATAGAATTCGAACGATCGAAAAAACGATTATCTTCATTTCTTGCTAAATTATCTTCTCCCAGAAAGTTGAATTCTCCACGAAGCACAAATGAGAAGTCCAAGCAGTTGAATAATCTCAAATCACTCCGCAATGACATACGATAACGCGGTGTTCTCGAACCTAACCAAACTTTATCTTTCTCTGTAATCTGACCATCATTATCTAAATCAAGCAATTTAGGATCTCCAGGCTGTTTCCCATATTTTTTAGCTTCCTCCTCTTCACCCAATTGCCAAATACCATTCCATTTATAATAATAGATATCCTTGATGCCATGCCCAATATACCATCCATTCTGAACATCGTCATCTTCACGTTGACCGATTACATTACCATCTTCATCCTTCACATCAACCATATTACCATACAAATGCTTGATTGTATTCTTATTAGTAGAATAGATGAATGTAGTAGTCCAGTATACTTTTTTCGGAATATTCAAATTAACACTTGTCAAAGTCAGTTCCAGTCCTTTATTATCCACCTGTCCCAAATTGGCAATCACACTATTATACCCCACAATAGTAGGCAATGAACGATCGACAATCAAATCAGAGGTTTTGTTATAATACAAATCTAATATACCACTCAAACGCCCTTTAAACAATCCAAAATCTAGCCCTAGATTCATGGCACGTGTTCTCTCCCATTTCAGCTTATTATTAGACAGATTATCCGTCCATACCCCTTTCACTGGTTTCCCATCAATAATCATATCCGTTACATTCAATTTAGAAAGAGCAGCATAACGTCCGATGTCTCTATTACCATTTTCCCCCCAAGAAAAACGAAGTTTCAAATTATCAACAACCTTCAGATTTTTAATGAAAGATTCTTCTGACATACGCCATCCCAATGCGAATGCAGGATAAGTGCCATAAGGATTCTCTATACCAAAAGCGGAAAAACCATCTCTACGTACAGAAGCAGTTAACAGATAACGATCCATCAATGAATAATTCAAACGTCCTAATAGGGCATTACCAGTTTGCACTTCATCATTCGTCTTAATAACAGGATTAATACCTGCATGCAAATTATGAAATCCTAAAACCCCGCTAGGAACAAAACCTGAATTAGAGGCTACCGTATTCCAAAACTGATACTTTTCAGCACTATATACAAAAGTCGCATCAATCGTATGAATGTCAGCAATCGTATAATTCCATTTTAACATATTATCGACAACCCATTCGTAATCAGAATATTCATCACGTTCAGCCTCACCACCTTTAGAAATACTAGGTTTATCATCTGACTTATAATAATATTGTTTTCTCCAACCATATCGAACATTAAAGTTTGTTTGCCAACTAAATCCGTAAGGAAGGGTTAGCTTTCCATAAATGGTAGAATTCAATGTCTGTGTTTTATAGAATTTTTTGTCAACTGAACCTGCCAACAAAGGATTTACAATTCTAGCATCATCTGTCGGGTACTTTTTCAAACTACCATCTTCTTCATACATACTAGCGTAAGGACTCATCACATCTGCATTTCCCGTATCTGCTACAATATCTTTATTTCCTCTATCTGCAAACTGAGCAGCCAAACCAACCTTCAACCATTTGGTTATATCCGTATCTAAATTAACACGAGCTCTCACTGTTTGGAAACTGTCACCCACTTTATAACCTTCATTATTCGTATACCCCAAAGATGCATAATAATTAGTTCTTGACGACTTTCCCGAAATAGACATATTATAGTCTTGTCGTAACCCTGAACGATAAACATGGTCTCGCCAATCTACAACCTTTCCTTGCTTATAGTTCTGAATTTCCACATTAGACAATTGAAGACGAGTTAACCAAGTCTCCACATAATCACCGGAAAAAGAAGGATCGTAAGAAGCCCACTGATCCATATCCACTCCATCCGGTAAGTTGTAAGGATTATCATAATAGCCTACACCTTTCTGATTTGCACTTGGTTTAAAATAATCTAAGGTTTTCCAGTAGTCAGCACGTCTTTGTATATATTGTTCTGGTGTAGGAAGATCTGGAATATCCAATAAAGTAGTTACACCTACCTTTGCACTAAGATTAATAACAGGCTTCTCAGTCTTTCCCCTTTTGGTATTGATCATAATAACTCCTGCGGATCCCTTAG
>ERZ835051.2583-NODE-2583-length-15767-cov-8.613989_pt1 | contig 15767 bp, 8 predicted proteins | sample MGYA00519575_ERZ835051 | MGnify/ENA primary metagenome ERZ835051 (study PRJEB31850, sample SAMEA3708769) | human gut metagenome | biome: human gut; feature: human-associated habitat; material: faeces | place: China | collected 2014 ... | reverse complement strand
TCTAATACCTAAACTTAAATCTAATCTAAATACCTTAATCCTAATACCTTAAATAAATATTACTTTTTTACCTTATGTATTCTAATACCTAAATGTTTTTCTCTTTTTACCTATTGGTTTCACAACCACATTGCAAAGGTAATTCTTTTTTGATTGATAGCAAGAACTTGCAAGATGTTTTTTTAATAAATAGTTGTTTTCATGATATAAATCAAGAAAAGCGCTATTTTTAGTCTTTGTGCACGGAAACGGCGGCCGTGTACGACAACATTTTTTGCCGTGTGCGATAACAATGTAACGGAACGGGAAACGGGTATAAAATATACCCCTCGATTTTAGTTACGAATTTATTAACTAAAATCGAGGGATATGCTAACGAACCAATGTCTGGCTATTTCAGTTTAAGGATTCTCTGGTTGCTGCTCCCGCAAAAGTCCAGAAAAGGAGAATAGAGCGATTTAATAAAAGGACCGTCCACGAGTACGTCTATATAGGGGAGTAGTTTCTGGCGGATAGGGTCCTCTTTCAGTTGTTCGTACGTATATCCTGTATAACACCAGATATTCATGCCCGTTCGTTGGCTGACTTCTTTCAGGACAGGCAGAAACTCTTCCGGATTGTAAAAAGGGTCACCGCCTGAGAAGGTTACTCCGTCCAGCAGAGGATTGGCATTGATTTCCTGAACGATTTGTTCCAGCACTTCCTGCGTGAGAGGTTTGCCAGCTTTCGGGTTCCATGATTCCGGATTGTGACATCCTTTGCAACGATGGGAACAGCCAGCCAGATAGATGGAATACCGGATGCCCTCACCGTCGACAATTGTTTCAGGATATGTATATAAATAATGTAACATGTATGTTTCCTTTCAGCTTATGCATGCTTTACACGGTCGTGCTCTTCCGCTCTCTTGGCAGAGTTCCAGCTGCTAAGGTCGCCCGTCAAGTAACCGGTGATACGGCGCATGCGCAGGATATTCTCGCTGTTACATACCGGACAACGGCTGTAGATGACTCCCTTGTAGCCACAATCGTGACAAGTATCTACCGGGTGGTTGATAGAACCGTATCCAATCTGCTCGTCGTGCATCACCTTTACAATCTTCGCAATGGCCTTTACATTTTTCTGCGCTTCGCCATCCAGCTCTACGTAGGTGATGTGTCCGCCACGTGTCAATGCATGGAAAGGAGCCTCACGTTTGATTTTCTCAACAATAGTAATCGGTTCTTTTACGTCCACATGGAATGAGTTGACATAATAATCACGGTCGTTTACCCCTTCAATGATTCCATATTTCCGTTTGTCCATACGGGTAAATCTACCTGACAATCCTTCGGCGGGAGTTGCCAGTACCGAATAATTCAAGCCGTATTTCTTTTTATAGTCTTCGGCCACCTTATTCATCTCTTCAATAGCCTCGTAAAGTGTGTTCCACGCCTGCTGGTTGTGTCCATGTCCTTGGCCGTATAATGCCATCATGGCATTATGTCCTCCGATAAAACCGATACCTAAAGTACCCTGTTTCAACACATCTCCGACTTCTTCGTTGGGATGAAGGGCACCTCCACCTTTCCATACATTATTGCCCATCATGAACGGGAACTGACGCGCAAGAGCGGTACGCTGGTACTGGTAACGGGTATACAACTGCTCTGCGATGAATTCTGCCATGGAGTGTACAGACTGGAGGAAAAGTTCCTTTGCTTTCTGGAGCTTGCCTTCCGGAGTCTCGTTAGTCGGACTTTCTGCTTTCCGGTGCGCTTCGATGGCCAGACGAGGCAGGTTCATGGTCGTGAATGAAAGGTTACCTCTTCCCAATGAAGTCTTTTCTCCGTTGAGGTTCTCGAATACGCGCGTACGGCATCCCATGGTCGCCAGTTCATAATGGTAACGTTTCGGGTCGTCGGCATTCCATTTTTCGTGTTTGTTGAACGGAGTATCCAGGAACATAAAGTTCGGGAACAACGCTTTGGCCGTCGTACGACATGCTTGCAGGAAGAGGTCGAAATTCGGGCATTCAAACTTCACATCTCCTGAGAGAGCTGCTTCAAAATCTTTCATAGCCAGTTGATAATCAGCTTCGGAATAGCTCACTCCGTCTTTCACTTTAAAAATCTGGATAGGGAAGACCGGAACTTCTCCATGATTTCCCAAGCCTTCGATGGTAGCCTTCAGTAGTTCCTGAATTACCATTCTTCCTTCTGCCGAGGTGTCCGTACCGTAATTGATAGAACTGAAAACCACCTGATTGCCCCCTCTAGAATGCATGGTGTTCAAGTTGTGGATGAAGCCCTCCATGGCCTGATGCGTATCCTTGCGGGTTTGTGCCAATGTTTTGCGGAGCACGTATTTCAATTCGTCTGCTGTCAGGTCGATGCCTCCCGCTTGCAAAGAATCTAAGTAAGCCTTTTCAGTCTCTTCGTTAGGAGCGATGCTGTGGAAATGGGCACGTATCCCTTTCAGGATTTCTTTCTCGTCCGTTGTGTGTCCTTTGATGTCGAGCAGCAGTCCTAAATGAGTAGCCATGATTTTCTGGAAACTTTTCAGCACTCCTTTGGCCATGAAAAAGTCGAAGGCCGGAATTGCCTGTCCTCCGTGCTGTTCATTCTGGTTCGTCTGGAAAATGATGGTAGCCAGTGTAGCGTAACTCTGGATGGACTGCGGCGTACGGATGCTTCCGTTCTTGGTGTGAAATCCGCGTTCGAACAAATCATCTAAATCATACTGTATGCAGGTAGTCGTCTTTGTGGGGTAATAATCCAGGTCGTGGATGTGTATGTCACCCATCTGATGCGCTTCTGCATATTTTTTCGGAAGAAGATATTTGTACGTATAGTCCTTGGTGATTTCTGAAGCAAAAGTCATCATCTGTCCGGCCGGTGTATGACTTGACATGTTGGCATTGCTCAGGTTTACATCATTCTTGTCGATGGCCACAATGCCGTCCATGATATGCTTGATGTGCGTTTTCCGGTCTCTTTCCGTATTTCTCCACTGACGGTAGATAATGTATTTCTTGGCCACTTCCGGCTGCACCTTCATTAATTCGTTTTCCACGAGGTCCTGAATTTCTTCCACACCGATGGTAGGTTGTGAGAAGTGTGACACCACCTGCCGGGTAATCAGGTCCAGTTCCTCTCTCTGCTGAGGAATACCGGTTGCTTCGAAAGCCTTTCCGATGGCGTTGGTGATTTTAGCGGCTGAAAAGTTTTCCTGCTTTCCGTCGCGTTTGATGATGCGGATTTCTGTTAAATTCATTTCTTTCAATTAAATGAGGTAAAACATAAATTATACTTGTGCTTTTCCGGGCAGGTCTTCTGACTGATCTTTCCCCACAGACGCCTTCCCATGAGTTCGATTCACAGTGGCTTGCAATGCATGTCCAGGTTTACGCAAGAATCACAGCAGCAGGTACTGTTGCCGATTTTCACGGCATTCCCTTTTGAAACGGTTAGGTTACCTTTTGAAAAGCAGGACAAAGATAGAGATTTGGGAGAAAAATAAAAAATGAGATTTTTCGGATGTTTCTAAATTCGGGAAACTTTTAATGATGAAATATACGCTGTAGTATGCTGTAGGGCGGTAAAATGGAAAACTCTAATTTATAATGCCTGCCTGATATTGAAAATCTTGAAATATTTTTATAGCTTATCTGCTCACTAAAAGTATGAAGGAAAAATTCTCCGGAACTTCCGTCAGAATAGGCTGACAGAAGTTCCGGAAGATGAGGTTGGGTTATTTCTTTTCAGGCAGATTTACAGGCTTCAAGCCCATCTGTTCCGCCTTCTTCAGCATATATTCAAAGGCGGCATCGTGCTCGTTCGGGATGGCACCATCCAGAATGGCATCTTTGATAGAACTTTTCAGGCTTCCGATTTCACGGCAAGGCTGCAAGTTGAATACCTGCATGATTTCGGCTCCGTCTACGGGCGGTTGGAAGTTCCGGATACGGTCTTTTTCTTCCAAATCTTTCAACTTCTGTCGCACCAGCTTGAAATTATCCAGGAAGCGTTGCTTGCGGGCTTCGTTTTTGGAAGTAATGTCTGCTTCGCAAAGCATCATCAGGTCGTCGATGTCATCACCGGCTTCGAAGAGCAGGCGGCGTACGGCCGAGTCGGTCACTTCTTCATCGGCAATCACAATCGGACGCATGTGCAGACCGACGAGTTTCTGTACGTACTTCATTTTCTCGTTCATCGGAAGCTTCATCTTGCGGAAGATTTCCGGAATCATTTTCTCACCGATGAAATTGTGGTTATGGAAAGTCCATCCCGCCTTAGCTTCCCAGCGTTTGGTTCTCGGTTTGCCAATATCGTGCAGCAGGGTAGCCCAGCGCAGCCACAAGTCATTACTTACGCGTGAAATATTATCCACCACTTCAAGCGTGTGGTAGAAATTGTCTTTGTGACCGCGTCCGTTGCGCACTTCCACTCCCTGCAGTGCCACCAGTTCCGGGAAAATCAGTTCCAGCAGTCCGCAGCGGTCCAGATCAATAAAGCCCTTTGAAGGCACAGGTGACAGCAAAATCTTGTTCAGTTCGTCGGCGATACGTTCGCGCGAAATAATCTTGATGCGTTCCTTGTTGCGCTCCAGTGCTTCGAACGTTTCATCGTCTATATAGAAATTCAATTGCGTGGCAAATCGTATGCAGCGCATCATGCGCAGCGGGTCGTCGCTGAACGTGATGTCCGGATCAAGCGGAGTACGGATGGTACGTTCCTTCAGGTCATCCAGCCCGCCGAAGGGGTCCACCAGTTCTCCGAAACGTGTCTTGTTCAGGCAGACTGCCATGGCATTGATGGTGAAGTCTCTGCGGTTCTGGTCATCTTCCAGCGTGCCGTCTTCCACTATCGGCTTGCGGCTGTCGTGGCTATACGACTCCTTGCGTGCACCCACAAACTCCACTTCCGTATCCTTGAACTTGACTTGTGCCGTACCGAAGTTCTTGAAAACAGATACATGCGCACCTCGTCCCAGCTTCTTTCCGAAAGCCTGAGCCATTTCAATTCCGCTTCCTACCACCACTACATCTATGTCCTTGGAAGGTCTGTTCAGGAAAATATCTCTTACATATCCACCTACGACATAGCATTCCAGTCCCAGCTCATCGGCCGTTTCTGATATCAGACTAAAAATTCTGCCAGCGAAGTGTTCTTTCAGTTCCATTGTATGCATTTTTTCAATTTGCCGCAAAGTTACAAAAAAAATCCCTTTGTCCATTTTTTGCCGCTTGCTTGAAATCTTGCATTCGTTTTTCTGGTTGTGGAAAGACATTGAGGAAACATCAGGCTGTTAAGAAACAAACCTTTCTGCATGTTTTACGTTTCGCTTGTGCGAACCCTATGTTTCTCAAGGCCGAAACGTAGGTTTCCCTTCCGCAAAACGTAGGTTTCCGGTGAGGGAAACATAGAAAATGCGTGGAAAAAAGCAGGAATGTGCGGAGGAGTTCCGAAAATAGTTGTATTTTTGCCTGCATAGAATGATAGATAAACGTATGAAAAAGATAGGATTATTGCTCGTTCCGATGGCACTGGCACTTTCTGCTTGCCAGAACGGTGAGAAGCAGGCTGGCCAGTTGTTTCAGCGTGCGGAAGCTGCGTATGCGGCAGGTGAGTACAGCCTGGCTAAATTGCAGATAGATAGTATTCGTACCCTGTATCCCAAGGCATTTGAAGTGCGCAAGGCGGGTATCAAACTGATGCAGCAGATTGACCTGGCAGAACAGACCAAGACTTTGGCTTATCTGGACAGCATGATGACGGTGAAGCAGGCTGCGCTTGACTCCATCAAGGGAAAGTTTGTGCTGGAGAAGGACACGGCCTATCAGGAAGTAGGAAATTATTTCTATCCCACTCAGGTGGTCGAAAAAAACATCGGCCGTTCGTTTTTGCGTGCGCAGGTGAGCGAATTAGGAGAGATGTCGCTGACCTCTATTTATTGTGCGGGAGGAAATATTCATCATACGGCTGTAAAGGTTTCTGTGGATGATACTTTTGCGGAGACTCCTACGTCAATAGATAGTTATGAAACTACAGACTTAGGGCGTCCGGTAGAAAAAGCCGACTATAAACTGGGTAATGACGGAGGGGTGATTGCATTTCTGGTAGCCAATCGTGATAAGAAAAACATCCGTCTGGAATTTATCGGCGACCGGAACTATAAGACAGTGATGCATCCGAATGATGTGAAGGCAGTCGCAGAACTGAGTGAGCTGGCACGTGTGTTGTCTGCCATTGAAGAAATCAAGAAAGAACAGAAAGAGGCCAACTTGAAAATCAAGTTTGTGAAACGGAAGATGGAAGAGAATACGGAAGAATAATAGAATGCAGAATTAATTGTAAATATTGTCTGATAAGACGAAAAAGTGAAAGCCGGAAGGATACAAGTGTATCTGTCCGGCTTTTTGCTTCCCTGTGGGGATAGCTGATAATTAAGCATGTTCACGTTTCATGATCTGCTTGATGCGTCGGATGCGAGGCAAACGCCCCACTACATTTTTATTTAAGAACTTCTCGAAGAGAATCAAGGCCAGAAACACTGACAATACGAATATCGGGTGAAATTTATTGTAGCCTGATTCTTAGTAAGATACGTAACTTATTACTGAAAGATAATTATGGTAATACTGAACTTGCTAATCAAGACTCATTCAGTAAATTCTTTAAACGACATTCAGGAAAAGCACCCCAAGGATTTAGAGAGATTTCTTCCAAGAATTGAAAAGAGTAGCAGGAATGTGAGAAAACAGAGTATGCAAGCCAAAAGAATAAGATATGTTTTTTCAGAAATTTAGTTGCCAGATACAGATTTCTGGCAGCCCCTTTTTCTGAAATATGCATTTCTTCTGCTATTTCTTTTACCTTTAATCCCTTTTTCTTACTTAAGATAAAAGCCGTACGTTGCCGTTCTGGTAACATTTGAACAAGCTTTTCAATATATTTTCTTAAATCTTCTGCTTCTATTCCTTGTTCAATTTCGCTTGATGCTTCTGATGCCAGCTGCAATGTTTCAGTCAGTTTTTCTTCATTGATTGATTTACGAATATGATTGAATATCAGATTTCTTGTAATGATAAAGAGGAGCCCATCTAAATCTTTTTCTTCGTCCAGTAGCTCACGTTTTTCCCAAAGTTTGATAAATACCAGCTGTGTGATTTCTTCTTTTTCGTAGTTATCCATAAGGTATAAGCCTGCAAAGCGATACACGATGTTCCAGTATCGGTCAAAAATCGTTTTAAAGGCCTTGGAATTCCCTTGTTTAATTTGACGAATAATATCAATCATACTGCGAGGTGGAAAATTTTATTAGCGTTCTTTAAATATTCTATGCATGCAAATGTAGATAAATAATCTAATTATTGGAAATCTTTTGAATAAAATGAATATGAATGTAAAAAATAACAATAAAGTGATATAGCTTTGTAGTCAATTCTTTTTATGACGTGTATTTATAATAAATAAAATAAGTTAGGTGCATGAGTCAGAAAAATCATAAAACAGAAAATTTAGGAAATTGGAAACCTTTTGTGGAACAACTTCACAAAGAATGGGAAGAGGTAGGAAATGAACATGTAATTGAGAATTATGAGCTTAAGGAAAAGATTTGGAAAGAAGTAGATAGAAAAATATTCTCTCCTCGTCGTTATATTTTACGGACAGGATGGGCCGTTGCAGCGGTATTGGTAGGCGTCATGTTCTATTTGGGATATAAAGTCTCTGAAAAACATGTCGTTGATAACTTGACCTATATGGAGTATTCTTATGTGGAAGGCCGAATGTGTGTGTTGCCTGATAGTTCTACAGTTTGGTTAGAACCGGATAGTAAAATACGGATTTCTTCAGAGTTTTTGAATAACCGTGAAGTTTGGTTGACTGGAAGCTCAGTTTTTGAGGTCAAAAAGAGAGCAGATTCAGCCTTTAAGGTTCATATCAATACTGCTTGTATAGAGGTTAAAGGTACGGTTTTTTCGATAAACCAGCCGACACCGGATACTTCAATTATAGCTTTGTATGAGGGAGCCATAGATTTTATTGGAAAAAATCAGTCGTTAATTAGTATGACACCTTCTCAGCGTTTGGTATATGATGTGCATACTGGTTCTACTCATGTAGAGAACTTTTCGGAAAATATACAATGGGTAGATGGAAATTATCGTTTTACTGATATTCGAATTGATAGTCTGATGGATTTTATTAGGAAAAAATATCGGGTAGAGGTTGAATTGGACAAGGCTATAAATTATGATTTATTGTTAACTGGTACCATCCGGAATGATGAAACGGTGGACGCAGTAATAGAAAAAATATGTTTTACCTCATGCTTGAATTACAAGAAAGAAGGTTTACGCTATATTCTGACGAAATAGTTTAAGTTATTGATTATTAGTATTATATACACTGTAAAAATTCGGAGGTGAATTTTTACAGTGTTTTTTTATATAGAAATGCTAAAAAAAACTTATTGTATGTGTAGTCTTTTTTCTTTGATAAGTGTATTTATTACAAAACCTAATTCTTGAATGATGGTTAACTATAAATTAAACACATGAAAAATGAAAAAGAGAAGTTTGTTTTGTAGGAGTTTGATTCTTTCGCTCTTGTTGTATCCTTCGTCGGATGCTTGGTCTGTACCTTTTACCGGGCAGATTCCTTTACGGGGAAATTCTATGTCTTTGTTGGAAGTGGTAAGAGAAATAGAAGAAACCACTGATTATTCTTTCTTTTATAAGTCCAGTGATTTGGAAGGAAGTGCTAAGAAAAGCTATAATCTCAACGGGGATATCGAAGAAGTGCTTTCAGAAGTATTTGAAGGTAGTGGAATTGTATATAAAGTAAATGGGAAAGAAATTATCTTAAGTAAGGCTTCTGCTAAATCGGTGAAACAGCAGCGTACTATTTCTGGAGTAGTAACTGATGCTACCGATGGTTCGACAGTGATTGGTGCCAATGTAGTTGTAAAAGGGACTAGTAATGGGGTTATAACTGACTTGGATGGTAATTTTTCACTTACTTTCTCGGGAAAAAGTTGTACGCTGGAGGTTAGTTATGTAGGTTATAAAAAACAGGAAATTTACATTACTGATCAGGGACTTGTAAATGTGAAACTTGTACCGGATAATGAAATGCTGGCTGAAGTAGTGGTTGTAGGTCAGGGAACGCAGAAGAAAGTTTCTGTAACTGGATCTATTACTACCGTAAAAGGTTCCACTTTGAAGGTTCCTTCTTCTTCACTGACAAGTTCTTTGGCTGGTAAATTAGCGGGTATCATGTCTATGACAAATAGTGGAGAACCAGGCTCTTCCTCTGAGTTTTATATTCGTGGTATCAATACATTCGGAGGACGTTCTACACCATTGATTCTGTTGGATGGAGTGGAAATTTCATCCTCTGACTTGAACCGTATTCCGGCAGAATCTATCGAAAGTTTTTCTTTGTTGAAAGATGCTTCGGCAACGGCTATTTACGGTAACCGAGGTGCGAATGGTGTGATGCTGGTTACTACAAAAAGTGGTACGGAAAACTCAAAAGCGAAGATAAATGTTTCTTTGGAGGCATCTTACTTCCGTCCGATGAATGTAGTGGAATTTGCAGACGGACCGACCTTTATGCGTACTTACAATGAAGCGGCTCAGGCTAGAAGTCTGACTCCTATCACGAATCCGAAATATACGGAAGAACAGATTCTGAATACTGAAAAAGGATTGAATCCGTATGTATACCCGAATGTGGATTGGTATGATTTGATTTTTAAGGAAGGAAACTACAATCAGCGTGCCAATATTAATCTTCAAGGTGGTGGTTCTCGTGTGACATATTATATGAGTTTGCAAGCCAATCATGATACTGGTTTGCTGGATGCACCGAAGAATTATTATTATGATACCAACATCAATAACTGGGAGTATAATTTCCAGAATAATATATCTTATAAGGTAACCAATACGACTACGATTGACCTTCGTATGATGGCACAGATTGGAAATCGTCAAGGACCTAATTACAGTGTGTCGGATATGTATCAGACTGTAATGAGAGCGAATCCGGTGGCTTTCCCTGCTTATTTCCCAAGTCAGGAAGGGGATGACGGTTTTATTCGTTTTGGTAATGCAGAAATAAAGCCAAATGTACTCGGAAAGAACCCTTATGCAGAAATGTTAGGCTCATTTAAGGAAACGAACTACAATACCCTGAATACGTCTATTAGTTTGAATCAAAAACTGGACTTTATTACAGAGGGATTGAGCTTAAAAGCTTTGGTGAACTTCAAGAACTGGTCGGAGTCCTCTTATAATCGTTCTATCAAACCTTATTATTATAAGGTAAAAGACGGTAGTTATTTGCCGGATACCGATGAGTATGAATTGCAATTATTACAAACAGGTGATCAATATCTTAGCCAGTCGGGAATTAGTCGTAATTCGGATCAGACCTTCTATTTTGACGCGCGTTTGGACTGGAAGCGTAGTTTTGGCGACCATAACTTGTCGGCCATGTTGATGTACATGATGCGTGAGTATAGGAATGATGTGTTGCCTAATAGAAATCAAGGTTATTCAGGTCGTCTGACATACGATTTTGCTAATAAATATTTGCTGGAATTTAACTTTGGTTACAATGGTTCTGAACGTTTGGCAAAAGGAGAGCGTTTTGAGTTCTTCCCGGCCGCTTCTTTGGGATGGGTAATCAGTTCGGAAAAGTTCTGGGAACCAATTAGTAACTATGTTAGTCATTTGAAGGTGAGAACTTCTTATGGTTTGGTAGGTAGCGATGACTTTAATGGAAGCGCTCCTCATTTCTTGTATCAGAATAATATCAGTATAGGAAGTGGACATGATTTCTGGACTGGTTTGCCTACTAGTGAGATAAACAGAAAAGGTCCTGCCTTTTATGTATTGGCTGTGCAGAATGCTGGATGGGAACATGTCAAGAAGTTTGATATTGGTTTTGATATGTCACTGTTTAACCAGTTGAATATCACCTTTGATTATTTCCACGATAAGCGAGACAGAATCTTGATGGCGCGTGCTTCCTGGCCTTATATGTTGGGTTACTGGGGATCATTGCCTTGGAGTAATATTGGAGAAGTAGTGAATCAGGGATATGAATTGAGTGTGAACTGGTCTAAACAGTTTGGAAAGGACTGGTCTATTGATTTGCGTGGAAACTTTACCTATAACCAGAACGAATATAAATATGTAGACGAACCTAACTATCCATATACTTGGCAGACTAAAACAGGCAAGCCGCTGAATACACTTACCGGGTATGTCGCAGAAGGATTATTCACTAGCCAGGAGGAAATTGATCAATGGGCAGACCAGTCTCAGCTGGGCTCTAACATTATGCCGGGAGATATCAAGTATCGGGATATAAACGGAGATGGACAGATTACGACAGAAGACCAGGTGATGCTTTCTCCTTACAATGGAGTGCCTCGCATCCAATACGGTTTCGGTTTGAATATATCATATAAGAAATTTGATTTTGGAGTATTCTTTAACGGTTCTGCCAAACGTAAAATTATGATTAATAGTGGATACACTCCATTCCTTGCCGGTGGTGGTGATGGTATCACAGTGGAAACGCTGGAAAGAAACTTGATGCAGTGGATTGCAGACGATCACTGGTCAGTAGATAATCCGAATCCCAATGCAGAATATCCTCGTTTAGGTATTACTGAAGCAGATGTTTCTAATAATACTCAGCCTAGTTCGTATTGGTTAAGAAATGGAAATTTCTTGCGCTTTAAGACACTGGAAATTGGTTATCGTTTCCCTTATTGCCGTGTATACCTGAGTGGAGACAACCTGGCTGTGTTCAGTCCGTTTAAATTGTGGGATCCAGAATTAAGTTGGAATGCTTATCCTTTGCAACGTACTTTTAACTTGGGAGTTCAACTTACATTTTAATGAATAATACATGAAACTATGAATTTGATAAAAAATATATATAAGACAGCACGGATGATAGTAATACCTTGCTGTATGTTGACTGCCTGTAATTATCTAGATGTGATTCCTCCCGCACAGGCCGATTTTGAGGACACCATGAAAGATCAAAATGCAGTAGAAAACTTTTTGTTTACCTGTTATGGCTATGTACCTCGTTGTCAGCCTTATGACTTCAATGCTTTTGAACAGTCTGCAGATGAAATTGTAGCACCGAAGGCTTGGAATGATTTTCAACAGCAAATTGCTTGGGGAACAGTTTCTGCTTCTACTTATATGACTTGGGGAAACGGTAAGAATTTTGATGATTTCGGATTCTGGGTACCGGGGTATAACTGGATAGGATATGTACATCATTTTTTAAGTTTAATAGATGAACTTCAGCCTGTGGGAGTTACTGAAGAGGATAAGGATGAATACAAGGCTGAATGCTGGTTCTTGGAGGCGTATTATCATTTCCGGATTCTTCAGGCTATGGGCCCCTGTCCGATTATCACAGAAAAAGTGGACCCGAATATAACGAACAGCCAGATTCCGGGTCGTTCTCACTTTGATTATTGTGTAGATTATATTGTACAGAAGTTGGATACGGCTGCAACGATTTTGCCTGCTGTCAGAGAAACGGATGATTTGGGACGTGCTACTTCTACCATTTGTAAGGCTTTGAAAGCAAGAGTATTGCTGTGTGCGGCATCTCCTTTGTGGAACGGTTCATTCCCTTATCCAAACTGGAAGAATGTAAATTTTGAAACTCCTGGATATGGAATGGATCTGGTAAGCACTACTTATGACCGTAGTAAGTGGGAGCGGGCGTTGACAGCTGCGCAGGAGGCATTGGCTGCTGCAAAAGCGGCTGGTTATGAGCTGTTCAGTATAGAGGCTGCAGATCAGATAGCAGAAAATGATGGATTAGGCTTACCTTATATACCTGGAAAAGAAACGGAGACAGAGGAAAATGACCTTTTCAAGAGAAGAGTACGTATGTTCCAGTATCTGGTGACTGCTAATGAAGGTCAGGGCAACAAAGAATTGATTTGGGCAAACCGTATTGATTCTGATGTGAATAATGGAGGAGAAGCTACAGATTCTCGTCTGCCGAGTAGAGTGGTGAAGAAAAGCGATGGACAATATGCCGGTGGATGGTCGGGAATGGCTCCTACCTTGTATGCAGTGCAGCATTTCTATACAGAAAATGGCAAATTGCCTAGTCAGGATGCGAATTTCTATCCGGAATCTGATTGGTATGAACGTTTTAATGATGCCGTTCAAAGTCCGGAATTGGTTACAGACCGTTTGGATGGAGAGGATGTGAAGAATGATATCATAAAATTGAATGCAAAGCGTGAAGCTCGTTTTTATGCTTGGATTGCATTTGATGGATGTGAATATGCGAAGAAAATTAATGACGGAAACTCTCTTTGGTTGAATTTGAAGAATACCAATACGAATGGATGGAGTCAGAGTAATACTCGTAACTGTGCAGGAACTGGATATCTGTCTAAGAAATTCATTGATCCTAACATCCGTTTTGGGGCAAATGGAACAAGAACTCATCGTGCGGCTCGACGTCCTTATATCCGTATGGCTGAATTATATTTGAATTTAGCTGAATGCTATGCGGCATTGGATAATACAACGGAATCGCTTGCCAACCTGAATGAGATAAGAGAAAGAGCGGGCTTGAAAGAATTGACGGATGCAGATTTGACTGGTGATATGACATTGATGGACTGGGTTCGTAATGAGCGCTTTGTGGAATTGTACGAAGAAGGCTTCCGCTATTATGATGTGCGCCGCTGGATGATTGCTCCGACTATGTTGAAAGCTGGAGTCAGATACGGTTTGAATGGATTAGTTGAAAATCCTAGTTTTGAAGAGTTCAATCAGCCAACCTTGATTGATCAGCCCTTTAAATGGGATAACCGTCTTTACTTGATGCCGATTTGGTCTAGACAAGGAATGGATGAACTGTATAGCAATCCTCAGTTAGTACAGGCTCCAGGTTATTAATGTTTTAAGAAATGAATCTGATGAGAAAGAATATAATTTATTTGGCAGGATGTCTTATGTTGTTGAGTGCCTGCAATAACTCCAAGTATGACTTGGAAAATCTTGTGCCACAAGAATATCATAAAATTTTGTATGTAAATAATAGTGGAAAACAAGAAATGACGTTATATGATACAGGTGAGGATTACACTTATACCTTGTCGGTGATTAAGACAGGAAGTGATCCTACTCTGACTGCGAATGCACAGATAAACGTGTTAAGTCAGGAAGAAGTGGATCAGTTGTATAGTAATCCTGAAGCCGTAAACTATAAGGTACTTTCTGAAGAAAGTTTTTCTTTGGAGACTGCTGACTTGGTATTTACATCTGAAGATCATTCAAAATCGGTAAATGTGTCTGTTAACTCAACCAAGGTGAAAGCGCTGATTGAAAGTAATCCAGAAGCAAAGTGGGTATTGCCGCTGAGAGTGACTAGTCAGACTGACTCTGTGAATGCAGCAAAGAATGAATTGTTTCTTCAGATTACAGGTGTGGTGACTCCGAATGTGGGATTCTTTGTTCAGAGCGAAGAAGTGAAAGAGTTTCTGTTTGGGGAAGTTCCTTCGATTACGGAAGAAATAGAAATCGGACTGGATACGGAAAACAAATGGGATTTGTCATGTGAATTAGAAATTGAAAGTGCAGACTTTATAGCGGATTATAATGACGAAAATGGAACTGTTTTCCAGATGATGCCGGAAGGTAGCTATTCTTTTGATGAATTAGTTTCTCTTCCAGCAGGAACAACGACTTCTAAGTTGAATGTGACAATTGATGGCTCTAAATTTACCATTCCTGGTGATTATATGTTGCCCGTGAAAATAAAGAGTGTCTCTCAGTTCGCGGTTTCTGCTACAATGAATGTGTACCCAATTAAGATTCGTGTTATGGCGAAAGAACTGGACCGCACGGGGTGGACAGGTACGGCAAACTCGGAGGAAACTACTGGTGAAGGTTCTAATGGAGCAGCAAATAAAGTCTTGGATGGAGATTTAGGTACATATTGGCATTCAATTTGGCAGAACGGTAGTGGACAAAGAGGACTTCCGTATGAGATTGTATTGGATGCAAAACAGAATTATACGTTTACTCAGTTTGCCATGGTACAGCGTGGAGGTGGATTTACAGATACTGGATCGGGTGAGTTCTATGTTAGTACAGATGGAAATGACTGGGGAGAACCGGTAGGACGCTTCACGATGAAGCAAAATACTGACAAGCAAGTGTTTGGTATAATTCCGACGACAGGACGGTATGTGAAAATCAGGATCCTTAGCAGTTATCGTGATCAGAACTGTTCATTGTCTGAGGTCTATGCTTACGGAAAATAAATAAAATTAGGGGGCTGATTTTGTCGGCTCCCTAATTTGGAATATTAGTTTGAGATAGGTTATTGTTTTATGATATAAACTGTTTATGAAGCAGCTTACTTTATTTTCTTTATTATTTGCAGGGGTGGTACAGACATTTGCCCAGCAGGCGGCAGTCACCGGCCCTGATTCTCGTTTGAAACTCGATTTTCAGTTGCAGGACGGCAAGCCTGTCTATTCGGTGACATACGACGGAAAAACCGTCTTGGAGAATTCTCCTCTCGGCTTTGTATCCAATATTGGCGACTTCAGCCGTCAGATGAGCTTTGTCGGTCAGCAGGCAGACAAGGTGGAAAAGACGTACACGCAGGACCGTATCAAGTGTTCTACGGTAAACTATTCTGCCAATAAGCTGACTGTAACCCTTGAAAATGCGGAGAAGAAGAAACTGGACATCGTGTTCC
>ERZ835051.2581-NODE-2581-length-15770-cov-8.435380_pt1 | contig 15770 bp, 8 predicted proteins | sample MGYA00519575_ERZ835051 | MGnify/ENA primary metagenome ERZ835051 (study PRJEB31850, sample SAMEA3708769) | human gut metagenome | biome: human gut; feature: human-associated habitat; material: faeces | place: China | collected 2014 ... | reverse complement strand
ACCTCCACGCAGAAGACGACAATGGCAGCTGGAAGCTGAGCATCGACAAGGATACTGTCGGTGAAGACGGCAAGTCCGTTGCTGAACTGGCTCCGCCCGAGCGCCGTGCGACCGCAGACGAGACCTACAACACCGTTTTCTGGCAGGCTCGCGTGTTGCACTGGTACGAGCACCAGACCACCCTGTCTAACGCTGACAAGACCCAGTCCGGTACCGAAATTACCAGCATTCGCTACAAGAATGACAGATTAGAGTACTGTGCAAAGGATTCTTCCGATTGGACTGCATTCGCTCGGAACGACCAGCTGGTATTCTACTATCTGATTCGTACCGACTATTCGGAGATGGTTCAGATCGACGTTTCCGACTGGACGGTTGACAAGGAACAGACACAGCATCTTAATCGCCGCAGCGTAACCTATCAGGTCATCGTTGATGGCGGTGACGATAACGGTAAGGTTCTCGACTCCAAGAAGTTCTGGTACAACAAGGCCTTCACGGTTTCTTCGGTTCGTGTTCGTCAGACCGAGTCCGAGAATTATTCCATCAACCGCGTAGAACTCGACCCGTCGGCTATGGGCACTGTCGACAAGGTAGACGGCGAGTACAGGTTCAGTCTTAACCTTACCAAGGCAAAGCGTGACAACGCTACCGTCAAGATTTACGTCACCCCGAACGTAGATCCGCACCAGCTGACTTACAAGCTGAACGGCGGCGAAATCACGAGCGAAGCTGGCACGTACACCCCCGAAGGTTTGGTTTATCCCGATGCGCCGGTTATCACCCCGACAGCTGAGAAGACTGACTGTGTCTTCGACGGTTGGTACACCGACGAGGCGCTGACCCAGAAATGGACCGGCACCAAGATGCCGAACGAAAACCTGACTCTGTACGCATGCTTTACCCCGCAGCAGGCTCCGAACCCGAATCCGGACCCGGAACCGGAACTGACCCCGGCTAAGTATTTCGTACTTCTGCCGACGCGCAGCGCTCCGGAGAACAACGATGATCAGGGCGAAGAATTCTACCTGCCGAGCAGCAAGTCTAACGGCGGCGTAGACGGCCTGACCTTGGACACCGGCTATATCGGCTCTCTCACCCAGGAAGGCGCGAAAAAAGTTCTTAATCAAGGCGATTCGGTTACCGATGTCGTAAACGGCGTTTCTCCCAAATATCTGAACGTTCCGACCGACCTCGGTTTCTTTACTCCGGGCAACTGGAATGAAGGCGGCACCTACAATGATCCCTTGGCCGATACCTCTATTCTGGGCGACAACTTCAACGTAAACGACATCAAGATCGTATGGTACACCATCAAGAATCAGGGCATGAAGGACGACAAGCTGGATATCCATGTTGACGGCTACGTCAAGAACGTTGCAATCAACGTTACCTACCATTCGAACTTCGGTACAGATGCAACCTATAACGACGGCACCAAGACCGGCACCAACTATACGGCGCTCGACTATTCCAAGACCGGTCTCCCGACTCGGGACGGTTATGAGTTCCGCGGCTGGTATACCGACACAGCTTGCGAGACCCCCTATACGGCTAAGGTTCTGATGACCGGCCTGCACCTGTACGCAAAGTGGGTTCCGATCAATTCCGAGGTGTCCTACTTCTATCAGAATGAGCAGGGTAACGCAACGCAGTTTGGCGACATCGATACCTACGCCTTCGACACTGACGTAACCGTAAGAACCGCTCATCCTGAAAAGGAAGGCTATACCTTTACCGGCTGGACGAATATCGCGAATATCGTAACTGTTGATGCTGACGGCAAGTTCACCATGCCGGCACAGGACGTTCGTTTCGATGCTCAGTTCAGCATCAACCAGTACCACGTAACCTACAAGGTTGACGGCAAGGATTACGGTAACACTGAAACCTACGTCTTCAATTCCGATGTTGCAATCCGACCCGTTCCGACTAAGGAAGGCTACACCTTCTCCGGCTGGAAGATTGGCACTGCGGACGCTGAGAATTTCAAGATGCCCGCACATGATGTTATCATCGAGGGCACCTTCGCGAAGAACAGCTCCGGCCACCACCACCGCAAGCCTACCGTTACCATCCCGGACAAGGTTCCGACCGGTCTGAACGGTAACGATCACTATGCGTACATCGTCGGCTACCCGGACAAGACCGTCCGCCCGCAGAACGGCATCACCCGTGCTGAGGTCGCGACCATCTTCTTCCGCCTGCTGACCGACGAGACCCGCAACGCTAACTCCACCAAGTCCAACAGCTACTCCGATGTAGCAGCCGGTGCATGGTACAACCATGCGGTTTCTACGCTGAGCGCTATGGGCATCGTGAAGGGCGACAGCAACGGCAAGTTCAATCCGAACGCACCGATTACCCGCGCTGAGTTCGCGGCGATCGCAGCCCGTTTTGACGACAAGGCCAACTCGACGACTGCTGATTTCAGCGACATCGTGTCCCACTGGGCAAAGAACGAGATCAGCGCCGCCTCCAACAACGGCTGGATCAACGGTTATCCCGACGGCACCTTCAAGCCCTCCGGCAACGTCACGGGCTACGAGGTCCTCGCCATGATCCTCCGCGCGGTTGGCTACGACAAGAACAACGAGTTCTCCGGCGCTGACTGGGCGCTCCATGTTGCGCAGACCGCGCAGCAGCTCGGCGTTCTGGACAACGTGGCGAAGACCACCGACCTGAACGCTCCCGCTTCCCGTGAGCTGGTCGCTGAGCTCCTGTTCCAGGGCATCCAGAAGGCTCAGGTCACCTACACCCCGGCCTTCGGCTATGTGACCGATAAGGTCATCGGCACCAAGACCAACAGCCTCGGCGAGAAGAACTTCAAGCTCGCTTCCGCTGCTGCTTCCGACAAGTGGGGCCGTCCCGCCACCAAGTGGACCTACAACACCGGCGACAAGGCTACCACCTTCGTTGAGAAGCCCGACCTGACCTACACCAAGGCTGTTACTGAGTGCGACGTCGCTCACGACGCTGGCCTGAAGGTCGACACCGCTTACACCCTGTATGTCAACGGCCAGAAGCAGCCCACGACCTACACGGTCAACCTGACCGACACCGTCACCAAGATGGGTGCTCAGGGCCGTCTGGTTGAGGTCTATGACGATACCATCGTCATGATCGACACCTTCCTCGCCAAGGTCACCTATGTTGCTCCTGCCGCTTATGACGCTCAGGGCCACCTGCGCACCGAGGCTACCATCAAGCTCGATGTCTATGCCACCAAGGGCTCCACTGCTGCTACCACGCTCACCCTCACCAACGGCGAGGATGCGTATCCGTATGCTGTCGGCGATTACGTTCTCCTGAACGCCTACACCAACGCTTTTAACAGCGCTACCGAGAGCGGCCTCATCAAGACCGCCGCTGACAAGTACGGCGAGATCGTTTCCAAGGCCACTTCCATTGACGGCGCTCAGAGCGTGATCTACTACAACGCCAAGCAGCACAACGTCGAGGGCACTGTCTATGACGATGCTGTCAAGTTCTACTTCGACAACGCGGTGGCTAGCACCAACAAGTTCACCTGGTTCTTCGATCAGTACAACAACCTCATCGGTAACGTTGAGATCGCTGCCGCTACCAGCTACGGCGTCATCAACTCCATCTGGTGGGCTGGCAACGCTGCGGACGGTTCCGGCGTTGCTAAGGCGAATGTCACCTACATGGACGGCACCACCGCTGTGGTCGACCTGAGCAAGATGACCTACTTCGACGATACTGCTTCCGGCGTTGTGCCCCCCAAGATTGCGACCGGTAAGGTCACCCACAGCACCGGCATCCAGAACAAGGTCATGAAGGTTGATGGTGACTACTTCTACGTTGACTCCTACATCAACACCAACGCTGTCTGTGATGTCAACGGTATCCTGAACGGCCACCTCTTCCAGTTCACCACCCAGGCAAACGGCACTCTCGCCGCTGTCGAAGTCGCTACCGGTGTTGACGCCAAGTTCTTCAACGAGAACCTGTTCGTCAGCAAGAACACCCAGTACAACGGCAAAAACCTGATCGTTGACGATGCCACCGTCTTCCTGGTCCGCAACAACACTACCAATCCCTACACCTTCAAGTCCATCGTTGGTCTCGGCAACATCGACAACTATGCTCAGGCTGAGGTCGACTTCGTCGATCTGAACGGTGATAAGGTCGCCGATTACGTCTACGTCATCGCCGATCCCGTTGCCGCCAAGGTCACCAGCCTCTTCTACTATGCCAACGAGCAGGTCTCCTATGACGCCAAGACCGGTGTCTACACCATCCCCGGCTACGTTGACGGCGTGAAGGGCAACATCTACGGCTCCAAGGACGACGCTATCGTCCTCACCCTGCTCAACGCCCTCAGAACCCAGGCTACCAATAAGGTCGCCGGCGGTCTCTTCAAGGTCGCTCTGAGCAACAACTACGTCAAGGATTATGTCGCCATCGCTGCGATCGGCACTGAGTCCTCCACCACCGCTGCCATCACCGCCTTCACCGGCTATCCCATGGCTGCTGCCTACGCCGGCTACACCGTTAAGGTCGACTCCATCGTGGGCGCTGACAACGACACCTACAAGAACTCTGTCTACACCGACTATGTCGATGGCACCATCACTGGCGACAAGTTCTACACGGTTTCCGGCAACGGCGTTGACGGCCTGACCAAGATGCCTCTGGCTCTCGGCGACGTCACCACGCAGAACGTCATCGTTGTTTACAACGCTGATCCCGCTGGCACCTCCGCCACCCTCAACCGTCTGGCGCTCCAGGTTTACGCTGTGAACAAGGTCGACACCTCCACCAACCCCGATCCTCTCGCTACCTCTTACACCTACACCCTGAACATCGTGAATAAGGACACCGGTGCTGTTCTCCAGTCCTACGCCAAGACTGTTAAGAATCCCGTTAATGGCACCTACACCATCACCCTTGCTGGTGCTGCTGCTGAGTTCGGCGTCTCTACCGCCAAGCTCACCGCTTTCGGTCCCGACTCCATCACCCTCACCATCGACAGCACTGTTGGCAAGCTCACTGATTCTGGTGTTCTCAACGCTTACTACGCCAACTAATCATTGACGTAAGCGCAAAAAATCTCTGAATAGAGTTTCAGCCCTCGGCTCTTTTGAGCCGGGGGCTGTTTTTTGTTTTTCTGCGCCTCAGTCCGCGTCACAGCCGAGCACCACATAATGATATGTTTTGCCCGCCTCATTGAACTGGATGGCAGGCGGGGCGAAATACTGATCCTCTTCCTGCTGGCAGAACCAGCTTACGCTGCTGTTGTCCCATATCGCCGCGTTGCCCCGGTTATTCGAGTTGTAAAACCCGCTGACGCCGCGCAGCGCCCAGTGCTGCGTGTCGCTCTGCTCGCTCACCATCACAAGCAGCGGGTAAAAGCCGCAGTCGATCTTGTTGGGATTTTCCGCGCCGCTCAGACCATTGCCGGCGTAGCTGCCGTATTTGATGCGGCAGATTTTGCCGTTTGCGATCGTCTGCGCCAATGCCGTGATGCGCTCCGCCGCCGTGCCGTCGGCCTCGCTGCGCGCGTCGGTCTCCGCCTTGAGCGCCGCGTCGATGCTCGCAAACGCGGCATTGAAGTCCTGCATTTTGATCGGGTCCTCCTTGACCCATTGCGGAAGTTTGTAATTTGTTGTCGTCTCCATGCTCTTTCCCCCAAATTTTGATAATGTTGGAAAAGGCAGCCCACACCCCCCTGCAAACGCGGGAACACTGATGCATGATTTGCCTTTTCATGATACGCCGTATCATGAAGCAGCGTTGCACACAACGCGGCAAAAAGTTGTACCGCCTCCGGTATTAGAATTCACGATACCACAAATTGCCGCGTTTTGTGCAACGATCCCTCGTTGTGCGCGGGAACTTTTTCGGCTATCATACGTCTATAGAAGTATCCGAAAGAAATGAGGAACGAACGATGAAGAAGCTCCTTTCCCTCCTGCTCCCCCTCGCGCTGGCCCTTTCCCTCGCCGCCTGCGGCGAAAAAAGCGCAGACGAGGCCGCGCGCCAAACCCCGCCGACACTGACCGTGACAAGTGCAAACGCTTGCAGCGTCACCCTCAAAAGCAGCAGCTACGACTGGACCTACCCCCAGGGCCTACAGAGCATGACCGTCATTGCCTGCGGCGCGCACCCGTTGGACGAAACCTCCCGTGACATCACGCCTGTACTGGAAATGCCCTTTGCAGTATCAGCCGCCTATTTCTATACCGTAACGCTCGATTTCGGCGATAATTCGCCCGATTCCGTCAGTCTCCGCTGCTGGCCGTCCGATGCCTGGGGCAGCACCGGCATGTCGTCCGAGACCGTGACCGCCCAGCGGCAGGATAACGGCACATTCCGCGCAGAACTGCCGCAAAGCGACGGCATTTTCGCCGTCGACGCGCTCTGGGACGGCAGCAGCGCGACCTACACCTTCTGCACGCAGGCGGAGGGGAGCGAAGAGCTCCACCCGGGCGCGGTGCTCAGCATCGGCGAGAGCCAAGACATCCGCAAGATCGACATCTCGTGGCGCAGCGGCGGCGTGAACATCTATGCCGCCGAGCAGAGCGCGCAGATCAGCGTGAAGGAGGAATCCACCGCGCCGCTCGCCGAGAGCGAGAAGATGGTCTGCGCGATCGACGGCGACACGCTGCGCATCCGCTTCCTCGGCGATGCCTACCGCGGCAGCTACGATGGGGAAAAGTATCTCGACGTGGGACTTCCGGCGGAGCTGGTCAACGCCGGTCACTTTGAGAAGATCGAGGTCGAAACGACGGACGCCTACGCCTATGTGAGCGCCGATGCGCAGAAGATCGACCTTTCGACCGTCGGCGGCGACGCACGCGTGATGTGCGCAAGCTGCCCCGCGGTCGAGATCGAGACGGTGAGCGGCAGCGTGGGCGTGGTGGACGGCACGTGGGCAAGGGTCGATATTTCGACACTCTCCGGCGCGATCGAGCTTGCAGGCGAAGCGGAAAATGCCGAGATCGAAACCGCGAGCGGCAAGGTGGATATCGCCGGCGCGCTCGGCGCGCTGGACTTCGAAAGCGTCAGCGGCAACCTGATTTTGGCTACCGAGCGTGCGCTGCGCCTTGATGCCGAAACGGAGAGCGGCAGCATCTATCTGACCCTTCCCGCGCAGGACGGTTTTACTCTCGACTATGAAACGAAAAGCGGCGCGTTCCGCTCCGCGCTCACCGAGCGCGAAGGAGCGCTCATCGCCTGCGGCGACCGCGAAACGCACTACACCGTGCCCGCGCTCGAGGGCGGCGAGATGAGCGAGCTTACGATCGAAACGATGAGCGGCACGCTGACGATCGAAGCCTCTTCCTCCGGCAGCAACTGAAGCGAACAAAAAAGAGAGCGGCAGCGCCGCTCTCTTTTTTCGTTATTTCTTGTCGATTGCAAGCCACGTCTGGTCGAAGCCGTAGGGGAGCAGCTCTTTGATGTGCAGGTGCTTTTCCTCGTTGTCCTTGTTCAGGCACACGACCTCCATGTCGGGCCCGAACTCGTAGAGCACCTGACGGCACGCACCGCAGGGGTAGCAGTAGTCGTCGCTGCGCCCAGCGATGACGATGCGCTTGAAGCGCCGATGCCCCTCGCTCACGGCCTTAAACGCCGCGGTGCGCTCGGCGCAGTTCGTCAGGCCGTAGCTCGAATTTTCGATGTTGCAGCCGGTGAAGACCGCGCCGTCCTCGCATTCGAGCGCCGCGCCCACGGGAAAGTGGGAATACGGCACATACGCCATGTCCAGCATGGCGACGGCCTTCGCCTTGAGTTCTTCTAACGTTGCCATAAAAACGCCTCCTCACCAGTCTACGCCGAGATCAGGACGGACTTGCGTATCCATGATGTCCTCGGCGTTATAGAATTGCAGATAGCGGCTGCGCGAGTGGCGCAGCGTGGTGCCGTCCGGATGCAGACGGTCGCAGATGACGGCGGAAATGTCGTCCTTGACGTAGCTGAACGAGCTGGTGCCGACGCTCGCGAAGATGCGGAAGCCCTGGCTTTGCAGGTACTTGAAGCGCTCGCCGGTCTGGTGCCAGTCATCGCCGTCGGGACGGCCGCCGTGCGGATAGAACAAAATCTGCGTGGGGCCGACGAGCGAGCCGACCTCGTCCGCCCAGCGCTCGGTGTCGTTGATGACGGTCTGGAGCGGTTTGGTGTCGAGGCGGATGTGGCCCCAGGTGTGGCTGCCGAACGTCCAACCCGTTTCCTTGAGCCGCTCGATGACGGGATTGACCGCCTCGATCTCGCTCGCGCGGTAGGCATCGAACGCGGGGCGGTCGGGCGAATCTGCCGCGATGTCGCGGTCATCCTGCGTGCGGTAGCCTAAAATACCCTGATAGCCCGTCAGCGAGAAGATGGCCTTCGCGCCGTTCAGCGAAAAGTCGGGGTGCTCGTAGACAAACTGGTCGAGAATGGGCGTTGCGTCGAGTTCCTTGGTCAAAAAGGTCTCATTTGTGTACGGATCGGTGCACTGCGCCCAGATCTCGCCGTCCTCGCCGACGACGAGCTTGCTCGTGAAGCCTTCGTCGAGCATGTAGGGGTAGTAGTTTACGTCGTCAAAGCTGATGATGAGCGGCTTTTTGCCCTCTGGCAGCATCAGGGTGTTTCGCACCATGTGCGTGCCGGACTCGTCCGTCACCTCGCTCCAGACATCCTCCATCGCGACTAAGATGTAGCCCTTGTCGTACACGGACTGCAAAATTTTGTTGTATTCGTCGACTGTCACCATCCAGTCGTCGAGGCCGTAGCGCTGGTCCTGACTGGCATTGCAGTCGTGGAAGGCCCACTGCGGGTAGGCAATGATCGGGTGGAAAAAGAGGTGCTCCACCACCTGATCCGGCCCCCAGGCCTGCGTGAGCTGGTCCTCGGACCAGTAGCTGCGCACGGCGTCGTAGGGGTCAGTTGTATCGTCAGTATTGTTGTCGGTGTCGCTGCCATTCTCGTCCGTGACGGTCTGATCGTCGCCGTCGGACGGCGTCGTCTTATCGCCGCAGGCGGTCAGCAGCGACAGCACCATCAGCGCGCTGAGCAGCAGTGCAAAAAAGTGTTTCATGTCAAAATCTCCTCTCTCAAAACTGCGCGGTCATTATAGCAGACTTCACTTCTTTTGACTACACCTTTGGCGCTTTTGTTCCCATTTGTAACTATTTACCACAAATAATGAAAGCGTCACAGCTTTTCGCATCCGCAGACGCGAAATGATTTCGAATCGTTTTTTGGCGCGACATGCGCGTGCCAAAAACTCTTCTCGCTCCGCGCGTGTCGAAGCCGCCCTTTGGGCGGCAAGGCACGAAGCGGAGTGTAATTCTCAAAAAACAAGGGACACGGTTTCCGTGTCCCTTGTTTTTTGAAGAATTAAAAGTCTGCGTTGCCCACGGTGCGGGGATGCAGCTCCACGTCGCGGATGTTGCCGATGCCCGTTAAATACATCACCATGCGCTCGAAGCCAAGGCCGAAGCCCGCGTGACGGCAGGAGCCGTAGCGGCGCAGGTCGCAGTACCACCAGTAGTCCTCGGGATTCATGCCGAGCTCGCGGATGCGCTTTTCGAGCAGCTCGATGCGCTCCTCGCGCTGGCTGCCGCCGATGATCTCGCCGATGCCTGGAACGAGGCAGTCCGCCGCGGCGACGGTCTTGCCGTCGTCGTTGAGGCGCATATAGAACGCCTTGATCTCCTGCGGATAGTCCGTGACGAACACGGGGCGCTTGAAGATCTGCTCGGTCAGGTAACGCTCGTGCTCGGTTTGAAGGTCGATGCCCCACTCGACGGGGTAGTCGAACTTCTGGCCGCTCTCCTTTAAGAGCTTGACGGCCTCGGTATACGTCACGCGGCCAAAGTCGGAACTCTCGACGTGCTGGAGACGCTCCAGCAAACCCTTGTCGACAAAGCTGTTGAAAAACGCGAGATCGTCCGGGCAGCGCTCCATCACGCGGCGAATGATATGCTTGACCATCGCCTCCATGACCTCAAGGTCGCCGTCGAGGTCGCAGAACGCCATCTCCGGCTCGATCATCCAGAACTCGGCGGCGTGGCGCGCGGTGTTGGAATTCTCGGCGCGGAACGTGGGGCCGAAGGTGTAAACGTCGCCGAACGCCATAGCGAAGTTCTCGGCGTTGAGCTGGCCGGAGACGGTCAGGCTCGTCTTCTTGCCGAAAAAGTCCTTGCTGTAATCGACCTTGCCGTCGGGCGTTCTCGGCGGGTTCTCAAGGTCCAGCGTCGTCACCTGGAACATCTCGCCCGCGCCCTCGCAGTCGCTGCCGGTAATGATGGGGGTGTTGACATAGACGAAGCCGCGGCTCTGGAAGAACTCGTGCACGGCGTAGGCCGCCGCGCTTCTCACACGGAAAGCCGCGGAGAAGAGGTTCGTGCGCGGGCGCAGATGCTGAATGGTGCGCAGATATTCGACGCTGTGGCGCTTTTTCTGCAGGGGATAGTCGGGGGAGGACACGCCCTCGATCTCGATCTCTGTTGCCTTGACTTCGAGCGGCTGCTTGGCCTCGGGCGTCAGCACGACGGTGCCGCGCACGATGAGCGCGGCGCCCACGTTCTGCGCGGCGATCTCCTTATAATTAGAAAGAGAATTCGCATCCATCACGACCTGCAAATTGCGGAAGCACGAGCCGTCGTTCAGCTCGATGAATCCGAAGGTCTTCATATCGCGGATGGTCTTCGCCCAGCCGCATACGGTGACGCTTGCGCCGCCGTACTGCTCTTTGTCGGCGAAGAGCGCGGCAATTCTCACTCGTTCCATAATAATTTTCCTTCCTTTTGTGGGTTTTCACGGGATAATAGAGGTATTATATGCCACTTCCCGTGCAAATTCAAGCCCCGCTTTGTATTGACTTTTGACAAGTTGTATGTTATCATACAACCTTACCTCAAAAGGTAAACGTGAAACTTTCACCTATTACTTTACAGGAGGATTTTTAACTATGAACAAGTATCTGGATATCGCCCCCGAGGTTGCCGAGGCCCTTGCCGCCGGTAAGCCCGTCGTGGCGCTCGAATCCACCATCATTTCCCACGGCATGCCCTATCCCCAGAACGTGGAGACCGCGCTCAAGGTCGAGCAGATCATTCGCGACGCGGGCGCCGTGCCCGCGACCATCGCCATCATCGGCGGACGCCTGAAGGCGGGCCTTTCCAAGGAAGAGATCGACTACCTCGGCCGCACCGGCGCGGGCATCCCGAAGGCTTCCCGCCGCGACCTGCCCGTGCTCGTCGCGCAGGGCAAGGACGGCGCGTGCACCGTCACCACCACGATGATGATCGCCGACATGGCGGGCATCCGCGTGTTCGCCACCGGCGGCATCGGCGGCGTGCACCGCGGCGCGCAGGAGACGTTCGACATCTCCGCTGACCTTGAAGAGCTGGCCAACACCTCCGTCATGGTCGTGTGCGCGGGCGCGAAGTCCATCCTCGACCTCGGTCTGACGCTCGAATATCTCGAGACCCACGGCGTGACCGTCATCGGCTACGGCACGAGCGAGCTGCCTGCGTTCTACACGCGCAAGTCCGGCTTTGGCGTCGACTACGAGCTCGACACGCCCGAGCAGCTGGCCAAGGCGTTTCACGTCAAGCGCGAGCTGGGTCTGCGCGGCGGCTTACTCGTCACGAACCCGATTCCCGAAGAGTACTCCATGGACAAGGAAGTCATCGACAAGGCCATTGCCGAGGCCGTCGAGGACGCGAAGAAGGACGGCATCCACGGCAAGGCCACGACGCCGTATCTGCTCGCCAAGATCAAGGACCTCACCGGCGGCGACAGCCTGGATTCCAACATCCAGCTCGTGTTCAACAACGCCCGCCTCGGCGCGGCGGCGGCCGTGGAGCTCAGCAAGCTCGAAAAGTGAGATACTTTGTCATCTATCTCGCCGCGATCAATATTCTGACGTTCTGCGTCTACGGCGCAGACAAGCGCCGCGCCAAAATTCAGGGCGCGCGGCGCGTACCGGAAAAGACCTTATTTGCACTCGCGCTGCTGCTCGGCAGCGCGGGTGCTCTTTTCGCAATGAGGGTCTTTCACCACAAAACGCGGCACTGGTACTTCAAGTTCGGCATTCCCACGATCTTACTTGCGCAGATCGCTCTGGGGGTGTTCGTGTATGTGCGTTTTTTCGCGGCGTAAAAAAATTTTGGGAAATTTTCGGGTTTCGTGAAACAAAACAGACGTTTCTTGCGTCTAATTAAGGAAGCAAAGGGAAACTGGGCGAAGAGGGAAGATAAAGAATTTATGAATTTTCCATTTTCCTGTTCCCTTATTTCCCGCGGCATGGTAAAATGCCATGTATGAGAAAGGCTCTGTGCGCGCGGAGCCGACAACAACAAACACGAAAGGATGAAGATCACATGAAAAAATTTCTCTCCTTGCTATTGGCTCTGACGTTGGTCCTGAGCCTCGTCGTCGTGCCTGCAAGGGCGGAAGGTGTCGAGGTTGGCGGCACATACGCCATCACCACGTCGGCGTCCTCCCTTGCAAGAGGCGACTCGACCACATTCACCGTTACCGCAACCGCCCCCACCGTCACGGATAATGGCGTAACTGCCACCGATGTAAACGTGATCGGTTATAGTTGGAGCACTCCCGGTTTTTCCGGCGCTGCCGGCACGGGTGCCACGACAGGAACGCTGACCGCCTCCAACAAGGCGGAAAATGTAGAAGTCTCCTGCACCTTAACGATCGAGTACAAGGTGACGATCGAAGGGCAGGAAATCACCAGATCTACGACTAAGGTCGTTAAAAGCAATGTCTCTATCGCTGACAAGCTTCTCCCGAGCGACATCACCACCGTCACCTTCAACAACAGAACCTATTCTGTGACGAACGGCACGGTCAACATCTCCCTTCTTGATAAAGAAACCATCGCCTCCGCCGACAACAAGTGGTCTGCCGCCGCAACCGGCTATGTGATCGATGATGCCGAGGGCAAGAAGCCCACTTACGCGGGCGGAAAGCTGACCGTGCGCGTCAAGGATTCCACGCTGACGGCTGATGTGACGGTCAACGCCACCACCCCCACCGTGACCGCAGCGGCAAGCCTTACTGAGGTCATCTCCGGCGGCAAGACCACGCTCACCGCCACCTCCACCGGTCTCAGCAACGCTGCCACCTATGCGTGGTTCTACAAGATCGGCGAGGCTGCCGAGGTTCCGATCGGCACGGGCAAGTCCCTCGTCTGGACGGTCCCCGCAAACGTTGCGACCGCGACCAATTACTCTGTTTACTGCAAGGCAAGCGAGGGCGATAAGCTCGCTAAGACGAGTGGCCACATCACGGTCAAGAGCCTTCCCGATACCTATACCTTCACTGTCGTCCCCGCAAGCGTTACGCTGACGCAGATCGGTCAGACCGCGCCTTTGGCGGCGAGCTTTGTGGATACCTCATCTTCCGCCAGCCTGGTCGTCCCGACCTACTCCTTTGTTTCCGCCAACCTCAACATCGCAACTGTGACGAACCAGACGACCGCCGCGCCGACGGTAACGCTCAGAGCAAGCGGCTCTACCACCGTCACCGCAAAGGCGACCTATAAGGGCAAGGACTATGTGCAGAACATCCCCGTTACCGGCGCCCTGATCGAGGCGACCCTCAGTGCTGTTCAGAACGGCACTTCTGTGAACTACAGCTACAGTGATCTTGTCAACGCCGCGCAGGCCGCCATCAACAAGACCTACAGCACCGCCTACACCTACGAGACCGTCTATTCCCTCAGCGGCGTCACTCAGGTCGCCTCTACCGCTGCCTACGGTGTCGGCACGAGCAATGCTTCGTACAACTATCCCACCGGCGGCTCCGGCTATCTTTACTTCAAGGCAAACCTCAGCGGCATCGGCACTGCAAAGTTCACCGCCACCGTGACCACCCGCGTTGCCAATTCTAACGTTCCCAAGACCTACAGCGTTACGTTTAACGTTCCCGTAACGCCCAGCTCGACCACCTATGCCGACCAGTATCCCGAGCCGGTCGCGGCTTACGGCAACACCTATCGCTATTACGTTCAGGTTCCCTCCGGCGCAAGGTATTACTATGTTGCCGGTGTGAACACCGAGCCTGTCGACTGGAACAACGGCAGCACCCAGAAATACTATCCCACCACTGCCACCGCCAATCTCTATTCCCTGACCGACACCAACTTCATCAATGGCAAGTGCACGCTGTATGTCGTGACGCAGGGCACCGACAATAAGCTCTACTGCGGCACCATCAGCGTCTACCAGAAGAACTACAACATCAACTACAACGGCGTGGCCGGTGAGACCGTCCAGTTCGCGCAGAGCGACTTCAACGACTTCATGAACAAGGTCGCTGAGGCCCGCGGCGACGCCAGCAAGAGCAAGTCCTATCCCTATGTCACCTTCGATTATGTGTCTTTCTCCCTGCCCACCACCGCGCAGGGCACGCTGTACTATGGCGGCACCGCCATGTCCACCAGCAATTCCTCCGGCGCGTTCAACACCCGCACCAAGGTCACCAACCTCGATAGCGTGACGTTTGTCCCCAACGACAAGACCACCGCGAAGACCATCACGCTGAACTTCACCCTGTACGCGACCCGCTATTCCAGCTCCTCCACGAGCCGCGGCACGACCGTGAGCTACTCCGGCAGCGTCGTCGTCAACCTCGTGCGCGAGGACATCAAGTACACCGTCTCTCAGGGCGACAGCGTCCGCTTCGACGAGAGCGACTTCCTCAGCTACCTGCACTCCACCAAGGGCTACAGCAGCAACTACACCATCGACTACGTGACCTTTGACCAGAGCGCCGTCTCCGCCGTCAACGAGGGCTCGCTCTACACCTACTACAGCGGCTACAACTACGGCGGCTCCGTCAAGACGACTGACAAGTTCTACTACAGCGCCACCGCCAGCCAGAATGCGCTCAGCGACGTCGCGTTCCTCGCCAGCCGCTACGCCAAGACCGGCGAGACCGTCTACATCCCGTTCACCATCTACGCCCGCTACGGCACGACCGGCACCGGCACCCGCCAGCTCACCGGCACCGTGGCCATCAAGATCGGCCAGACGATGAACTTCATCGATGTCAAGACCACCGACTACTTCTACAACTCCGTCAAGTGGGCCGTCGGCAAGAACATCACCAACGGCACGTCCAGCACCACCTTCTCCCCGTACAAGTCCTGCACCCGCGCCGAGATCGTGACGTTCCTGTGGCGCGCCGCCGGCAGCCCGGAGCCGACCACCACCCGCAACCCGTTCCGTGATGTCAACGCCGTCACGCACTCGAGCTACTACAAGGCCATCCTGTGGGCCAGCCAGAAGGGCATCACCTCCGGCACCAGCACCACGGCGTTCTCCCCCGATCAGGTCTGCACCCGTGCCCAGATCGTGACCTTCCTGTACCGCTACGCGGGCCAGCCCAGCGGCTACTACTCCAATCCGTTCAAGGATGTGGGCGCCACGAGCGAGGCGAGCTACTACAAGGCCATCCTCTGGGCCGTCGGTAAGGGTATCACCACCGGCACCAGCGCCACGACGTTCTCCCCGTATGCTTCCTGCAACCGCGCCGAGGCCGTGACGTTCCTGTATCGTTACACCAACGGACTATAAAACCTAAAAAATGCGTCCAGCGAAAGCTGGACGCATTTTTTATTCCTTGCAGGCCGCTGCGCGCATAATTTGCCCGCCGATGGCGGGCAAATTCCACACTTGCGGCCTGAGAGGTATTTTCCGCCACGCGCAGGTCGCGGCGGAAAATGATTTGAATTTATTTTGCCGCGGAGCGGCGAAACTCTGCGAGGCGTTTTGGGGGGGCGTTGCCCCCCC